>Ga0070710_10000136_pt1 | contig 34286 bp, 27 predicted proteins | sample LARL52metaG_FD_65454 | JGI IMG/M metagenome (GOLD analysis project Ga0070710, IMG submission 65454) | Corn, switchgrass and miscanthus rhizosphere microbial communities from Kellogg Biological Station, Michigan, USA - LAR L5-2 metaG | ecosystem: Host-associated > Plants > Roots > Rhizosphere ...
AGCCAGTCGGTCCCGGAATCGCGGCGCCCGCGCGCGGCACGCCGAAGGTGCCGGACAGGGCGGTCGCCGCTCCGGCCGCCCCTAACGCGGTGAGGAACTGGCGACGGTTGTGGGGGGATGACGACATGAGGGTTCCTCCCGATCGGTGCGGTGGCCGCAACACGCGAGACATCTGACGTTAAGCCCAGGAAACCTGAACCGTCAACGCCTTGTCTCGTCAGGCCGCACCGTCTGGACCTTCCGGAATTGCCTTTGGTTCCAACGTTTGTCGTTGCCCGGGAGGTTGCATCGATGAGCTGACCTTGGCCGTTCGACAATCGACCGCGCCATCGGTGAGTGCGATTCGTCCGATGTATGGGTTCAGGTGTTCGAGAGGATCGCGCGCAGCCAGGCTTCCGAGGTGTTGACGTGCACCATGGCGGTGGACTGCGCGAGCAGCTGGTCACGCGACCGCAGCGCCTGGTAGATCGCCTCGTGCTCGGCGAGCGTGATGTGCGAGGCGTTGCCCTCGATGAGACCGCGCCACACCCGTGCGCGGACGGTCCGGGTGGACAACCCCTCCAGCACGGAGGCGAGCGTTTCGTTCCCGGTCGCGGTGACCACGGTCCGGTGGAACGCGGTGTCGTACTGGATCAGCAGCTCGGCGTCGTCCTGAGCGGTCCTCATGTCCTGGAGGATCCTGCTCAGTGCGTCGAGGTCCTGCTCGGACATGCGGATCGCCGCCAGGCCCGTGGCCATCGGTTCCAGCAGCCGGCGAACCTCCATGACCTCCAGCAGGGTGTCGTCGCGCAGCAGCTCCACCGCGAGGCCGAGCCCTTCGAGCAGCAGGCTCGGCCCGAGACTCGTGACGTACGTGCCGTCACCGCGGCGCACGTCGAGCACGCGTGCCGCCTCCAGTACCTTGACCGCTTCGCGCACGCCGCTGCGGGACAGCCCCATCTGGGCGGCCAGCTGGGGTTCGGGCGGTAGGCGCGCACCGGGAGGCAGCTCCCCGGACCGGATCATGGCCCGGATCTTCGTGATCGCCTCGTCGGTCAGTGCCATGCCAGCCCCTCGCTGCCTTTGCCCGGGGCGGACATCATATCTTTGATCTTGTCGGTGCGGCGGTGCCCGCGAGCCGCGCGCCGACCGCCTCGGCACCGGGATGGTGCAGCCCGGTCAGGATCTGGTGCGCGAGCCGCCAGGACCGTGCCGCGCCGACCCGGTTTCCCTGCTGCTGCAGGCATTGGCCGATGCCGTCCAGTGCCGCGGCCTCCTCCAGCTTGTTCTCCGCGGAACGGGCCGAGCGGAGCGCGCGGTCGAACTGCGCGAGGGCTTCGTCGGTCTTTCCGCAGTGCCACAGGGATCGGGCCATGCCGTTGAGGGCAGGGGCTTCCAGGCTGTGGCTGCCGATCTCCTCGATGAGCGCCCACGCGCGGTGATGGTGGTCGAGTGCCTCGTCGATTTGGTTCAGGCGGCCGTGTACTTCACCCGTGCTGGTGAGGGTGCGGGCCTCACCGTGCCGGTCGGTGATCTCGCGGCACAGTGCGAGGGCCTCGCCGAGCCACCGCAACGCCTGCGGCAGGTCACCGAGTTCGCGGTGCAGTTCGCCCAGGTTGCCCAGGCTGGTGCTCTCGCCGAGCCGGTCGCCCGTTTCGCGCATGACCTCAAGGGTGTGCAGGAAGTAGCTCCTGGCTTCGGTGTACCTGCCGGAGTCGAGGCAGAACGCGCCGAGGTTGCCCGACGCGATCGCTTCGCCGTGGCGGTTGTGTTGCTGTTGGCAGATCGTGAGATCGCGTTCGAAGCAGACCAGCGCCTCGTCGAACCGCCCCAGCTTCTTGCAGGCGTTGCCGAGCGCGGCGGTCGCCTGGCTTTCGCCGCGCAGGTCGCCGAGCGCGCGGAACAGGGGCAGCGCCAGCAGCAGGTGCTCGCGTGCCGCGGCGAACTCGCCCGCCCGGTACAGGGCGAGGCCGAGGTTCGTGCGGGTGAGCGCCTCGCCGCGGCGGTCGCCGTCCTGGACGGTCCTGGCGAGCGCCACCTCGCTGATCTGACGCAGGTCTTCGGTCCACCCCTGCCGGTGCAGGTAGCGGTGCAGCTTCGCGGCGAGCTGCCAGCACGGTCCCGTCCTGCCGTCGGCCGCGCTGATGCGGGTCGCGGCGAGCAGGGCGACGCGTTCGGCGTCGAACCACGCCAAGGCTTCGTCGGCGTCGGCGAGACCGAGTGGCGGCGCTGCCGGTTTGGCCGCGGCGGCCTGGAACCGGCCGGGCGGGGCGATCATCACGTCCGCGGCGTCGGCGGCGCGCAGGTAGTGGTCGACGAGCCGCGCGAGCGCCTCGTGGCGTTCATCCTCTCCGACAAGGGTTTTCGCGTGCTGGCGCAGCAGATCGTGGAACCGGTGGCGGCCGGCCGAGGAGGGCTGGAGGAGGTGCGCGTCGACGAGGTCTTCCAGCAGGTGTTCGGCGGCACCGGGCGCAAGGCCCGCGAGGGCGGCCGCGGCGGGCACGTCGAAGTCGTCGCCGGGGTGCAGGCCCAGCACGCGGAACATCCGTTGCTGCTCATCGGTCAGGTGGCGGTAGGAGAGGTCGAACGCGGCCGCCACCCCCAGGTCGCCGGTCGAGAACTCGGCCAGTCGCCGGGCGAAGTGCTCGACAGTCCACTGTGGACGGCTGCGCAACCGTGCCGCGGCGAGGCGCACGGCCAGCGGCAGGCACCCGCAGCCGCGCACCACCTCGTCCACCGCACCGGTCTCGGCGGCGGCGCGTTCCTCGCCCACGATGGAGGTGAACAGCGCCACGGCGTCGTTCAGGGGCAGCACGTCCAGCGAGACCGTCCGCGTGGTCGGCAGGTCGACCAGCCTGCGCCTGCTGGTCACGAGCGCCAGGCAGCCGGCGGCGCCGGGCAGCAGCGGCTGGACCTGAGCGCTGTCCAAGGCGTTGTCGAGCACCACGAGCACGCGCCGTGCCGCCAGTTCCGCCCGCCACAGCGCCGATCTCTCGTCCACGTCCTCCGGGATGTCCTTGGCGGGAACGCCCAGCGCGCGCAGCAGTGCCTCCAACGCCGTGCCGACCGCAGTGGCGTCACGGTCGTCGCTGTGCCCGTGCAGGTCGATGAACAGCTGTGCGTCGGGATACTGGTCGACGAGCCGATGCGCGAGGTGCACCGCGAGCGCCGTCTTTCCGACACCGGCCATCCCGTCGATGGCGTCGATCACCACCGCCGTGGCGTCGGAGTCGAGGGTTTGCAGCAGCCGCAGCTCGTCCGCGCGGCCGGTGAAGTCGGTGACGTCGCGCGGCAGGTCGTTGCGACCGGGGCGTGGTCCGGTCGGCGACGAGACCTCACCGCGCAGGATCTTCTCGTGCAGCCGTTGCAACGACGGACTCGGGTCGCTGCCCAGCTCGTCCGCGAGTCGTTCGCGCAGCTGCTGGTAGTGCTGCAGCGCGTCGGCCTGCCGGCCGCTGCGGCACAGCGCGAGCATGAGCTGACCGATCGCGCGTTCCCGAAGCGGGTGCTCGACCGTGAAGGACAGGAGTTCGCCGATCACCTCCTCGTGCCGTGCCCGGTCGAGGTCGGCCTCGACCGCCAGCTCGGTCGCGACGAGCCGCAGCTCGGTCAGCTCGGCGGCGACCCGGTCGCGCAACCGGTCCGACGCGACGTCCGTCAGCACCGGGCCGCGCCACAACGCCAACGCTTCGCGCAGCAAAGCCGACCGCTCGGCCGGATCACGCAGCATGCGGGCGTCGGCGACCATCGTGCGGAACCGATGCGCGTCCACCGATTGCGGATCGACTTCGGCCGAATAGCCCCCGTCGCGCGCGACCAAACGCACGCTTTCATCGCCCGCCAACGCTTTGCGCAACCGGGACACGTGACTGTGCAGCTGCGTCTTGGCGCTCTCACCTGCCGCGTCGCCCCACAGCAGGTCCAGCAGCCGTTGCGTGCCGACCACTGTGTGCGGCTCCAGCAGCAACAACGCCAGCAGGCACCGCTCGCGCTTGCGGCCGAGCGGGACCGCGCGACCCCCTCTTTCCGCTTCTACTCGCCCGAGCAACCGGAACGCCGTCGTGTCGGACACAAGCTCCCCCTCGTCGCCGACCCACGCGATGGTAGTCGCGCACGGCCGCGAACGTCATGACTTTGGCAAGGGGTTTGGCAAGGAGGCGCTGCCACTGTCGGTGTCGCAGGAGTTCAGGCCAGTGACAGGAGACGTTATGAACGGCCGAACGGTTTTCGGGTGGGGGATGTCGGTCGCGTCCCTCGTGTTCACCGCAGGTCTGCTCGCGGCAGCGCCCGCGTCAGCGGCCACCTCCCCGGATGAGGTGACCGCGCAGGCGTGCACGACGCACGACATCTACGTCCCGAACAAGCCGAACCGCATCGTGAGCATGCGGTACAGCGAGTGTCACCGCACGTACAACGGCGTCAAGCAGAGCAGCACCGCGATGTGGCTGTGGGACAACAAGGAGGGCGACGGCAAGTGCGCCGTGGGTCGGGTCACGATCGGCAGCTGGAAGTACAAGTGGCAGTGGTGTGACGCCACCAAGCCGAGCCCCAAGTACATCAGCGGCTGGCACAACGGCGCGGACGCGAAGGTCACGCTGGAAGCCGCCTGACGCGGTCGAGCGGGTCACCGCCAGGGGGTGCGGTGACCCGCTCGGCGCGGGATTGTCCGATGTGGACTGAAGGTTTTCGCCTACCACCGCCGGAACGTGGTGAACAGGTTGCAGACCGCGGCATCACGCGTGCCGAGCGGCTTGAGGTGGAACTGGTGCTCGATCGTCGCCATGACCGACGTGGTGTCGTGCGGCGTGTGGTCGACCGAGAACCGGCGCGGCAGCAGGGGAGAGACCACCAGCGCGGGGATGCGGGTGCCGGGACCCCACTTGTCGCTCACGCCGCGGCGTGACGGTGGCGGGACGTGGTCCCACTGGCCGCCGAACTCGTCGTAGGTGACCACGACCATGGTGCGGGCGGCGTCCGGGCCTTCCTCGATCGCCTTGAGCAGGTCGACGAGGTGGCGGCTGCCGGTGTCCTCGCTCGCGTAGCCGGGGTGCTCGTTCTCCTCGCCGACGGGCTTGATCAGGCTCACCGGCTTGAGGTGACCGGACTTCGCCGCGGAGATGAACTCGACCTCGTCACGCAGGTGCGCGGCGCGGGCGGCGGTGCCGGGGGCGTAGTTCGCGTAGTAGTTGAACGGCTGGTGGTGGTACTGGAACGTCGCATCAGGACAGTTCGGGTACACCGCGCCGGCCGCGGTGCGCGGGCTCGTGCAGGTGCCCGGCGTCGTGCCGTTCGTCCAGCCGGGGCCGCCGACGTTGCCGTTCGCGTTGTCCCAGCCGCCGGAGTACCAGGCCCAGTCGACGTTCGCCGCGGACAGCCGGTCGCCGATGGTGGGCGTCGTCTGCGGCGGCAGTTGCTTCGTCACCGCGGTGCCCGGCGCGAACGGCTGGTACGGGGGCTGGATCGTGTTGACCGCGTAGTCGCCGCACGTCGTGCCCTTGGGCGGTGCCGCCGCCCCGGCCGGGACGGCGCACGTGCCGTCCGGGTTCGCCGCCTGGGTGAGCGCGCGGTCGGCGGTGCCCGGTGCGGCGGGGTGCAGCGGCGAGGAACCGGGGTTGCCGTCCGGTCCCACGACCGAGTGCAGGTCGTTCGCCGAACCGTCGCGCACGGCACCCGGCCACGTCGGCGTGTTGGGCGTGATCAGCCACTGGTGGTTGAGGAACGAGCCGCCGAACGCGCCCTGGAAGAAGTGGTCGGCGATCGCGTAGTTCGGGGCGTGCTTGCCGTGCAGGTACTCGTAGATCGGCAGGCCGCGCGTGTCGTAGGTGCCCATGGTCAGCCCGACCGCGTCGCTGCCCGCCACGTAGCGGTCCATCTTGCCGCCGTCGATCTGGTACTGCTCCTGGTAGTACCGGTGCACCAGGTCGCGTGTGCAGCCGCCGGGCAGGCCCTGACCGTTCGGCACGCCGTTGGGCAGGAACTGGCCTGGCTTCGGGCACGTCGTGTCGGCGGGCTTGATGTAGTCGTCGATCTGGAACGGCTTGTTGGTGAACGCCGAGCTGGTCGTGCCGCTGGTGCAGCTCGCGGGCAGCGGGGGCGAGGTGAGGTTGACGTCGTTCTGCGGCAGGCACGGCAGCACCGTGCCGTCCGGCGCGACCTGCGGCCGCGGGTGCGCGCCGCGCAGGCCGTCAACCCGCTCCCAGCCGCCGAACAGGTTGTCGAAGCTGTGGTTCTCCTCGTAGATCACCACGATGTGGTCGATCCGGTTGCCGTGTGCTTCGGCGGTGGCGGTGAGCGCGCCGGCGAGCAGCACGGGCACCGCCATCCCCAGCACAACCGTTCGCGAGACCATGCCGCACCTCCCAGGCTGTTGATCGCGTGCAGCTTCACCTACCACCCGATGGCAGGCAACCCGAGCTGTCCGAATTGGGAAGCCTTGGTGGCGCTTTTCACGTTGCGCGCCAAGCGAACGGCTCAGAGCAGAAGGGCGACGAGGGTCGCCAGGGCCGGTGCGCTCTGGCCGATCAGCCCTTTGACCCGTGCCCGGCGGGGGTCGAAGGCGATCAGTGCCACGCCCGCCGCGAGCATGGACGCGCAGGCGGCCAGGACGAGGGCCCGGCCGTCGGCTCCCAGATGCGTCGCGACGAGCCCGGCGAGCACCTGCAGCGCCAGCAGGGCGTGGTAGCAGCCCTGGTGGAACGCCCAGGGGCGCACCGCGTCGAGGTCCTCCGCGCGCACCTCGAACATGGCGTGCACGTCGGGACGGCCGAAGCGGACGCTTTCCATCGTGAAGATCCACAGGTGCGTGAACGCGGCGACGAGCGCGAACACCTGCGCGGGAACGTTCATCGGGGTCGTGCCGGGCGCAGCGTGCCGGTCTCGTCGAGCTCGGCGAGCAGGGCGGGCACCCCGGCGGTGAGCATCCTGGCCCGGATCGAGCCGAGCACCCTGGCCATGGCGAACCCGCCGATCCCGGTGAACCCGGTGTGGTGGTAGGTGAAGCGGGTGCCCTCGGGGGTGGGCTCCAGCCGGTAGAGGACCTGGCTGGGGGTCTCGCCCGGCGCGCCGACCCAGGTGTAGCGCAGCAGTTCCCGCTCGCGCACCTCCAGCACCTCGCAGTCGACGATCCCGCGCCAGCCGGGCATGGGCCTCGCGACGAACTGGAACCGGTTGCCGACGACGGGCCGGAACCCGACGGCGCGAGCACCTCTCCCGGTCGAGGTCCAGCGGGGGATCAGGTCGGGGTCGGTCATCGCCCGCCAGACCTTCAGGGGCGAGTGCGGGTAGTCGCGAACGAGATGGATCTCGGACATGAACCTCTCCTCAGCTTGCTTCAGTGGCTGTAAAAGTACAGTAGCAGAACTTTTCGTGCGGCTGAACTAGCATGGCCGCGTGAAGACAACGGAGGGGTTGCGCGAGCGCAAGAAGCGCGCCATGCGCCGGCAGCTGTCCGACACCGCCGCGCGGCTGTTCGTCGAGCACGGCTTCGACGCTGTCCGGGTGGCGGACGTCGGTGAGGCGTGCGGGGTGTCCGAGAAGACCGTCTTCAACTACTTCCCGAGCAAGGAGGCGCTGCTCCTGGACCGGCTGGAAGCCACCGCCGACGCGTTGCGCACGCACCTGTCGGACCCGGCGCTGCCTCCGGTCGGGGCGATGCTGACCGTCCTCGACCAGGAACGGCACGGCGTCGTCGCGAGTCTGGCCGCGGACACCGACACCGACCGCGCGCTGGCGCAGTACCAGCGGTTCGGCGACCTCATCCGAAGCACTCCCTCGCTGCGGGCGTACCGCAGCGAGACCGCCGACCGGTTCGTCGACATCGCCGCCGAAGTGCTCGCCACCCGGACCGGGCTGCGGCCCGACGACCCCGAACCCCAGATCGCCGCGGCCGCCCTGCTCGGCCTGTGGCGCCTGCAGTTCCGCGCGCTGCGCGCCCACCTGCGCCCCGGTCGCCCGCTGCCCGCCGCGATCGACGCCGTGGCCGGGGAGGTCCACCGCGCCGCCCGGCTGGTGGAGGAAGGGCTCGCCACCTTCCCACAGCCGCGAGCGGCGACGGGGGCGTGACGATGGCCGCGAAGATCACCGTCGACCTGCACCCGGTCTTCCGCAGCGATCGGGACATCGCCACCGCGGTGCGCAACGCGCTGTTCCGGGCGGCCGGGGAGAAGGTGCCGCTCGTCGAGATCATCACGGGCAAGGGGTCCGGCAAGCTCAGGAGCCGCGTGCTCGCGATGCTGAAGCAGCCGCACGTGAAGAAGCTGTACCGGCGGGTGGAGGTGGCTTCCGGCAACGACGGCGTCGTGCTGGTGCACCTCGTCTAGGGCCGGCGCCGCCGTTCGCGTGACGCGCGCAGGTAGCCCATGACCAGGGAGTCCAGGTCGGGTTCGGCGCCCGCCCAGCCCCGCGGCACCGGCCCGGCGTCCCGCAGCAGCAGTGAGGACTGGCGCTGGGTGCGGGTGGCGCTGACGAGCGTTCCCTCCACAGTGGACTCCTCGGTGGCCGGGCCGACCAGGATCAGGTGCCGTGCCAGCACTTCCTCGATGTCACCGTCGAGCTGGACCCTGCCCTCGTCGACGAGCAGGAGGTGGTCGCACACCTCGCGCAGGTCGCTGAGCACGTGCGAGGACATCACCACGGTGGTGCCGCGTTCGGCCACCTCGGTCATGACGACCCGCAGCGTCTCGTCGCGGGCCAGCGGGTCCAGGTCGGACAGCGGTTCGTCCAGGAGCAGCAGCCGGGGGAGCCGTCCCAGTGCCATCGCGATGGCCACCTGGGTCACCGCGCCCCCGGACAGGGTGCGGATCTTCGCGTCGTGGTCCACTCCGCCCAGCAGTCCGAGCACCTCGCGGACCCGGTCGGTGGACCAGCGGTCGTTCATGGCCGCGCACCAGCGCATCAGTTCGCTCACCGTGAGATCGCGGTGGAGCGGACGGTTCTGCGCCAGGAACGAGACGTCCGGGTGGATGCGGTTGCGCGACGGCGTGCCGAAGATCCTCAGCTCACCGGTCGTCGGGCGGACGAGGCCCGCGGCCAGGCGCAGCAGGGTGCTCTTGCCCGCGCCGTTCGGGCCGATCAGCGCGACGACCTTGCCCTCGGGGACGGTGAAACTGCAGTCGCGGACCGCCCAGCGGCTGCGGTACCGCTTGCCCACGGCGGTGGCGCTCAGTGGAGTCGTCATCGTTCCTCGGCGGGGTAGAACTCGTCGCGGACCGCGGTGTAGAGGGCGTCGACGTCCTCGACGTCGAGGCCGTCCTCCCGTGCGTGCCTCATCCAGCCGGACAGCTCCTGCCGCAGCGGTGCGTCGTCACCGGTGGTCGCCTCGGAGGACAGCGACTTGGTCACGAACGTGCCCAGCCCCCGGCGACCTTCCGCCAGTCCCTCGCGTTCCAGTTCGCGGTACGCCTTGAGCACGGTGTTGGGGTTGACGGTGGTCGCCTCCACCACCTCCCGCGCCGCGGGCAGCCGGTCGCCGGGGTTCAGCAGTCCCAGTCGCATGGCTTGTTTGACCTGCTGGACGATCTGCAGGTAGGTGGCGACCCCGGAACGCCGGTCGATCCGGAACTCGATCACACCGGTCAGCATAGGTGCTGCCGCAGCCTGGGACCTGCATCTCCGTCAGCTCTGCCGCCGCAGCGCCCAGGCGGTGCCCGCCAGCAGCACGAGCGCGAGCGCGGTGAAGATCGTCGCGTCGACCAGGTGTACCTGCCAGGCCTGGCTTTCCGGGATGAAGAGCGAGTACTTCTTGACCAGACCGGACTGCGGCAGGCACGCGAGGAACCCCTCCTGCGTGTTCGGCGCTCCGCCCGGCGCCGACTTGCAGGCCTGGAGCAGAGCCGAGGCCCGGTCGTCGGGGACCGGGTGCCCGCTCGCGTCGAGCCAGCCCCCGTCGAGCACCAGGCGGTCGGACCGGTACAGCACCGTCAGGTCCGCGTCGTGCGGCAGTTCCTGGCGCTGGGCGGGAACCAGGCGGTCCACCACGCCGGCCAGGGCGAAGCGCACGACGACGAAGGCGCCGAGTCCCGCGGTCATCGCGACCAGCGTGCGGCGGGACACCACGCCGAGGAAGGTGCCGAGAGCGAAGGCGAACAGCGCGTAGCCGGCCGGGGAGACGTGCGCGATGCCGAAGTTCACGGCCGTGAACGGACCGGTCATCAGCGGACCCAGCGTGCCGGCCGCGGACAGCCACCAGGAGACCAGCCACTGGAGCGCGACCAGCACGACGAGCGCCGGCACCAGCGCGATCAGCAGCTTGCTCGACATCCACCGGGTACGGCTCACCGACTGGGTGAAGGCCAGCACGTGGGTGCCCTGTTCCAGCTCGCGGGCGAAGAGGGGGGCACCGACGAAGACGCCGATCAGGGCGGGAGCGCAGATGATCGACATCCGTCCCACGTCCAGCGGGTTCGCCCACGTCTCCGCGAAGCTCTTCACCGTCCCCGCCGGTGCCGTGCACTGATCGAGGGGCAGCGTCACGCAGTCGGTGAGCTGCGCCGAGGCGAGCGCGCCGACCATGTTCGACCGCATCAGCGCGATGGCCGCGGCGCCGACGACCAGCAGGCCGAGCAGGGTGATCAGCTGCAGCCGTTGCTGCCGCCACGAGGCCCAGATCATGCCGCTTCCTCCTGTGCCGCCGCCGCACGCATGTGCTGGAGAACCAGTTCCCCGAGCGGAACGCCGTTCGGGCTGAGCCTGCTGACGTCCCCGGCCAGCACGACCCGTCCTTTGTGGAGCAGGACGAGGTGGTCGCACACGCCTTCCAGTTCCGCCAGCACGTGCGAGGACAGCACGACGGTGATGCCCTGCGTCCGCGCCTCGGTGATCAGCGCCCGCAACACGGTCTCGCGGGCCAGCGGGTCCAGATCGGCCAGCGGCTCGTCGAGCAGCAGCAGCTTCGGGCGCTTGCCCAGCGCCAGCGCGAGCGAGACGCGGGTGCGCTGCCCGCCGGACAGGGCGCCGATCTTCGCGTTCATCGGCACCCCCGCCTGCCCGACGAGGTGCTCGGCGTAGCCCTGGTCCCAGGTCGGGTTGGTGCGCGCCCCGTACGTCAGCGTCTCGGTCACGGTGAACTGCTGGTACAGCGGCTTCTGCTGCGCCAGGTAGGACACCGCGGGGTGCAGCCCCTTGCCGGTGGGGCGGTCACCGAAGACGGTGATCGCCCCGGTCGTCGGCCGCAGCAGGCCGGTGGTCAGCCCCATCAGCGTGCTCTTGCCCGCACCGTTCGGGCCGACGAGCGCCACGACCCGGTTGGGCGGGATCACCAGCGACGTCTCCCGCAGCGCCCATCCCCTGCGGTACCTCTTGCTCACGCGCTCGGCGATGACCGGCAGCGTCTGGCCGGGCGGTCCGTGCATGGTCACGACCGTCTCCTCTCCGTGATCGGCTGCGGCCCAAGGTAACACCTTTCACTAGTGAAGTAGTGAACTGGTGAGATCCGCCTCGCGAGCGCAACCCGGGGTGCGTCGCACACGTCATCACTGCGTCGCGCGGTTGCACTCCAGTACATTAAGGACAGTCGTCAGGCGCAGAAAACGCCCAGGCAGCCGGAGGGATCGCCGTGCGAGACGTTCCCACCGCCGTCCGTCACCGAACCGGGGACCGCCTCGATGCCGTAGTCCGCGTTCGCCCTGGTGATGTTCCCGGTGATCTCCACCGGACTGTTCGCCGGCACGTTCACGTGGATCCCGTCGTCGACCGGGCGGCCCGCGCTGTCGACTCGCCCGCCGGAGCTCTTCCCGTTGGACTTCAGGACGTTCCGCTCGATCCGCACCCAGTAGGGGCTGTGCGCGGCGGGGGAGTCGAGCAGGATCCCGGCGACCGCGTTGTCGGTGAACGTGTTGCCGGAGACGGTGATCCCGTCCTCCATGCCGACGAACACGTCGGACGCGTCCACTCCGATCTGGTTTCCGGTGAACCTGTTCCGGACGATGCGGAGGTTGCTGGACGAGAGCGCCTGCTGGACGAACACCGCGCGGTCGCCGTCGCTGAAGCGGTTGTCGGTGATCGTGGTGTTGCTCGAACCGTTCAGCACCCGGACGTATCCCTGTTCGAAGGTGTTGCCGGACACCGTCAGGTTGTCCGCCTCGCGCAGGCTGACGCCGGACCTGATCAGGGTGTTGCCCGTCAGGGAGCCGTTGTTCGCGTTCGTCCAGTAGCCGATCGGGCTGTCGACGAAGGTGGAACCGGAGATGTTCGACGACCGGCTGGTGAGGTTGAACTGAATCCCGGCCTGACTGAATTCGGAGTGGGTCGCGGTCAGTCCGGAGGTCGTGTCGATTTCCACGTCACCGCGGCGGATCTTGCAGTCGGTGAGCTTGAAGTTGGTGCTGCTTTCCGCGGTCTGGACGTTGTGGCCGGAGTTGTCCGTGAGGCTCAGATCGACCAGTTCGCTGTCAATCGACCCCACGAAGAGCACACCGCGGTCGAAATGCGAGATCCGGCCGTTCCGCACGTGCACCCTGGCCTGGTCGATGACCGAAATGCCGGTGCCGGTGCCGGATCCGGTGATGCTGTGGCCGTTGAGGTTCAGAACCACGTCACCGGCCTTGACGACGAAGCCGGGGCCGTTGCAGTGCAGGTCGGAGGAAAGGCTGAGGTCGGAGGTGACGGTGTCGCCGCACTGGGCCGCGGGCGGGCCGGCGTGGGCCGGTGCCGAGGTGACTGCCACGAGCAATGCGGTGGCGGTCAGAACGGTTGCGGGGTGGCGAACTTTGAACGGTTTGGTGTGCATTGGTCACGTCCCGTCTTCTGATATTCCTTTCATCGTCGCGCCGAAGGTCGTGTTACGGTTCATCGGCTATTTCGGGTATGCATTCCACAATGCCTGGAAAGGTGATTGCCTCGGGCGGATGCCTGGTCAGGTGGTGCGCGGTGGTGCGGTCGACTCGTGAACTCCTACAACGACATCGACGGCGTCCCCGCCGGTGCCGACGAGTCCCTGCTCACCGGAGTCCTGCGCGACGACTGGGGTTTCGAGGGCACCGTCGTGTCCGACTACTGGTCGATCGCGTTCCTCGCGACGATGCACCGCGTGGCCGCCTCGTACGGCGATGCGGGCGCACTCGCGTTGCGCGCCGGGATCGACGTCGAGCTGCCCGACGCGCTCTGCTACCGCGAGGACCTGCTCGACCAGGTCCGGTCCGGCGCGGTCGACGAGAAGCTCGTCGACCGCGCGGTCCGGCGGGTGCTGCGGCAGAAGGCGGAGCTGGGCCTCCTGGACGAGGACTGGGCTCCGGAACCGGCCGGGACCGTCGACCTCGACCCGCCGGGCAATCGGGACATCGCCCGCCGGCTCGCCGAGCGCGCCGTCGTCCTGCTCGGCAAACCGCAAGGCATGCTTCCGTTGCCCGCCAACGCATCGATCGCGCTTGTCGGCCCGTGTGCGGATGACCCGCAGGCGTTCTTCGGCTGCTACTCCCTCCCCAACCACGTGCTGCCCCGCCATCCCGACCTGCCGCTCGGCATCGAGGCGCTGTCCCTGCTCGACGCCCTGCGCGCGGAACTGCCCGGCGCGGGGATCACCTCCGCGCCCGGCTGCCCGATCAAGGACGCCGACCGGTCGGGTTTCGCCGACGCCGCCGCGGCCGTTCGTGCCGCGCAGGTGTGCGTGGCCGTCGTCGGCGACCGTTCCGGGCTCTTCGGCCGCGGCACGTCCGGTGAAGGCTGCGACGCCGAAGACCTGGCGCTGCCGGGAGTGCAGGACGAGCTCGTCGAACAGCTGCTCGCGACCGGAACGGCCGGTGGTGCTGCTGGTGGTGTCCGGCCGCCCGTACGCGCTCGGCCGGTACGTGGGCAGGGCGGCGGCGATCGTGCAGGCGTTCTTCCCCGGCGAGGAAGGCGGTCCGGCCCTCGCGGGTGTGCTGAGCGGCCGGGTCGTGCCCAGCGGCAAACTGCCCGTGCAGGTCCCCGCCCTGCCCGGCGGACAGCCCGGCACCTACCTGCACCCGCCGCTCGGCGGGAACACGCAGGGCGTCAGCAACCTCGACCCGTCGCCGGCGTTCCCGTTCGGTCACGGCCTGTCCTACACGGCGTTCGCCTACGACGATCTCCGGCTCTCCGCGGACACCGTCCCGGTCGACGGCGAGATCACCGTCAGCTGCACCGTGACGAACACCGGCCCGCGCGGCGGAGAGGAAGTGGTGCAGCTCTACTTCGACGACCCGGTCGCCCAGCTCGCCCGCCCCGTCGCCCAGCTCGCCGGGTTCGCCCGCGTGGCGCTCGCCGCGGGACAGCGCGCGAAGGTGACGTTCCGGCTGCACACCGACCGTCTCGCGTTCACCGGGGTCGACCTGCGGCGGATCGTGGAACCGGGCCGGATCGACCTCGCCGTCGGCGGCTCGTCCCGCGACACGCCCCTGCGCGGATCCTTCGTCATCACCGGCAGCACTCGCGCGGTGGACCTCAACCGCGTGCTGACCACTCCGGTGGACGTCGTTCGTCATTTCTGACGGTTGTGGGGGCCGGTGACGCGGTCATCGGCCCCGCTCGACGGAGTATCACCCCGTCAGCGGGTTTGGAGCAACCTGAACGGCGCTTTCGGAAGCGATTTCACGCACCGTGAGTTCGTTGCGCGCGAAACTTCCTCGAACGAGTGAGTCCTCACGGGACTGTCCAATGTAGATCGCTTTGCGTATGTTTCCGTTGCTGCGTGTTAGAACCATCAAGCGATCTGTCATCACTCTTCTCTCCCATTAACGTGGCCAGGTCAATAGTGATCAACACATCCGGTGGGAGTGTCCTGGTGAGAAGCGCAGTCGGCATAGCCGCCGTGGCTGCTCTCGTAGCCGCGTCGGCAGCAGTCGTTCCGCCATCCGCGACTGCGGGTTCTGGCGACGGTTCGCTGACCGTCAAGGTCGTACGAGACATCAACGGCAACGGCACCTATGAGGCCGCCTTGGAACTGGGGGTGCCGGGCGCGTCCGTGCTCGTCACCGATCCCGCGGGCAAGACCGCGACCGGGACCACGGACGCGGCGGGCAACGTCACGGTGGGCCTCGGCGCGGTGAGCGGCGGCAAGTACCGGGTGCAGGTGAACCCGCCCGCCGGCAGCGTGCTGCAGCCCGCTCCCGCCGGTGCCACGCTTGAGAGCAACACGATGTTCGTGGACGTCTCGGGCGGCAAGAACGTCACCGTCACCACCGGTCTGTGGAACCCGTCCGACTACTGCCAGGCGAACCCGACGCTCGTGACCGCCTGCCAGCGGGCGACGCGCAAGCAGGACGGCAGCAGCAACGTCAACGACGCCGCGCGTTCACTGGTGACCTTCCCCTTCACCGCTCGCGGAACCACCGCACCGGCGCAGATCGCGAACCAGGCGGCCACCGGCGCGGTGTACGGCATCGCGTACCGCAAGCAGGACAAGCGGATCTTCTCCGGCGCGTTCGCCAAGCGGCTCACCGACTACGGGCCCGGCAAGCAGGGCGGCGTCTACGTCACGCCCGCGGGCGGTGGCGCGACGACGCTGTTCACCACCGTGCCCAACGCGGGCGGCACCGCGCACAACCACGCGAGCAACTTCGACGGCGCCTTCGCCAACGTGGTCGGCAAGGAGTCGCTGGGAGACATCGACATCTCCGAGGACGGCACCGAGCTCTACGTCGTCAACCTGGCTGACAAGAAGCTCTACGTGTACGACGCCACGGTGGCGACGGCGAGCGCGCCGAAGGCCTCCTACGTGATCCCGTCGCCGTGCGCCAACGCGAACGACTGGCGGCCGGGCGCGCTCGGAGTCCGCGACGGTCTGCTGTACGTGGGTGGTGTCTGCTCCGGCGAGACGAGCCAGAACGCGGCCGACATGAAGGTCGTGGTGCGGACGTTCTCCGGTGGCGCGTTCGGCGCGCCGATCGTCAGCCAGCCGCTGAACTTCCTGCGCGGCACGGCGCTGTGGTTCGGCTCCGGCACCGACCACTGGACGCCGTGGCAGACCACCTTCGCGCAGCCGCCCGCCAACGGCGGTCTGGTGGCCCACCCCGAGCCGCTGCTGACCGACATCGGCATCGAGGCCAAGGGTGATCTCGTCCTGGCGTTCCGCGACCGCTTCGCCGACCAGGGCGGCAAGAGCCTGTCCCCGGCGGACGGCTCGGCCGGGACGTTCGACACCGTCAGCGGCGGTGACCTGAACAGGGTCTGCCGTCAGGCCGACGGCAGCTACGCCTGGGAAGGCACCGGCGGCTGCCCGAACAACAACACCGGCGGCAGCGCGGACCCCAACGAGAACTCCGCCGCGGTCGAGTACTACCCCGGTGAGTACTTCGGCAACGCCGACGGCAGCCCGCACCACGAGACCGCGCAGGGCGCGCTCGCCGTGCTGTACAACGAGAGCCGGATGCCGGAGACGGTGATGGACCCGACGGCCATCAACACCGCCGGTGTCGGCTGGTTCGACCGGGCCGACGGCTCCATGATGGCCGCCGGGTTCCCGAACTCCTACCAGATCAGCGACGTGAACACCGAGGGCTGGGGCAAGGCGAACGGCCTCGGTGACCTGGAAGCGCTGTGCGACCTGGCACCGGTGCAGCTCGGCAACCGCGTCTGGTTCGACACCGACGCCGACGGCGTCCAGGACGGCGACGAGCCCGCGGTCGCCGGCGTGAAGGTGACGGCGACGCCGTGTGCCGGCGGTCCCGCGCTGCCGGTGAAGACGACGAACGCCAAGGGCGAGTACTACTTCGGCACCGCCGACGGCCTGAAGCCGGAGACCTGCTACAACCTGACGTTCGACTACAGCGGGATCAACACGGCCGCCCTGCCGGGCGCGCCACCGCTCGCGGACATCAAGTGGACCACGAAGGAAGCCGGTCCGGACCGCGTCATCGACTCCAATGTGGACGCCGCGGGCAAGACCCAGGTGACCACGGGCAAGGCCGGCACCGCCGACCACACGATCGACGCGGGCATCAACGCCAAGGTCACCAACAGGCTCGGTGACTTCGTCTGGGTGGACACCAACCGCAACGGTGTGCAGGACGCGGGCGAGCCGGGTGTCCCCGGCGTGACCGTGAAGCTGAGCACCGGTGCGACGACGAAGACCGACGCGCAGGGCAAGTACCTCTTCGACGGCCTGCCGGACGGCACGTACAAGGTGTGCTTCGACCTGTCGACGCTGCCCGCCCAGTACGCCGGCTACACGTTCACCGGCAAGGACCTGGGCGGTGACGACGCGAAGGACTCCGACGCCGATCCGGCCGACGGCTGCACCGCCACCACCACGCTCGGCTCGTACCAGCGGGAAGACCTGAAGCTGGACGCGGGCATCGTGCCACCGAACGACAAGCTCGGTGACTACGTGTGGGTGGACGCGAACCGCAACGGTGTGCAGGACGCGGGCGAGGCTCCGGTTCCCGGCGTGACGGTGAAGCTGAGCACCGGTGCCACGACCACGACGGACGCGCAGGGCAAGTACCTGTTCGACAACCTGCCGGACGGCACCTACAAGGTGTGCTTCGACATCGCGAACCTGCCGGCGCCGTACCAGTCCTACTTGGTCACCCGGCCCGATGCGGGCGGGGACGACGCGAAGGACTCGGACGCGGGCGCGGACGGTTGCACGCCGGAGACGTCCCTGGGCTCTGCCAAGCGCGAGGACCTGACGCTGGACCTGGGCATCAGGCCGCCGAACAAGCTCGGTGACCTGGTGTGGCGCGACGACAACAAGAACGGCGTCCAGGACCCGAACGAGCCGGGCGTGCCGGGTGTGACGGTCAAGGTCGGCGACAAGACCACGACCACCGACCAGAACGGCAAGTACGAGTTCCCGAACCTGCCGGACGGCACGTACAAGGTGTGCTTCGACATCGCGAACCTGCCGGCGGCCGTGAAGGACTACGTGCCGACGACGCCGAACGCCGGTGGCGACGACACGAAGGACTCGGACGCCGACGTGTCGACGGGCTGCACGCCGGACACGACGCTGAACGTGGACAAGCCGGAGGACCCGACGCTCGACCTGGGTCTGATCTCGCCGGTGAACCGCCTCGGTGACTACGTGTGGATCGACGTCAACAAGGACGGTCTGCAGGACGCCACCGACATCCCGGTCGAGGGTGTCACGGTGAAGCTGAGCACCGGTGCGACCACGAAGACCGACGCGCAGGGCAAGTACCTGTTCGACAACCTGCCGGACGGCACGTACAAGGTGTGCTTCGACATCGCGAACCTGCCGGCCGCGGTGAAGGACTACCTGGTCACCAAGCAGAACGCCGGTGCCGACGACGCCAAGGACTCCGACGCCGACCCGGCCACGGGTTGTACGCAGGAGACGACGCTGGGCGTGGGCAAGCGGGTGGACCTGACCCTGGACATGGGTCTGGTTTCGCCGCCGAACAAGCTCGGTGACCTGGTGTGGCGCGACGACAACAAGAACGGCGTCCAGGACAACGGCGAACCCGGTGTGCCCGACGTGCCGGTGAAGCTGTCGACCGGTCAGACCACGAAGACCGACGCACAGGGCAAGTACCTGTTCGACAACCTGCCCGACGGCAAGTACGCGGTGTGCTTCGGCCCGATGCCCGACGCGGTGAAGGACTTCCAGTTCACCACGCCGAACGCGGGCTCCGACGACGCGAAGGACTCGGACGCCGACCCGGCGACCGGCTGCACCCCCGAGGTGGAGCTCGGCCCCGGCAAGCGCGAGAACCTGACCGTGGACGCCGGTATCCACGCGCCGGTCAACCGCCTTGGCGACTACGTGTGGATCGACGTCAACAAGGACGGCCTGCAGGACGCCACCGACATCCCGGTCGAGGGCGTCACGGTGAAGCTCAGCACCGGCGCCACGACGAAGACCGACGCGCAGGGCAAGTACCTGTTCAGCGATCTTCCGGACGGCGAGTACTCGGTGTGCTTCGACGTCGCCAACCTGCCCGCCGCGGTGAAGGACTACACCCTCACCAAGGCCAACGCGGGCGACGACGCCAAGGACTCCGACGCCGATCCCGCGACGGGCTGCACGCCGACGACGAAGCTGGGCGTCGGTCACCGTGAGGACCTGACGCTGGACGCGGGCCTGGTCGCACCGCCGAACCGCCTCGGCGACTTCGTGTGGTCCGACACCAACCGCAACGGCGTGCAGGATCCGGGCGAGCCGGGTGTGCCGGGTGTGCCGGTCAAGTTGGTCGATGCCAACGGCAAGCCCGTGGGCGAGCCGGTGAAGACCGACAAGGACGGCAAGTACGAGTTCCCGAACATCCCGGACGGCACCTACAAGGTGTGCTTCCAGATGGGCGCGCTGCCGGGTGACTACGCCGGATACCTCGCGACGAAGCCGAACGTCGGCGACGACGCGAAGGACTCCGACGTCGATCCCGCGACCGGGTGCACGCCGCCGGTGACGGTCGGCGTGGGCAAGAGGGAGAACCTCACGCTGGACCTCGGCCTGGTGTCACCGACCAACCGCGTCGGCGATTTCGTCTGGTCCGACGACAACTCCAACGGCGTGCAGGACACCGGCGAACCCGGTGTGCCGGGGCTCCCGGTGTTCCTGCAGGACGGCACCGGCAAGCCGGTGGCCCAGACCAAGACCGACAAGGACGGCAAGTACCTGTTCACCGATCTGCCCGACGGTGAGTACAAGGTCTGCTTCAACGCCGATCCCCAGACCGGTCTGGTCGCGGGCCGCAAGCTGACCACGCCGAACGTCGGTGACGACGGCAAGGACTCCGACGCCGACCCGGCGACCGGATGCACCCACGTCGTCAAGCTGGGCAAGGACAAGCGCGTCGATCTGACCCTCGACGCGGGTCTGCTGCCCCAGCCGCCCGCACCGCCGCTGGCGTGGACGGGTGTGTCGGTGTGGGCCTGGCTGGCCGCGGGTCTGGCCATGCTGCTCGGTGGCGCGTTCCTGGTCCTGACGGGACGCCGCCGCAGGGCCTGAGTTGAGTGACGAGGGGAGCTTTCCTCCGCCCTGGAGGGAGGCTCCCCTCGTCGTTGGTCGCGAAGGCTTGACGTAGAGGAGTCGAAGCGCTTCGATTCATGTGACATGAGCACGTTCCGGGAAGTGCCGCGCGGTATCGAGTGGCGGGACGGCCACCAGGTCGTCCTGGTGGAGGCGTGGGGCGAGAGCAGCGTCCGCGTCCGGGTGGGGTTGCACGGCGTGCGGGACGACGTGCGGGGCGCGTTGCTCGGCCCGCCGGTCGACGTCACGGAGTGCGAGCTCGGCGCCGGCAGAGCGGTGCTGGTCAACGGGAACCTGCGGGTCGAGCTGGGCGACGGCGTCGTGCGGTTCGTCCGTGACGACACCGGCGAGGAGCTGCTCGCCGAGGAACCGATCCACTTCTGGTGGCCGGGGCCGCGGTTGTTCACCTCGACCGGCAACGGCTACCACCGCGTCGAGCAGAACTTCCGCGCGTACGAAGGGGAACGCCTCTTCGGGCTCGGCCAGCACCAGCACGGCCTGCTGGACCAGAAGGGTTCCGTCGTCGAACTGGTGCAGCGCAACGCCGAGGTGAGCATTCCGCTGCTCGTGTCGAACCGCGGCTACGCCCTGCTCTGGAACTCACCCGCGGTCGGCCGGGTGGAGCTGGGCCGCACCGCGACCCGCTGGGTGGCCGACAGCGCGCGGCAGATCGACTACTGGTTCAGCGCGGGCGAACCGGCCGAGTTGCTGTCGCGCTATGCCGACGTGACCGGACATGCACCGGAGTTCCCGGAGTGGGCGGCCGGGTTCTGGCAGAGCAAGCTGCGCTACCGGTCCCAGGAGGAGCTGCTGGAGGTGGCGCGCGAGTACCGGCGGCGCGAGCTGCCGCTGTCGGTGATCGTGTGCGACTTCTTCCACTGGACCCACCTGGGGGAGTGGCGGTTCGACCCGGAGGAGTGGCCGGACCCGGCGGCGGCCGTGCGGGAGCTCGACGACCTCGGCGTGAAGCTCATGGTCTCCGTGTGGCCGTCGGTCAGCCCGTTGTCCGAGCACTACCGCACGATGCTGGAACGCGGCCTGTTCATCGCGACCGAGCAGGGACCGCCGGTGCACGCCGACTGGCCGGACAAGGGCGTGGCCGCCGAGATCGGGGTGTCGTTCTACGACGCCGCCAACCCCGAGGCCCGCGCGTTCGTCTGGGAACAGGTGCGGGAGAACTACTACCGTCACGGCATCCGGGTCTGGTGGCTGGACGCGTGCGAGCCGGAGATCCGGCCGGGCACGTTCGCGAACCTGCTGACGCACGACGGACCCGGCCTGGAAGTGATCAACGCTTACCCGGCCGACCACGCCCGCGCCTTCTACGACGGCATGCGGCAGGAGGGCGAGACCGAGATCATCTCGCTGTGCCGGTCGGCGTGGGCGGGCAGCCAGCGGTACGGCGCCGCCCTGTGGTCCGGCGACATCGACTCGACGTTCGACGCGCTGGGGCGCCAGATCCGCGCCGGGCTGAACGTCGCGCTGAGCGGCATTCCCTGGTGGACCACGGACATCGGCGGTTTCACCGGCGGTGACCCCGACTCGCCGGAGTTCCGCGAGCTCATGGTGCGGTGGTTCCAGTACGGCGCCTTCTGCCCGTTGTTCCGCCTGCACGGCACCCGCCTGCCCTGGATGCCGTTCACGCCCGCGAAAACCGGTGGCCCCAACGAGGTCTGGTCGTACGGCGACGAGGCGTACGGGCACATCACCGCGATGCTGCGGCTGCGGGAGAGGCTGCGCCCGTACGTGCTGGCGCAGATGCGGGTCGCGAGCCGGAGCGGGATCCCGCCGATGCGGCCGCTGTTCGTCGACTTCCCTGATGACGAGAGCGCCTGGGAGGTCGACGACCAGTTCCTGTTCGGGCCGGACCTGCTCGTCGCGCCGGTGTACGCGTATGGCGCCAGGCAACGTCAGGTGCGGCTGCCGGGCGGTCCACAGTGGACCGACGCGTGGACGGGGCAGGTGTACGAGGGTGGCCGGACGGTCACCGTCGAGGCACCGCTCGGCCGCATCCCCGTGTTCCTGCGGGACGGCGCGGACCTTCCCGTCTCAGGCTCCTGAATCAACGCCGCAACCAGATCTCTTCCGCGCGCCGACTGGCCTGCGGGGTGAAGTAGTCACCGGTGCTGAGGTCCTCCAGCAAGGTCGCGTGCTGCGGCGCCCACCCCAGCAGGGCTCGCGTGTGTTCGCTGGAGACGGGCACGTCGAGGGAGAAGAACGTGGCCAGGAACGGGTTTCCGAGGTGCTCGGCGGCCTGTTCGGGGGTCAGCGAGGCGGTGGGCACGCCGAGCACCCGCGCGATCTGCTCGGCGATGCTCCTGATCGTGACGGCGCTTTCGCCCGCGCCGTGCAGCACGCTGCCGGCTGGCGCCTTCTCCAGCGCCAGCCGGAACAGCCTCGCGGCGTCGGCGCGGTGGACGGCCGGCCAGCGATTCGTGCCGTCGCCGATGTAGGCCGAGACGCCGGCCCTGCGCGCGGCCGCGATGAGTGCTGGGACGAACCCGTGATCGCGAGGGCCGTGCACGGTCGGTGCGAGCCGCACGACGGTGGACCGGACTCCTCGGTCGGCGAAGGCCAGGCAGGCCCGCTCGCCCGCGATGCGGAAGGCGGCGACCGAGTCGGGATCCGGGGCGTCCTGCTCGGTGCTGACCCGGCCGGCCTTGGCCACCAGCGTGCCGGACGTGCTGACGAGTGGCCTGCCGGATCCTGCCAGCGCCTGCCCGAGTGCCTCGATCGCGGCGCGGTCGCGGCGGATGAGGTCGTCCGGATCGGCGTAGTCGCCGCCGTATGCCATGTGCAGGACACCGTCGGCGGCTTCGGCGCCACCGCGCAGGCTGTTCAGGTCTTCCAGATGGCCGCGGTGGGGTGTGGCGCCCACCGACTCCAGCCGGGCGGCGGCGGCGTCCGAGCGCGCCAGGCCGGTGACGGTGTGGCCGGCAGCGACGAGCTCGGCGACGACGGCGGGGCCGGTCTGACCGGTGCCGCCGGTGGCGAAGACGTGCATGAAGCTCTCCCCGTTAGCGTCAGTGACTGGCACTAAGTAGCGCCAGTCACTGACTCTACGCGTTGTGTCAGCGACTGGCACAACGCGATAGGCTCAGGTGTGCCACGAAGCGGAGCGGAAGCGCGACGGCGCCTGCAGCAGGCGGCCTTGGACCTGTACCGGGAACGGGGGTTCGACCAGACCACGGCGGCGGAGATCGCGGCCAGGGCCGGGGTCACCGAGCGCACGTTCTTCCGGCACTTCCCGGACAAGCGCGAGGTGCTCTTCGCGGGCGAAGCCGACCTGCGCGCCGCTCTGATGCAGGCGGTGGCCGAAGCGCCCGACGGGCTGGAGCCGTTCGAGGTGCTGCTGTGCGCCTTCGGGAAAACCGCGCGGAGGCTTGAGGACAACCGCCCGTACTCCGAGCCGCGGTGGCAGGTCATCGCGGCGACCCCGGCGCTGCGCGAGCGCGAGCTGGCCAAGCACGCGAGCCTCACGAACGCCGTTGCGGACGCGCTGCGACAGCGCGGCGTCGCCGACGCCCTGGCCGCCCTGGCCGCCCGCACCGGCTGGGCCGCCTACCAGCACGCGGTGCAGGCCTGGATCGACGACCCGGCGCTGAGCCTGACCGCGCAGCTCGACCGGGCCTTCGACGACCTGCGTGCCCTCTCCTCGATCGGCGCGGCCGGGCGCTCGGGGAGGGTGTGACCCCACCCCGAGCGCTGATTCACCTGCCGGGGGACGGGATCAGACCCGGCTCCACTTCTGGTTGGTCTGGCCGTTGCAGTCCCAGATCACGACCTTGGCGCCGTTGGCGGTGCCGGTGGCGTCGAGGCACTTGGCGGCTCCGACGGCCTGGACCGAGCCGTCGGTGTTGATGGTGAACCGCTGGTTCGCGCCGCCGTTGCAGTCCCAGACCTCCACCGCGGTGCCGTTGGCCGTGCCGTTGCCGGTGACGTCGAGGCACTTGGTGTTGTTGTAGACGCGCAGCTCGCCGGAGGCGGTGCTGGTGAACGTCTGGTTGGCCTGGCCGTGGCAGTCCCAGATCTCGGCGAGGGTGCCGTTGGCCTGCGCGCCGCCGGTGATGTCCAGGCACCGGTTGGACGCCGTGCCGCGCAGGGCGAAGGTCGACCCGCCGGGGTTGCCGCCGCCACCGCTGACCACGTACATCGCCGCGCCGTGTGCCGGGACGGAGGCGCTGATCGTGCCGCTGGTGCTGCCGGTCGTGTGCGCCCACAGGTCGCGCACCGAGTAGCTGCTCGCCGAACCCAGACCGATCTGCGACGCCGACGTCGACACGGTCGCGGCGGAGGAGTTGCGGTTGAGCAGCACGACCGCGACCGAACCGTTGGCCATGGGCTTGGTCCACACCTCGGTGTTGCCGTTGTCCACGAGCCGGTTGCCCTGACGGCCTCCCCAGTCCTGGTTGACCGCGATGACCTCGGTGTTGGTGAGAATGGCCTTCGTGGCCGCGCTCATGGTGCGCAGGTCGTTGCCGGCGATCAGCGGCGCGTTGAGCAGCGCCCACAAGCTGAAGTGCGCCTGCGACTCCGTGTCGGACAGGCCGTTGCCGACCTCCAGCATGTCCGGGTCGTTCCACGCGCCGGGGCGGGACGCGCCCGCCCAGCCGGGCTGCAGGTCCAGGATGCTCATCACCGAGTTCCAGTTCGCCTGGATGTCACCGGTGGTGCGCCAGGAGTTGCCGGTCGCGGCACCCCACTGCAGGACGTTGTCGTTGCCCCAGTTGCAGATCGCGAAGAAGATCTGCCGGCCGGTCTTCGCCAGCGCGTCGCGCATCGCGATGTAGCGGTCCTGACCGCTCATGCCCCGGTGGTCGCCGCAGTTGTCGTACTTGAGGTAGTCGATTCCCCACGAGGCCCACAGGTTGGCGTCGCGTTGCTCGTTGCCGAGGCTGGCCGGGAACCCGGCGCAGGTGGTGGTGCCGGCCGAGGAGTAGATGCCCAGCTTCAGGCCCTTGCCGTGAACGTAGTCGGCGACCGCCTTCATGCCGTCGGGGAACTTGGTCCGTGACGCCACCAGGTTTCCGCTGCCGTCACGGGACATCTCCGACCAGCAGTCGTCGATGTTGACGTAGGTGTAGCCGGCGGCGGCCATACCGCTGCTGACCATCGCGTCAGCGGTCTGCCGGACCAGGCTGTCGGTGACGTTGCAGCCGAAGCTGTTCCAGTCGTTCCAGCCGAGCTGCGGGGTGCGGCCCAGACCGTTGTCGAGGGCCTGGGCAGGGGGTGCCAGTGCCAGCACGACGGGTGTGACCGCAGCGACGAGCACCGCCGACAGCGCTGTTCGCAGTGTTCTCTTCACAGGGATCTCCTTACCGACTTGGCGGAGGTCGGAGCAGCGGACTTTCACGGCTTGCTTCGGTGCAGACTGTTTTTTTCTGTTGGAAGTTGCTCGAACTTGTCATATGGATTGCCGGGATGTCAACGGTGTGTCCAGATACCCGCGCGCCTTCGGGAATGTCCGGCCCACGAGCAGATTTCCCGGCCGGTCGCAAGTCCCGCGGGGTCCCGCTGAAACCCGTTGCCGACAAGCGGTTTGCGCTGGTTGAGCAGGTGTGGCGAAGGTTGTGCGGAGTCTCCGGGCAAGCGTCGAACCCGCCCCGGAACCGGGTCGTTCTGTCGAATACCGGAACCGTGAAGTATCGCTCGCGAGCACCCGTTCGGGCGTTCGTGGGCTGAAGAACGCTCGCCTTTCGCGAATATTTCTGTCGAATCTTGCCTTTTTGTGTTCGATCAGACGATCTAGCCGGACAGGCAGGACAGCAGCATCAGCGCCGTCAACGCACCGGCGGCCGCGACGGCGGGCAGGACCATGGCCGCGGCACCCGCGAGGCCGCACGACAACAGCCGCCGGACCGTGCTCGGGGCACCATGCCGCTGCAGGCGCGCCAGCCTCGTCTCCACCGCGTCCCTGCTCATCGCGAGCGCGGCGCCAGGGGCACCGTGCCCGGCCACCCGCAGCAACGCGGCTCGCACGTTCTCCGCGCCGTGTGCGCGCACAGCGGCGGTGTCGGCCGCCATCTCGACCAGCTCCCGGATCGTGATCGCCGCGCGCTTGAACAGCGGCAGGAACGGCAGCGTGGCCGCGACGACGTCACCGATGGTCACCAGGAGGTGGTGGTGCCCCTTGAGGTGCGCCCGCTCGTGGGTCAGCACGGCCTCGACCTGGGCCGGGGTCAGGTGGCGGTGCAGGCCGTCCGTGGCGACGACCACGCCGGGCCTGCCCGCGAGGCTGAAGGCCAGCGGACGGTCGTGCTCCAGCCAGAGCGTCGGGTGAGGGCCTGCTTCGCGGCGTGCCGCGACCCGCAGGACGTCCAGATGCCGCCGGCCCTCCTGCGCGCGCCGACGCGCGGTGCGGCGGCCCACGAAGGCGACGCGGACGAGCAGGGCCGTGAGCAGCGCGGCGCCCGTCAGACCGCTGGCCGCCTCGACCGCCGGGGCCGTGCCGTGCTGCACCGAGTGCCAGCAGTGGTGCACCGCCTCCGCCACACCGAGTCCGTGGTCGGGGAGGATCAGCAGGAAGATCGCGCCGGCCACCGTGGCGATCACGGCGACGACGGAAGTCAGCCACGCGACCAGTGCCACCACGGGATCCGCGAACCGCACCAGCCGGCGTGGTGCCAGCCAGCCGACCAGGGCGGACCCCAGGAACAGCGCCAGCGCCACGGTCATTTCCGCGAGCCCTTCCTCCGCAACGCCTTGCGCAGCAGGTCGGACTCCTCTTCCGAAGCCGTCCGGGCGAAGTGCAGCAGGGCGGCCTGCGGGTCACCGGAGGCGCTGAGGATCTCGCGCACGGCGTTCGCGGCGGCCTCGGCCCGGGACACCGTCGCCTCGTACAGGTAGGCCTTGCCGTCCAGCTCCCGGGTCAGCCAGTTCTTGCGGTGCAGGTTGTCCATCACCGTCATCACGGTGGTGTAGGCGAGAGACTTGCCGGTGTCCAGGCGTTCGAGCACCTGCCGCACCCGCAGTGGCTCGCCGGCGTGCCACAGCACGTCCATCACCGCTGCTTCCAGTTCACCCAGTCCGCGCATCGCCCACCCTTTCCGCAGGTCGAGGGTACGTGATGGGCGTCATCGGCCTGCCGGGCGACGTGGCGGCCGGGTGGACGTCCTCCACCCAGCCGCCGCTCACCGGGTCAGACCGCCTTCAGCAGGCCCTGCATCTCGGTGATCTCCTTCTGCTGGGCGTCGATGATGTCCTGGGCCAGCTTCTTGGCGTCGGCACTGCCGCCCTTCTGCAGCTCGGTCTTCGCCATCGCGACCGCACCCTCGTGGTGCTTGATCATCATGTCGAGCCACATCTTGTCGAACGCCGCGCCCTTGGACTGGTCGAGCATCTTCATGTCCTCGGCGCTCATCATCCCCGACATGCCCGGCATCGAGCCGTGGTCCATGCCCGGCATCGAGGTGGACTCGCCCCACTGCTCGAGCCACCCGTTCATCTTCTTGATCTCGGGATCCTGCGCGCCCTCGATCCGCTTGGCGAGGTCGAGCACCTTCGCGTTGGTGCTGCGCGACGGCACGAGCTTCGCCATGTCCAGCGCCTGCTGGTGGTGCGGCACCATGCCCTGCGCGAACGTCACGTCGTCGGCGTTGTTGCCCGCGGCCTTGCCGCTGCCCGTCGGCGCGGAAGCGGTGGGAGACGAACTGCGGTCCATGGCGGCCGTGTCCTTCCCCCCGCATCCGGCGACGAGTGCGACGACAGCGGCTCCGGCGGCGGCGATCCCGATCAAGGACTTCTTCATGCTCGGTGTTCCTTCTCTGTGCTTTGTGGACTGTGATCGTGTGGAACCGGGCCGATCACAGCCTCAACACGCAGACGGAGCTGAGCAACGCACGGCCGCCGACGGGCGGTGGACGGTCGGGTGCGCGCGACCACGCCGACGATCCCAGGGCTCTGCCGGTGCGCTGAGACGTCGTGCGGACCAGCAACCAGGCCAGCAGAAGCAGGGACACGACCGCGCAGAGCACCGCGACGCACAGATGCAGCATGTCGTGCTCTGGGGAGGGCGCGGGCTCCTCAGGTGAATGCTCGTGGTGTGCGGTCACCTGCGTCATGTCGTGGCCGGAGGCCATCTCGCCGTTCGCCGCGACGTGATGCATGCCGACCACGCCCAGGAACAGCGCGCACAGCAGCAGCCACTGCGTGACTGCGCGACGCGTGCTTCCGGACATGCAACTACCGTACCTAGTAGGTTTCATCACCGCGTTCTACGGGTGCGCGACCCGGATCGGTTCAATCCAGTGATCTACTAATCAGTGTAGTAGTTTTTGACAGGGCACTGGTCCCGTTCAGGACGAGGACCTTCGGATTCGGTCGTGGCGACGAGCTGCCCTGCCGACCTGGTTCGCGGGCGGTGATGCTCGTGGCAGTCGACGACGAGGAGGACGTTCGCGATGGGCGGTCGTGATGGATCTGGCCAGGGGCGCCACGAAGGCGACCGCATGAGTCCCTTCAGCCGCCGGGCCTTCCTGAGCGCGACCGCGCTCGTCGTCGCCGGGTGCTCCACCGGCGAGAACTCGCTGGTCCTGCCGACCGATCCGCTGGTGAACCGGGCTGAGGCCGCCCGCAGGGGCACCGGACGCACCCGTGCGGTCACGCTGACCGCAACGGAAGGCCAGGTGGACCTGGGCGGCCCGGTGGTGCGCACCTGGAGCTACGACGGGATGCTGCCCGGCCGGGAGATCCGCGTCGGCGCCGGCGACCTGATCGAGGCGAGAGTGGCGAACCGGCTGCCCGCGGACACGTCGGTGCACTGGCACGGCCTGGCGTTGCGCAACGACATGGACGGCGTGCCCGCCCTCACCCAGGCCGCGATCAGGCCGGGGGAGGACTTCACCTACCGGTTCGTCGCGCCGGTTCCCGGCACGTACTGGTTCCACCCGCACACCGGCACCCAGCTCGACCGCGGCCTGTACGCCCCGCTGATCGTGGAGGACCCGGCCGAACCGGGTGCGTACGACGCCGAGTGGGTGGTCGTGCTCGACGACTGGCTCGACGGCACCGGCACCGACCCGGACGAGGTGCTCGCCGGCCTGCGCAGGCGCGGCGGCCACATGATGCACGGTGGGACAGCGCTCGGCGGCGACGTCGATCATCCGCACCACCTGGTCAACGGCCGGATCGCGTCCGCACCCCTCACCTTCGCCGCGAAACCCAGGCAACGTGCCCGGATCCGGCTCATCAACGCCGGCGCCGACACCGCCTACCGCGTCGCGTTGGGCGGACACCGCATGACGGTCACGCACACCGACGGCGCTCCCGTCGTGCCGGTGGACACCGACGCCCTGGTCATCGGCATGGGCGAGCGCTACGACGTGCTGGTCACGCTGGCCGATGGCGTTTTTCCGCTCGTGGCCGTCGCGGAGGGCAAGACCGGCGCCGGTCTCGCGGTCGTGCGCACCGCTGTGGGTACCCCGCCAGGGCCTGATGTGCGCCCGGACGAACTGCGCGGCGAAGTCGTGGGACAGGACGAGCTCAAGGCGACCGCACCGCTGCCGTCGCGGCAGCCGGACGTGGTGCACCGGCTGGAGCTGACCGGGGGGATGATGAACTACGAGTGGGGGATCAACGGCCGCTCGGACGGCCTGCAGAGAGTCCGAAGTGGACAACGCGTGCGCCTGGAGTTCAGGAACGCCACGATGATGTGGCACCCCATGCACCTGCACGGCCACACCTTCCAGCTGAACGGCCCGCGCAAGGACACCGTGATCGTGCTGCCCGGTCAGACGGTGGCGTGCGAGTTCGACGCGGACAACCCCGGTCAGTGGATGGTCCACTGCCACAACGCCTACCACGCCGAAGCGGGCATGATGACCGTGCTGGGGTACGAGGAGCGGCGATGAACTCCGTGGTGCTGGACGTCAGCGGGTTGCACTGGGCCACTGAGCAGAACGTCGTCAACGCCGGGCTCGGCAGGCAGCCCGGTGTGCACCACGTCGAGGTCAACCCGGTGGCGCAGACCGCGACCGTGCGCTTCGACCCGGACACGACCTCCGTGGCTCAGCTTCGTCAGTGGGTGATCGACTGCGGCTACCACTGCGCCGGCCAGTCGGTCCCCCGCCACCTCTGCGATCCCACCGCGGAACCGGGGGCCGCGCACTCGCCGCACGAGATGATGGGCCACGGTGGTCACGCGGGCATGTCGATGGCGGCGATGGTCGCCGACATGCGCAACCGCTTCCTCGTGGCCGTGCTGTTCTCGATCCCGATCGTGCTGTGGTCGCCGATCGGCACCGAGGTCTTCGGACTGCACCTGTCCACGCCGTTCGGACTGCGCGCGGACGTGTGGTCGCTGCTGCTGAGCCTGCCGGTGGTCGGCTACTCGTGCTGGATCTTCTTCGACGGCGCCTGGCGGGCGTTGCGGGCCAGGACGCTCGACATGATGGTGCTGGTGGCCGTCGCGGTCGGCGCGGGCTGGCTGTACTCCGCCGCGATCACGCTGACCGGCGGGGGAGAGGTCTTCTACGAGGCCGCGACCGTGCTCGCCGCGTTCGTCCTGCTGGGACACTGGTTCGAGATGCGGGCGAGGGGCGGTGCGAACGACGCGGTCCGCGCGCTGCTCGACCTCGCGCCACCGAAGGCGGTGGTGCTGCGCGACGGCGAACCCGTCGAGGTGCCCACCGCGGAGGTGGCCGCGGGAGACCTGCTCCTGGTGCGGCCGGGCGCGAAGATCGCGGTGGACGGCGTCGTCGAGGAAGGCGAGTCCGAGGTCGACGAGTCGATGGTCACCGGTGAGAGCCTGCCCGTGCACAAGGCTCCGGGCTCGGTCGTCGTCGGTGCCACGATCAACGCCAACGGCACCCTGCGGGTCCGCGCGACGAAGGTCGGCTCCGACACCGCGCTCGCGCAGATCGTCAAACTCGTGCAGGAAGCCCAGAACTCCAAGGCGCCCGGCCAGCGGCTCGCGGACCGGGCGGCGTTCTGGCTCGTGCTCGTCGCACTCGTCGGCGGAGGCCTCACCCTCGCCGCGTGGTTGCTGTCCGGCGCCTCCTTCGCGACGGCCGTGTTGTTCGCCATCACGGTCGTGGTGATCACCTGCCCCGACGCGCTCGGCCTCGCGACGCCGACCGCGATCATGGTCGGCACCGGCCTCGGCGCGAAACGCGGCGTGTTGTTCAAGAACGCCATGGCTTTGGAGACCTCCGCCCGCGTCGAGGTCGTGGTGATGGACAAGACCGGCACGCTGACCAAGGGCGAGCCGGAGGTCACCGACGTGATCACCGACGGCTTCGGCGAGGACGAGCTGCTGCGCCTGGTCGCCGCCGTCGAACGCGAGTCCGAGCACCCGCTCGCCGAAGCCGTCGTCCGCCGCGCCGGAGACCTCGACGGGCTGCGCGCGGCACGGTTCGAGAACGTCCCCGGCCACGGCGCGATCGCGGAGGTCGGCGGCCGTCGCGTGGTCGTCGGCAACCTGCGGCTCCTCAAGCGGGAAGGCGTCGAGCTCGGCCCGTTGGCGAGCCGCCGCGACGAGCTCGCCGCCACCGGCCGTACCGCGGTGCTGGCCGCCGTCGACGGCGTGGCCGCCGCGGTGATCGGCATCGCCGACGCGCCAAGGGAATCCTCGGTCGCCGCGGTGCAGGCGCTGCACGACCTCGGCGTCGAGGTCGTGATGCTGACCGGTGACAACCAAGCCACCGCCGAACGCATCGCCGCGCAGCTGGGCCTCGACACCGTGATCGCCGAGGTGCTGCCGGGCGACAAGGCGGCGAAGGTGGCCGAACTGCAGTCCGGCGGCCGCCGCGTCGCCATGGTCGGCGACGGCGTGAACGACGCACCCGCACTCGCCCAGGCCGATCTCGGCATCGCCATCGGAGCCGGAACCGACGTGGCCATCGAGACCGCCGACGTGGTGCTGATGCGCTCCGACCCGCTCGACGTCCCGATCGCACTGCGCATCGGCCGCGGCACCCTGCGCAAGATGCGGCAGAACCTCGGCTGGGCGATCGGCTACAACACCATCGCGCTGCCGATCGCTGCCGGGGTGTTCGAGCCCGCGTTCGGACTCGTGCTCCGGCCTGAGATCGCCGCTCTGTCGATGTCCGGGTCGAGCGTCATCGTCGCTCTCAACGCACTCGCCCTCAAGCGACTGCGGCTGCCGACCAGCTGACGGCCTCTTCTCCGTCGCCACCCGTGATCAGCTGGTGGATCGCGACACCTCCGGCGCCCCGCCGGCCGTGGGCAATGAGCCTTGCGTGCAAAGAGGCTTTGCAAACCCTCTTTGCACAAGCTATGTTCTGCGCATGGCCGACCAACCGCCTCCTCGGATGATCACCGACGTCGATGTCCTGCGGCTGCTCGCGCATCCCCTGCGTCGCCGGATCGAGGAGCAGTTGCGTCGTGGACCGGTGAACGCGACCTCGCTGGCGCAGGCGCTGGGCGAGAGCACCGGGCTCACCAGCTACCACCTGCGCCAGTTGGCGAAGCACGGCCTCATCGAGGAAGTCCCGGAAATGGCGCAGGGCAAACAACGGTGGTGGCGCGCCGTCCCCGGTGACCGCCGCTACCCGGCCTACACCGAGCAAACCGACGACATGCGCGCGGCCAGCGCGGAGATGGCCAGGCACAACCTCGCCGAACTGGTCGAACTGTACGACGCCTACGAACGGGAGGCCCCCGGCCTCGGTGCGTGGGCCGACGCGTTCCTGTTCTCCCGCGCCACGATTCGTGTCGATCTGACGCTGCTGCGGGAGTTCTTCGAGGACTACATCCAGCTCATCCAACGTTATGGCAGCGCTGACGACATCGGTGACGACCGGAAGACCGTGCTGCTGCGCCTGTTCGGGTTCCCCGAAATCTGAAATCCCGAGCCGAAAGGTCGTCCATGCACGCCACCCGCCTGCGGCCGGGTACCCGATTCGCCGTCGTCTGCCTGCTCCTGCTGGCCTGCTCGATCCTGCCGACCGGTCACTCCACCGCCGCGACCGGTTTCGACTGCACCGGCTTCACCTGCACCGACGTCAGCTTCGCCGGCGGTGGCGGCCTCACCCTGCACGGGACCGTGATCGGCCCGGCCGCACCGCATTCCCCCACACCGGGGATCGTCCTGGTAGGAGGATCCGGCGCAGGCCCACGCCCGGAGTACCAGTACGAAGCCCGCGCCTTCGCCGCGGCCGGAATCACGACGCTGGTCTACGACAAACGCACGATCGGCTACTCGTTCAGCCACCGCGACTTCGCACTGCTCGCCGACGACGCCCTGGGCGCGGTCGAAACACTGCGCCACACACCGGGAGTGCATGCGGACCAGGTCGGTTTGTGGGGATTCAGCGAGGGTGCCTGGGTCGCGCCGCTCGCGGCGTCCCACAGCGGCGATGTCGCGTTCCTGATCACGCTCGGCGCGTCCGCCTTCAACCCGTTGCGTTCACAAACCTGGAGCCTCGCCACGACGTTGCGGCACCGCGGCGAAACCGGCCCGCTCACCGGCACGATCGCCGGTCCCACGGCCCGTCTGCTCGGTGAGACCGGTGTGTTTCCCGCAGCGGGCTTCGATCCGCTGCCCGCGTTGCGAGACCTGCGGATTCCCGCCCTCGCCCTGTGGGGACAGCACGACGTGCAGGTTCCGCCCGCCGAAAGCGCCGCGGTACTGCGGAACACGCTGACCGCCTCGCCATCGGTCACCATCCGCTTCCTCCACGGTGGCGCGCACAACGGCCGTGCAACCACCGACGGATTCGACCGCTTCGGAGCCGCCCCGGGCCCTGGCGCGCCCCGCGGCGCCTTCGCACCGGGCTATTTCGACACCATGACCAGCTGGGTGCACCAGATAACCAACGGCGACCTGCCGGCCTCCTCGGTCGAAGCCTCACCACCGCAAACGATGACCAGTACCGATCCCGGGCGCGGCTGGTGGACCGCTGGGTGGACACAACTGGCCGTGCTGGCCGCCCTCACCCTCGTCTTCGCCGGCAGTCTGCTGTGGACATTCATCGGTCCTCGTTCGCGCGCCAGCAAGACCGCGAGCCGACTCGCGCGCCTCCTGGCCTGCTCCGGTCTCGTCTCGGTGCTAGCAACAGTCGGATATGCGGTGTCGATCCTCGCTTTCAACGCGCAGACCCTCGGCCCGATCCTCGCGTCCCGATCGCTGGCGTGGCTGAGTCTGCAGTTGCTCGCCCTGCTCACCACCGCACTGCTGGTCGGTACCGCGATCGCCACCGCCCGCGCCTACGCCGGCCTGCTCGTGCGGTACCGGACCGCGCTGGGCATCCTGCTGCTGTTCGGATGTCTCTGGACGGCATGGGCCACCACCTGGGCATTGTTCTCCGTCTGAGCTCACCGCCTTGGCGTGTGAGGACGCGCCCTAGGTGGCTGGTGTAAAACAGTGTTATTGAGCGATTCGATCAGTCACTGCAAGCGATCGAGACTGGTCAGCGCTTGATCGATTTTAACTCAGAGTAACTTAGTCGCGAAAAGCACCAGC
>Ga0070710_10000137_pt1 | contig 33946 bp, 28 predicted proteins | sample LARL52metaG_FD_65454 | JGI IMG/M metagenome (GOLD analysis project Ga0070710, IMG submission 65454) | Corn, switchgrass and miscanthus rhizosphere microbial communities from Kellogg Biological Station, Michigan, USA - LAR L5-2 metaG | ecosystem: Host-associated > Plants > Roots > Rhizosphere ...
ACACCGCCGACAGCGTCGGTGAGGCGTACGTCAACGCCAAGTACGCGATGCAGAAGCCGCCCGAGGTTCCCGACAAGCCGTTCCTCAACGACGTGTGGCCCTGGGACACCGACTACGACAAGGCGGTCGAGAACAACCAGAAGGTCAACGAGGCCAACATGCGGGCGTTCACCCAGTACGGGGACGCCGTCACGTCGAGCACGAGCAACATGCCGACGTTCATCTCGCCGGACGCGAGCGACGCGGGCATGCAGGAGCAGAGCACCGGCCAGAAGAACATCGACAAGGTCGACCGGCCCGGTACCTCGGACAGCTACACGCCGCCCGGCACCAGCCAGCCTCCCGGCACGAGCAGGCCGGGTGACAGCACCAGCCTGTCCGGGTGGAAGCAGCCCGGCGACAACACCAGCGCAGCGTGGCTGGAGCCGGGTGCCCCGTCGCCCGGCAACCCGCCTCCCGGCAGCGACCCGAACGACCCGCGCAACCGGCCTCCCGTCGACACCGGCATCCCGCCCGGTGGCCGGTGGGATCCGAACAACCCGAACGACCCGCGCAACCGCGGCCGGTTCAACCCCAACGATCCGCGCAGCCGTCCCGGCGGGCCGGGAGGGCCCGGTGGGCGAGGCCTCGGCGGACCCGGCGGCGGTGGCGGCGGCGCAGGCGGTCGTGGTGGTGGCATGGGTGGCGGTGCGGGCGGCCTCGGAGGTGCCGCGGCGGCTCGGGCCGGTGGGCCCGGTGGCATGGGCAGCGGGTTCGGTGGCGCGGCCGGTGTGAGTGAGCAGGGACGCGGCGGTGCCGGTGGCTTCGGGCCCGCGGGGGCCGGGGGCGCGGCCGGCCGTGGTGGCGCTGCGGGAATGGGTGCCGGAGGCATGGGCCACGGCGCCAAGGGTGAAGGGGACGAGGACAAGGAGCACAAGTCCGCGTCGTACCTGCAGGAGACCGAGGACATCTTCGGTGACGGCACGATGGTGGCTCCGCCGGTCATCGGCGGATAAGGGGGAATGGTGCTGAGAACCAAGGTCGCCATTCCCGTCACGGCGCTTTACCAGGCGTGGCAGGCGGCGGGCCTGCCGTCGCTGCACCGGGCGTTGCTCACCCAGGTCGACTTCGACGAGGACCTCCTCGAGTCGGGTGACCTGAGCGAGCTCGAACGGTTGCAGCGCACGGCGTGGGCGCAGCTGGAGCAGTACGGGCTGGCGCGCGGCAACCAGATCCACCCGGACCTGGCCGCCGCGCTGCGGCTCGTGGTCGAGGCCGGGGTGGAGTACTGGGCGTTCTTCAGCCTGAAGGACGGCCCGCAGCAGAGCGTTCTGGTCGTGTCGAACGGTCAGGACGCGCTGCGGATCGTGCTGACGCCGGACCAGCAGTTCGTGCTGGAACCCGTGCGGCCGGACGAGGCACCGCAGGCGCTGGTCGGCGCGCTGCCGCCGGTGCCGGCCGGCAAGGGCAGCCCGATCACGCTGCCGGAGGACGCGCTGAAGCAGAAGCCGCGGTCCTCCTATGAGGACACCGGCTCCTTCCTGCAGCAGAGCCGCCCGACCAGCACGCCGAACGACCAGCTGGTCGCGCAGCTCAAGCAGATCATGAGCGAGCCGCGCACCGGTGGTGGCCAGGTCTACTCGGCCAAGCGCGACCACCTCGGCCGCAAGCAGCGCTGCGCCAACCCGCTCACGTTCATCGACACGCCGAGCGGGCGCTACCTCGCGGCGAGGGACCAGGGCTGGCTGCGGGTGCAGCCGGCCGACTTCGGCACGCTCGCGCGGATGACCGCGACGATGCCCTAGGAAGCGAACCGCAGCGCGTCCGGGCTCAGCTCGGCCGGGCTGCGGTGCCCGGACAGGCCGAGCGTGAGGTCGAAGTCCGCGAGCAGGCTGCGCAGCACGTGCCGCACCCCGACCTGACCGCCGTGCGCCAGCCCGTACGCGTACGGGCGTCCGACCAGCACCGCCTTGGCGCCCAGCGCCAGCGCCTTCACGATGTCCGCGCCGGTGCGGACGCCGGAGTCGAACAGCACGTCGACCTGCTCCCCCACCGCCTCGACGATCGACGGCAGCGCGTCCAGCGACCCGGCCGCGCCGTCGACCTGGCGGCCGCCGTGGTTCGACACGACGATTCCGTCCATTCCGGACTCGACGGCCTTGCGCGCGTCGTCGGCGTGCTGGATTCCTTTGAGGACGATCGGTCCGTCCCAGTGCTCGCGCAGGAACGCCAGCTGCTCCCACGACTTGTCGGTGCCGGTGAACAGCTGCACCCACCGCAGGATCGCCATCGGCAGGTCCTCCTCCGGCGACTTCTGCAGGCCGGCGCGGAAGACCGGGTCGCTGAACGGGATCGCCGTGCCCACCCCGCGCAGGAACGGTAGGTACGCCTGATCCAGGTCGTGCGGGCGCCACGCCAGCGTCCACGTGTCGAGCGTGACGACCAGCGCGGTGTACCCGGCCTTGCGCGCTCGTTCCAGCAGTGACGCGCACACGTCCGGGTCGTTCGGCCAGTACAGCTGGTACCAGCGCGGGCCGTCGCCGGAGGCCTCGGCGACCTCCTCGATGGTGTGCGAGGAAGCCGTCGACAGCACCATCGGCACGCCGAGCTCGGCGGCGGCGCGTGCGGTCGCCAGTTCGCCGTCCGGGTGCAGGATCGACTGCACGCCAACGGGTGCGAGCAGCACCGGGGCGGGCAGGTCGGTGCCGAGCACGGAGACGCCGAGGTGCCGTTCGGTCGCGTTGGTCAGCATCCGCGGCACGATCCGCACCCGTTCGAACGCCTCGCGGTTGGCCCGCACGGTGGCGCCGGAGCCGGCTCCTCCCGCCACGTACCAGAACGGTCCCGGTCCCAGCCGGTCGCGCGCGGACTGCTCCAGCGCGTCCGGGTCGGTGGTGAACGGCGGCACCGCGCCGCCGAGCCCCTGCAGGTAGATCTCGTTCTGGTACGCGGCGAAGGAGGTCATGCCGCCCAGCTTGCTACGAAGCGGGCGGCACGAGGAAGAACTCGTTGCCGAACGGGTCGCTGAACCAGGTGGCCCGGTCACCCCACGGCATGGTCTCCGGTGCCGCCTTGACCTGCACTCCCTTCTGCTCGAACGCGGTGACGTCGCCGTCGATGTCGTCGGTGATCAGCGAGATGCCGCAGCCCGTCGCGAACGACACGTTGGGCGAGTCGTTCACCGACAGCGCGAAGGCCGTCTGGGCGCCGGGAGGAGCGACGGTCAGCCAGCGCATGCCCGCCTCGTTGCTGTCCTGTCGCTTCTCCCAGCCCAGCACGCCGACGTAGAACGCGACCGCCTCGTCGAGGTCGCGGACGTTGATCGTGATCGAGTGCGTGTGAGTGATCATGCGAGCAACGCTAGGCCCGCGCTCCCACCGGGCGCTTCTTCGAAACTGCTTTGCGTGGCCGGCGGGACTCCAGCCAGATCGCCACCGGTGCGGCGGTGACCACGGTGGACGCGGTGCCGGCGACCAGGCCGATCAGCAACGCCGTCGCGAAGTTGGCGAGCGATCCGTCGCCCAGGACGAGCAGGGCCGACAGCACGAAGAGCACGCCGATGCCGGTGTTCACGGTGCGCGGCACGGTTTCCACGACGGCGCCCGACACCACGTCCGGGTACGGGGCCTTCAACCGGGAGCCGCGCAACGAGCGCAGCCGGTCGAAGACCACCACGGAGTCGTTGACCGAGTAGCCGATCACGGTCAGCAGTGCGGCGAGGAAGACGCCGTCCGCGGTGTTGCCGAGCCACGCGAACACGCCGACCAGCACGAGGACGTCGCTGAGCAGTGCGGCCACGGTCGCCACGCCGAGGCGCCAGTCGAACCGGACCGCCAGGTATCCCAGCTGCGCGGCGACGGCGATGGCCAGGCCGATCACCGCGTTGCGGCGCAGTTCCGACGACAGCGACGGGCCGATCAGCTCGTTGCTCGACTGGCGGGCGCCGCCGTCGACGGCCGCGTTCACGGCCGCGCCGATGCGGGACAACTGGGCGTCGTCGATCGGGCCGGTGCGCAGCGAGACCTCGTGGCCCGACGACGACACGACGACGTCCGGGAACCCCGCGTCGGCCAGCGCGGTGCGCACGCGACCGGGGTCGACGGTGCCGCCGGTGGTGAAGTCGAGCATGCGGCCGCCGGTGAACTCGACGCCCAGGTTCAGGCCGCGCACGAACAGGCCGGTGATCGCGACGAGCACCACGGCACCGGCGCTGACCAGCCACAACGACGGCCGCCGGTAGAGGACGAGGGACAGTCGCTGCCGCACCCAGCCCAACGTGTGCAGGCCGCTCAACCGCGGGTGCTTGGCCACGAACCGCGTGCCCAGCACCCACAGCACCAGCACGCGCGACAACACCAGTGCGCTGAACATCGACGCCAGCACACCGATGGTCAGCGTGACGCCGAAGCCGCGCACCGGGCCGGTGGCCAGCCAGAACAGCAGTCCCGCGGCCAGCAGCGTCGTGACGTTCGAATCGGCGATCGCGCTCAGCGCCCCGCGGAAGCCGCCCTCCGCGGCACGGCGCAGGTTCGGTTTTCGGGCGTACTCCTCGCGCGCCCGTTCGAAGATCAGCACGTTCGCGTCGACCGCCATGCCGATCGCCAGCACGAACCCCGCCAGGCCGGGCAACGTCAGCGTCGCGCCCACCGCCAGCAGGCCCGCGTAGGCGACGCCCGCGTAACCGGCCAGGGCGACGACGGCGAGGAACCCGGAGAGCCGGTACGCGACGACGAGGAACACCGAGGTCAGGGCGATGCCGATGATCGCGGCCCTGGCGCTGGCGTCGATCGCCTCCGCGCCCAGCGTGGCGCCGACGGTGCGCTGTTCGATCACCTCGACCGGCACCGGCAACGCGCCGGAACGGATGACCAGGGCCAGGTCCCTGGCCTCCGCCTGGGAGAACCGGCCGGTGATCGTGGTGGCACCGCCTGCCTGGCCGCCGCCGCACGGCGTGTCGAGGCTGACCTCCGGCGACGAGATCCGCTTGCCGTCCAGCACGAACGCGATCTGACGGCCGGGCGTGCCGGACGGCTCGCAGGCCGCCTCACCGGTCACCTTCTGCCACTTGCCCGGAGCGTCGCCGCGGAACTGGATGTTCACGACGAAGCCCGCGCCCTGCGGGTTGCGGACGGCGGACGCGTCCGAGATGCCTTCGCCGGTCATGACGGTCTCGTTGTCGCGCTGCACGGTGAGCTGGGCGGTGCGGCCGAGGACCTGCACGGCTTCGGCGGGGTCCTGCACGCCGGGGAGTTCCACGACGATGCGGTTCTCGCCGGAGCGGGCGATGACCGGTTCGGCGACGCCGAGCGCGTCGACCCGGCGGCGCAGGACTTCGAGCGAACGGTCGGCGGCGTCGGAGTCGCCCTTCGCTTCGAGGACGATCTGGGTACCGCCGCGGAGGTCGAGCCCGAGGCGGGGATCTGTGGTGAGCAGCAGAAAAGCGGATGCGACGAGGACCCCGAGCGCTGTCAGACCGCGCACGAGGAGACCCCGTCGCGCGTGATCGCGCGACATGGGTGAGAGAAGCCTTCCGGGAAGAAAGTGGTTGCTGAGAAACGGGTTTCAGCGACCGGAAGGCGGAGACCGGTCCCGATGCGGCGTCGAGCGGATGCCGTCGGGTGTGCGGTGGACGCGGCGCGCGAACGAGACGACGAACCGCATCGGCAGCGCGGGCCGCGCGACCGGCGGGGCGTGCATCGGCAGCTTCGCCTGCGGCACCTGCGCGGCGTGGTGCTTGTGCGGCCTGGGCGCGGCGCTCGGCAAGTTGGCGACGCTGTGGGCGTACCGGATGACCGAGCCCTCGGCGGGCGTCGGTGCGGGTGCGGCGACGATGAACAGCTGCCCGAGGAACAGCAGGAATGCCAGTGCGACCGCGTTGCGACGCATCACCGCTTCCTGCCTCCTCCGACGTAGACGAGCGCTCCCCCCACGACAGCGCACGACCAGGAAAGCACAAGAGGCTGCATCGTGGTTGCTCCGAGCCACAACGCGACGGTCCACCCGGTGAGAATCAGCGCCGAGACCGCGAGCAGCGACACCGTCACGGCGAGCTTGCGCAGGCCGAACAGGAGCTTGAACGGACGCAGCCGCAACGCCACGACCAGGCAGCACAGCACCAGCGCGCCGCTGAAGAACCCCAGGTAGGGCGTCGGGCGGGGCATGCCGGCGACCAGCGCGAGTAAACCTCCGCCGATGAGCAGCAACGACAGCATGCGCAGCGCACGCCACACCTGGACCTTGTTCAGCTGCGACGGCGCGGGCGGTTTCGCGGAACGACGCCGTTGCACGGTCGCGAGGTTCGCCTTCGAGTCCGCGTCGGACGGGTCGAGCTTGATCGCCGTGCGGTAGGCGTGTTCCGCGGTGCCCCAGTCGCGCAGGCGCAGAGCCGCGTCGCCGAGCACCTGGAACGCCCGCGCCTCGGTGGGCGCGAGCTGGGAGGCGTGCAGAGCCGAGTCGAACGCCTCGACCGCGCCGTCCGGCGGGTCCGCGAGCACCTCGGCCAGCACGACGTAGCAGCGCCAGTCACCGGGTTTGCGGCGCACGGACTCCCGTGCCGCGACCGCCGCCTCCTGGTGCCGGCCGAGGTCGCTCAACGCCAGTGCCGCGAGCCGCTGCGGCCAGGCGGGTTCGCCGTCGAGCACCATCGCCCGCTTGGCCGAGTCGAGCGCCTGGTCCGCCTCACCGGCGTCCAGGCAGGCCGCGGCGAGCCGGCACCACGCCTCGGCGTGCCGAGGGTTCGCCGCCACCAGGGGCCGCAGCAGGTCGATGGCCTGCCGCGGTTTCCCCGAGGCGGTGAGCTCGGCGGCACGCAGGAGCACCGCGGTCATCGGCTCGGACACGCCGCACAGTGTGACAGCGCGCCCTCCGCGCCCGAACGGGTGACCTCGCGCCGGGTGTTGGAGCGCCTCCAAGCTCAGCTCGCGGCGCCGAACCAGCGGGCGAGCCGGCCTTCCAGGTCGTGCTGGTCGTCGCCGGTCCACGCCACGTGCCCGTCGGGCCGCAGCAGCACCGCGGGCACGTCGAGTTCCTCGCTGACGTCGACGAGGTGGTCGACCCGGTCCGCCCATCCGCCGACCGACAACGCACCGGTCTGGTCGAGCAGGATCCCGCGTCCGGAGTGCATCCGGTCGTACAGTCCACCGCCCTTGAGCGCGAGGTCGCCGATCCGCCGTCCCACCGGGTCGTCGGCGGACCCGAGGTCGTACCGGACCGAGACCGCGATGATCTTCTCGATCAGGTACCGGTTGACCTCCTCGAACTGCACCAGCTCGGTGAGCAGCCGCCGCACCGACTGCGGTCCCGGCTCGACCTTCATCAGCTCGATCTGGGCGCGGGTGTTGTTCAGCACCTCCTCGGCCACCGGGTGCCGTTCGGCCTCGTAGGTGTCGAGCAACCCCTCCGGCGCCCAGCCGCGCAGCGCGGCGGCGAGCTTCCAGCCCAGGTTGAACGCGTCCTGGAGGCCCAGGTTGAGGCCCTGGCCGCCGGTCGGCGGGTGGATGTGCGCCGCGTCGCCCGCGAGGAACACCCGGCCGGACCGGTACCGCTCGGCCTGCCGGGTGGCGTCGCCGAACCGGGACATCCAGCGCGGCGAGTGCACGCCGAAGTCGGTGCCCGCGAAGTGCCGCAACCGTGCCTTGAAGTCGTCCAGCGTCGGAAGCACCGAGCGGTCCTCCGACACGCCGTCGGCCGGCACCACGACCCGGTACACCCCGTCGCCGAACGGGCCGATGCCGAACAGCTTCCGCGTCTTGCGGACCTCCATCATGATCGGCATCGCTTCCTCCCACGGCATGCCGATCTCCATCTCGCCGAGCAGCGTCTCCACCCGCGTCGGCTCGCCGGGGAAGCCGATGCCGGCCAGCTTGCGCACGGTGCTGCGGCCCCCGTCGCAGCCCACCAGGTAGCGCGCCCGCAACGACGTGCCGTCGGCCAGCTCGACGGTCACCCCCTCGTCGTCCTGGGCCAGACCCGTCACCGTGCAGCCGCGCCGGACGTCCACGCCGGCCTCGACGGCGTGCTCGGTGAGCAGCCGCTCGGTGGTCGGTTGCGGCAGACCGAGCGCGTGCGGGTACTTGGTGCCGAGCCGTTCCGGCGCCGGCTTGTCGATGCCGGCGAAGAACCCGGCGAGCGGGTGCTTCGTGCCCAGTGCCAGGAACCGGTCGACCAGGCCGCGTTGGTCGAGGATCTCAAGGCTGCGCGCGTGCAGGCCGAGCGCCCGGACGACCTTCGTCGGTTCCAGGTCCCGCTCCAGCAGCACCACGCCCACGCCGTGCAACCGCAGTTCGCCGGCCAGCATCATGCCGGTCGGCCCGCCGCCGGCGATGATGACGTCGATCATGGAGTTCCCCATTTCCCCAGGTAGATCCCATTCGCCGGGCAATGATGAAGCATGCCCCGGGTCTTGCCGCAAGAGCGGGGGTGCGCTATATGTTGAAGTGGGAGGAGAGCGTGCTCGCCTCCTTCCGTCGTCTCTGGGGGAGCTGCGACGTGGTGCGGTGGTACTTCGCGGGGCTGACGCTGTCGTTCTTCGGGACGAGCGCCATGTACCTGGTCGCCGGCGTGTGGGTGAAGTCGCTGACGGGCAGCAACGCTCTCGCGACGCTCGCTCTGCTGTGCGTGTACGCGCCGGGGGTGCTGTCGCCGTGGATCGGCCGGTTCGCGGACACCTTCCGCAAGAAGCCGCTGCTCATCTGGACCGACCTCGCGATCGTCCCCGCGCTGGCCGTGCTGTTCTTCACCGACGAGATCTGGGTGATCTTCACGGTGCTGCTGGTCTACGGCGCGAAAGCGGTGCTGGTGAGCGCTGCCGAACCGGCGTTGCTGGTGGCGATGCTGTCGCCGGACCGGCTGGCGAAGATCAACGGCCTGCGCATGTCGTTGCAGGAGGGCATGAAGCTCGTCGCACCGCTGGCGGCCGCGGCGCTGTTCGCCGGGTACGGCGCGTGGCCGGTCGTGGCGATCGACGCGCTGTCGTTCCTGCTCGCCGCCGCGGCCACCAGCATGATCAAGGTCGACGAACCGCCGCCCGCGCCGCGCGAGACCCCGAGCTGGCCACACCTGAAGGCGCTCACCTGGCCGATCGTGGGCGCGACAACCGCGCTGTTCGCCGCCTCGCTGCACACCGCAGCGTCGTTCTCCCTCGTGGAGAACGGGTTGCACTACGGACCGGAGTTCCTCGGCGTGCTCTCGGCCGCCCAAGGCGCCGGATCAGTGCTCGCGGGCCTCGCGGGGAAACGTGCCAACGTCACGACCGGGCTGGTCCTGATCGCGGTCGCCGCGCTGGCGCGCACGACGGGATGGCTGCCCGCGGTGCTCGCGGCGGGGTTCGTGCACGGCATCGGACTGGCCTGGGCCGTGATCGCGGTGGCCACGCTCGTGCAGCAACGCACCCCACCGGCCGTGATGGGCAGGGTCAGCGCGACCGCGATCAGCATCGTGTTCGGAGGTGGCCCGCTCGGCCTCGCGGTCGGCGCGGCGCTCGTCGCGCACCTGAGCTTCGAGGCCATCTACGTGATCATCGCCGTGCTGACCGCCGCGATGGCGTTCTGGCACGCGAGGGCCGGGCGCGCCGCTTCACTGCGCGCCCGGCCCCCGCGCGAAACGGCCGACCAGATGGAGTGATCAGCCGCAGGTGGTCGCGGTCGGCGGCACCTGGCAGAGCCGGGCCGCGTAACCGCCGTTGCGCGCCACCGGCACCGTCAAGGAGTCTCCCGCCGTGACACGTTTGGTGTCGAACGTGATCTTGCCCGCCGGGCCGTCGTGGTACAGCTCGACCAACCACGAGCCGGAGCCGAGGAATCCCGTTCCGACCGAAAGGTCACGTGGATCACCCGCCGTGCCGGCGCCCAGGAACCACGTCGCGCCGGACCGCCGGGCCAGCACGGCGAGGCTGCCCGGATCCCCTGCCAGCAAATGCGTCTCATCCCAGGCGGCCGGCACCGTGCGCAGGAACTGCTCGGCCACCGGATACGCCTCGTAGCTGGAGATCTTGTCCGCGAAGTGCTGGACGCCCGACTCGTACAGCACGCTGAGCGCCAGTTCGAACGCGTCGGAGTCGGGACGGACGCCCGAGAACGTCACCGGCGTGAAGTCCATCGGACCGGTCAGGTTCCGGGTGAACGGCAGCGTCAGGTAGTGCTCGATCGGGAACGGTTCCCGGCCGGGCCGCGGCTTCGTGCCCTCCGCGCCCTTCACCGCCTCGGCCGACAGCACGTGCGGCCAGGTCCGTTCGACGCCGCGCGGGATCGGCGCGCCGTGGAAGTTCAGCATCAGGTGGTACTTCGCGGCGGCCGCGTACACGGCGTCGTACCAGCGCATGCGGTCCTGGCCGTCGGACTCGATGAAGTCGATCTTCAGGCCCACCGCGCCCCATGAGCTGTACTGGGCGAAGAGCCGCTCGCGTTCGCTGTCGGTGTCGATGGTCTGCCAGCGCACCCACAGCCACGTGCCGACACCGCGCGCCTTCGAGTACGAGATCAGCTCGGGGATCCAGTTGGCGCTCCAGCCGGAGTCGACGAGGTTGTACCGGTAGCCCTGCTTCGCCGCGTAGTCCGCGTACCGCTCCTGCAGAGCCAGGTCGCCGGTGCCGTCACCCCACCACGACCACACCGCGGTGCCGGGTTTGATCCACGACGTGTCGGCGATCTTCGACGGCGGCGCCAGTGACGTGATCAGCGAGCTCTCCACCAGGTCCGGCAGCGAGCCGACGCCCAGCACCCGCCACGGCGTCGCGAGCGGACCGGCGGACGTCTCGGCGGGATCGGGCAGCACGAGCCGGTAGCGCGACCCGTCGTAGACGACCCGTGAACCGCCGTAGCGCCCGTCGAGGTCGGACTCGGCGAGCAGCAGCCACGAGTCCCCGACCTCGAACAGCGCCGGATACCCGTACTCGACGCCCTTCTCGGCGACGCGGACGTGCACGGACTCGTAGTCGCTGCGCCCGTTGTCGTACGGCAGCAGGAACTTCCTCGCCGAAGCGGGCACCGCGAACTCCGACGCCTCGCCGAGCACGGTCGCCCACTTGCCGGACGGCAGCACGTACCGGTACGCCACGCCGTCCGCGGACGTGCGCACCACGACGTCCAGCCGTTCGGCCAGCCGCTGGAGGTGGAACGTCGTCTCCGTGCCGACGTAGGTGTGGTCGTGCTTCCTGCCGGAAACGGTCGTGTACGAGTCCTGGACGAGCCGGGACGACGACCCGACGAACTTCAGCCCCGACGTCAGGTCGGCGTCGGCGGTGCGGATGCCCAGCGCGGACGGCTCCAGCACCGTGGTGCCGCCGCGCCGGACCGAAAGGCTCAACCTTCCCTTGTCGAGCCGTACAAGTGCTTCCGGTGCAACGGATTGCACCCCTGCGGGCGCGGTGACGCGCCACTCACCGGACTCTGCGACGGCGGGAGTCGTGCCGGTCAGCGCGCCGGCGACGGTCGCACACACCGCCGCCAGCAGCACCGGCCTGTTGCGAAACCCCATGCGTGTCACTCCCTACTGCGTGGCGGCGGTAGGTGGACAGGATTGGGAAAGCGCTTACCAGCTTAGGACAGCCGTCCTGCTTCGTGTAGATGAGCGAAGATGATGCGATCGACAGGTGAGATCCGGTCCACGTCTGCGGTGGTGAGCCAGGCGAGCTCCTCGATCTCGCTGGCCGCCACCAGCTCCCCCGTGAACGACGCGGTGTAGCAGCTCATCCGCACGGTCACCCCCGACGAATGGCCGTGCGCCTGCGCCTCGAACGTCCCGACGTGCTCGGCCGACGCCGCGTCGATGTCGACGGACAGCTCCTCGCGGATCTCGCGCACGAGCGTCTCGACGTCGGACTCCCCCGGCTCGCGCTTGCCACCGGGCAGGTAGTACGTGTCCTTGCCCCGGGAACGTGTGCCGAGCACGTGGCCGTCCACCAGGTGGATCCACGCAATCTTGTCGATCATGCCGCCAGGCTAGGCGGAGGCGAGCTCCTTGACCACGCGGTGCGCGTCGGCCAGCGACTCGACCGCGAGCTCGCGGAACTGGTGCAGCTGCGGGTTGACCTCGGCCATGGTCAGCTCGGCGTGCACGAACTCCAGGCGCTGGTCGAGCCCGATCATCGACAGCACGGCGCGCAGGTACGGCTCCTGGAAGTCGAAGCCCTCGCGCGGCGTGCCCGGCTTGTACGAGCCGCCCCGCGCCGTCACCACGACGACGCGCTTGCCGCCGAGCTCGAACGTGCCGTCCTCGCGCGGGAAGAACTCGCGCGTGGCGACCTGGTCGATCCAGGCCTTCAGCGTCGACGGGATCGAGAAGTTGTACATCGGCGCGCCGACGAGGATCACGTCCGCGGCCCTGACCTCGGCGACGAGATCGGCCCTGACGTCGTGCTCGGTGCCGTCCACGTGCGGAACCGGCGCCGCGTTCAGGTCGCGGTAGGTGTAGCCGCCCTCGGGATTCACCGACCGCCAGACGTCGGCGAACGCGCCGGAGACCTCGCGGGTCACCGATCCCTCGTACCGAATGCTCGAGTCGATGTGCAGCAGATTGGTCATACCCAGAACATACGAGCGAAGAAGTTCTGAGTCAAGATGTTCTTAGTCGAGAACATCTCCGCCGGGAGGTAGGATGACCGACATGGAGGTGCAGCAACCCATCGCCGCGTGCGCGGAGAAGTGGGACTTCAACTGGCTGCTGCACCGCGCGGCCCAGCGGGTCGGGGCCGCGTTCGCCGACGAGATCACGAAGTTCGGCATCTCGTTGCGCGGACAGCTCGTCCTGCAGGCGCTGGTCAGCGACGAGGAGGCCGCGCGCACCCAGCTCAAGCTCGGCGCGATGCTCGGCCTGGACAAGACCACACTGATGAGCGAGCTCGACAAGCTGGAACGGGCCGGCCTGATCATGCGGGTGCCCGACCCGAACGACCGCAGGGTGCGCACGCCGGTGATCACCGATGAGGGCCGTGAGCTGCAGAAGCAGGCGCGGGACGCGCTCGCCGAGGTCGAACGCGGCTTCCGCGCCCGCTTCACCGACCAGGAGATGGTGGTCATCCGCAGGGCCCTGAGCGACCTCGCCACCGGCGAGGGCCCGGTGCACGGTTCCTGCCTCTAGACCAACGAGCCCAGGTCGGCCTCACGCAGCTGATCCGGCGTCACGGTCGCCTGCGCGTCCACCAACGCGCCCAGCGCCTTGCCCTGGTCCCAGACGTTGACGTTCATGGCCGCCCGCACCCGCCCGTCGCGCAGCCAGAACGCGACGAACTGACGCGCGGCCAGGTCGCCGCGCACCACCACCTGGTCCGCGGGATCGGCGAGACCGCGGTACTCCATGCCCAGGTCGTACTGGTCGGTGAAGAAGTACGGCGACCTCCGGTACGGCTCGTCCAGCCCGAGCAGCGAGCCCGCCACGTGCGTGCCCTGGTTCTTCGCGTTCGCCCAGTGCTCGACCCGGACCCGCCCGTCCTGACGCGGGTGGTCGTGCGCGGCGATGTCCCCGGCCGCGAAGACGTCCGGCGCGGACGTGCGCAACGCCGCGTCCACCGCCACGCCGCCGTCGGCCAGTTCCAGACCGGCGGCCTCGGCGAGCTCCAGGCGCGGGGTGGCGCCCACGGCCAGCAGCGTCACGTCCGGCAGCAGCTCGGTGCCGTCGTCCAGGAGCACGCCGGACGGTGAGAAGCCCGCCACGCCGGTGCCGAGCCTGAACTCGACGCCGTGCTCCTCGTGCAGGCCGCGGAACACCCGGCCCATCTCCGCGCCCAGCACGCGCACCAGGGGTTCGGGCAGCGGGTCGACCACCGTGACGCGGCAGCCGTGCGTGCGGGCGGCGGAGGCCACCTCGCAGCCGATCCAGCCCGCGCCGATGATCACGACGTGCCTGCCCTCGCGCAGCGCCGACCTCAACGCCAGCGAGTCGCCGATCGTCCGGAGCACATGTCCTTGCGCGCCAGGCAGAACGCGAGGGCGTGAACCCGTCGCGAGCAAGAGCCGATCGTAGGAACTCACTGCTCCATCCGAGTCGACCACCGCGTGCTCGCCGGGGCGCAGCTCCAGCACCGAGACACCGAGCTTCAGCTCGATCTCGTTGTCGGCGTAGAAGGACGGCTCGTGCACCCAGTGCGGTTCGGCGGCCTTGCCGAGCAGAACGTCCTTGGACAGCGCGGGAAGCTCGTACGGGCGATGGTGTTCGGTGCCGAACATGGTGATCTTGCCGCCGTAGCCGCGGTCTCGGAGCGCGCCCGCCGCGGAGGCACCGGCGAGGCCCGTGCCGACGATGACGATGCGTTGCGGTTCCGCCATTTTCACCCCTCCTGGTGACCAACTCTCATCTCCCATGCGACGCTATCCGCAGCTCGGCACGGTCGCTTGACGGAGACATCACCGGAAATCGCGGAACCTTCGTCATGACCGGCGGCCGCCCGCGTCTCACCCGCGCGAGCGCCGGAACCACCGAGCCCGGCGCGCCGAGTGAGCTGGAGGAAGAAACCCGTGGGAGCCAAAGAGGAGTGGCAGGTGAGCTGCCGCGACATCGCTTCGCGCCGACGGGACTTGACGGTGTTCGTCAGCCAGGGGCACATCGTGATCAACGTGCCACCGGGGGAGGCCGCCGTGCTGACACCGCTGGAAGTCGGTCGTCTGCGGGCCGCGCTGAGGGAAGCCGTCGTCGCCGCGTCCGACACGGAGCTGTGACCGCCGTCACAGCGTTACCTACTCGCAAGTAGGTAGATGGCAGAGTGGGTGCCATGGTGACCCGCGTGCTGCTGACCCTGGTCAAAGCCGGAGTGATCCGGCCGTTGGGCCCGCGGGGCCTCGCCGCGACCGCGCGCGGGTACCTGCAGTGGGACATCACGCTCGCGTGGGGTTACCAGACCGGCGCGGGACGGCACCCGGACCGCGCGGCGATCGTCGACGACGACGGCGTGCTCACCTACGCCGAGGTGAACGAGCGCACCAGCCGCCTCGCGCACGCCTTCCGCGTCCGGGAGCGGGTGGGCCTGCTGTGCCGCAACCACCGCGGTTTCATCGAGACGATGACCGCGTGCACGAAGATCGGCGCCGACACCGTCCTGCTCAACACCGGCCTGAGCAAAGGACAACTGGCCCAGGTCGCGCAGGAGCAGAAGCTCGACCGGATCGTCGCCGACCGCGAGTTCGCCGACGTGCTGCCCGACGTCGCCACCTACTTCAGCGACGAGCTGGAGTCGCTGATCCGCAGCGGACCGCGGACCCCGCTGCCCCGCAGGCCTCCGCGCGGCCGGCTGATCCTCCTCACCTCCGGCACGACCGGCACCCCGAAGGGCGCGCGCCGGCCGGAACCCGCGAGCCTCGCCCCCGCCGCCGCGCTGCTGTCGCGGATCCCGCTGCGGCACGGCGACGTCATCGCCATCACCTCGCCGCTCTTCCACGCGTGGGGCCTCGCCGCGTTCCAGCTGGGGCTCGTGCTCGGCGCCACGCTGGTGCTGCGCCGCAGGTTCGACCCGGCGCAGACGCTGAAGGACGCCGAGCAGTGCACCGCCATGTTCGTCGTTCCCGTGATGCTGCAACGCATGCTGGAGACCCCGCACCGGCCGAAGCTGCGGGTCATCGCCTCCAGCGGCTCCGCGCTGCCACCCCGCGTCGCCACACGCACCCTGCAGGAGTTCGGCCCGGTGCTCTACAACCTCTACGGCTCAACGGAAGTGAGCTGGGCGAGCATCGCCACCCCGGAGGAGATGCTGGCCGAACCTGGAACGGCCGGTAGGCCGCCACTCGGCACCAGGGTGGCCATTGTGGACGATCAGGGTCGGCCGGTGCCACCCGGCGAGACCGGCCGGATCTTCGTCGGCAACGAGATGCTCTTCGACGGCTACACCAACGGCACCAGCAAGGAGTCGTTGAACGGCCTCATGTCCACCGGCGATCTCGGCTACGTCCGCGACGGCCTGCTGTTCGTGGCCGGCCGTGACGACGAGATGATCGTGTCGGGCGGCGAGAACGTCTACCCGCACGAGGTCGAGGACCTGCTCTCCACCCTTGACGGCGTCACCGAGGTCGCGGTGACCGGCGTGGAGGACGAGGAGTTCGGGCAGCGGCTCGTGGCATTCGTCGTCGGCGACGAAACCCTGACGGCCGAACACGTACGTGAACACGTGCGGGCGAACCTCGCCCGGTTCTCCGTGCCGCGAGATGTTTTCTTCGTCAACGAGTTGCCCCGCAACGCGGCCGGGAAAGTGCTGAAACGCCAGCTGCGCGAACAGGTCTAGGCTCAGCCCCGAGTGAGGGGGCTTGATCCACATGACGGTTCCCGGCCGGACCACCGATCCTCGGTCCAACGCCGTGCACAACCTGCGCGAGGCCCGCATCGCACTGGACGAGGGCAGGCCGGGCGAGGCGCTGGAGTACGCGGAGAAAGCGGTTGCCGCGTTCGCGTGGCTGGACGACGCCGAGGGCGTCGCGGAGGGCGTGCTGGCGCAGTCCGTGGCGCTCGGCAAGCGCGGGTTGTGGCCGAGCGCGCTCGACACGATCGACCGGGTGCAGGAGATCGCGGCGGCGAACCGCCACATCGGACTGCAGGCCCGGTGCAGCTTTTCCCGTGCTGTCGTGGAACTGCGGCTCGACTCGCGCGAGCGCAGCTTCAACTCGTTCGCCAGGGCGCTCGGGCTCGCCGAGCTCACCGGGGACAACGAGCTGATCGGCTCGGTGCTGTTCGAGCAGGCGCGCGTGATGCGCATGCAGTACCACGAGCACTGCATGATCCGCACCGAGGAGAGCCGCTGCAGCCTCGACGGTGAACCGTGCGTGCGCAAGCTGCGGCGCGCGGAAGCCTTGTGCGCACAGGTGCGCGACCGGTGGAAGCAGGTCGGTGACCCGGTGCGGATGGCGATGGTCAACGTGCTGCTGACACACGTGCGCATCGATCTGGGTGAACTTGACCGCGCGCACCGCAGCTGGCAGCGCGCTGACCAGTTGCTTGCCGGAAGGAACCGGCCGGTGGCGCGGGCGGAGGCGTTGATGGCGCGCGCCAGGTTGTCCGGTGCGCGCAAGCGGTACGCGGACCAGATCAGCCAGCTGACCCAGGCCGCGGAGCTCGCGATGAGCTGCCTGGCCCGGGAAGTCGCGGTGCACGCGCACCAGCAGCTGAGCGAGGCCCACGAACGGTCCGGCGACTTCGAGCGGGCGCTGCGGCACGCGCGGCTGCAGCTGGAGCAGTACCGCCTGTGGGAGCTGCAGGAGGGCCGCGATCTGCTCAGGATGCGCGAGCACGACCTGTCGTCACGACTCGTGGAACAGTTGGCGCACAGGCGCTTCGAGCCGAAGCGCGAGGACGCCGTGGTGCGCGTTCCGCACGCGGGTGAGCTGCACGAGACGGGTACCGCGGAGCACACCAACACCCGGATCGCCCGCGCGCTGCGGGCCGGGCTCACCAAACGCGGCATCGAGGTGCTGCGGCTCCTGGCGGCCGGAGCGAGCACGGCCATGATCGCGAAGTCGCTCGGCCTGTCCCCCAAGACCGTGCAGAACCACCTCCAGCGCATCTACGCGACCCTTGACGTCAACGATCGCGCCGGTGCCGTCGTGTGGTGGATGAGCCTGACCTCTGACCAGTCATCCATTGTCAAGTGATTGACAAATAGTCCGAGCAGACCGAGGCGTGATCGCCCGTTCGGCCGCTTGCCGCCTACGGGGTGGTCACGGTTCTTGGGTGATTTACCCACGTCGGCGGCGTGGAATTAGGTGATGTGACGGGTAACCGGTCTGTGTCATGCTCCGTTAACAACATGTCCAGTTAAGGAGCGAGGGGCGGTCATGACCGGGCAACGTCGCCTGCTCGTCCCGTCAGTGCTTGCGGAGGGCGATCCGCGCCACGTCGCGCCACAGGAGCGGGTCGACGCCCTCGGGGTTGATGTGCTCCAGCAGCGCGGCCAGTGCCGTGCGGGCACCCGCACTGCCTTCCGGGTCGACCTCGTCCGCCGCCCGCACGAGCAGGAGGTGGCACCGCAGCTGCTGCTCGGCGTCGAGCTCTCCGGTCGCGATGGCCTGCTCCGCGAGCTCACGCGCCCGGTCGACCTCGCCGTCGCGCAACGCCAGCTCCGCGCGCAACGCCCGTGCGTGCGCGAGCAGACCGTCCTGCCGGCGCATCGCGGCGACGGTCGTCTCCACGTTGTCCAGCAACGCCACCACCTCGTCGAGGTTCGCGCCGGGCGTGCGCAGCGCGATCGACGCTCCCGCAAGGCGAACACGGCAGCGGTACTCGGGATCGCCGTCGAAGTCGTCGAGCATGCCGACGGCCTGGCGGATGCAGTGCGCGGCCTCGGTCCGGTCGCCCAGCCGGTCGGCGACCTTGGCCCGCGCCCACCACGTGGAGATCGCGAGCCGGTCGCGGCCGAGTTCGGGCAGCCGCGCGGAAAGCTGGTCCACCACCTGTTCGGCGTCGGCCAGGCGTCCGGCCGAAGTCAGTTCCGCGCACAAGGAGATGAGCGCGCGCGTGTTGACACGGCGCACCCGTTCACCGTCACCGGTGGCCAGCTCAACGGCCTCGCTCGCGGCCCGCACGGATTCGGCCGTCCGGCCGAGGCGCCGCAACGAGGATGCGCGCAGGATCTCCACCAACGCGTCCACCGCCGGACCGGGAGACCACGACTTGCGCAGCTTCGCCGCGGCCAGCAGCAGACTCTCGTGGTCGCGCTGCCGCGCGAGCATCACCAGGCGCGTCCACCGCACGCACCAGCCGAACATCTCCTCGTCGGACCGCTTTCCCAGCGTTTCCAGCAGATCGACGGCCATGACCAGGTCGCCGTCGTGGTAGGCGAGCAGCGCCTCGCACCACGCCAGCGCCTCGTCCTGCATCGCGGTGCGGTCCTCGTCGACCATCAGCTCGGACGGGTCGACGCCGAGCACCTCGGCCAGCCTGCGCACCACGGCGGGCGACGGCACCCGTTCGCCGGACTCCAGCCGGGACACGTAGCTCATGGAGACGCCTGGGCACGCGAGGTCCTTTTGCGACAAACCGCGTTGCAACCGGACCGCCCGCAACCGCGCCCCGAACCTCGTCAACGACTTCCTGCCCTCATCCACGGCCGCCACCAATCGAACGGAGCCCCTCAATGAAGTTGAACACTATCGCTCGAATCGTCGCAGCAGTGATCCTCAGTTTGGGGGTGCTGACAGCCACGGCCGGTGCAGCCGCGGCATGCACTCCTGACAAAACCTTCCTGCCGCCGTGGAGCGCCGAGGCTTGATCGTTTTGCCCGGTTGAGGTGGTCTTGCCTCCCTCGCAAGCAAGACCACCTCACGGTCTCCGCATCAATTGGCACACCTGGCCACATCGCCGGTGGTGCGTGAGGCACCCTTGTGGGGTGACTCTGCAACTGCGCACGCCCCGTCACCAGGTGAGTTCCAGGTCGGTCCTGCTGTGGACGATGCAGGCGGCCGCGTTCTGGCTGGTGCTCTTCGTGCCACAGCTCGTGGTGTTCCTGCTGGTGAGCTCCCCGCCCACGTGGGAACTGGCGCTCCTGGTCGCGACGCTGGTCGTCGGTGTCGTGCACACGGCGGTCGAGCCGAGCTGGCGCTACCGCGTGCACCGCTGGGAGACCACGCCGGACGCCGTGTACACCCTCTCCGGCTGGCTGAACCAGGAGTGGCGGGTGGCGCCCGTGTCACGCATTCAGACCATCGACACCAAACGCGGGCCGTTCCAGCAGTTGCTCGGCCTCGCGACGGTCACGGTGACGACCGCGTCGGCCGCGGGTCCGGTCGAGATCGAGGGCCTGGACCACGAGGTGGCGCAGCAACTCGTGGTCGAGCTGACGAACACCACCCAGGCCACGCCGGGTGATGCCACGTGAGCACTCCTCCCGGAGTACCAACGGGCCTCCCCGCCGCACCGGAGCTCACCGAACCCGTCCCGGAGTGGCACCGGCTGAACGTGCGGATGCTGCTCGTGCGCCCGCTCAACGAGGGCATCGCCCTGCTGGTGCCGATCGCGGTGCTGCTCTTCACCGGCAACGGCGAACCGTGGCGTCTCGGCGCCAGCGGCATGACCGTCGCACTGATCCTCGCGGTGAGCTACTTCGCCTGGCGCACCACGAAGTACCGCATCACCGACGAGAAGGTCGAGCTGCACACGGGCCTGTTGACCCGCAAGCAGCTCGCCGTGCCGCGCGATCGCATCAGGACGGTCGACCTGACCTCCAAGCCGGGCCACCGCATCTTCGGGCTGTCCGCGGTGCGGATCGGCACCGGGCAGCAGCACACGGAGGGCACGGACGGCCTCACGCTCGACGCCGTCTCGTCCGAGGAAGCGGCCAGGCTGCGGCAGTTGTTGTTGCGGAAGGTGGTCGCGCCCCAGGCGACGGGTGAACCGGGCGCGACGGTGGAACAGCCGTCCCAGGTGATCTCCCAGCTTGACCTGAAGTGGCTGAGGTTCGCGCCGCTGTCGCTGTCCGGCCTGGTCGCGATCGGCGCCGTCTTCGGCGTGCTGTCCAACTACGCCGACGACCTCGGCCTGCACCCGGTCCAGGACCTGTGGGAGTGGGTGTTCTCGCACCCGAGCGTCACGTTCATCGGTGGCGCCGTGATCGCGCTGGCCGTGCTCAGCCTGGTGCTGTCGGTGCCGCTCTACGTGCTGCAGTTCTGGAACTACCGGCTGACCCGCGAGCCCAACGGCACGCTGCACGTGCAGCGCGGCCTGCTCACCACCCGTTCGGTGACGGTCGAGGAGCAGCGCCTGCGCGGTGTCGACATCCAGGAACCGCTGCTCGTGCGCGCGGGCCGCGGCGCGAAAACCGTTGCGGTGACGACAGGTCTGGGCACGAAGGGCGAGAGCAACCTGCTGCTGCCGCCCGCGCCGCTGTCCGTGGCGCACCAGGTCGCGCGGGACGTGCTGAAGGTCGAGGACGACCCGACCACGCGCAAGCTGCGCAGGCACCCCTTCGCCGCGTTGCGCCGCAGCCTGGTCCGGCACGTCCTGCCGTGGGCGGTGATCACGGCGGGCCTCGCGGTCTGGGCGCCGTCGTGGGCGTGGCCGATCCCGGCGGTGATCATCCCGTTCGCCGCGCTGGTCGGCTGGGACAACTACCGTTCGCTCGGCAACGCGCTCGACGAGAGCTATCTGGTGACGCGCAACAACTCTCTCGTCCGCAGCACCGTGGCGTTGCAGCGCACCGGGATCATCGGCTGGCGCATCCGGCGGTCGTTCTTCCAGCGCCGCAGCGGGTTGATGACGATCGGCGCGACCACCGCGGCGGGTGCCGGCGTCTACCACGTGACGGACGTCGGCGAGGCCGACGGGCTCGCGCTGGCCGACGCGGCGGTACCCGGCCTGCTGCGGCCGTTCCTGGTTGAAACGTCCACTGTGGAGGGTCAAGCCGAGCGGAACGTCTGACGGTAGGCGGACGGCGACACCCCGATCGACGCCGCCAGCTGCTGCCGCAGCGCCGCCCCCGTCCCGAACCCGGCGTGCCGCGCCACCTGGTCGATCGGCAGGTCGGTGGACTCCAGCAGGTGCCTCGCCCGTTCGACGCGCTGCTGGGTCAGCCACCGGCCGGGCGACATGCCGGTCTCCGCGCGGAACCGCCGGGTGAACGTGCGCACGCTCATGCTGGCCTGCCCGGCCAGCGCGGCGAGCTCCAGCGGCTCGTCCAGCCGGTCCAGCGCCCACGCGCGGGCGGGCGCGGTGGAGGAGCCGGGGTCGTGCGGCACCGGCCGGTCGATGAACTGCGACTGGCCGCCCTGCCGCCACGCCGGGACGACGCAGTGGCGCGCGACCCGGTTCGCGACCTCGCTGCCGTGGTCGGACCTGATCACGTGCAGGCACAGGTCGATGCCCGCCGCGACGCCCGCCGAGGTGAGCACGTCGCCGTCGTCGACCCACAGCACGTCCGGGTTGAGCCTGACCTTCGGGTAGAGCGCCCGGAACCCCTCGGTCGTGCCCCAGTGCGTCGTGGCGGGACGTCCGTCGAGGATGCCCGCCGCCGCGAGCACGAACGCGCCGGTGCAGATCGACATGATCCGTTCGGCACGAGTGGTGGTGAGCGCCTCGTGCACCGAAGGTTCCAGCGTTCCCATCATTCGCGCGGGCACGTAACGGGTGCCCGGGACGAGCACGGTGTCGGCGTCGCGGACCACGTCGAGGTCGTGGTCCGGCGTGATCGAGTAACCGCCGGTCGTGGCGATCGGGCGGCGGTCCGGCGAGCAGACCAGCACCTCGTAGCGGTCGTTCAGGTGGTTGAACATGTGCGTCGCGGTGCCGAGGTCGAAGGCGACCGACTGCTCCAGCGCGAGCACGGCGATCCGGTGGGCCATGGCCCGATTCTTTCACATGTTGGCTTTCCGGCCACTGGTTGTCGAATCCACCATCACGGAACCTTGTCGCCGTGAGACTGCATTGGGCCTGGGTGGTCGCTGGGGTGTCCTTCATCGCGTTGGTCGGTGCCGCGTCGTTCCGCGCGGCACCCGGCGCGTTGATCGAGCCGTTGCGGGCGGAGTTCGGCTGGTCGACCGGCACGGTCTCGCTCGCCATCTCGATCAACCTGTTGCTGTACGGGTTGACCGCGCCGTTCGCGGCCGCGCTGATGGACCGGTTCGGCGTACGCGTCGTGGTGACGTACGCGCTGACGATGGTCGCGATCGGCAGCGGGCTGACGGTGTTCATGACCGCGTCCTGGCAGCTGGTCCTGCTCTGGGGTGTCGTCGTCGGGCTCGGCACGGGTTCGATGGCGCTGGCGTTCGTCGCGACGATCACCGGACGGTGGTTCGTGCGGCACCGCGGCCTGGTCACGGGCGTGCTGACGGCGGGTGGCGCGGCCGGGCAGCTGGTGTTCCTGCCGCTGGTGGCGTGGCTGTCGGCCACCTACGGCTGGCGGCCCGCGTCGCTGGTCATCTGCGCCGCCGCGCTGGCCGTCGTGCCGCTGGCGGCGTTCTTCCTGCGCGAGTACCCGCGGGACGTCGGACTCCTGCCCCTGGGGGCGACGGAGGACACTCCCCCGCCACCGTCCGGTGGTGCGGCCCGGCGCGCTCTGGCGGCGTTGGGTTCGGCGGCGCGCACCAAGCCGTTCTGGTTGCTGGCCGGTGGTTTCGCGATCTGCGGTGCCTCGACGAACGGGCTGGTGGGCACGCACTTCATCCCCGCCGCGCACGACCACGGCATGCCGACGACGACCGCGGCCGGGTTGCTGGCGCTGGTCGGCGTGTTCGACATCGTCGGCACGATCGTGTCCGGCTGGCTGACCGACAAGGTCAACTCAGCGGTGCTGCTCGCGTCGTACTACGCGTTGCGCGGGCTGTCGCTGATGCTGCTGCCGCAGCTGTTCGGCGAGTCGGCTCACCCGTCGATGCTGGTGTTCATCATCTTCTACGGCCTGGACTGGGTCGCGACCGTGCCGCCGACCGTGGCGTTGTGCCGCCGGCACTTCGGCCTGTCCGGACCGGTCGTGTTCGGCTGGGTCTTCGCGTCGCACCAGTTCGGCGCGGCGATCGCGGCGTCGGCGGCCGGGCTCACCCGCGACCACCTGGGCAGCTACGACCTGGCCTGGTACGTCGCGGGCGCGCTCTGCCTCGGCGCGGCGGTGCTGTCGGCGTCGTTGCGGTCAGCGCCGCTTGCGCGAGGTGCCGAAGATGCCCCGCGTGATCTCGCGCGCCAGGGCGCTGCCGGCTGACCGCAGGAACGACTTCACGGCGGTGTTGCCGAGCACCTTCTCGACGAGCCCCGGTTCCTCCTTCTCGTGCCGTTGCGGTTCCGGGGCTTGTCGTTCCTGTTGGGGTGGCGCGACCTTCTGCATCAGCTGCTCGTAGGCCGACTCGCGGTCGACGGTCTCCGCGTACTTGCCGTGCAGGTCTGACGCCTGTGCGGCCTGCTTGATCGCGTCGTTGCCGATGGTGTCCATCAATGACCGCGGCGCCCTCAGCCGGGTCCACGCGACCGGTGTCGGCGCGCCCTTCTCGCTCAGCACGGTGATGATCGCCTCGCCGATGCCGAGCGACGTGAGCGCCTTCTCCAGGTCGTAGTGCGGCGTGGTCGGGTACGTCTTCACCGTGCGGGACAACGCCTTCTGGTCGTCGGGCGTGAACGCGCGCAGTGCGTGCTGAACGCGCGCGCCGAGCTGCGACAGCACGTCGTTCGGGATGTCGGTCGGCAGCTGCGTGCAGAAGAACACGCCGATTCCCTTGGACCGGATGAGCTTCACGGTCTGAGTGATCTGGTCGAGGAACGCCTTCGACGCGTTCGCGAACAGCAAGTGCGCCTCGTCGAAGAAGAAGACGAGCTTGGGCTTCTCGACGTCACCCTCTTCCGGCAACGTCTGGAACAGCTCGGCCAGCAGCCACATCAGGAACGTGGAGAACAGCTGCGGGTTGCCCTGCAGCTCGGCCAGTTCGAGCAGGCTGATGACGCCCTTGCCGTCGCGTTCCCGCATCAGGTCGGCCGGGTCCAGCTCGGGTTCGCCGAAGAACCGGTCGCCGCCCTGCGCCTCCAGGTTGACCAGCGCCCGCAGGATCACCCCGGCCGTGGAGCTCGACACCCCGCCGATGCCCTTCAGGTCCTCCTTGCCCTCGTCGCCGGTGAGGTGCTGGATGACGCTGCGCAGGTCCTTGGTGTCGAGCAGCGGCAGGCCCTTCGTGTCCGCCCAGTGGAAGATCAGGCCGAGCGTCGACTCCTGGGTGTCGTTCAGGCCCAGCACCTTCGACAGCAGGATCGGCCCGAAGCTCGTGATCGTGGCCCGCAGCGGAACGCCGAGACCGCCCGTGCCGATCGACAGGAACTGCGTCGGGTACGCCTGCGGCTGCCAGTCGTCGCCGGTCTCCTTGGCGCGGGTGTCCGTGCGGTCGCTGCGCCCGCCTTCACGCGACAGACCGGACAAGTCGCCCTTCACGTCGGCCATCAGCACCGGCACGCCGTTGTTCGACAGCTGTTCGGCGAGGAGCTGCAACGTCTTCGTCTTCCCGGTGCCCGTCGCCCCCGCGACCAGTCCGTGCCGGTTGACCATGGACAACGGGATGCGGACGTGTGCCGTCGACTCCACGGTTCCGTCGACCAGCACAGCGCCGAGCTCGATGGCCGCGCTCTCGGACGCGTACCCGGCAGCGATCTCAGCTTGAGCCGTCATGCACGGGGAGCGTAACCAGGTTGCCGCACGCCGCCACTCGAAGTTGACGCTCCGCGCAGTAATGTTCCGGGCGTGATGGATCGTCTGGTGTGGATCGACTGCGAGATGACCGGACTCGACTTGGGCAAGGACGCTCTGATCGAGATCGCGGCACTGGTCACGGACGCCGAGCTGAACGTGCTCGGCGACGGCGTGGACATAGTGATCCACGCCTCCGACGACGTGCTCGCCTCGATGCCGGAAGTCGTCATGGAGATGCACGCCAAGTCGGGCCTGACCGAGGAGGTGCGCGCGTCCTCGGTGTCGCTGGAAGAGGCCGAGGCGGCCGTGCTGGCGTACATCAAGGAGTGGGTCCCCGACCCCAGGACCGCGCCGCTGGCGGGCAACTCCATCGCCACCGACCGCGGGTTCATCGCCCGCGACATGCCGGCGCTCGACGCCCACCTGCACTACCGCATGGTCGACGTGTCGTCGATCAAGGAGCTGTGCCGGCGCTGGTACCCGCGCATCTACTACGCGCAGCCGGGCAAGGGCCTCGCGCACCGGGCGCTCGCCGACATCGTCGAGTCGATCCGGGAGCTCGCGTACTACCGGCGCACCGCGTTCGTGCCGCAGCCGGGTCCGACGACCGAACAGGCCCAGGCCGTGGCCGCTGAGCTGCTGAAGAAGGCCGACTGACCCCCTGATTTCTTTATCGGTGGATGACGTTGCTATGCTTTCCTCGCCGGTCACGGACCGGTGATGGTGGGTGTAGCTCAGCTGGCAGAGCACTGGGTTGTGATCCCAGGTGTCGCGGGTTCAAGTCCCGTCACTCACCCTGACAGCCGGATTATGTTCGCAGAACGCGCGAACATAATCCGGCTTCGTTGTGTTTTCTGGGGGCCGAGCCCCCAGACCCCACGCCGGGGGCAAGCCCCCGGACCCCCATCAGTGTGTGCCGGAGTGTTCATGACCACGCTCGTCGCCAAGGATCTCGCCGCCGGCCACGGTGACCGCGTCCTGTTCTCCGGGCTGGACCTGGTGGTGGCGCCCGGCGACGTCATCGGGCTCGTCGGCGTGAACGGCGCGGGCAAGTCGACGTTGCTGCGGACGCTCGCCGGGCTGATCCCCGCCGAAGAGGGCCGCGTGTCGCTGAACCCGCCGTCGGCGAACGTCGGGCATCTGCCGCAGGAACCGGAACGGCGCGCGGGCGAGACCGTCCGCGACTTCCTGGCCAGGCGGACCGGTGTCGCCGCAGCTCAAAGCGCTTTGGACGCCGCCACCGAGGCGTTGACCGCCGGGAACGACGAGGGCTACTCGGACGCGCTGGACCGCTGGCTCGCGCTGGGCGGCGCGGACCTGGAGGAACGCTCCCTGGAGGTCGTGGGCGATCTCGGCCTGACCGTGGGCCTGGACGCGTTGACGACCTCGCTGTCCGGTGGTCAGGCCGCGCGGGCAGGCATGGCGTCGTTGCTGCTCAGCCGCTACGACATCTTCCTGCTGGACGAGCCGACCAACGACCTCGACCTCGACGGCCTGGAGCGGCTGGAGAAGTTCGTCACAGGCCTGCGCGCGGGCACGGTGCTGGTGTCGCACGACCGCGAGTTCCTGGCCCGCACGGTCACCAGCGTGCTGGAGCTCGACCTGCACCAGAACGCCGTGCACCTGTACGGCGGCGGTTACGAGTCGTACCTCGAAGAACGCGCACGGGCCCGTCAGCACGCACGCGACGACTACGACGACTACGCCGACACCAAGACGTCGTTGGAGGCCCGTGCCCGCATGCAGCGCGCGTGGATGGAGAAGGGCGTGAAGAACGCCCGGCGCAAGGCGGGCGACAACGACAAGAACGCCCGCAAGTTCCGTGCCGACGCCACCGAGAAGCAGGCCTCGAAGGCCCGCCAGACCGACCGCATGATCGAACGGCTGGAGGTCGTCGAGGAGCCGCGCAAGGAGTGGGAGCTGCGGATGGAGATCGCCGCGGCACCGCGTTCCGGCGCCGTCGTGGCGTCGCTGCGGGCGGCGGTCGTCGAGCGCGGCTCGTTCCGGCTCGGCCCGGTGGACCTGCAGATCGACTGGGCGGACCGGGTCGCGATCACCGGCGCGAACGGCGCCGGCAAGTCGACGCTGCTCGCCGCACTGCTCGGAAGGGCAGAGCTCGCCTCCGGCTACGCGACGCTGGGCTCCGGCGTCGTGGTCGGCGAGGTGGACCAGGCGCGCGGGCTGTTCCTGGGCGAGCTGCCGCTGGTGGACGCCTTCCAGGAGGCCGTGCCGGACCTGACGCCCGCCGACGTGCGGACGTTGCTCGCGAAGTTCGGGCTGAAGGCGGCGCACGTGCTGCGCCCGGCGGCGTCGCTGTCCCCCGGCGAACGAACGCGGGCCGCACTGGCGTTGCTGCAGGGGCGCGGGGTGAACCTGCTGGTGCTGGACGAGCCGACCAACCACCTCGACCTGGCCGCGATCGAGCAGCTGGAGCAGGCGCTGGAGAACTACCCCGGCACGTTGCTGCTGGTGACGCACGACCGGCGGATGCTGGAGGCGGTGCAGGTGAACCGTCACCTGACCGTCGCGAACGGCCAGGTGACGGTTTCGTAGGACGAACGAACACCGCATAAAGACCGGCTCTTCGGCGGTAACGTGCGAGTGATCGCGCGGAACAGAGGCAGGTCGATCGCGAATGGCTGCGGACGAGGCAACCACCGAGCCGAGAAACGGCACGTCGACCGACAACACCATCGTCGGCAACATCAGTGGTCAAGCTGTGATGGCCGGGGCCGTGCATGGGCACGTCTACCTCAGCGGATCCTCGACCAAGCCGATCATTCCTCGGCAGCTTCCGAGAACCTCGCCCACCTTCACCGATCGGCGGACCGAGCTCGACGAGCTCGACAGGGCGGTGAGTGGTGTGACGGAGCAGTCCGCACTCACCGTGATCAGCGGTCCGGGAGGCGTCGGAAAGACAACCCTCGCGGTGCGATGGCTCAACCGCGAGCGTTCTCGCTTCCCGGACGGGAACCTTTACGTGGACCTTGGTGGCCACTCGGTGCAAGGACCGTTGCAAACATCGGAAGCGCTCGGTCGATTCCTGCGAGCCTTGGGCGTACCGGCGGAGAACGTGCCGCATTCGGTTGACGAGCAGACCGGCTTGTACCGGTCCATGACAGCGGACAAGGCACTGTCGGTTCTGCTCGACAACGCGGCATCGGCCCATCAGATCGCGCCGCTCCTGCCCACGTCTCCCACCAGTGTGACCGTTGTGACCACCAGGAACCGTCTCGGTCAGCTGGTGTCCGAAGGAGCCCACTTCCTTTCGTTGCCTCCGCTCGACGACATGGCCGCAGCGGAACTGCTCCGAGCAGGCGCAGGTCCACAAAGGATGAACGGCGAGCCCGGCGCCGCGCAGCGGCTGATCGAGCTGTGCGCGGGTCTGCCGATCGCGCTGACAGTCGTGAGCGCTCAACTCGCCGCTCGGCCGCGGATCACGCTGGCGAGCGTGGTCCGCGCGCTCGAAGACGAACAGCGGAGAATCAAGGTTCTCGCCACGGCACCGGACCTCTCCGTCGAGGCGGTGTTCGATCACTCCTACCGCGAGCTGACGGGTCAAACCGCGCGGTTGTACCGGTTGTTGGGCGGCCACCCCGGTACGGAGTTCACGCGAGGAGTTGCTGCCGCCGCCGCAGACTGCGACGAACGAGCCGTGAGCCACTCCCTCGCCGAACTGGTGGAGGCGAGCCTCGTCGAGGAGATCTCCGCAGAACGCTTCCGGTTCCACGACCTCCTGCAGCTCCATGCGAAACACCACGCGCTGCAAGAAGACGGCGAACAGGGTCTGCACCTGGCAACGCGTCGCATGCTCGAGTGGTACCTGAGCAACGCGCAGGCCGCAGACATGACTGTCCGTCCTGATCGGCGCCAGCTGCCATATCTGTTCGTGACCGAGTTCGCTTCGAACTTCCGAGACCGCGGGGAGGCTCTGGACTGGCTGGAGGCGAACCGGGCCGCGCTGATCGCGACGATCAGGGCCGCGATCGCCGAGAAGCTGCCCGAGCTGGCTTGGCAGATGGCAGATGCCATGTGGTCACTCTTCCTCTACCGCACGTACCTGACCGACCGGTTCGAGGTGAACCATCTCGGCATCGAGGCAGCAGTCAGCTGGGGCAACAAGTTCGCTGAGGCCCGAATGGTCTATCAGCTGGGCCTGGCTCACAACGACACGGGGAACCACGAAGCCGCGCTGCTCCACATGCGTCGGGCGCTTGAACTGCGTGAAGCCATCCACGACGTTCGCGGCGTCGTGAACACCCGCGAAGCGATCGGGTTCGCCTATCTCGCGAGCGGCCGTCCCGAGGACGCGGTCGAGCAGTTCCGCAAAGCGCTCGCAGCGAACCGCGCCATCGGCACCAGGCGGCGCATGGCGTTGAGCGCGCTGAACCTGGGGCGCGCCCTGCTTGCGCTCGGCCGCACGACCGAAGCCATCAGAATTTTCGAGGATGCACAGGAATCCTTTGACCGCACGGGAAATGCCGACGCGTACAACAGCATCAGGCTGGGCACGTTCATGGCGAGAGCCCAGTTGCTCAGTGGACGCGTCGAGCTGGCGAAGGTGATCGCGCGAAGATCGCTCGATGCGATGCGACAGCTCGGCTCCCCGTTCGGAGAGGCAGAGCTTTGGGAAGTGCTGGGGGATGCGGCGCAGTCAGTCGGTGAGCTCGACACAGCAAGGGAATGCTTCACACGGTCATTCGAACTGTTCCAGGATCTGGCAGTGCCGGAAGCAGGCCGGGTGAGCGACGCACTGCGAAGGCTCGACGGCGCCTAGTCCAACCTGGACACGTGCACCTCAGCCGGATGGTAGGTGACCAGCTCATCGAGCGCTGCTCTGCTGATGAACGACTCACCAGGTATGCGGTGTCCCACCTTCCAACCCGAGTACACCGTTGCCGACCTGAGCGCGTGAACGAAATCTCCTGTATCCGCCCACACATGCACAAACGCTCCAAACAGCGCGTCGCCGGCACCAGTCGTGTTCGCGACGCCGAGCGGAGCGACTGCCTTCACCCGCACGAGCTTGCCGCACCGGGAACCGAGAACGCTGCCACCGGAACCACATCCGACCACGACAATTTCGACTGCCCGGTAGGTGTCGAGCACCTGCCGCACCCATTCGACCGGGGAGCAGGGCAGCTTTTCGTGGCTGCAGAACAACACTTGCGCGTGTTCCAGCCAGGGCCTGTCGGCACCACCACCGATTTCCGAGATCAGATGCACGTCAACCGCGATGGGTACACCGCACTCCCGGGCCACTGGAAGCAACGGCCTGACGAAGTCGATGTTCGTCAGCACCGCCAGGTCTGCGCCGCCGACAAGTCCGGCAAACTTCTCCACCGGGTAGGTGAAGTCTCGAACGTGGTTCAGGTAGGGCAGGACCGTTCGTGCTCCGTCATCCGCGAGCAACACCACACCCGTCGAAGAAACCTGTGACGCCACAACACCCGGTCCGAGGAGAGCCGCAGCCTCAAGGCGGTGGCGGATCGCCACACCAGCCGTGTCATCACCCACAACGGCGCACAGAGTCACGTCGTCTCCCAGAGCGCGGAGCATTCTGGACACGTGGAAGCCCACGCCGCCGACACCGAAGTGCAACCAGGGTGGATACCTCAACGACTCGAACTCGAGGGGAAACCTTCCGACAGGTGCGGCCGCGTAGAAGCTGGCGACACCGGCGACAACCGTCCTCATCGTGATCCTCGCCCTCGAACAACAGGTACTGGCTCACACCTCGGCAGTGCAGCGGGCGGTGCCATTCGCAGCAGCTCGTACATGGCGGATCGAAGCACGGACGCCGAGGAACCGGGGATCTCCGTCAGCTTGTCCAGGACATGCCGTCCACCGTCGTGAACCGCGCGCTCGGCCTGGGCGATGGCCTCCCGAAGTGGTTGCCCAGCAACGAAACGAGGCGCGATGTCTGCGACCGCGGCAGGCACAGATCCGGGTGCCACGTCCTGCTCGGGAAACTGTGCGAGGAGCACGGGAATCCCCGCGGCCGCCGCATACCCTGTCGCCGATCCGTGATCGCCGACCACGACGTCCGCCGCGGCGAGCACAGCACGCCAGTCTTCGTCCGGCTCGAGCAGACGCATTCCGTCCCGGGCCCGGCCACTGAGCCACGCCCGGACCTGACGGATGCCATGGCCGTACCAAACGTCCGGATGCAGCAACATGGCCGCGCGGTCGCCGCAGTCGCGCACCTCGTTGGTCAACCACAGCAACGCGTCCTGACAACGTGCGACGAGCGACCTCGACCCCCACGTGGACGCGATCACCACCAGTCGCTGACCTTCCGAAACACCGAACGCGTCCCGATACATCTGCCGATGCTCGATGCTGACCAGCAGCCGGTCGAAGCACGGGTCCCCTGCGACAAGTGCCACGGACTCCGCTTCCGGGCACTGCTCGCGCAGTGGCACGAGCTGGTCCACATGCGACAGCACCAACACCGAGGGAACGACCCGACCACCACGCACCAACGAACCGGTGTCAAGCCCGAAGACTCCCCGTGACGTGTCCGCGCTGCCGCCGTGATGCTCCGGCACTCGCTTCCCGTAACCTGCGCCGTGCGGCAGTACGAGCAGCGGGCCGTGCAGCTCGTGCACCCCGTCGTAACTCGCGGCGAGAACCAGGTCGAACTCGGTGTGCACCGCTTGGGTCCACGGCATCACCAAGCACCCGTGGCCGGCCAGGAACGCCTCCACACCGTTGCCGAGCAGATCCGGCCCCTGGGTGAACACCACCTGGACCCTCCGGTCGTGCTCCAGCAGCTGAACAACATCGAGCAGGCGCTGTCCCGTCACGACGGTGTGCACCACGACCAGCACGGTGCGCTCGGTAACGATCGTTCTGCCGGCAACTCCGGCCGGACCAACCGGCACTCGCAACCACTCGTTCACCGACATGCATCTCCTTCGCCCGGACTGATCTGACTGCGGTCAGGTTCAGGGATGGCGCGGAACAGCGACTGGAAAATGAGGTGGAACGCCGTCTGCAACGCTCGCACCGGCGATTCACTCGTTCGGCCAGGTCAGCTGTGCTTCACTGAGGCGCGGGGGCCACCATGGAATTCAAGTTGCTCGGTCCGGTCGGTGTGTACGTCGGCGAATCGCAGGTCCGGCTCGGCTCAGCCAAGCGGCGCGGACTGCTGGCCGTGCTGCTGCTCGCCGGCAACAAACCGGTCACCACCGAGCAGCTCGTCGAACGGCTGTGGCCGGGATCCCGTCCATCACTTCAAAGCCTCTACCGGTACGTCACCGATCTGCGCGCCGCAGTTGGTCCCGAGCGGCTGCCCCATCTGGGCAGGGGCCGCTACCTGTTGGAAGTCGACTCCCAGCAGGTCGATCACCGCAGGTTCACGACGAATGTGGAGGCGGCCGAGCAATCCATCTCCTCGAACCAACGTGCGAAGGCCCTCACACTGCTGGAGATGGCGCTCGGCGAGTGGCAAGGATCCGCGCTCGGCATGCTCGATGGCATCGAGCTCGACAGCCACCGAGCGGCCTTGACTTCAGCACGGCGGTCAGCCTGGACCACGCTCATCACATTGCGGTTGGAACTCGGTGATCACGCCCAGCTCCTGCTCGACGTACGAGAGGCACGCGCTCTGTGGCCACACGACGACGAGTTGTTCGGCATGGAGCTCAGAGCACTCGCCGCGCTGAACCGCACCTCCGAGCTCTCGGACTCGTACAGGGCGTACACCAGCGCCAAGCAGGGCAGGAGCGAACGGTCGACACGATGGCTGTCCGAACTCTTCCGCGAGCTGCGAGCGAAGCACGCGCGGTCCTCGGCTGCCTCAGCGTCGAAACCCAGCCCTCAACTGGTGCCTGGGCACACCGGAGTGCTGGTCGGCAGGGCAGCCGAGTTGTCGAGGATGAACGAACTGCTCGGACCCAGGGCTGCGACTGCTGGAGCACTCGTCGTGGTGGTCGGTGCCCCCGGCATGGGAAAGACGAGTCTGGTCCTGCATTGGACGACCCTCGTCAGGAAGCACTTCATCGACGGCGTGTTGTGGGCGGATCTGCGGGCCTACTCCGACCACCCGCCCGCCGAGACAGGTGAGGTGTTGCACCGCTTCCTAAGCGCGCTGGGCGTCACAGCCGACGCAATGCCTCCGCAGACCGAGACCCGGATCAACCTGTTCCGCACGCTGGTGGCTGAACGCCGGATGCTCGTCCTGCTGGACAACGCGCGCGACGTGGGCCAAGTGCGCGATTTGCTCCCCGGCACGCCGACGTGCGCGACAATCATCACGACGCGCGACACACCGCAGAGCCTCATCGTTCGGGAAGGAGGCCACCTCATCGCTTTGGACGCGATTCCCGCAGAGGCAGGTCTGGCGCTGTTGATCGACAAGATCGGTGCCACCAGGGTGAACCGCGAGCGCGGTGTTGCGATCGAGCTCATCTCCCTGTGCGGCGGCCTACCGCTCGCTGTCAGCATTCTGGCTGCCAACGCACAGGCGCGGCCGCGCGTCTCTCTGGCGGCGCTCCTCACCGAGCTGCGAGACGAACGCACCCGGCTGACCACGTTGAGCGCGGCAGGATCGGACCTGGACGTCCGAGCTGTCTTCACAACGTCGTACCGAACGCTGAGTGCTCCGGCCCGGACCTTGTTCCAGTTGCTGAGCCTGCACCCCGGCCCGCACGTCGACGCGAAAACCGCGACGGCACTGCTTGGTGGCTCAGACCTCCCGCAGGGCACCCCGCTTCGAGAGCTCGTCAACGGGAATCTGCTCGCCGAGATCGGCGACGACATGTTCGCTCTCCACGACCTGCTGCGCCTGTTCGCCGTCGAGCGGGCCGAAGCGGAGCTCTCCGGCGAACAACGTGGTGCCGCGACGGATCGTCTGGTCGACCACCACCTGCGCTCGGCGTACGCCTGCTCGCTCATGATCAA
>Ga0070710_10000138_pt1 | contig 33893 bp, 36 predicted proteins | sample LARL52metaG_FD_65454 | JGI IMG/M metagenome (GOLD analysis project Ga0070710, IMG submission 65454) | Corn, switchgrass and miscanthus rhizosphere microbial communities from Kellogg Biological Station, Michigan, USA - LAR L5-2 metaG | ecosystem: Host-associated > Plants > Roots > Rhizosphere ...
GGCGCCGTCCGGTCGTCGGGCGTGTCTGCATGGACCAGATCGTCGTGGACTGCGGGGACGACGAGATCGCCGAGGGTGCGCAGGTCGTCCTGTTCGGCGACGGGAGCCGGGGGGAGCCGACGGCGACGGAGTGGGCGGAGCTGACCGGGACGATCGACTACGAGATCGTCTGCGGGATGTACCGGCCGCGGGTGCGGAGGATCTACACGTGAAGCCGGTGTGGAAGGTCGTCGGGTGGGTCGGTGGCGCGCTCGGTGCCGCCGTCGCCGGTGCCGCGGTGGCGCAGACGGCGAAGGTGTCGCACCAGCGCAAGACGGCCACCGACTGCCTCGCCGACGAGCCGTTAGGCGCGCTGCGGCCCGATCGCGAGTCGACCGTGGCCGCGGACGACGGCGTGCCGATCTCCGTCGAGGAGGTCGACCCCGGTGACGGTGGCGCCGCCGACATCACCTTGGTGCTGGTGCACGGGTTCGCGCTGGACCGCCGCTGCTGGCACTTCCAGCGCCGCGACCTCGCGGAGCTGATCGACCCGCGCGTCCACCAGGTGCTCTACGACCAGCGGAGCCACGGCCGCTCCGGGCGTTCCTCCGCCGAGGGCAGCACGATCGAGCAGCTGGCGCTCGACCTCGACGCGGTGATCCGCTCGGTCGTGCCGGAGGGGCCGCTCGTGCTCGTCGGCCACTCGATGGGCGGCATGACGATCATGGCGCTGGCCGAGAGCAGGCCGGAGCTCTTCGCCGAACGGGTGCGTGGTGTCGCATTGGTCGGCACGGCCGCCGGAGCCGTGGGTGGCGCGGGGCTGCCGAAGTCGGTCCTCTCGCGCTACAACCCCGTGATGCTCGGCATCGGCCGCCTCGCCGGTGTGCAGCCCGCGCTCGTCGAGTGGGTCCGTCGCGGCGCGAAAACCCTCACGTGGAGCGGTATTCGGACGCTGGCGTTCGGTGACCGCAGGGTGGCTCCGTCCCTTGTGGACCTGATGGAGAAGATGATCAACGGGACGACGGTGAAGGTGCTCACCGAGTTCCTGGAGACCCTCGGCACGCACGACCGCTACCGGGCGCTGGCCGGGCTGCGGCACTGCGAGGTGTTGATCCTGGGCGGCGACGCGGACAGGCTCACGCCGTTCTCGCACGCCGAGCGGATGGCCGAGGAGATGCCCCACGCAACCCTCGTCCGGGCCCCCGGTGCCGGGCACATGGTGATGATGGAGCAGGCTGACCTCGTCAACGACCACCTGGTCGCGCTGATCGAACGGTGCGCGGCCGATCGCGGAGAGAGTCGGAAGAAGTGGTGGCGCCGAGCGTGAAGACCGTCGAACTGCCCCTGGTGGAGGACACCGAGGAGTTCGGCCGCAAGCTGGGTGAAGTCGTGCGAGCGGGCGACCTGCTGCTGCTCGCCGGGCCGTTGGGTGCCGGGAAGACGGCACTGGTGCGCGGGCTCGCGCGCGGCCTCGGGGTGCAGGGCAGGGTGTCGTCGCCGACGTTCGTCATCGCCCGCGTCCACGAGCCCGCCGAGGGCGGCCGGGGCGTGCCGCTGGTGCACGTCGACGCGTACCGGCTCGGGGGTCACCTGGACGAGTTGGACGATCTTGATCTGGACACGGACCTGGTCGACGCCGTGGTCGCCGTCGAATGGGGCGAGGGCGTCGCGGAACGCCTGAGCGAAGATCATCTCCTCATCCGGCTGGAGCGCGGAACGGACGACGTTCGCACAGCCCAGCTGATCCCGCACGGCGAGTGGGCGGCTCGTAACCTTCCTGTGTGACCATGAGTAACGCATGGGGTGACGTCCATTAAGGACAGAGCGTGACAAACCGATGACAGTTGCATGATCAAGAAGACGCTTGTTGCGACTGCTGTCATCGGTGGCGCCCTGCTGGTCGCCGCGTCCCCCGCCTCCGCCGGCGAGGGCCACGGCCGCTCCGGCCACGGCATCAGCATCGCGGACAACCTGTGTGCCGCTCCGTGGCAGTGGAACGGCCCGATCTCGCTGCTGCACGAGGGTCACGCGCCCGGCTACGCCGCGTGCAACGACAACTCGGCCGCTGGTGGCTCGGACATCAGCATCCTCAACAACGCCTGTGTCGCGCCGTGGCAGTGGAACGGCCCGCTGGAGATCTTCACGGTCGACCACGCGCCGTCCTACGTCGCCTGCAACGGCAACTCGGCAGGCTGATCGACGGGCGTCGCGGGGGATGGCCGGACGAGCCCACCGGCCATCCCCCGCGACCGTCCTCTCAGGACAGCTCGCGCTTGAGCACCTTGCCCATCTCGTTGCGCGGCAGGGCTTCCAGATAACGCACCACCCGTGGCCTCTTGTGCGGTGACAACAGCTTCGCCACGTGGTCGCTGAGCACCGACGGTTCGGGCGCCGTGCCCGCGGGCACCACCCAGGCCACGATCCGCTCGCCCAGGTCGTCGTCCGGCTCGCCGGTCACCGCCACCTCGGCCACCGCCGGGTGCTCCAGCAGGGCGTTCTCGATCTCACCCGCGCCGATCTTGTAGCCACCGCTCTTGATGAGGTCCGTGGCCCTGCGCCCGACGATCCGGATGTACCCGTCGGGATCGCGCACCGCCATGTCGCCGGTCCGGAACCACCCGTCGCGCAACGCCTGCTCCGTCGCGTCCGGCCGGTTGAGGTATTCCAGGAACAGGTTCGGCCCGCGCACCTCGATCTCGCCGATGTTGCCGATGCCGACGTCCTCACCCTGCTCGTCGACCACGCGCACGTCGACCCCGTCCACCGGCAGCCCGACCGCACCGGGCCTGCGGTCGCCGTCGAACCGCACGCTGACGTTCATCAGCGTCTCGCTCATCCCGTACCGCTCGACGATGCCCTGCCCGGTCGCCCTGGCGATCCGCTCGTGGTCGCTCGCCGGCAGCGCCGCACTTCCGGAGACCAGCAGCCGCGCGGTGCGGAACTGGTCGGCCAAAGCGGCGTTGTTCTCCACCGCTTCCGCGATCCGGTGGTACATCGTCGGGACGCCGAACATCATCGTCGCGCCGGTCGCGAGCTCGTGACCGATGGCCTCCGGCGAGAACTTCACGTGCCGCACCGAGCCGCCGAGCCGCAGCGCGCCGAGGACGCCGATGCCCAGCCCGTGCACGTGGAACAACGGCAGCCCGTGCACCAGCACGTCGTCACCGGTCCACTGCCACGCCTTGGCGAGCGAGTCGATGTTCGAGGTCAGCGCCCTGCGCGGCAGCACCACGCCCTTGGGCGGACCGGTCGTGCCCGAGGTGTAGATGACCAGCGCGGGCGTCTCGGGACCTGGCTCACCGAACTCGCCGGGCGTGCCGAACACGATCGGTTCGTCGCGCAGCACCAGGTCGGGCTCGCTGTCGTTCAGGATGTGCTCCAGCTCGCGCTCACCCAGCTTCGGGTTCAGCGGCACGATCGCGACGCCCGCGAGGAACCCGGCGACGACCGCCACGCAGGTTTCCAGCGTCGAGGTCGCCCACACCGCCACCCGAGTCCTGCCTCGAAGCCGTTCGGCCAGAGTGCCCGCGGCCTGGTGCAGCTCGGCGTAGGTCAGGGACTTCTCACCGAAGCGCAGGGCCTCGCGGTCACTCGGTTCAGCGAACATGAATCCAGGGTGGTCCGAGTGCCTCGAGGACGCATCGGAAGTGTGGTCTGACACACGTGTTTGATTGCCGCTGCTCCGCAGATGGCGACGAGGTCGTCGGGAAGGCCACCGGATGGCCGACACGACCTCGTACTACTCTGGACAATCGTGCTAGTGCTCGCCGTCGACACGGCCACCCCCGCAGTCACCGCCGGTGTGGTCGAACTCGCGCCCGATTCCCCGCCGCGCCTGCTCGCGAAGCGGGTGACGCTCAACGCCAAGGCGCACGGCGAGCTGCTCACCCCGCACATCAGCGACGCGCTCGAAGAGGCCGGCCACACCTTCGCCGACCTCGACGCCATCGTCGTCGGCGCGGGTCCCGGTCCGTTCACCGGCCTGCGGGTCGGTCTGGCCACGGCCGCCGCTCTCGGCCAGGCGTTGAACCGCCCGGTGTACCCGGTCGCCACCACGGACGCCATCGCCAAGGACGCCGCCAGCGGCCACCCGCTGCTCGTCGCGACCGACGCGCGGCGCAAGGAGGTCTACTGGGCCGCCTACGACGCCGCCGGTCGCCGCACCGACGGTCCGCACGTCGAACGTCCGCAGGACCTGGCGGAGAAGCTGGCCGCGCTGGGCGTGCACCACGCGACCGGTGAGGGCGCCGAGATCTACCGGGACGTCCTCGGGCTCGACACCCTCGACGCGCGGCACCCGTCACCGCAGGGCCTGGTCGCCGCCGCGGCCGCCGAGGTGCTCGCCAAGGCCCGGCCCGCCGCGCTCACCCCGCTCTACCTGCGCCGCCCGGACGCGGTCGAACCGACCGGGCGCAAGCGGGTGACCAGGGCATGACCACCGGCACCGTCACGCTCGCGCCGTTGCGGCACGCTGACGTGCCCAGGTGCCACGAGATCGAGCTGGCGTTGTTCCGCGGCGAGGACCCGTGGAGCGAGAACGTGTTCCACAGCGAGCTCGACAACGGCCACTACTACGTCGGTGCGTATGCGGACGACGAGCTCATCGGGTACGCGGGGCTTGCCGCGAGCGAGTTCGAGGCCAGCGTGCACACGATCGCGGTGGCCGGGCAGTGGCAGGGCAGGGGCGTCGGCAAGAAGCTCCTGCGAGACCTCCTCGCCCGCGTGGACGAGATCGGCGTCCCGGTGTACCTCGAAGTTCGCACGGACAACGAGCCCGCGATCGCCCTGTACCTGGCGCACGGCTTCGAGCACCTCGGCCTGCGCCGCCGCTACTACCAGCCGTCGGGTGCCGACGCGTACACGATGGGAAGGCCTGCTCAAAGTGTCTGATCGCTTGATTCTCGGCATCGAGAGCTCGTGCGACGAGACGGGCGTCGGCATCGTCCGCCTCGGTCCGGACGGCTCGCTCGAACTGCTCGCCGACGAGGTCGCCTCCAGCGTCGAGGAGCACGCCCGCTTCGGCGGCGTCGTGCCGGAGGTCGCCTCGCGCGCCCACCTCGAAGCCATGGTCCCGACCATGCGCCGCGCCCTGGACGCGTCCGGCGTCGAGCTCTCCCAGATCCACTCCGTCGCCGTCACCGCAGGCCCCGGCCTGGCCGGTGCGCTGCTGGTCGGCGTGTCCGCCGCGAAGGCCTACGCCGCCGCGCTGGGCAAGCCGCTCTACGGCGTGAACCACCTGGCGGGCCACGTCGCCGCCGACACGCTGCAGCACGGCGCGTTGCCGGACCGCTGCCTCGCGCTGCTGGTCTCCGGCGGCCACTCGCAGCTGCTGCTCGTCGAGGGCGGCCTGGCGAACTCGATCACCGAGATCGGGTCCACCGTGGACGACGCGGCCGGCGAGGCGTACGACAAGGTCGCGAGGCTGCTCGACCTGCCGTACCCCGGCGGTCCGCCCATCGACAAGCTCGCCAAGCAGGGCAACGGGTGCGCGATCGCGTTCCCGCGCGGCCTCACCGGTCCGCGCGACGCGAAGTACGACTTCTCGTTCTCCGGCCTGAAGACCTCCGTCGCCCGCTGGGTCGAGCGCGCCGAGCGGGCCGGCGAGGAGATCCCGCTGGCCGACGTCGCCGCGTCGTTCCAGGAGGCCGTCGCGGACGTGCTGACCGCCAAGGCGATCCGTGCCGCGAAGGACCTGAAGGTCGACACGCTGGTGATCTCCGGCGGTGTCGCGGCCAACTCGAGGCTGAGCGGCCTGGCCGCCGAGCGCTGTGCGGAGGCGGGCATCGAACTGCGCGTGCCGCGCCCTCGCCTCTGCACCGACAACGGCGCGATGATCGCGGCACTCGGCGCCCACCTGGTCCACGCGGGCGCCAAGCCGTCCTCGATGGACATCTCGACCACGCCGGGCCTCCCGGTCAGCACGGTCCAGATCCTCTGACCCGACGGCAACGCGGGGCCCCTCCGTTCCCCACAGGGAAACGCAGGGCTCCCGCCTCACTTCCAGCATGCGGAATTTCACTTTGGCACGCGGGGAGCTTTCGTACGCTCCTGGAGGACGGAAGGGCCCCGCGTGCGGGCCGGTCAGAGGCGGTGGAGGCCGGGGCGGCGGTCCTCGATCGCGAACGTGGCCTTGGTGCGGATCGGCGATCCCGGCCGCGTCACGTAGTCGAGCCCGCGGAACTCCGTGCGCAGCTCACCGGGCGTGAACCTGCTCAGCGCGTACCCCCGCCGGTTGTTGAAGTACTTCACGTGCGGGTTCTCGCGCAGCCATGACGCCGTCTCGGCGTACTCCTCCGAACCGTCGCCGCCCGCGGTGATCGACGTGGTCACCAGCTCGGTCGCGAGCGTGGGCGACGACGGGTCGTCCCAGCGCTGCTTGACCTCCGCGCCCCACGCCGCGTGCACGTCGCCGGTGAGCACGATCGGGTTCCGCACATCGCCGAACCGCGCCACCACCCGGTCGCGGTCCGCGGCGTAGCCGTCCCACGCGTCGAGCAGGAACTTGGCTTCGTCACCGGGGATGTAGTCGTACTGCGAGAAGAACACCTGCTGCCCGAGGACGTCCCATCGCGCCGTGGACTCGCGGAACCCGTTGAACAGCCACGCTTCCTGTTCGTCGCCGAGCATCGTGCGCTCGGGAGCGAGTCGTTCCGGGCAGAGCTGCAACCCGTCACCGCACGCCTGATCGGTCCGGTACTGCCGGGTGTCGAGCATGTGGAACGTGGCCAGCGCGCCCCACCGGATCCGCCGGTACAGCCTTGGTGACCTGCGGAGGGGCATGTTCTCGTAGTAGGCCTGGAACGCCGCTGCCTTGCGGCGGGCGAAGTCCCCCTGCGGGTTGTCGGGCTGCAGGCCGGCCCAGTTGTTGGCGATCTCGTGGTCGTCCCACACGACGGCCCACGGCGCTACGGCGTGCGCCTCCTGCAGGTCGGGGTCGGTCCGGTACTGGGCGTACCGCTGCCGGTAGTTCGCGAGCGTCATGGAGGTCGGGCCCTCGACGTGGCGAGCGATGCCGGTCGGCGAGAGGTGGATGCCGGCCTCGTACTCGTAGGTGTAGTCGCCGAGGTGCAGGATCAGGTCCGGCTGGTCTTCCGCCATCCGCCGGTAAGCGGTGAAGTAACCGTGCTCGAACTGCGCGCACGACGCGAACGCCATCGTGAGCGGTACCTCCAGCGTGCCGGGAGCGGGCGCGGTGCGGGTGCGGCCCGCGCGCGACAGGTGGCCGAGCGCGGAGAAGCGGTAGAAGTACTCGCGTCCCGGCTCCAGCCCGGACAGCTCGACGTGGACGCTGTGCCCCTCCTCCGGCCGGGCGGCGGTGGAACCCCGCTGGACGATCCTGGTGAAGAGCTCGTCGTGCGCGACCTGCCACTGAACGTCGATCGGGCGGTTCGGCATGCCGCCCATCCCGTCCTCGGCGAGCGGTTCGCGGGCCAGGCGCGTCCACAACACCACTCCGTCGGGTGCCGGGTCGCCCGAGGCCACACCGAGTGTGAAAGGGTCGGTCGGACGGGCGGAGGCGGCGACCGAGAAAGCTGTGACTCCCGCCACGCCGGCGATCAGCAGCGTGCGGCGCGTCAAGGTGGGCATGCCTGGAATACGGCTCCCACCGGGTGAGCGGTTCGGGGGTCTCGTTGAAGCGTTGGCACTCTCATGGGTAGAGTGCCAACTGCACGGCACCAGCACCGCCCCGACCCCCGCGACGGCGGGGTGGCAGGAGCCGTAACAACGAAACCTGCCAACGACCCGTGGAGGTCATCCCGGTGAGCGTGAACATCAAGCCGCTCGAGGACAAGATCGTCGTCCAGGCCTCCGAGGCCGAGACGACCACCGCCTCCGGCCTCGTGATCCCGGACACCGCGAAGGAGAAGCCCCAGGAGGGCAAGGTCCTCGCGGTCGGCCCCGGTCGCATCGACGACAAGGGCAACCGCATCCCGGTCGACGTTGCCGTCGGCGACGTCGTCATCTACTCGAAGTACGGCGGCACCGAGGTCAAGTACAACGGCGAGGAGTACCTGATCCTCTCCGCCCGCGACGTGCTGGCCGTCGTCAACTAAGACGCTCGGCTGTCATGCCTGACGCCCCGGCGCCCCATCCCGGGGCTACCGGGGCGTTTCGCTACCCAGAGAGGCTTTGAGGTAAATGCCCAAGCAGATCAGCTTCGACGAGGACGCTCGTCGGGCTCTCGAGCGCGGCGTGAACAAGCTCGCGGACACGGTCAAGGTCACCCTTGGGCCGCGCGGGCGCCACGTCGTGCTCGACAAGAAGTTCGGTGGCCCGACGGTCACCAACGACGGTGTGACGATCGCTCGCGAGATCGAGCTGGACGACGCGTTCGAGAACCTCGGCGCGCAGCTCGCCAAGTCGGTCGCCACCAAGACCAACGACGTCGCCGGTGACGGCACCACCACCGCCACCGTGCTGGCGCAGGCGCTGGTCAAGGAAGGCCTGCGCAACATCGCCGCGGGTGCGAACCCGACCGCGCTCGGCCGTGGCATCCAGGCCGCCTCCGACGCCGTCGTGGACGCGCTCAAGGGCAAGGCCACCCCGGTCAAGGGCCGCGACAACATCGCGCAGGTCGGCACCGTCTCCTCGCGTGACGAGTCGATCGGCCAGCTGCTCGGCGAGGCGATCGAGCGCGTCGGCGAGGACGGTGTGATCACTGTCGAGGAGTCGTCCACGCTCGCGACCGAGCTGCAGATCACCGAGGGTGTGCAGTTCGACAAGGGTTACGTGTCGACGCACTTCTCGACCGACCTCGAGGCGCAGGAGGCCGTCTACGAAGACGTCCGCATCCTGCTGCACCGCGAGAAGATCTCGGCTCTGGCCGACGTCCTCCCGATCCTCGAGAAGGTCGCGGAGTCCGGCAAGCCGCTGCTGATCATCGCCGAGGACGTCGAGGGCGAGGCCCTGTCCACGCTGGTGGTCAACGCCGTGCGCAAGACGCTGAAGGTCGTCGCCGTGAAGGCGCCGTTCTTCGGTGACCGCCGCAAGGCGTTCCTGGACGACCTCGCGGTCGTCACCGGCGGCGAGGTGATCTCCGCGGAGATCGGCCTGAAGCTGTCCGAGACCACGCTCGACCAGCTGGGTTCCGCCCGCCGGGTCGTCGTGACCAAGGACGACACCACGATCGTGGACGGCGGCGGCACCAAGGCCGACATCGCCGGCCGCGCGGAGCAGCTGCGCCGCGAGATCGAGGCCACGGACTCCGACTGGGATCGCGAGAAGCTCCAGGAGCGCCTCGCGAAGCTCTCCGGCGGCATCGCCGTGATCAAGGTCGGCGCCGCCACCGAGACCGAGCTCAAGGAGCGCAAGCACCGCATCGAGGACGCGGTCGCCGCGACGAAGGCCGCGGTCGAGGAGGGCATCGTGCCCGGCGGTGGTTCCGCGCTGGTCCACGCCTCCAAGGTGCTGGACGACAAGCTCGGCCTCACCGGTGACGAGGCCACGGGTGTCGCGCTGGTCGCGAAGGCCCTGTCCGCGCCGCTGTTCTGGATCGCCGCGAACTCCGGCCTCGAAGGCGCGGTCGTGGTGAACAAGGTCCGCGACGGTGAGTGGGGCTTCGGCATCAACGCCGCGAAGCTCGAGTACGGCGACCTGCTCGACCAGGGCATCATCGACCCGGTCAAGGTCACCCGCTCGGCCGTCGCGAACGCCGCCTCCATCGCGCGCATGGTGCTCACGACCGAGAGCGCCGTCGTCGAGAAGAAGGCGGAAGAGCCCGCCGCTGCCGGACACGGCCACGGTCACGGGCACGGCCACTGAGCCGTAGCACTGCCTGGAAGTAGAAGGGCGGCACCTTTCGGGGTGCCGCCCTTCTACTTCGGACGTGCCTCACCGTGCCGCGGGCGCGGCCACCGGACGCAGTCGCCCGTTTCTTTTCCTTTTAAACGATTGCCAGCTGGCGCTTGCGCGCCTTGATGATGTGGTCGCGCTCCGATTCCGAGAGCCCGCCCCAAATTCCGTACGGCTCCTGCACTGCGAGCGCGTGCCTGCGACACATCTCCAACACCGGGCAGGCGAGGCAGACAGCCTTGGCGCGAGCTTCCCGCCGTGCTCTCGCCGGACCCCGTTCACCGTCAGGGTGGAAGAAGAACGCGCTGTCCATGCCTCGGCACGAACCGCGCATCTGCCAGTCCCAGAGATCTGCGTTGGGACCGGGGAGCCTTCGGGTGTCCGCCATCGAGACCGCCTCCGTGACGACTGCTCCATTCGGCTTAACGATGATCCACCGTAGAACCGCGTCAAAACTTGTTCAAGAGGCTGAAGACCCAAATCAACTGATGGGTGACGGCACGCGTGTTCGATCACTCACCGCCCGGAGTTGCCGCCCGGATGAGGTGAACGGAACATGGCTCTCGTGATGACACAGCCGGACCAGAGATCTGCTGGTAGTCACACGAGTGAGCCCCTTCTCTCAGTGGCCGCGGTGGCCAGGCGACTCGGCGTGGCTCCTGCCACCCTTCGCACCTGGGACCGCCGCTACGGGCTCGGCCCGAGCGATCACACCACCGGGCGGCACCGCAAATACGGGCCTCGCGACGTAGCTCGTTTGGAATTGATGCAACGCGCTCTTCTTCGTGGCGCGTCGTCAGCAGAGGCGGCCCGTTTCGCGCTCGACTCGAAATCGTCGATGACGCACGGCGAGGTTCCCGTCGCACCATCGGGTGGCGGCCGCGGTCTGAAAATGCCGGGAGCGTCCCGGTTGGCGCGCGGGCTCGGCCGGGCGGCGCTCGCGATGGACTCCATCGCGGTGCAGGGAATGCTCGCCGACTCGCTCGCGGCCGACGGGGTGATCGCGACCTGGAACGAGGTCGTGCGACCGGTGCTGACGGCCGTTGCGGCGCGGTGGCAGCTCTCCGGCGCCGGCGTCGAGGTCGAGCACTTGTTGAACGAATGCGTGCTTGCGGCCTTCGTGCGCGCGACGCCTCTCGTCACTCTCGGCCGCAACCATCGGCCCGTGTTGCTGGCGTGCATGCCGGAGGAGAGGCACAACCTTCCGCTCTACCCGCTGGCCGCGGAGCTGGCGCGGCGCGGTGTGGTCGCCCGGCAGCTCGGGGCGGCGTTGCCGGTGGACGCGTTGGCGGCTGCGGTGCGTCGTACCGCTCCTTCCGCGGTGGTGCTGTGGGCGCAGCTGCCGCGATACGCCGATTCGGCGGTGATCTCCGCGTTGCCGCGCACCCGGCAGCAGGTGAGGTTGTTCGTGGGCGGACCGGGATGGCGGCGTGGAGTGGTGACGGCACCGGCCGAACGGGTGGACGACCTCGCCGAGGCCGTCGCCGCCGTCGAGGCTGCCGTGACCTGAGCGCCAGTCACCTCGCCTGACAGACTTCACCGGTGGAAGAGGAGCTGCGCCGGGCCGCCTTCGGTGACTCACCCGATCTCGACGTCTGGGCCGCGCTCTCGTCGTCCAGCTCACGGGTGCGCTGGCTCGCCGCCGTCGTGCTCGGTGGTCAGGGCCACTACGCCGCCGCGGCGACCGTGCTGGACGCGCTCCGTCACGATCCCGACCCGGTGATCGCCTCGCTTTCGCTCTCCACTCGCGCGTCCCACCACCGCCAGCTCGGCGCGCACCACCTCGCCCGTCCCCTCGACGGCGCCGCTCTCGCCCGCGTCGGGACGACCGGCGGCGGCGATCCGGACGGGGTCGACGCGGACGGTGCCCGAACGGACGCGTTGCTCGGTCTGGCCGCCGACTCGCTCGGCGCCGGACGGCTGGGTGAGGCCCGCCGGCTCCTCGCGCGAATTGAGACGGGTTCGTGGAGGAGTGAGGTCCGCAGGGGATGGGTAACCGCAGAGGTTGAGCTCGCGTCCGGTCAGGCGTACGCCGCGGTGGCACCCGCCGAGGAGGCGTACGGCGTGGCGACGAGCCGAAAGGCGCTGCGGCACGAGCTCAAGTCGGCCCTCATCCTGGGCACCTCGTTGGTCGTGTGGGGGACACCCGACGGCCTGACAAGAGGGGTTGAACTGGTCGAGTGTGAGCTAAATCACAGCGTCACAAAACGGCTTCATCCGTTGATCTGGCCGAGTGCTCTTGTCCTGGTGGGTCGTCCCACCACGGTGGGCGCAGTCGCCATCAACCGGGCGACGGAGGCTCTGAGCTGCGTGTTACGCAGAGCTGATCCCGTCAGCCGTCAGGTCGCTCTTGATTCCCCGTGGGTGCCGAGTGGGCTGCTCCGTTCCGGGGAACCCCCGAACGCAGACCCTCAGACGAACTTCTTGACGGATTAAGCACCGGATCGTGTCAAGGTTGGGCCCCGAGCGTCCGATAGGGGAGATGGAACGTCACTCGGCTGCAGGAAGGAGTCCCCGTGACCACGGTCCTTATTTGCGACGACCGGCGCAGTGTGCGGGAGGGTCTCACCCGCGTGATGTCGGCTGTCCCCGGGGTTAGCCGCATCGACTGCGTAGCGCACGGTGACGAGTTGTTGGCTCGCTTTTCCAGGCAGCCGGTTGACGTCGTTCTGGTGGGAACCCAGCGCGCCGTCCCGACTGGGGTAGAGGCCACCCGGCGACTCGTCTCCGCCAATCCGCAGGCAAACGTCATCGTGTTCGGAGCACCCGACGACGCGGGCAGCATCGCTGCCGCGATCGCCGGTGGCGCCCGCGGCTACCTGAGGTGGGACGCGTCGCGTCCCGAGCTTGTGGCAGCCCTCGCGCACACGCTCGCCAGCACCTCGGTGCCGGCGCCGCGCCAGCCCTCCGACCCCGGCGTGCAGCTCACGGAGCGCGAGCTCCAGGTGCTGCGCGGCATGAGCCAGGGCAAGAGCAACGGCCAGATCGGCCGCGAGCTCTACCTGTCGGAGGACACGGTGAAGACGCACGCGCGTCGCCTGTTCCGCAAGCTCGGTGTCCGTGACCGCGCTCAGGCGGTCGCGCACGGCTTCCGGCGCGGTCTCGTCCAGTAGGTCTCGCCGCACCGGCCCCGCGTCCCCATATGCCGCATGTGGGGACGCGGGGCCGGTGGCGTTAGACGCCTCACCCGCTGCACCAGGTGATCCTTCGGGTCGCGCAGTTAGCCCAGCCCGGTGACAATGTCGCCGGGCTGTTGCCGTTCGGCGTGTCGGCTGTTCACGCGGGGTGTTCATACCCCACTGATGAACAGACGGCGTTAAGACCGGTACGGTGAGTGCTGCTGCAACGAGTTGCCGTGAGTGACTCGTGCTGTTTCATGTCGGTACGCCAACAAGTAACACCAGGGCTGTTGTCTGCGATGACCAACTTGGGGGACGGACTGGACGCCGAAGTGGGCGCGGCCGTCGACGGCGACCGCCAGGCGATCGAACGCCTGCTGGCCTCCATTCGTCCTCTGGTGGTGCGGTACTGCCGCGCCCGAGTTGGCAGGCAGGAGCGAAGCTTCGCTTCGGCGGACGATGTGGCCCAGGAGGTGTGTCTCGCGGTGCTCACGGCATTGCCCAGCTACCGCGACCAAGGTCGGCCCTTCCTCGCGTTCGTGTACGGGATCGCGGCGCACAAGGTTGCCGATGCACATCGGTCTGCCGCCAGGAACCGCTCCGAGCCCGTTCCTGAAGTCCCCGACGCACCGGAGACCGATGCTGGTCCGGAGCAGCGGGCGATGCAGGGCGAACTCTCCGATCGGATGGCTGTACTACTGCGCGTCCTGCCGGAGAAGCAGCGGGAGATCCTGCTGTTGAGGGTGGTGGTCGGGCTTTCCGCCGAGGAAACTGCCGAGGCGGTCGGTTCGACGCCGGGCGCGGTCCGGGTGGCGCAACACCGCGCGCTGGCCCGGCTCCGCAAGTCGCTGGCAGCGGAGGAGGTGGTCTGAGTGGCCGACGAACACGGGAAGGACGACGAGCAAGTGCGCGGACCGGACGACAGAGCCCCGCACGAACCCGTTGTGGCGGATGATCTTTCGGCTGTGCAGGCCGATGACAGGCTGCTGGACGCACTGGGGTCCGCGACTCCAGGTGCGGCCGGCTCTCTGGTCGACGACGAGCTGAACGCGTTGCTGCTCGCGTGGCGCAACGAGGTGGAGACCGCGCCCTTCGGCGAACTGGTCGACACCGAGACCGCCATCGCCACCATCCAGGCTGCCCGCCCGCAGCCGGTGAGCAGGCACCGCTTCCTGATCCCCCTGGCAAGCGCCGCCGCAGTGCTGGCCATCGCCTTCACCGGCGTGAGCCTGGTCGCCCGCGACGCCCAGCCGGGCGACGCGCTCTGGGGCCTCACCCAGGTCCTGTACTCCGAGCACGCCAAGTCGATCGAAGCCGCGGCCATCATCAACACCGACCTCGAGTCCGCTCGCCTGGCCCTGCGCGAGGGCAAGGTCAACGAGGCCCGCGAGAAGCTGCACAAGGTCGAGGCCAGCCTCGGCTCGGTCTCCACCGCGGACGGCAAGGCCCAGCTGCAGGAGAAGCACGCCGAGCTGGAGAAGCAGCTCAACACGAACACCTCGGCCGCCGCGCCCTCGCCGACCACGTCGTCGGCGCCGCAGTCGACCGAGCCCTCCAGCAAGCCCTCCACGTCGACCTCGACGTCGTCGAGCGAGCCGACCACCACCACGGTGCCGCCCACGACGACCACGACGGTCGCCCCTCCGCCGCCGACGTCGAACGGCGGGAACCCGCCACCGCCACCGCCCCCTCCGCCGGGCACGGGCACGGGCACGGCGGAGTCGCCCGGTTCCAGCGGGGCTGCCAAGGGGCAGGAACACGGGGAACCCGGCTCCAAGTGAGACTCTTCGTGAACGGCTCCTGACCTTTCGAGGTCAGGAGCCGTTCACATGTCGTCGATGGTCGTGCGCGGCCTTCAGTGGCCAACGCCACGCCGGCGCGCCGCGTTCAGCGCGCCGACTCCGTGGCCGTCACGCCGTCCGCGTACCCCCGGCAGTACTCCCAGCTCACGTAGGCGCCGGGGTCCGGATCGAAGGCGGGCTCGTGCGGGCGCATCCGCCCGTCGGAGAGCAGCTGTTCGAGTGAGGCTCGCAACAGCGCCCAGTCGTGGTAGTGGGGTTCCTGGCACTCACCGCAGTCCACGACGATGCCGCGCACCCCTCGGTGTTCGAGCAGCGCCTGGTAGACGGCGAGGTCGCTCAGGTCGCTGACCAGCTCAGCTCGTTCGTCCTCGTCCATCGGGGGATGGTCGTGGTCCGGCTCGCCGAGGGTGAGCGCGGGGTCCTCGGGGTCGCCCTCGAAGGGGTCTGGTGGCAACGCGTCGTGCGGCACGACCCCGCACGGTACCCGCCGTACCCCCACAGTCGTCCAGATACCATGGGCAGCACCGCCTCCGCCTGCGCAAACCTGACTCGCGGGACGAGGGGAAGACCGCACGACGGAAGGCATGTCACCCGCTATGACCAGCGAGCTCAACGCTGACGGAGTCCCGAGCAAGTTCGCCATGCTGGGGCTGACCTTCGACGACGTGCTCCTGCTGCCTGCCGAGTCGGACGTCGTCCCAGGCGCCGTCGACACGAGCACCAGGATCTCGCGCAACATCACTCTGAAGATTCCGCTGGCCAGCGCCGCGATGGACACGGTCACCGAGGCGCGGATGGCGATCTCCATGGCGCGTCAGGGCGGCATCGGCGTGCTGCACCGCAACCTGAGCGTCGAGGACCAGGCCCGGCAGGCGGAGACCGTCAAGCGGTCGGAGGCCGGCATGGTCACCGACCCGGTCACCTGCTCGCCGGACGACACGCTGGCCCAGGTCGACTCGCTGTGCGCCCGCTACCGCATCTCCGGTGTGCCGGTGACGGACGCGAACAACAAGCTGGTGGGCATCATCACGAACCGCGACATGCGGTTCGAGCTCGACCACTCCAAGAAGGTCAGCGAGGTCATGACCAAGGGGCCGCTGGTCACCGCGCAGGTCGGCGTGTCCGCCGACGCCGCGCTGGGGCTGCTGCGCCGCCACAAGGTCGAGAAGCTGCCGATCGTCGACGGTGACGGCAAGCTGCAGGGCCTGATCACGGTCAAGGACTTCGTCAAGACCGAGCAGTACCCGAACGCCACCAAGGACCCGGACGGCCGCCTGCTGTGCGCCGCCGCCGTGGGTGTGGGCGAGGACTCGTTCGTGCGCGCCATGACGCTCGCGGACGCCGGTGTGGACGTGCTGATGGTCGACACGGCGCACGGCCACTCGCGCGGCGTGCTGGAGATGGTCGCCCGCATCAAGAAGGAGCTCGGCGACTCGGTCGACGTCGTCGGCGGCAACATCGCGACGCGGGCCGGTGCCCAGGCGCTGGTGGACGCGGGCGCGGACGGCGTGAAGGTCGGCGTCGGGCCCGGCTCGATCTGCACCACGCGGGTCGTCGCGGGTGTCGGCGTGCCGCAGATCTCCGCGATCTACGAGGCCTCGCTCGCCTGCCGTCCCGTCGGTGTGCCGGTGATCGGTGACGGCGGCATCCAGTACTCCGGCGACATCGCCAAGGCCATCGCGGCCGGCGCGTCCGCGGTGATGCTCGGCTCGCTGCTCGCGGGCACGCAGGAGGCTCCCGGCGACCTGATCCTGGTCAACGGCAAGCAGTTCAAGACCTACCGCGGCATGGGCTCGCTGGCCGCGATGCAGTCCCGCGGCGACGCCAAGTCGTACTCGAAGGACCGCTACTTCCAGGACGACGTGCTCAACGAGGACAAGCTCGTCCCCGAGGGCATCGAGGGCCGCACGCCGTTCCGCGGCCCGTTGTCGCAGGTCGTGCACCAGCTCAACGGCGGCCTGCGGGCGGCGATGGGCTACACGGGCTCCCGCACGATCGCCGAGCTGCAGGACCAGCAGCTGGTGCGCATCACCGCGGCGGGTCTGAAGGAGAGCCACCCGCACGACATCACGATGACCGTCGAAGCCCCGAACTACACCACCCGGTGACAGCAGCTCTGGGATAGGTGTGTCCGCGGAAAGCGCGGACCGGGGTCGCTCCTGCCAGTGCCATCGCTGGGGGCGGCCCCCAGACCCCCGGACAGAGGAGAGGAACCACAGGTGCGCGATCTGGTCGAGATCGGCATGGGCCGGACCGCGAGGCGGGCCTACGAGCTGGACGACATCGAGATCATCCCGTCCCGTCGCACGAGGTCGTCGAAGGACGTCTCCACGACGTGGCAGATCGATGCCTACCGCTTCGACATCCCGTTGATCACCCACCCGACCGACGCGATCGTGTCGCCGGGCGTCGCGGTCGCGGTCGGCGAGCTGGGCGGCCTCGGCGTGCTCAACGCCGAGGGTCTCTGGGCGCGGCACGGCGACGTCGACGAGGCGCTGTTCCGCCTGGTCCAGGCCACGGAGGACAGCGACGACCCGGCGGCGGCGGTGAAGGTGCTGCAGGAGCTGCACGCCGCCCCGCTGCGGATGGACCTGGTCGCCGAGGCGATCAAGCAGATCCGCGAGTCGGGCGTCACCGTGGCGGTCCGCGTCAGCCCGCAGCGCGCCGCGGAGCTCACCCCAGACCTGCTGGCCGCGGGCGTCGAGATCCTGGTCGTGCAGGGCACGATCATCTCGGCCGAGCACGTGTCGCGCGACGGCGAGCCGCTGAACCTGAAGTCGTTCATCGCGGACCTCGACGTCCCGGTGATCGCCGGCGGTGTCGGCGACTACCGCACGGCCATGCACCTGATGCGCACCGGCGCGGCGGGCGTGATCGTCGGCTACGGCTACACGCCGGGCGTCACCACCACCGACACCGTGCTGGGCATCGGCGTGCCGATGGCCACCGCGATCGCCGACGCCGCGGCCGCGCGCCGTGACTACCTCGACGAGACCGGCGGCCGGTACGTGCACGTCATCGCGGACGGTGGCGTCATGACGAGCGGCGACGTGGCGAAGTCCATCGCCTGCGGTGCCGACGCCGTGATGCTGGGCGAGCCGCTCGCCGCCGCGACCGAGGCACCGGGCCAGGGCCTGTACTGGACGGCGTCGTCCGCGCACCCGTCGGTGCCGCGCAGCCTCGTCGCCGAGGCCGTGGACCAGGAGCTCGACCTGCGCAAGCTGCTGTTCGGCCCGTCGTCGGACCCGCGCGGCGTGACGAACCTGTTCGGCGCGCTCAAGCGGGCCATGGCCAAGACCGGCTACTCCGACCTCAAGGAGTTCCAGAAGGTCGGCCTGACCATCCGCGGCTGATCGCAACCGCACGGCAAGGGCGCGCCCGGACCGGGCGCGCCCTTCTGCTTTGCTGGACCCGTGCCGCTCGTCGACATCACGTATGCCCCCGACGTCCCCCACGAACTGCTGAGGAAGCTCGCCGAGATGCTCCCGCACGCCGTTTCGGTGGCGGTGGAGTGCCCGGAGGCGCCCTACGACGGCGACCTGCGGCCCGGTGACGTGGAGCTGCGCTTCCGGGCTCGCGGACCGTTCGACGTCAGCGGGATGGACGTGGTGGTCGAGGTGCGGTCCAAGTGGACCGAGAGCCGCGCCGAGAACCGTCAGGACCGGGTCGACGAACTGCGTGAGGCCGTCGAGGAGGCCACCGGGCCGGCACAGGTCGGCGTCTACCTCAGCCTTCCGGTCGCCGCCTGGTCGCAAAGCTGATCTTGCAACCGACCCGCCCTCTCATGCGTCCTGTGGAGCGTGGAATTGGATGCCTTGTTCGGTGACAGCGACGTCGACACTGTGGAGGAAGCGCCCGCGGAAGAGCCGGAAGGCATCGGCTGGAAGGCACTTGCCCTGTTCATCTGCGGTGGCCTGGTGATCACGGCGCTGGTCGTGGCCTTCATGGTCTGGGTCATCGAGGGCCTGGTCCTGTAGCTCCCGGAGGCGTCTGAACCGATCGGGGACTAGGCGTTACCGGAAGTAACGCCTAGTCTCCGGTTCATGGGTGAACTCGCCGGTAACTTCGATGTGGTCATCGTCGGCTCCGGGTTCGGTGGCAGCGTGGCCGCGCTCCGCCTGACCGAGAAGGGCTACCGCGTCGCCGTTCTGGAGGCGGGGCGCAGGTTCGCCGACGACGAGTTCGCCAAGACCAGCTGGAACCTGCGGAAGTACCTCTGGGCGCCGCAGCTCAAGTGCTTCGGCATCCAGCGCATTCACCTCCTCCGCAACGTCATGGTGCTGGCCGGTGCGGGCGTCGGTGGCGGCTCTCTCGTGTACGCCAACACGCTGTACCGGCCGCTCAAGCCGTTCTACGAAGACCGGCAGTGGGCGCACATCACCGACTGGCAGGACGAGCTGGAGCCGTTCTACGACCAGGCGAGCCGGATGCTGGGCGTGGTCACGAACCCCACGACGACCCCGAGCGACGTCGTCATGCAGAAGGTCGCGAAGGACATGGGCGTCGAGGACAGCTATCACGCGACACCTGTCGGCGTGTTCTTCGGCGGACCCGGAAAGCCCGCCGAGGACCCGTACTTCGGCGGTGCCGGGCCGCGGCGCACCGGGTGCACCGAGTGCGGCAGCTGCATGTCCGGTTGCCGGGTCGGCGCCAAGAACACGCTGGTCAAGAACTACCTGTACCTGGCGGAGAAGCTCGGCGCGCAGGTCTTCCCGCTGACCACGGTCACGCAGCTGAGCGAGCACGACGGCCGGTGGACCGTCGAGACCCGCAAGACCGGTGGACGGGCGCGGAGGACCTTCACCGCCGACCAGGTCGTCGTGGCCGCCGGCACGTGGGGCACGCAGCAGCTCCTGCACAGGGCCAGGGCGAGCACCCTGCCGAGGATCTCGGCCAGGCTGGGCGAGCTCACCCGCACCAACTCCGAGTCGATCATCGGGGCCGCCAGGTACTCGGTCGACCCGGACAACGACTTCACCAGGGGCGTCGCGATCACGAGCTCGATCCACCCCGACGAGATCACGCACATCGAGCCGGTCCGGTACGGCAAGGGCAGCAACGCCATGGGGTTGCTGCAAACCCTCGCCACGGACGGTGCGGCGAGCACGCCGAGGTGGCTGCAGTTCGTCAAGGAAGCGGTCAGGCACCCGTTGAAGCTGCTGAGGCTGCTCAGCGTGCACCGGTGGAGCGAGCGGACCGTGATCCTGCTGGTGATGCAGAGCCTGGACAACTCCATCACCACGTTCCTCAAGCGCGGCAAGCTCACCAGCAGGCAGGGGCACGGCGAGCCCAGCCCGGCGTTCATCCCGGCCGGGCACGAGGCGAACCTGTTGGCCGCCAAGCACATCGACGGCATGGCGGGCGGCACGTGGGGTGAGCTGTTCAACATTCCGCTGACCGCGCACTTCATCGGCGGCTGCGCGATCGCGGCCGACGAGGAGCAAGGGGTCATCGACCCGTACCACCGGGTCTTCAACTACCCGGGACTGTCCGTTGTGGACGGTGCGGCGATCAGTGCGAACCTCGGGGTGAACCCGAGCCTCACGATCACCGCGCAGGCCGAGCGGGCGTTCTCGCTGTGGCCGAACAAGGGCGAGCAGGACCGGCGGCCGGAGCAGGGCCGGCCCTACCGGCGGATCAACCCGACGAAGCCGAAGAACCCGGCGGTGCCCGATCAAGCTCCAGCCGCATTGCGGTTGCCGATCGTGAAGGCGTCCTGACACGGTGTGGGCATGGCCAAGAAGCCGTTCGCGTCCAGCGCCGATCTCGCACCGAAGGACGAGGTGTTCCTCCAGCTCGCCGAGGGCGTCTACACCCTGACCGCGGAAGGAGATCCCAACGTCGGGGCGATCGAGGCCGAGGACTTCCTGATCTGCTTCGAAGCGCGCGCCACCCCCGCGGCCGCGCGCCGGTGGCTCGCACAGCTGCGCAAGCACACGAAGAAGCCGGTCCGGTACCTCGTGCTCAGCCACTACCACGCGGTCCGCACGCTCGGTGCCAGCGCGTTCGACGCCCAGGAGATCGTCGCGCACGAGATGACACGGGTGCTGATCGCCGAGCGGGGGCGGCAGGACTGGGAGAGCGAGTACGGCCGCATGCCGCGGCTGTTCGAGAAGCCGGAGGAGATCCCCGGGCTGACGTGGCCGACCCTGACGTTCTCCGACCGCATGTCCATCCCGCTCGGCGACGAACGCGGCGACCTCGTGCTGCAGCACCTCGGGCGCGGGCACACGGCGGGCGACATCGTGGCGTGGCTGCCGCAGCAACGGATCCTCTTCGCCGGCGACCTGGTCGAGTCGCAGGCCGCGCTCTACACCGGTGACGCCTTCCACGACGAGTGGGCCACGTCCACTTTGGACGAGATCGAGGAGCTCGGGGTGGAGGTGCTCGTCGGCGGGCGGGGCAAGGTTGCCCGCGACCGCATCGAGGTCGAGGCCGCGATCAACCAGAGCAGGCACTTCCTCGACGAGCTGCGCCGCACCGTCGGCGGGGTGCACGCCGAGGGCGGCACGCTCAAGCAGGCTTTCGAACTGGCGCACCTGAGGCTGGCGCCCCGCTACGGACGCTGGCCGATCTTCGAGCACTGCCTGCCGTTCGACGTGCAGCGCTACTGGGACGAGTGCGACGGCAAGGACTGGCCGGAGATCTGGACCGCCGAGCGCGACCGCGCGGTCTGGGACGCCCTGCAATGACGCCGGTGCTGGTCGTCGGCGCCGGGCCGGTCGGTCTCACGGCCGCGCTGCTCCTCGCCAGAGCCGGCGTGCCGAGCGTCGTGCTGGAGAAGTCGCCGCGACGTCAGCAGGCGGGCAGCCGTTCGATCTGCGTCCAGCGCGACGTCCTGGAGATCCTGGAACGGATCGGCGTCGGCCAGGCCGTCGCCGACGCGGGCGTCACCTGGTACACCGGCCGCACCTACCACCGCGACCGCGAGGTGCTGACCCTGACCTTCCCGGAGGCCGCGGGTTTCCCGCCGTTCGTGAACACCCCGCAGACCGTCGTCGAGCAACTGCTGGAGGAACGCGTCCGCGACGAGCCGCTCATCGAGCTCCGGTACGGGCACGCGCTGGAAAGCCTGACCCAGGACGGCGAAGGTGTGTCCACAAAGGACATCAGGGCGACCCACTGCATCGCGGCGGACGGCGTGCACTCGACCGTGAGACAGCTCCTGGACATCCCGTTCGAGGGCTTCTCGTTCGACGACCGGTTCATCATCGCCGACGTCCGCGTCGACCTGGACTTCGAGACACCGGAACGCCGCTTCTACTTCGACCCGCCGTGGAATCCGAGCCGCCAGGTCCTCCTGCACCCGCAACCGGAGGGCGTGTGGCGGATCGACTGGCAGGTCGCGGAGGACGTCCAGCTCACCGACGACCACATCCGCGCGATCGTCGGCGACAAGCCGTACGAGGTGGTCTGGCAGTCCACCTACCGCTTCCACCAGCGTCGGGCGAAATCCCTGCGCAGCGGCCGGGTTCTGCTCGCGGGCGACGCCGCGCACGTGATGAGCCCGTTCGGTGCCCGCGGCCTGAACTCGGGCATCTGCGACGCCGACAACGCCGCGTGGAAGATCGCCGCCGACCGCGCGGGCGAGGCAGGGCCGCACCTCCTGGCCTCCTACGACGCCGAACGCGGTGCCGCCGCCGACGAGAACCTCCGCATCACCGGCGACACCATGCGATTCCTGGTGCCGGGGAACGAAGAAGAGCGCGCACAAAGGCAGAAGGCGCTCGCAACGGGTGAGGGCATCGACTCCGGCAAGCTCTTCACGCCGTTCTCCTACGAGACCTCCCCGCTCACGACCGACGGCGGCGAGCTGGTTCCCCGCTCCCGCACCGCCGGTCCGGGTTTCACGACCAGGAACGGCTGGTTGATCAGACCGGACGGGCACGTCGCCGCACATCGCTGCGACGATCAGGTGAAGCTGCGCGCACTCGGCTGGTAGGGAGCAACCGACCGCCGAAGGTGGACGTGTGCAAGCCATGGGGGTCAACAGGCGGACTTTCTTGCAGGGCACCGCACTCGCTGTCGCAAGCCTGGGGACGGGCTCCGCCGGCACGAACTGGGCGAAGCTGCGCAGACGGCTCGGCGAACGGCTCGTGCTGCCGCAGGACGCGGGCTACGACCGGCTCAGGATGCCGTTCAACACCGTCTACGCGAACCGCAGGCCGGCCGCGATCGCGAGGTGCGTCCGGCCGGAGGACGTCCAGGCGTGCCTGAAGTTCGCGTCGCACGAACGCATCCCGGTCGCGGCACGCAGCGGAAAGCACAGCTACGCGGCCTATTCGCTGCCGGAGAACGGCCTGGTCGTCGACCTCGCCGGGATGTCGGCGGTGGAGGTCGCGGGCAACCGCGCACGGATCGGCGCGGGTGCCCAGCTGCTGCCGGTCTACGAGGCGATCGGTGGCGCCGGCAGGGCGCTGCCCGCGGGCACGTGCCGCTCGGTCGGCATCGGCGGGCTCGCGCTCGGCGGCGGCATCAGCGTGATCGGCCGCAAGTACGGGCTGACCTGCGACCACCTGGCCGGTGCCAGGATCGTCACGCCGGACGGTTGCCTGCGGACGGTCTCGGCGCACGAGGAACCGGACCTGTTCTGGGCGTTGCGCGGCGGTGGCGGCGGCAACTTCGGCATCGTCACGCAGTTCACCTTCCGCACCGATCCCGCCCCGGACGTCACGGTGTTCAACCTCGGCTACCCGCCCGGCGCGACGGCGGAGGTGTTCGACGCCTGGCAGGAGTGGATGGCGCAGGCACCGGACGAGCTGTGGTCCGGGTTCCGCGTCGACGCCGGGCCGTTGTCGGACCCGAACGTCGGTGGCGTCCACGTGGGTCCGGCGAAGGACCTGCTGCCGTTGCTCGACCGGATGCCACGCGCGGAGCGGTACGTGCAGGAGATGTCCTACCTGGAGGCGATGCGCTACTACGCGGGCGATCCGGATCCCGGCAAGCCGTTCGTGGCGTCGTCGCGCATGCTCCGCGACCACGTGCCCGGCGCGCGGATCGCGGGCCTGATGGACGGGCAGCGCAACGTCGCGATCCTGTTCGACTCGTTCGGCGGCGCGCTCGCCAGGGTCGCGCCGGACGCCACGGCCTTCCCGCACCGCGACGCCCACGCCAGCGCCCAGATCTTCGTGGACGTCGTCGACGAGACCGTCGAGCAGGCCCGTGCGCGGCTCGCGGTCGTGCGGGACGGCCTCGGCGCCGGCAACACCGGGTACGTGAACTACATCGACCCGGAGATGCCCGACTGGCCGACCGCCTACTACGGCCGCAACCTCGCGCGGCTCAGGAAGGTCGCGCGACGCCACGACCCGGACCGCGTGCTGGCGTTCCCGCAGGGCCTATAGCTGGATGCCGGTCAGGACCGTCACGCGCTCCTCGGTGAAGTCCTCCATCGCCGACCGGACGCCCTCACGTCCGGTGCCCGAGCCCTTCACGCCGCCGTAGGGCATCTGGTCAGCGCGGTAGGACGGCACGTCGCCGATGATCACACCACCGACCTCCAGCTCGGCCGCGGCCTCGAACGCCACCTGCACGTCCCTGGTGAAGACCCCGGCCTGCAGCCCGTACTTGGTGTCGTTGGCCTGCGCGAACGCGTCCTCGACGCCGTCGGCCACCGACACTGCGAGCACTGGCCCGAAGATCTCCTCCGTCCACACCTTGGCGGTCTTCGGCACGTCGGTCAGCACGGTCGGCTCGACCGTCGTCCCGGTCCGCTTGCCGCCGAGCAGCACGCGGGCGCCCGCGTCGACGGCCATGTTGACCCACTCCTCGACGCGCCGCGCGTTGTCCTCGTCGATCAACGGGCCGACCTCGACCTCGGGGTCGTGCGGGTCACCGGTCCTCAACGCGCTCACGGCATCCACGAGCTTCGGCACGAACTCTCCAGCGAGAGACCGGTCCACGATCACCCGCTGCACGGCGATACAGGACTGCCCGGCCTGGTAGTTGCCGAACGTCGCGATGCGCTGTGCCGCGTGGTCCAGGTCGGTCCAATCAGGACAGATGAGGGCCGCCGCGTTGGACCCCAGCTCCATCACGACGTGCTTGCGCGGTGCGGCGTCCATCAGCGACCAGCCGACCTTCGTGGAACCGGTGAACGAGATGACCGGTAGCCGTTCGTCCTGCACGAGCGTCCGCATGTCCTTGCCGCGCACGGGAAGGATCGAGAACGCGCCCTCCGGCAGGTCGGTCTCGGCCAGGATCTCGCCCAGCAGCAACGACGACAACGGCGTCGCGGAGGCGGGCTTCACGATCACCGGCGCACCCACCGCGAGCGCCGGCGCGACCTTGTGCGCCACCAGGTTCAGCGGGAAGTTGAACGGCGCCACGGCCAGCACCGGCCCGCGCGGTACATGGCGCACGACCGCCATCCGCCCCGCGCCGTTCGCCTCGGTGTCGAGCCGCTGCAGGCCACCGGTGAACCGGCGCGCCTCCTCCGCGGCGAACCGGAACGTGCTGACCGCGCGCGAGACCTCGATCTCGGCCCACCTGAGCGGCTTGCCGTTCTCCGCGGTGATCGTCTCGGCGATCTCCTCGGCGCGTTCGGCCAGCGCCCGCGACACCTGCAGCAGCGCCTCGGCCCGCACGTGCGCGGGTGTTCGCCGGAACTGCTTCGCCACGGCCGCGGCCGCGGCGACCGCGCGTTCGATCTGGTCCGGCCCCGGTACGGCGACCGAGGCGACCTCGGTGCCGTCGAACGGGTGGAAGACCTCCAACGCCTGCTCGCCCTGCTCGGGGCGGCCGGCGATCCAGCACGGCCTGGGTTGCGGCGTGAACGCGTCCATGGGGATCACGTTAGGCCCTATTGGCCTGCACGTACTTGATGAGTTCCGCGTAGTGGTCGTCATGCCGTTCCGCACGTTGCCGAACGAACGCCGGATGCTCGCGAATGGTCCTGATCATGTCGTCCAGTCGTGCGAGGACGTGTTCGTCTTCGTAGCCGCACCCGTAGGCCTCGCAGAACAGCAACGCACGCCGTTTGCGCTCGTGGGGCAGCCCCAGCACGAACTGGATGATCGCCCAGCTGACGTCCCACCAGCGCGGACCGGGGTGAGCGGTGTCGAAGTCGAACACGCCCACCGGCAGGTCATCTCGGTAGACCGTGTTGTTAGGGCGCGAAGTCGCCGTGGAGCACCACCTCGACGGGCTCCCTGGCGGCGAACTGCCACCCGTCGAGCTCGCCGTACCCCTCCGTCGCGTCGTGCAGCCCGCGCAGCAGCAGAGCCGACTCGACCAGCGACTCGTCGTCGTCCGGAAACACGTGGCCAACGTCACCGGGCAGATAGCTGAGCAGTTCGTGCGACCCGTCGAGCCCCACTGGGACCGGCGCGATCCCCAAAGGAGCCAAGTGGCGCAACAAATCGTGCACCCGAGGCGCCCACGGACCGGCCGGTCTGCGCACCGCGTCACCCACCCTGAACACCTGGTTCAGCCCGCCACCGGTCAGCAGCTCCCCGTCCACGCATGACATCCTTGGCGGCGTGTCCGACACCAGCAACCGCCCTGTTCTCGTCGTCGACTTCGGCGCCCAGTACGCGCAGCTGATCGCCCGCCGCGTGCGCGAGGCCCAGGTCTACTCCGAGGTGGTCCCGCACACCGCGACGGTGAGCGAGATCCTCGACAAGAACCCGCTGGCCATCGTGCTGTCCGGTGGCCCGTCGAGCGTCTACGAGGAGGGCGCGCCGCAGGTCGACCCGAAGCTGTTCGAGACCGGCGTGCCGGTCTTCGGCATCTGCTACGGCTTCCAGGCCATGGCGCGCGCGCTCGGCGGCGCAGTTGAACAGACCGGCACCCGCGAGTACGGCCGCACCGAGCTCGGTGTCACCGGAGCGGGTGGTTCGCTGCACGAGGAGCTGCCCGGCAGCCACCCGGTGTGGATGAGCCACGGCGACGCCGTCACCAAGGCGCCGGAGGGCTTCACGGTCACCGCGACCAGCGAGGGCGCGCCGGTCGCCGCGTTCGAGGACACCGAGCGCCGCTTCGCCGGCGTGCAGTACCACCCCGAGGTGCACCACTCGCCGCACGGCCAGGAGGTGCTGCGCCGGTTCCTGCACGACATCGCGGGCATCCGTCCGCAGTGGACGACCTCGTCCATCGTGGACGAGCAGGTCGCGCGGATCAGCGCCCAGATCGGTGACGGCAAGGCGATCTGCGCCCTGTCCGGCGGTGTCGACTCCGCCGTGGCCGCCGCACTGGTCCAGCGTGCCATCGGCGACCGCCTCACCTGCGTCTTCGTCGACCACGGCCTGCTGCGCGCCGGTGAGCGCGCCCAGGTCGAGCGCGACTACGTGGCCGCCACGGGCGTCAACCTGATCACGGTCGACGCCCGCGAACGCTTCCTCGGCGCACTCGCCGGCGTCACGGACCCGGAGGAGAAGCGCAAGATCATCGGCCGTGAGTTCATCCGCGTGTTCGAGCAGGCCGAGCGCGACCTCAAGGCCGAGGGCGACTACCGGTTCCTGGTGCAGGGCACGCTCTACCCGGACGTCGTCGAGTCCGGCGGCGGCGCGGGCACCGCGAACATCAAGTCGCACCACAACGTCGGCGGCCTGCCGGACGACCTGCAGTTCGAGCTGGTCGAGCCGCTGCGCGCGCTGTTCAAGGACGAGGTGCGCCGCGTCGGCACCGAGCTCGGCCTGCCGGAGACGATCGTGCAGCGCCAGCCGTTCCCCGGCCCCGGCCTCGGCATCCGGATCATCGGCGAGGTCACCCAGGACCGCCTCGACACGCTGCGCCAGGCCGACGCCATCGCGCGTGAGGAGCTCACCGCCGCCGGTCTCGACCGGCAGATCTGGCAGTGCCCCGTCGTGCTGCTGGCGGACGTCCGCAGCGTCGGCGTACAGGGCGACGGCCGCACCTACGGTCACCCGATCGTGCTGCGCCCGGTCTCGTCCGAGGACGCGATGACCGCCGACTGGACGCGTCTGCCGTACGACGTGCTGGAGCGGATCTCGACCCGGATCACCAACGAGGTGGCCGAGGTCAACCGCGTGGTGCTGGACGTGACGTCCAAGCCGCCGGGCACCATCGAGTGGGAGTGAAAACGATGAAGGGAACCTTCATCCACGTCAGGTGGATGAAGGTTCCCTTCATCGTGAACTAGTGGGACTTGCGGCGCACCGAGTTGGTCAGCAGGACCAGCCCGACCACGATGGCCGTGCCTCCCAGCGCCCACCGGAGGTCGAACCAGAACGTCCCGTTGCTCAGCACGTGGGCCGCCATCAGCCCGCCACCGAGTCCGAACATCAGCGCCAGCGGGTCGATCCGCCTGCGCATCACCGGTCGCTGATCAGTCACGGAGCACCTTCACATCTCCGACGTTCGTGAGAACGTCCAGGTTGATCTTCAGTCCGCCCTCGCCGTCCGGGCCGAGGTCGGTGCCGTCGACCCGCACGCTGCCGCCGTCCGCCTTCTTGTCGAGGCAGTCGACGTCGCCGACGGCCGTGGCTTCGCAGCTGAACGTCACGTCGGCGTTCTTCGGCACGTGGACGACCAGCTCGCCGAGATCCGCCGCGACCGAGGTCGTCACCGAACCGGAGGCCGGCAGCTCCCGCAGGTCGAGTTTCACGCTGCCGACGCTGATCTCGTACCTGTCCTTGACGTCGGCGACGGACTTCGGCGTTTCGGTGAGATCGCCCAGCCTGGTGTTCCGGTCGAACTTCAGGCTGGTCATGCCGAAACCGACGACGGACAGCGGGATCAGCAGCCAGACCAGGCCGCGGCCGCCACCGGTGAACGCGCCGACCAGCAGCCCGGCCGACGCCACCGCGATCAGCAGGCCGATGACGTGCGGAACCGTGAACCACGGCACGAAGTTCCAGGCGATCGCGGACGCGGCGACCACCAGCGACATCACGCCCAACGTCGCCAGCCCGACCTTCGGCTTGCGCGGCCGGGGAGCCGGCGGTTGCGGCTTCGGCGCCGGTTCCGGCAGGTCCCAGGCGAACGGTGCGGCGCCGAGCGGGTCCCAGGCAGGTGCGCCCGGCACCGGTGGCACGGGCGCCGGCTCGGCCAGCGTGGCCGGTGCCAGGTGCCCGCGGTTCTTCTGCAGCAGGTAGATGCACGCGACCGCGGCGGCCAGCGTCACGACGACCTGGAACCCGCCTTTGCCGAACGTGAACGCGAGCGCGGGGAACATCAGGAAGCCGAGCAGCACCGTCTGTGCCTGGGACATCGAGCTGTGACCCTTGTTGATCAGCGACTCCAGCGGTGAGACCTCGTCGCCCTCCTCGGGCAGCAGCAACCAGCCCGCGAGGTACATCGGCACGCCCACGCCGCCCGACAACGCGAGCGCCACGAACGCGATCCGCACGATCACCGGGTCGATCTGGAAGCGCAGGGCGATCCCGGTGGCGACGCCGCCGAGCTTGCGTCCTGCGCGGGGCCGCACCGGACGGTGGGCCCAGAACTCCCTGAGCGTGTCCGCCACGCCCTGCATTGCCTTCTCAGTCCCGCTCACGGTGACAAGGTTGCGCCGTCACGCCTGGAACCACATCAGGGACCAGCCCTGATTCGCGGAACCGGGGTCATCCCTGATGAACAACAGCCCGGGACGTGTGACGATCGGATGGTGAGTGCACGGATTGAGCCGATGCGCCGTCGACGCACCGGCCGGGTGGTCGCGGGCGTCGCGAGCGGACTGGCGGACCACCTCGGCGCACCCGTCTTCTGGGTGCGCGCTGTCTTCGCCGGGCTTGCCGCGCTGAGCGGGGTCGGGATCGTCGCCTACGCGTTGCTCTGGATGTTCGTCCCGCAGTCGACCGTGGCCGAGCCGGAGACCGACAAGGACCGCAAGGAGTGGCAGCAGGCCGTCGGGCTCGCCGCTCTCGGTCTCGGTGTCGCGGTGTTCACCGGGTTGATCGGCGGTGCGGCGAGCGGCTGGATCACCGGTCCGATCGCCGTGGCGCTCGTGGGCGCCGCGGTCGTGTGGCGCGAGGCGGACGAGGCGCAGCGGCGTCGCTGGAAAGACGGGGCGCTGGGGCAGGGGAAGACGGGGATCGTGCGGACCGTGGCGGGAGGGGCGCTGGTGCTGGCGGGCGTGGCCGCCTTCCTCGTCGCGAACGACTCCGTCCAGAACCTCTCGACCGTCGTGCTCTCCGTGCTGGCCACGTTGATCGGTGTCGCGGTCCTGACCGTGCCGCTGTGGATGCGGCTCGTGCGCGATCTCGACGCGGAACGCCGTGCGCGCATCCGCACCGAGGAACGCGCGGAGATCGCCGCCCACCTGCACGACTCCGTGCTGCAGACGCTCGCGCTGATCCAGAAGCAGTCCGAGTCGCCGCGCGAGGTGAAGCGACTGGCCCGCAGCCAGGAGCGCGAGCTGCGCAGCTGGCTCTACGGCCGTGAGGTGGGCGAGCAGCCGGCGACGATGAGTGTCGCCATCGCCCAGACGTGCGCCGAGGTCGAGGACCAGTTCGCGATCGCCGTGTCCCAGGTCGTCGTCGGTGACTGCGAGCTGGAGGACGGCATGTTCGCGCTCATTCAGGCCTCGAAGGAGGCGATGGTCAACGCCGCGAAGCACGCGGGCGTCGGCGAGGTCAGCGTGTACGCGGAGATCGAACCGGACAAGGTGACGGTGTTCGTGCGGGACCGGGGCAAGGGCTTCGACCCGGACACCGTTCCGGAGGACCGGCATGGCCTCGCGGGCAGCATCCGGGGGAGGATGGACAGGCACGGCGGACAGGTGCGGTTGCGCACCGCGCCCGGTGAGGGGACCGAGGTGCAGCTCGAGATGCCGAGGAAGACGGAGGCCAGGACGTGAGCGTGAGGGTGTTCCTGGTGGACGACCACGCGTTGTTCCGCGCGGGGGTGCGAGCGGAGCTCGACAACATCACCGACGAGGTGGAGGTGGTCGGCGAGGCGGGCGGCGTCGGCGAGGCGGTGGCGGGGATCGCGCACCACAAGCCGGACGTGGTGCTGCTCGACGTGCACATGCCCGACGGCGGCGGCGCCGAGGTGCTGCGGCAGATCCGGACCAAGATCCCCGAGGTCACGTTCCTCGCGCTGTCGGTGTCGGACGCGGCGGAGGATGTCATCAACGTCATCCGCGCCGGTGCCCGCGGCTACGTCACGAAGACGATCTCCAGCCAGGAGCTGGTCAAGGCCGTCGTGCGGGTCAGCGAGGGCGACGCGGTGTTCTCGCCGCGGCTGGCCGGGTTCGTGCTGGACGCGTTCGCCGACCGGCCGGGCGCCGCGCCGATCAGCGACCCCGAGCTCGACCTGCTGACCCCGCGCGAACGGGACGTCCTGCGGCTGCTGGCCCGCGGTTACGCCTACAAGGAGATCGCGTCCGAGCTGTTCATCAGCGTCAAGACGGTGGAGACGCACGTGTCGAGCGTCCTGCGGAAGACCCAGCTCTCCAACCGGTACGAGCTCTCCCGCTGGGCCACTGATCGCAGACTGGTCTGAGTGATTTGATCGAAAAAGTCGCCCGCGGCGCCACCGAGGTGCTCGCGCCGTGGGTCTGGGTGATCTTGCTGCCGTTCGCGGTGGCCGCTGCTTCCGAAGGTCTGTGGAAGACGCTGCTGTGGGGGTTCGTGGTCGCGTTGACGGCGTCCGTCATCCCGATGGCCGTCATCGTCCGTGGCGCACGCAAGGGCAAGTGGGACGGCCACCACGTCACGAACCGCGAAGGGCGACTCGTTCCGCTGGTCACGGCCGGTGCCTCGCTGGCCGCCGGCACGGTGATCATGGTGCTGGGTCATGCGCCGCGCAGCATGCTGGCTCTGGCGGGCAGCATGTTCGCCTCGCTGGTCGTGAGCATGGCGATCACGTTCGGGCTGAAGTGGAAGATCTCGTTGCACGCCGGGGTGGCGTGGGCGGCCGTGGTGACCATGGCGATCGTCCACGGGCCGTGGATGCTGCTGATCGCGCTGCCGGCCGCCCTGGTGGCGTGGTCGCGGGTCGAGCTGGGTGACCACACGACGGCGCAGGTGCTGGGCGGGACGGCGATGGGCGTGCTCGTGGGCGGCGGCAGCTTCTGGCTGCTCAGCCAATCTCTTTGAGGCTGACGATCTTCATCTCGTTGTTGACCGCGGCGATCGCGACCTCGACGGTGATGTTCCGCTTCTGGCCCACGTCCGTGACCAGGGCCAGGTCCACGGTGACGACCCAGTTGGGGCCGTCCGAGCGGACGGGTCTGTCCGGCGTCTGCAGGCACCGCACGGAGGCGTAGTTCTTCCACCGCTTCTGGAAGTCGGCCAGCGGTTCCCGCGCCCGGTCCGCGAAGTGCGACCACGCCGCCGTCGGGTTGCCCGGCAGGTCGGCGTAGTGCTGCAGGACGAACGCCAGGGCTTCCTCCGCCGTGAAGTAGCGGGCCTTCTCGCCGGCGGGGAAGTTGTTCTGGCTGGTCGGCGTGTGGCCGCCGCCGGGGTCGCTGTGGTTCCAGTACGCGGCGGCCGCGCCACCGCCGACGGCCAGCAGCCCGATGATCGAGACGATCACCAGGATCCGGCGGTTCGGGGCCTTGAGCCTGCGCGGCGCGGGCACCGGCAGCGGCTGGGACGGCTGCGGTGCGGCGGCCAGCAGGTCCGCGGCCTCCTGCGCGCTCGGCCGGTCCTTCGGGTCCATCGCGAGCAGCCGCGTCAGCAACGGGGTGAGCTCGCCGGCGTTCTTCGGGTCCCTGAGCTGGCCGCTGGCCGCGCGGTAGATGAGGCCGAAGCTGTTGTCGCTCGGCCCGAAGACCGACTCGCCCTCGACGGCCGTGTAGATGGTGGCGCCGAGCGAGAACACGTCGGACGCCTCGCCGGGCTGTTCGCCGCGCGCCACCTCGGGAGCGAGGTACGCGGGGGTGCCCGAGATCATGCCGGTGTCGGTCATCGTGCCGTCGCCGCTGGCCTTCGAGATGCCGAAGTCGGTGATCTTGACCGTGCCGTCGTGGCCGATCAGGACGTTGCCGGGCTTGATGTCGCGGTGGACGATGCCCGCCGTGTGCGCCGCGGCCAGCGCCGAGGCGACGAACCCGCCGATGCGTGCCGCCTGGGCCGGCTTGAGCGGCCCGTTCTGGGCGATGAGCGCCGAGAGGCTCTGGGACGGCAGGTACTCCATGACGATCCACGGCTCTTCGTCGTTGTTGCCGACGACGTCGAACACCGCGATCGCGTGCGGGTGGTGCAGCCGGGCGGCGTTGCGGGCCTCGCGCATCGCCCGCTGGTGGTCACCCGTGATGAGCTGCTTGACCGCGACCTCGCGAGCCAGCACCTCGTCCCGCGCCCGCCAGACCACCCCCATCGCTCCGCTGCCGATGCGCTCGAGCAGCGTGTAGCGGCCCCCGATGGTGGTTGTCACACCACGAGACTAATCAATCACCGAGTTGAGGATGCACGGTTCCCCGGTCGCCACCATCGAGTGAACCCGCTGGACCCCACCCCGACTTTTAAACTACTTTGCAACTATGTCCCCAGCAGCCGAGATCAACTTCAGTGAGCTGTCCAACAAGCCCGCGGAATCGGTGCGCAAGCTGCAGGCGGCGCCGAACCAGACGCTGCTGGTGCACCGCCGCGGCGACGAGGAGGACCTGGTGCTGACGACGGCCAGCAGGGCACGGGAAGTGCGTGAGGTCGTCTCGTTCACCACCGCGTTGTTCGTCGCGTTGCTGCAGCACAGCAAGGAGGTGAGCGGCTTGATCGCCGACGTGATGCCCTCGGTGTTCCCGTGGATGCGGTTCCTGCCGCCCGAGGCCAAGGAGCAGTTCGCCGTCGACATCGTCGAGACGCTGGAAGCCGCGAAGTCCCTCGGCACCCCGGTGCCGGTGACTCAGCTGATCACGGAGTGGCGGCACACCGCCGAGGTCTACGCCGACCCCCGCCTGGTCGAGATTCTCACTCGTGAAGAGAGTGATGACGACGATGACGAAACCGGTGAGGTTTCCGAGCCCGGGGCGGCCACCGCGTGAGCCCGAAGAAGAACGATCCGGTCGCTCCGCCGACTGTCGGAAGTTGAGTGGCACACCCGCTACGGGCGCACCGAGGTCGTCGCCGGGTGGCAGGAACTCGAGAACCGGGCCGCGAACAACTTGCGTGCGGCCTGGGAGATCATGCGTCACCGCCCAGGAGCCGACGAGACGATCGGTCGCCATCATCGGCTCAGAGGCCCGTTGGCGACCGTTCTTCGCGGTGGGCGAGCCCTGCCGCAATGGCAGATCGAAGTCACCGGTGGGGACCGCGTCTGGTACCTGCTCGACACCGAGAAGCGCACGGTGTGG
>Ga0070710_10000139_pt1 | contig 33531 bp, 34 predicted proteins | sample LARL52metaG_FD_65454 | JGI IMG/M metagenome (GOLD analysis project Ga0070710, IMG submission 65454) | Corn, switchgrass and miscanthus rhizosphere microbial communities from Kellogg Biological Station, Michigan, USA - LAR L5-2 metaG | ecosystem: Host-associated > Plants > Roots > Rhizosphere ...
GGCGATCTTCTTCGACACGCTGCGCGTGCAGCCGCTGGAGTTCGACCACCACTGGCTGTCCGCGACACCGAACGTGGTCGGCTCGGCGTCGTGGGGCAACCGGGTGATCCGCATGGTCACGTGGATCCGGTTCGCCGACCGCGCGACCGGCACCCAGTTCGTCGTGGTGAACACCCACTTCGACCACGAGTCGGAGAACTCGCGCGTCCGCAGCGCCGAGTACGTGCGCGACCTGGTCTCCGGGCTCACCCTGCCGGTCGTGCTCACCGGCGACTTCAACGCGGCGGCCGGCGCGTCCCCGGCCTACTCGATTCTGACCAGCGGGCTCGCGGACTCGTGGCTCGCGGGCCGCCAGGCTACACCGGCCTACGGGACGTTCCACGGCTACGGCCCGCTGGTGCCGAACGGGCCGCGGATCGACTGGATCCTCACCCGCGGTGTCACGGTCGAGTCCGCGGCGATCAACACCTACCGGCGGGACGGCCAGTACCCGTCCGACCACCTGCCGGTGCAGGCGTTGCTCAGGTTCTAGCGCGCCGCGGTCAACCGTGAACGTACAATGGTTCAACCAATTGCGGGTACGGTCCGCGAGATGCGCTTGAATTCGACGCTCGGCCGCGTCGCGGTGATCGCGTGCGCGCTGCTGCTCCTCCTCGGCCCCGCCGCGAACGCCTCGCCCGGCCGCGAGTGCGACACCCCGTCCATCGACCGGTTGCAGCAGTGGCTCGCCAGCGGCGAGGGCGCCACCGAGCCCGCGACCGGCAGCATCCTCGTGCCCCGCAACCGCCACGAGTACTCGGCGAAGATCAAGTTCATCGGAAACGACTGGCACGTCATGGTCGTGTGGCTGGGCAACGAGTTCGAGGCCCAGGCCGACCTGACCAGGTCGCGCGGCTTCCTGATGACCTACCGCGCCACCGACGACCTGTACGTCCAGCTGCGCCCGGCCTCGCACTGGAGCGGCGGTGACAAGTGGGTCACCAGGATCCCGTCGACCCGCGGCAGGCTCGTCACGAAGTTCTTCGGCTTCGATCCGAAGGACTGGACGAGCCTGCCCGAACTGGGCAAGCCGAGCTACCCGTTGACCGATGCGCTGGGGGACGCCCGCGGCCTCGTGTTCGTCGGCAAGACGCCGAACGACCTGGAGTTCCGGGGCCTCAAGGTCGACGGCTACCGGCCGCCCTGCGTCTACTGACCGCTCACGTGGAGAACGGTGAGGCCGCGCCCTCGGCACGGGTGCGGCCGCGCCGGGCCGTCGCGGACAGCGGCAGCGCGATCTCCTCCAGCGACTTGTTCTCCGCGTCCACCGCGAGGAACCGCGCCACCAGCCCACCGATGATCATGATCACCGCACCGATCAGGTACCCGACGAACAACCGCACCGGGTGCTCGCCGGTCCCGATCAGCGCGCCGTAGATCACCGGTCCGAGCGCGCCGAAGCACTGCGCGATCGCGAAGAACACGCCGATCGCCTTCGCCCGCACCTCCAGCGGGAAGATCTCGCTGACCGTCAGGTACGCGGCGCTGGCACCGGCCGAGGCGAAGAAGAAGATCACGCACCACGCGATGGTCTGCGTGATCGCGTTCAGCGCGCCGGTGTAGAACAGGACCGCCGTGACGCCGAGGAGCGCGCCGGAGATCACGTAGGTCCAGAACAGCATGGCGCGGCGGCCGATCGTGTCGAACAGGTGCCCGATCGTGAACGGTCCCACCAGGTTGCCGACCGCGAACGCGATCAGGTACAGCGGCGTGGACTCCGACGAGACGCCGTAGAACTTGCCCAGCACCAGCGTGTAGGTGAAGAAGATCGCGTTGTAGAGGAACGACTGCGTGATCATCAGCGTCGCGCCGAGCACCGCTCGTGACGGGTACTCGCTGAACAGCACGCGGGCCAGGGCCAGATAACCGATCTCCTCGGCCGGTTTGACCTCGATGGCCTTCTTCTCGTCGACCGGCGGCAGCGTCCTGCCGGTCTCCTCGACCTCTCGCTCGATCTCGGTGATGGACTCCTCGGCCGCGGCGTCGCGGCCGTGCATGATCTGCCACCGCGGGCTCTCCGGCAGGTGCCTGCGCACCACGAGGATCACCAGGCCCAGCACGGGTCCGATGAGGAAGCCGAGCCGCCAGCCCACCGACAGGTCCATCCTGTTGAGCAGGATGAACGAGCCGAGCGTGCCGAGCACCGCACCCGCCCAGTACGTGCCGTTGACCGCGATGTCGACGCGGCCGCGGTACCGCGCGGGGATCAGCTCGTCGATCGCGGAGTTGATCGCCGCGTACTCACCGCCGATGCCCATGCCGGCGACGAACCTGGTCAGGTACAGGAAGATCACCCAGCCCGCGCCGTTGCCCAGCGTGAGCGCGGTGAGGCCGGAACCGACCAGGTAGACCCCGAGGGTCAGCATGAACAGCTTGCGGCGGCCCAGCCGGTCGGAGAGATGGCCGAAGTACAGCGCGCCGACGACCTCACCGATCAGGTAGACCGTGGCGAGCAGGCCGACCGCGGTCGACGACAGGTGCAGGGTCTCCGGCTTGGTGAGCGTGTCGGCGACCGCGCTGGCGACCGTGATCTCCAGGCCGTCCAGGATCCACGCGACACCCAGCGCCACGACCATGCGGGTGTGGAACGGCGACCACGGCAACCGGTCGATCCGCGCCGGAATCAGGGTGCGCACCCCAGTGTCCATCTCTCAGCCCCTCGCCGCGATGAGCGCCTGCGGTGCGCTCTGCTTGATCCGCGTCTTCAACCACGCGAGCTGCCGCGCGGTGTCCTGCTCGCACGAACTGACGACCTGCAGCAGTTCCTTGTCCCGCAAGCTTTGCGCTGCCTGGCCCACGACGGTCCAGGTCATGTCGGTGAACGATGCCAGCGCGTAGAGGTCCTGCAGGTCGCGCAACAACCCGACCGCGCCGCTTCGGGTCTCCTCGAACTCGGCGGTGTGCAGGCGTTCCGGTTCCGGCTCGCGGCTCTCGCCGTAGCGTTCGACGATCGGCGTCAGCTGGTCCACCTGCCCGTCGAGCCGCTTGGCGAGCACCTGGCAGGTGTGTTCGACGTCCGGTTCGTCGCCGTGCCCCTTCGCGACCTCGCGGAAGGCGCCGGCCAGCGTCCGCAGCGAGGTGTGCAGAAGTCCCAGGTAGGTAGCGAGATGCATCAGGCCCTCCTGATCCGCACGGCGCTGATCTTGAACAGCGGCTGCTTCGACACCGGGTCCCACTCGGTGAGCGTGAGCTCGTTCGCCGCCCGTTCGTGCTCGCCGGGTTCGACGTCCCAGTAGCCGTAGTGGAACGGCAGGAACACCACGCCGCCGCGGCACCGTCCAATCCGGACCGGAACCTTGACGCTGCCGCGTGCCGACTCGACGCGCACCACGTCGCCCTCGGCGAAGCCGAGCTCCGCCGCGTCCTCCGGCGACATCTCGACCCACGGCTCGGGCTCGGCCCTGCGCAGCTGCGGCGTGCGGCCGGTCTTCGTGCGGGTGTGGAAGTGGTAGACCGAACGCCCGGTCGTGCACAGGAACGGGTACTCGGCGTTCGCCTGCTCCGGCGGCGGCGTGTACTCGGCGGTCTTGAGGAACGCCCGCCCGTCCGGGCGCCGCGCCCGGTAGTCGGTCGGCGTGGTCGACGCGCCGGTGAGCAGGTCGTGGCCGTAGTCCTCGCAGTAGTCGGCCGCGGTGGGGAAGACGCCGTCGGCGTAGAGCCTTTCCTTGCCGCCCCAGGGGATTCCGCTGCCACCGCGCAGCCGGTCGTAGGAGAGGTCGGTGTAGTCGCACGGACGGCCGCGGCTGCACTCGCGCCAGGCGTCGAACGCGCCCTCCGCGTCCTTCCACTTGATCAGCGGGTCGCCGTCGAGGTCCTTGAACCCCATCCGCGTGGCGTAGTCCAGGAAGATGTCGAGGTCGCTGCGGGCCTCACCGGGCGGCTCGACGGCCTGCTCGGACAGGTGCACGACCCGCGAGAGGTTCGTGAACGTGCCCTGCTTCTCGCCCCACAGCGCGGCCGGCAGCACCACGTCGGCCAGTTCGGTGGTCTCGGTCGGGAAACCGTCCTGCGCCACCACGAACAGGTCCTCCTTGCGGAGGATTTCGCGGATGCGCGGCAGTTCCGGCAACGATACGGCGGGGTTCGTGGCGGAGATCCACAGGAACTTGATCGAGCCCTGCTCGGCGTACCGCCAGATCTGCATCGCGTGCGTCGGCGGCGCCCAGTGCGGGATGGTGAGCGGGTCGACGTTCCACAGCCGCGCGAGCTCTCCGACGTGCTCCTCGTTGTCCCAGTTGCGGAAACCGGGCAGGTCGCCGTTCGCGCCGGACTCGCGGGTGTTCTGCGCGGTCGGCTGGCCGTTCATCTGCAGCACGCCGCTGCCGGGCCTGCCGATCTGGCCGCGCAGCAGGTGCAGGTTGTTGACCTGGCACGACGCCGCGGTCGCCTGGTGCGACTGGTAGAAGCCCTGCAGCACGGTCGACAGCACGCGCCGCGAGGTGCCGAAGATCTCGGCGGCCCGCAGCAGGTCGACGGGGGAGATGCGGCAGATCTCGGCCACGTGCTCGGGCGTGTACGGCTCGACGGTGGCCTTCAGCTCGTCGAACCCGAGGGTGTGCGCGGCGATGTAGTCGTGGTCGGTCCAGCCGCGCTCGATCACCGCGCGCAGCAGCCCGTTCATCAACGCCTGGTTCGTGCCGGGCAACGGCGCCAGGTGCACGTCCGCGGCCTCCGCGGTCGGCGTGCGCCGGGGATCCACGACGACGACCTGCGGGCGTTCCGGTCCGGCGAGCCGGTCGAGCACGCGCGCCCACATCACGGTCTGCGTGGCGGCCATGTTGTGCCCGAACAGGAACAACGCGTCGCACAGGTCGATGTCGGCGTGGCAGGCCGGCTGGCCGTCCGAGCCGAACGACTCCTTCAGCGCCGCACCGGCCGTGGCCGTGCACAGCCTGGTGTTGCCATCCATGTGCGGCGTGCCGATGCCCGCCTTCCCGATTACGCCGAGCGTGTAGTACTCCTCCAGGAACAGCTGCCCGCTGGTGTAGAAGCCGTGCGACAACGGGCCGACCTCGGCGAGCAGTTCCTGGGAGCGCCGCACGATCGTGTCCATCGCGGTGTCCCAGTCGGTCTCGACCAGCTCACCGCGGTGGCGGATCAACGGTTTCGTGAGTCGATCTTTGCGATGCGCTTCCCACGAGCCGTAGAGGCCTTTCGGGCCCATCCTGCCGTGGTTGACGATGTCTGACGCACGCCCGCGAACACCGACCATCCTGCCGTCCTTGACGGCGATGTCGCAGCCGCACCCGTTGCTGCACAACACGCACGCCGACTGGACCCACCGGTCCACATCGGACTCGCCGAGGCCGTCCGCGAGCTGCTGGTCGACCCGGACCGGCCAGTGCGTCTCACGTCCGTGCGGAGTGCGTGGTCCCCATACGTCGGAAATGCGATCCACTGAATGGCAATACCCGGCGCCGCAGGAATGAAACTCAGTCGGTCAGCGCCCGCCCGTAACGTCGCAGAACCCGGTCGCGCAAATCGGCGTTCGTCCTGGGTACGGGCTGGATGAACACCTCGTCGACGTCGTGGAAGAGCTCGCGCAGCTCGTTGTCGATGCGAATGCACGCCTGTTCCACGTCACCGGCGGAATAGGTGTCGATGAAGTCGACTCGTGCACATACGAGAACTTTGTCCGTTCCGGTGAGCATGGTCTGGACGTCGACCAGGTCGTCGACCTCCGGCTGCCGCTCGACGTGCTCCCACACGGCCCGCACGAGCCTGGGGTCGGCCTGCCGCCCGATCAGCAGTCCCTTGCACACCTTGCCGAGCAGCACCGCCACCACCGCGAGCAGCACCCCGATCAGGATCGACGCGACGCCGTCCCACACCGCCGACCCGGTCAGCTGGTGCAGCCCGACGCCGGCCGCCGCCAGCACGATGCCGATCACCGCGGCGAGGTCCTCGGTGAACACCGCGCGAGGTGCCGGGTCGTCGGTGCCGGCCAGCTCGCCCGCGAGGGAGAGCTCGTGTTCCGCGGCCTCCCGGCGGACCTGGCGGGTGGCCTGGAGCAGCGAGGTGCCCTCCATGAGGAACGCGATGCCGAGCACGACGTAGTTCACCCACACGTAGGCGCTCTGCTCGTGCGGGTCGATGATCGTGTGCACGCCCTCGTACAGGGAGAACACCGCACCGGAGATCAGGATCCCGAACGCGGCGAGCAACGACCAGAAGTAGCGCTCCTTGCCGTAGCCGAACGGGTGTTTGGCGTCGGCCGGGCGTTCGGACCTCCTGACCGCGGTGAGCAGCAGGATCTGGGTGGACGTGTCGCCCACCGAGTGCGCGGCCTCCGAGAGCAGGGCGCCCGATCCGGAGAGCAGGCCCGCCACGAGCTTGAGGACCGCGACCCCGGCGTTGGCGAGCAGCGCGAGCAGGACCGTGAAGCTGCTGCCTTCTCTTCCAGCCATGTGGTTGCAGCTACCCGCTGACGCATCGGGTGACACGTGTTTGCGCCGTTCGTCCCGGGGAACCAGCCGACAAACGGGAGGAGACGAACGTGAGGGCTGTCGTCACGGGTGGTGCGGGCTTCCTCGGCTCGCACGTCTGCGATGCACTGCTGCGTGAGGGCGCGCGGGTCGTCTGCGTCGACGACTTCCGCACCGGTTCGCGGGACAACGTGCCGAACGGGGTCGGCGTGGTCGCGGCCGACGTCACCAGGCCGCTGGACCTGCTCGGACCGGTCGACCTGATCGTGCACCTGGCGTGTCCGGCGTCGCCCGCGGACTACCTGCGCATGCCCGTCGACACCCTGCGCACCGGCGGGTTCGGCACGTACCACGCGCTGGATCTCGCGCGCCGCAAGGGAGCGCGGATCGTCGTCGCGTCCACCAGCGAGGTGTACGGGGACCCGGAGGAGCATCCGCAGCGGGAGACCTACTGGGGGCACGTGAACCCGGTCGGGCCGCGCAGCGTCTACGACGAGGCCAAGCGGTTCGGCGAGGCGATGACGATGGCGTTCCGGGCCGAACACGGGGTGGACGCCGGGATCGTGCGGATCTTCAACACCTACGGGCCGCGGATGCGGGCGCGCGACGGCCGGATGATCCCGACGTTCCTGCGGCAGGCCCTCGCGGGCGAACCGCTGACCGTGCACGGCGACGGGCTGCAGACGCGGTCGCTGTGCTACGTCTCGGACCTGGTGCGCGGCCTGCTCGCGATGGCGCGCAGCGATCACCCCGGGCCGATCAACCTCGGCAGCCCGGCCGAGGTCACCGTGCTCGACGTGGCCCGCAAGACCATCGAGGTCACCGGCAGCTCGTCGGTCGTGCGGCACGTCGAGTCGATGGTGGACGATCCCCGGCGGCGCCGGCCGGACATCAGTCTGGCCGGGCAGGTCCTGCGCTGGCGGCCGAAGGTCGCGCTGGAGGACGGACTTCGGTCGTTTGCCCGGGAGTTCGCCGGGTAGCCGCACGTCATGCGAGTTCTCGGGATCAACGCGATCTTCCACGACCCGGCCGCCGCACTGGTGGTCGACGGTTCGATCGTCGCGGCGGCGGAGGAGGAACGGTTCTCCCGCCGCAAGCACGGCAAGCGGCCCGTGCCGTTCTCGGCGTGGGAACTGCCGGAGCTGTCCGCGCACTGGTGCCTCGACCAGGCCGGGCTGACGCCGGCCGATCTCGACGCGGTGGCGTACTCCTACGACCCGGGCCTCGTCGACGCCGAGTACGCGCCGTGGGAGGACCTGCGGACGACCTACGCGCGCAAGGCGCCGCAGTTCCTGGCCACCGCGTTGCCCGGTCTCGACCCGGAGATCGTGCGGTTCGTGCCGCACCACGTCGCCCACGCCGCGTCCACCGGGCTCGCCGCGCCGTTCGACGGCAACTGCGCGGTGCTCGTGGCGGACGGGCGCGGCGAGTGCGGGTCGCATCTGGCCGGTCGGTACGAGAACCAGCAGCTGACCACCTTCGCGTCGCAACGGCTGCCGCACTCGCTCGGGCTGATGTACGAGGAACTGACCGAGCACCTGGGTTTTCTGCGGTCCAGCGACGAGTACAAGGTGATGGCCCTGGCCTCGCACGCCAAGCCGGTGCACCTCGACCTGATGCGCGAGCACGTGCTGGTGCACGACGGCGGCTTCGAGATCCGGCCGTTGGACTGGAACACCCTTGCCAAGCAGCGCGGCAAGGACGACGAGCTGTCCCAGGAGCACGCCGAGCTGGCCGCGAGCGTGCAGGTGCGGCTGGAGGAAGTGCTGCTGGAACTGGTCCGCTGGCTGCACGACCGCACCGGCGAGCGGCGGCTGACGATGGCCGGCGGGGTGGCGCTGAACTGCGTCGCCAACACCAGGATCCACGCCGAGGGGCCGTTCGACGAGGTGTGGGTCCAGCCCGCCGCGGGCGACGCCGGAACGGCGCTGGGAGCGGCTTTGCACGTGTCCGACCGGGTGTCCGCGATGCCCGGTGCCGATCTCGGCCGGGGCTTCTCCGACGCCGAGATCGAGTCGGTGCTGCGGACCGCCGCGGTGCCGTTCACCAAGCCCGCGGACATCGCCGCCGAGGTGGCCGAGGCGCTGGCCGCCAACAAGATCGTGGCGTGGTTCCAGGGCCGCAGCGAGTACGGGCCGCGCGCGCTCGGCCGCCGTTCGTTGCTCGCGAACCCGTGCATCCCGGAGAACCTGACCCGGCTCAACGACGTCAAGGGACGCGAGCAGTTCCGTCCGGTGGCGCCGATGGTCTTGGCCGACCGGGCGGCCGACGTGTTCGAACGCGGCCCGCTGCCCAGCCCCTACATGCTCTTCGTGCACGACGTCCGTCCGGAATGGATCGATCGCATTCCGGCGGTGGTGCACGTGGACGGCACCGCGCGTGCGCAGACCGTGGCAGACGACCCGTTGCTGGAAAGCATGTTGCGCGAGTTCGAGGCGCGGACCGGGGTGCCGGTCGTGGTCAACACCAGCCTCAACACCGCCGGTCGTCCCATGGTCGACAGCCCGCGCGACGCGCTGGAATGCTTCGGTTCGTCGCCGATCGACCTGCTCGCCATCGGCCCGTACGCGGTGCGCCGATGAACTACTCCGTCGTGATCCCGACCGTGGGCCGCCCGGCCCTCGACGAGCTGCTGGACGCGCTGGTCGAGGGGGAGGGGCCGGAGCCGGTGGAGATCATCGTCGTGGACGACCGGGAGACCCGGCTCGGCCCGGCCGCCGCGCGCAACAGCGGCTGGCGGGAGGCTCGCGGTGACTGGGTGGCGTTCGTCGACGACGACGTGGTGCTCGCGCCGGACTGGAAAGCTCAGCTGTGCGCGGACCTGGAGGACCTGCCGGACGACGTCGGCGCGAGCCAGGCCAGGATCGTGGTGCCGCTGCCGGAGGACCGGAAACCGACCGACGCCGAACGTGGCACCGCAGGGCTGGCCTCCGCTCGGTGGATCACCGCGGACATGGCGTACCGGCGGGAAGCGCTGGCGCGGGCGGGCGGCTTCGACGAACGGTTCCCGCGTGCCTATCGCGAGGACGCCGAACTGGCGTTGCGCGTGCAGGATCTCGGCTATCGGATCGTGCGCGGCAAGCGGGTGACGACCCACCCCGTGAAGCCCGCGACGTTCCTGACGAGCGTGGACCAGCAGCGCGGCAACGCCGACGACGCGTTGCTGCGGCGGCTGGTGGGCCCGGGGTGGCGTGCGCGCATCGGCGGGCAGCCCGGCCGGTTCCGGACCCACGTGCTGACCACGGGGGCGGGTCTCGGCTCTGTCCTTTGTGGACTCCTTGGGTGGCGGCGCGCGGCGGTGCGGCTGGGTCTGGTGTGGGCCGCGCTGACCGGGTGGTTCGCGCTGCGGCGGATCGCACCGGGGCCGCGCACGGCCGACGAGGTGGTGCGGATGGTGGTGACGAGCGCGTTGATCCCGCCCGCGGCCTGCTGGCACCGGGTGCGCGGTGAGCTGCGCCATCGGCGGGTGAGGCCGTGAGGATCCTGGTGCTGAGGGCGCTCGGGCTGGGCGATCTGCTGACGGTGGTGCCCGCGCTGCGCGGCCTGCGGGCGGCGTTCCCGCACTCGGAGATCACGCTCGCGGCGCCGGCGTGGCTGAAGGACGCGGTCGACCGGATCGAGGCGGTCGACCGGTTGCTGCCTACCGAGGAGTTGGCGCCGATCGACTTCGACCGCCCCGACCTCGCGGTGAACCTGCACGGCATCGGGCCGCAGAGCGTCGAACGGCTGATGGAGACGAGGCCGCGCGCGATCATCACGTTTCCCGGGCAGGGCGAGCAGCACGAGATCGTCCGGTGGTGCGACCTGTTGCAGCGCAACGGGATTCGCTGCGATCCGGACGACTTCCGGCTGCGCCCGCTCGGTGAGCGCACCGACCGGGTCGTGATCCACCCCGGTGCGAGCACCGGCGCGCGGAGGTGGCCGGCGGAGCGGTACGCGGCGGTCGCCCGAGCGCTGGGGGACGTCGTCGTCACGGCAGGCCCCGGCGAGCTCGACCTGGCTCGTGAGATCGCCCCTGATCCTTGGTCGGGCCGCCTTTCCGAGCTGATGGACCTGGTCGGCACCGCCAGGCTGGTGATCTGCGGAGACACCGGCGTCGCCCACGTCGCCACGGCCTACGGCACGCCGTCGGTGCTGCTGTTCGGCCCGGTGTCACCCGGTCTCTGGGGCCCACGGCGCGGCCCGCACCGAGTGCTCTGGCACGGCCGGACCGGCGACACGTTCGCCGACGAGCCCGATCCCGGGTTGTTGCGGATCACGGAGGACGAAGTTCTGGACGCGGCAGGAGGTGTGCTGTGCAGTCGAGGCGAATCGGTGTCATCGGCGCGGGTTACGTCGGTCTGACGACGGCCGCGTGCTTCGCGCACCTCGGGCACCGGGTGGTCTGCGCCGACTCCGACGAGACCAAGATCGAGGCGTTGCACGCAGGTGAGGTCTGGCTGCACGAACCGAGGCTGCGCGACCTGGTCGCCGACGGCCTGGCGACAGGCGGCCTGCGGTTCGTCACCGGCAGCGCGGTGCCCGATGTGGACTTCACGTTCGTCTGCGTGCCGACCCCGACCGGCGCGGACGGCGCGGCGGACCTGACGGCCGTGGAAGCCGTGCTCGACCGGGAACCGAACGGCGCCGTGCTGAAGTCGACGGTGCCGGTGGGAACCGCAGCACGGTATCCCGGCGTGGTCTCGAACCCGGAGTTCCTGCGGGAAGGCCACGCCGTCGAGGACTTCCTGCGCCCCCAGCGGATCGTGGTCGGCGCGCAGGACGAACGCCAGGCGCACGCGGTGGCCGAGCTGTACGCGGCGACCAACGCGCCGACGGTGCTGACGGACAACACGAGCGCCGAGCTGGTGAAGTACGCGAGCAACTGCTTCCTGGCGCTGAAGCTGTCGTACGTCAACACGCTGGCGGAGCTGTGCGAGCACCTGGACGCCGACATCGACGGCGTCACCGAGGGCATGCGGCTCGACGACCGGATCGGCACGTCGTGCCTGCAGCCGGGACCGGGCTGGGGTGGCTCGTGCCTGCCCAAGGACACCCTGGCGCTGCTCGCCACGGCGAAGGCCGCCGACGTCGACTTCGCGACCCTCGAAGCCGCCGTCGCCACCAACCGCCACCAGCCGCACCGGGTGGTCGACCGGATCCGGCAGGAGGTCGGCACGCTCGACGGTGCCGCGATCGGGCTGCTGGGGCTGACGTTCAAGGCGGGCACGAACGACCTGCGCGACTCACCCGCACTGGCGGTCGCGCAACTGCTCGCGCAGGAAGGCGCCCGGCTCACGGCCTACGACCCGTGCGTCAGCGGCAACCGGCCGGACATCGCCGTCCGGGACAGCGCGGAGGAGGTGGCTGGGGAGGCGGACCTGCTGGTGGTGCTGACGGAGTGGCCGGAGTTCACCGAGTTGGACTGGCTGGAGCTGGCGGAACGGATGGCGGACCCGCGCCTCTTCGACACCCGCAACGTGGTGCCGCAGGACAAGGTGCGCGAGGCGGGGTTCCGGCTGATCAGGACCGGACGGTAGGCACGCCGAGGTGGACCACCTTCGTGGTGGTCAGCTCGTCCAGCAGTTCCGGCCCGTAGCCGAACCCCGTGCCGGACGCCCCGCGCGGCTGAGCGGCACCACCAGGTGCGCCCCCGAACACCGCGTTGACCTTCACCGTCCCGACCGGCAGCGCCCGCCACGCGCGCTGGGCGTGCTCCATCGAGCCGGTCAGCACGGTGGCGGCCAGGCCGTAGTCCCCGGAGCAGGCCTCGGCCAGCCCCTCGTCGAACGACGACACCAGCTGCACCGGTGCGACCGGGCCGAACGTCTCCTCGCACATGATCCGCATCGCGGGTGTGCAGTCGGTGAGCACGGTCGCCGGGTAGTAGGCACCGCGCCCTTCCGGCACCGTGCCGCCCACCAGCGCGGACGCCCCCGCCGCGACCGCCTCGGCCACCTGGTCGTGCACGAACGACCGGTGCCGGACGTCCACCAACGGCTGCTGGTCGGCGTTCCACTCCCGCGCCCGAGCGCACAACGCCTCCAGGAACGCCGGAGCGATCGCCTTGTGCAGGTAGATCCTCTCGACCGACGTGCACAGCTGGCCCGCGTTGGTGAACGCCCCCAGAGCCGCCTGCGAAGCCGCCCACACCGGGTCCACGTCGTCGTCGACGAGCAACGGGTCGTTGCCGCCGTTCTCCAGCAACAGCTTCGCGGAGGAGGCCTGCGCGATCGCCCGGCCGGTGGCGGTGCTGCCGACGTGGGCGACGACGTCCACCTCCTCGGAACGAACCAGCGCCGCACCCACCGAGCCGTCGCCGACCAACGTCTGCAGCACCCCGTCCGGGAAGCAGCTCCGCAGCACGGTCGCGAGCAGCAACCCGGTGTGCGGGCAGCGTTCGCTCGGCTTGTGGATCACGGCGTTCCCGGTCACCAGAGCCGCGCCCAGCAGGCCGCACGCGACGGCCACCGGATCGTTCCAGGGCGTCAACGCCACGACGACACCGCGCGGTTCGGGCACCATGAAGTCGACCGCGGCACCGAGCAACGACCGTCCACGATGGACTGGACCGAGCTCGGCGTACTGCTCCAAGGTCGACACACCGGCCAGTACGCCCTCGCGAGCCGACCCGAACGGCCGTCCCGTCTCGGTTTCCACGACCGTCGCCAGGTCGTTCGCCCGAGCCCGCAACGACTGGGCGGCCCCGCGCAGCGCTGCTCCGCGCTCGGCGGCCGGCACCGCCGACCACGCCTGCTGAGCTGATCGTGCGGTGGACAGCGAAGTGGTGACGTCGGTGGGAGTGGCGGTGGGCAGCCAGCCGACCAGCTGGGAGTCGCGGGGGCTGTGGACGTCGATGGCGTGCATGGCGGTCATGGCTCGCGGGTACCCGTCAACGCAGGTCGAAACCTTGGAGGGGCCATGCCCGGACGTCAGGAACTGCCCAGCACGGTGGCCCGCTCGCCGAAGAAGGCGCAGCGGACGTGGATCAAGGCGCACGACTCGGCCGTCGAGACGTACGGAGAGGGTGAACGGGCGCACCGCACCGCGTTCTCGGCGCTCAAGCACAGCTTCGAGAAGGTCGGCGACCACTGGGAGCCCAAGCGGGAGCAGGGCCCGTCCGACGAGCAGGCGGAGCGCAGCACACCGGCGCAGGGGGAGACGGCCGGTGGCGTGGACGCCAACGCGAGCAAGCAGCACCTCTACGACATCGCGAAGCGGTTGAAGATCGAAGGCCGCTCGCAGATGACCAAGGACGAGCTGGTCGAAGCGATCCAGAAGGCGAACAACCGCGAAACCGCGCGGGCACGATCGTGAAGGTCGTCGTCACGGGCGCGACCGGCAACGTCGGCACCGCTCTGTTACGCAGGCTCGCCCAGGAACCCGACGTCGACGTGCACGGCATCTCCCGCCGTCCACCCGCGGACGCGCCGCCGTACCGGGGCATCGGCTGGACACCGCTCGACATCGGCCAGCCGGGCGCCGAGGAGCCGTTGCGCACGGCGTTCGAGAACGCCGACGCCGTGGTCCACCTCGCGTGGCTCATCCAGCCGTCGCACGACGAACGCGAGCTGTACCGGACGAACGTCGCCGGATCCGCCCGCGTGTTCGACGCCGCAGCGAAAGCGGGTGTGCCGCACCTTGTCCACATGTCGTCGGTCGGCGCGTACTCGCCGTCCGGCAAGGCCCGCCGCGTCGACGAGCAGTGGCCGGTCGACGGCGTGAAGACGTCGTTCTACAGCAGGCACAAGGCGGCGGTGGAACACCTGCTCAACCAGTACGAGACGAGCATGCTGATCTCTCGGCCGCGGCCCGGCCTGATCCTGCAGTCCGACGCGGGATCCGAGGTCCGGGACTACTTCCTCGGCCGTCTGGTGCCGAAGGCGCTGTTCCGGCACCGCATCCCGATCCTGCCGCTGCCGAGCGACCTGGTGTTGCAGTTCGTGCACTCCGACGACGTCGCGGACGCCCTCACGCGCATTCTGCGGCAACGACCGCACGGTCCGGTGAACCTCGTGACCGAGCCGGTCGTCACTCCCCGTGTTCTCGCGGAGGTCCTCGGCGGCAGGCACGTCCCGATGTCGGCGTGGCTGTTGCGTCTACTGGCGAACGTCACCTGGCGATTGCGCCTCCAGCCCACTCCGCCGGGCTGGGTCGATCTGGCTCTCACCGCGCCGCTGCTGGACGCGACCCGCGCGCGGGCGGAACTCGGCTGGGAACCGAAGTACGACGCGCAGCAGGCACTTCAGGCCCTTCTGCGCGGGATCGGGACCGGACGGGACGTTCCGGCGAGTCCGGTCCTGTGAATCGCTTCGCGGAGTAGCGTTTCAAGCCGCCCTCCGCGGCTAAATCTCCTCTATGGACCGGACTTTCGACGCGGTGTTGTTCGACCGCGACGGCACGCTCATCACCGACGTGCCGTACAACGGCGATCCCGCCCGCGTCACGCCGATGCCGGGAGCGCGCGAGGTGCTGCGTGACCTGCGCGTACACGGCCTGCGCACCGGTGTGGTGACCAACCAGTCCGGCATCGGCCGGGGCCTGCTGACCGAGACGCAGGTCGCCGCGGTGAACGCACGGGTGGAGGAGCTGCTGGGCCGGTTCGGCACCTGGCAGATCTGCCCGCACGCGCCCGAGGACGGCTGCGCGTGCCGCAAGCCCGCGCCCGGCTTGGTGCTCGCGGCCTGCGCGGCACTGGGCGTCAGCCCGCACCGCACGGTGGTCGTGGGCGACATCGGCGCGGACGTGGCGGCGGCCGAGGCCGCCGGTGCGGTGCCCGTGCTCGTGCCCACCGCCGTGACCAGGCCAGAAGAGGTCGAAAGCGCCCCACGCACCGCACCGGACCTGCTGGCCGTGATGGAGATGATCAGGTGAGGACCATCGTGGCCCGACTCGACAGCGACGGCGACGTGCTGCTCGCCGGCCCGGCGATCCGCGCGGCCGCAGCGGCCGGCGAGGTGGTGCTGCTGTGCGGTCCGCACGGCGTGCAGGCGGCCGAACTGCTGCCCGGCGTCACCCGGATCATCGAGTGGGAGTGCCCGTGGATCGCCCACCCCGCGCCGGACGTCCGCGCGCTCGACATCGAGGCCGTTACGGCGTTGGTAAGAGGCATTCGCGCTGACGTGGCATTGATCCTCACGTCGTTCCACCAGAGCCCGCTGCCGCTGGCACTGGTGTTCCGGCTCGCGGGCGTGCCGAAGATCGTGGCGCGCTCGGTCGACTACCCCGGCTCGCTGCTGGACGTGCGGCTGCGCGACGACCCGGACGTCCCGGAGGCGGAACGGGCGCTTCAGGTCGCGCGGGCCGCCGGGTTCGAGCTGGGGGACAGCTCGCTCGCGGTCGTCGAGCCGCCGGAGACCTCGTTGGAGCATCCGTACGTGGTGGTGCACCCAGGTGCGACGGCGCCCGCCCGCACCTGGTCGCCCGATCGCTGGGCGAAGGCCGTGGTCGCGCTGACCGCGGCCGGGTACCGCGTCGTCGTGACGGGAGGGCCGGGCGAGACCGACCTGACCGAGCACGTCGCGGGCGCGTGCGGAACCGATCTGGGCGGGCGCACCAGCTTCCGCGAGCTGGCCGGGGTGCTGGCGGGTGCCGCCGCGGTCGTCGTCGGCAACACCGGCCCCGCCCACCTCGCGGCCGCCGTCGGTACGCCGGTCGTGTCGCTGTTCGCCCCGGTCGTTCCGGCGTCCAGGTGGGCGCCGCACGGCAAGCACGTGCTGCTCGGTGACCAGAACGCGCCGTGTCGCGGCAGCAGGGCGCGCGAGTGCCCGGTGCGCGGTCATCCGTGTCTCGACCTGGTCGACCCGGCCGACGTCGTCGCGGCGGTCGCCGAGGTGACGGCATGAGGATCCTGCTGTGGCACGTGCACGGTTCCTGGACGCACGCGTTCGTCCAGGGTGGACACGACTACGTCATCCCCAGGCCGCCGGACGGCATCGGGCTCGCCGGACGGCCATGGCGGGCCGAGGAGGTCCGTCTGTCCGAAGTGGACCCTGAAAGCGTCGACGTCGCGATCGTGCAACGGGTCGAGGAGCTCTCGCGGGTTCCGGCCGGCATCCCGGTCGTGTACCTGGAGCACAACACACCGCGCGCGCCGGCGGAGGAGCACCCGCTCGCCGACTGGGACGGGGTGCTGGTCCACGTCACGCACTTCAACGACCTGATGTGGAACTGCGGCTCCACCAGGACCGTCGTCATCGAGCACGGTGTCGTCGATCCGGGGCCGCTCTACACCGGTGAGCTCGCACGGGCGGCGTCGGTGATCAACGAACCGGTCCGGCGCGGCCGGATCGTCGGAGCGGACCTGCTGCCGAGGTTCGCGCCGATCGACGTGTTCGGCATGGGGACCGAGCAGCTTCCCGGCGGCAGAGGTGACCATGACCTGGACTCGTTGCACCGCGAGCTCGCGCGGTGTCGCGTCTACGTGCACCCCGCCCGCTGGACGTCGCTGGGACTGTCCTTGCTGGAGGCCATGCACCTCGGCATGCCGGTGGTCGCGCTGGCATCCACAGAGGCCGTGCGCGCCGTATCCGCGGATGTCGGCGCGATCTCGACGAACGTGGACGAACTGGTCCGCGCGACGCGGGAGCTGATCGCGGATCCCGCACTGGCGAAGGAGAAGGGCCAACGGGCCCGCGAGTTCGCGCTGGCTCGCTACGGGCTCGATGCGTTCCTGCCCAACTGGGACGCGCTGCTGAAGGAGGTGATCGGATGAGGGTCGCGATGGTGTCGGAACACGCCAGTCCACTCGCGGCTCTGGGGGGTGCCGACGCGGGAGGACAGAACGTGCACGTGGCCGCGCTGGCGGCCGCACTCGTACGAAGAGGTCACGAGGTCGTGGTCTACACGAGGCGCGATGCCAGGGGGCTGCCACAACGTGTCGACACCCCTGACGGTTACCCGGTCGTGCACGTGCCGGCCGGACCAGTGAAGCACGTGCCGAAGGACGAGCTCCTGCCGCACATGACCGACTTCTCCCGGTTCCTGATGAAGGACTGGGAGGACGCGCGACCGGACGTGGTGCACAGCCACTTCTGGATGTCCGGCCTGGCCTCGGTGCTGGCGGTGCGGCGCGATCACATCCCGGTCGTGCACACGTATCACGCCCTCGGCACGGTGAAGCGCCGTTACCAGGGTGCGCAGGACACGAGCCCGCACGAGCGGATCGCCATGGAACGGCTGGTCGGGCACGAGGCGAACGCCATCGTCGCAACGTGCGACGACGAGGTCGACGAGCTGATCGCCATGGGGCTGAGACGGCACAAGATCACGGTCGTGCCCTGTGGCGTGGACACGAAGCTGTTCACCCCCGCCGGCCCGATCGCCGCCCGGTCGGCGCCGCACCGGATCGTGTCGGTCGGCAGGCTGGTGCGGCGCAAAGGGTTCGACGACCTGATCGCCGCGCTGCCGCTGGTGCCGGACACCGAGCTGGTGATCGCGGGCGGCTCGTCCGACCTGAAGTCCGACCCCGAGGCGCAACGGCTGCTCGCGTGCGCCGAGTCGCATGGGGTGTCCGAGCGCGTGCACCTGATCGGACAGGTACCGCGCACGGACATGCCCGCCTTGCTGCGTTCCGCGGACGTGGTGGCGTGCGTGCCGTGGTACGAGCCGTTCGGCATCGTGCCGTTGGAGGCGATGGCGTGCGGCATCCCCGTCGTGGCTTCTGCGGTCGGCGGGCTCACCGACACCGTGGTGAACGGCGTCACCGGCCTGCTGACGCCACCCCGTGATCCGAGGAAGCTGGCCCGTGCGTTGCGCAAGGTGCTCGGATCCGCTTCCCGCGGCATGGCCTACGGCATCGCCGGCCAGGACCGGGTCGAGGCCAGGTACACGTGGGACGAGGTCGCGGCCCGCACGGAGTTCATCTACCGGCGGGTGCGGATCGGCGGCGGTCTGGCGGTGGCGCGGTGACGGTCGAAAAGCATCTCAACGGACTGACCGACACGCTGGCAGGTCTACGTGCGCAGGCCTCGCGGGTCAGCCGCTGGGGCACTCTGCTCGCCCGCGTGCTCTCCGACGGCGGCAAGGTGCTCGCGGCCGGCAACGGCGGATCCGCCGCCGAGGCACAGCACCTCACCGCCGAGCTGGTGGGCCGCTACCGGCACGACCGCGCGCCGTTCTCCGCGCTGGCGCTGTGCGCCGAGACCTCCAGCGTCACCGCGATCGCCAACGACTACGGCTACGACCAGGTGTTCGCCCGTCAGGTGACCGCCCACGCGCGTCCCGGTGATCTCGTGATCCTGTTGTCCACCAGCGGAAGCAGCCCGAACCTGCTGGAGGCCGCGCACGCCGCCCGGCCGGCGGGCGCGACCGTGTGGGCGATGACCGGACCGGTGCCGAACCCGCTGGCCACGCTCGCCGACGAGACGCTCGCGCTGCCCGGCGACCCCTGCCACGTGCAGGAGGCGCAGCTGGTGGTCGTGCACGCGCTGTGCGAGGCCTTCGAAGCCGCGCTGCCCTCGGCGTTGCGGAGGGCGTCGTGAAACTGGTCGTGGTGGGCGACGCGTTGCTGGACGTCGACGTGGAGGGCACGGTCTCGCGGGTCTGCCCGGACGCTCCGGCACCGGTGCTGGACGTCGTCGGCGAGCACGCCCGGGCCGGCGGGGCGGCGCTGGCGGCGACCATGGCCGCGCGCGACGGCGTGGACGTGACGCTGGTCAGCGCGCTGTCCGACGACGAGACGGGGGAGCGGCTGCGGTCGCTCGTCGAGGTGCCGGCGGTGTTCGGGCGAACGGACTGCGTGCCGGCGAAGACCCGGTTGCGGTGCGACGGCACGTCTCTGGCCCGAGTCGACCGCGGTGGCGCGTCGGGGCCGCCGCAGGTCACCGACGACATGCTGGACGTGGTGCTGTCCGCCGACTTCGTGCTGGCGTCCGACTACGGCCGCGGGCTGCTGCGCGACGAACGGCTGCGGTCGGTGCTCACCCGCGTGCCGGTGGTCTGGGATCCGCATCCGCGCGGCCCGGCTCCGGTCGCCGGGGTGCGGCTCGCGACCCCGAACCTGGCCGAGGCGACGACGTTCAGCGGCGTGGCCGACCCGGACGAGGCGGCGAGCGCGCTGCTGGCGGACTGGCGGGCGCGGGCCGTGGTGGTGACGATGGGCGGCAAGGGCGCGTTGCTCCACTGTGGAGGGACACCGATCGTGGTGCCCGCGCCTCCGGTTCCGGTGGCCGACCCGTGCGGTGCGGGGGACCGGTTCGCCGTGACGGCGGCCGTGCGGCTGGCCGGTGGTGCGGCGCCGGACGACGCGGTGGCTGATGCCGTGGCCGCCGCGGCCGAGTTCCTCGCGCACGGCGGGGTTTCCGGTATGCGCGCTCCGCTTCCGTCCACTGTGGACGAAGTGCGGGCGCGTGGCGGGGTCGTCGTCGCGACCGGAGGTTGTTTCGACGTCCTGCATACCGGCCACGTGCGGATGCTGGCCGCCGCACGCGCGTTGGGCGACTGCCTGGTGGTGTGCCTCAACTCCGACCTGTCGGTGCGGCGGTTGAAGGGCGAGGGCCGACCGGTCAACCGCCAGGACGAACGCGTCGAGGTGTTGAAGGCCTTGGAGTCCGTGGACGACGTGGTCGTGTTCGGCGAGGACACACCGGAGCACGTGCTGGGCCGGCTGCGGCCGGACGTGTGGGTGAAGGGCGGCGACTACAGCGCCGACCTGCTTCCGGAAGCCGCCGTGCTGCGGCGTTGGGGTGGGCGGACGGTCATCGTGCCGTACCACCGGGGACGTTCGACGACCGAGATCTTGGCGAGGAGGGGTTGATGCTGGGCAACGTGCTGGTGACCGGAGGTGCCGGTGGGCTGGGAGCGGCGGTCGTCCAGGCCGTGCGCGAGGCCGGCGGCACACCGCTGGTGCTGGACAAGTCAGCTCCCTCGGCGGCGGAGTTCGAGCTGGTCGACCTGGCGGACGGGCGTGCTGCCGAAGCCGCGGTGCGGACGCTGGCGCAGCGGTGCGGTGGCTTCAGCGGCGTCGTGACCGCCGCCGGGATCGACCGGTGCGGCACGCTGGCCGAGGTGCCGGCCGAGGAGTGGGAACAGGTCGTGCGGGTGAACCTGTTCGGCACCGCGGCGGTGGTGCGGGCGGCGTTGCCGCACCTGGAGAACGGCCGGGTGGTGACGATCGCGTCGACACTCGGGTTGCGGGCGGTCAGCGACGCCACTGCCTACTGCGCCTCGAAGTTCGGGGTCGTGGGGTTCACCCGCGCACTCGCCGCCGAGACCGCGGGCCGCGTCGGGGTCACGCTGGTGGTGCCCGGCGGGATGCGGACGAACTTCTTCGACGACCGGACCGAGCAGTACCGGCCGACGGACCTGGAGAAGCTCAACCCGCCGGACCGGGTGGCGGCCGCGATCCTGTTCGCGTTGAGCCAGCCGAAGGACTGCGAGATCCGCGAACTCGTGATCGCGCACGCCGAAGAACCCTCTTGGCCGTAGGTTCGGATTTTCGCTCTTTCGGGTAATAGTCCCGCATGAACGGTGAGGACGAGCTCGAAGAGCTGGACGAGGAGTCGCTGCACGACAGCGAAGCGTTGCCCGCCGAGCGCCCGAACCCGGTGATCATCGCCGCCGGCGTCACGGCCCGCGGCGGCCTGCTCTGGCTCCCGGTGGCAGGACTGCTCGCGTTGTCGGGAAAGAAGAAGACCGCCAAGCGCGCGCTCACCGCCGCGGCGATCGCGAATTCGGCCGGTCACCTCGTGAGCCTCGTCGTACCCCGCCGCAGGCCACCTGCCGAGAACATCCCCGCGCGCCAGGCGCTGCCGGAACACCCGGACTCGTCGTCGTTCCCGTCCAAGCACGCGGTGACGGCCGCCGCGTTCGGCACCGCCACCGCGCTGGAGGACCGCAAGGCCGCGATGTTCGTGACACCACTGGTGCTGCTGGTCGTCTACAGCCGCCTCAGGACTCGCGTGCACTGGCCCACGGACGTCCTGGGCGGCCTGGCGATCGGCGCGCTCGTGGCGCTGGCTCAGGCCGGGATCGGCCGTTCCGCCAGGGCCAGGGCGACGGCGTGCAGGTTGGCGGCCATGGTGCGGCCGGTGTTCTCCGACCACTCGTGACCCTCGTCGGTCTCCGAATAGCTCGGTCCCGGCCCCGGTCCGCGGTTCCAGTACGTCCACGACTGGCCGGGGATGGTGTAGCCGATGTCGCCGAGGCCGCCGCTGATCTCGCTGATCACGTGGTGCGCGCCGTCCTCGTTGCCGGTCACGACGACACCGGCGACCCGGTTGTAGGCAACGGGCCGGTCCTCGCCGTCGGTCTCGGAGATCATGGCGTCCATCCGTTCCAGCGCCCGTTGCGCGAGCGAGGACGGGCGCCCGACCCACGTCGGCGTCGCGAACACCAGGATCTCCGCGTCCAGCAGGGCGGCGTGGATGCGCGGCCACTCGTCGCCGGGGCCCAGATCGGTCTGCACACCCGGTGGGATGTCGTGGTCCGCCAAGCGGAACGTGGTGACCTCGACGTCCTTCTTCGTCAGCTCGTCGACGACCACCTGGGCGAGCAGGTCGGTGTTGGACTTCTCCGGTGACTTCTTCAGGGTGCAGTTGAGCACCACGGCACGCATCAGGGCTGCCTCCACTTCTCGTCGTTGAGCATTCCACCGGCCTGCGGTCCCATGAGGGACATGCCGCCGTCGACGACGAACGACGCGCCCGTCACGTAACCGGCGGCGGGAGTGGCCAGGAACGCGACCACGGCCGCGACCTCCTGGGCGTGACCGGGACGGCCGAGCGGCACGCCGGGCCGGGGCTGGGTGTGCGGGTCGACGTCCTCCTGGCCGGTCATCGGCGTCGAGATCTCGCCGGGTGCCACGGAGTTGACGGTGATGCCGTGCTCGGACAGTTCGAGCGCGAGCACCTGGGTCAGCGCGCCCAGCCCGGCCTTCGCGGCGCAGTAGGGCGCGGCGCCGACGCGCGGCAGGTGCTCGTGCACCGAGGTGATGTTGATGATCCGGCCGCCGCGCCCGGCGTCGATCATGCGCTTGGCCGCGCGCTGACAGCACAGGAACGCGCCGTCCAGGTCGACCGAGAGCACCGAGCGCCAGGTGTCGAACGGCATGTCCACGGCCTTCTGGCTGCTGCCGGTGCCCGCGCAGTTCACCAGGACGTCGACGCCGCCCAGTTCCTCGGCCAGTTCGTCGACGACGGCGGCCGCGGTGGGCAGGCCGGTGAGGTCGAGCTGCCGCACCGCGCACCTGGCGCCCGCCTCGCGCACCTGGTCGGCGGTCTGCGCGGCACCGTCGGCGTCGTGGTGGTAGGTGATGCCGACGTCGACACCACCGCCCGCCAGCGCGACGGCGACCGCCTTGCCGATCCCGGAGTCCGACCCTGTCACAACGGCGTAGAGGGGTGCGTTCATGACACGCGTGTACCCACGGGCTTCGCGGGCATGCGAAGGCCGAAGTGGTTCAGCGTCTTGGGCAGCGGCTCGGTGAGCGCGGGGAACGTGAGGTGCTCGCTGAGCGCGTCGAGCATCGCGCTGCCGGTCGCGAGCACGAGGTCGCGGCCGGGGCACACGCCGGGCCCGCCGCTGAACGGCACGATCGCCGGGTCGAGCGGCTTGTCCCAGATCTCCGGTGCGTACCGGTCGGCGTACGGCAGGCGGTCCGGGTCGCGGTGGAAGAACGGCGTGAACACCACGAACTCGGTGTTCTTCGGCAGCCAGGTGCCGTGCCAGCGGGTCGGTTCGGTGCTCTCGCGCAGGATCACCGGCGTGGTCGGCCACAACCGCGCGGATTCCAGGATGCCGTGCGTGCCGCGCCCGCCGATGGCCAGCGCGCGCATGGTCACGATGCCCGCGGCGTCGAACGCGAACAGCCAGTGCGGCACCTGGTCGGGCAGCTCGGGGTGGTACTCGTCCAGCCTGCGCTGGAACCGTTCCTGCAGGCCCTCCTGGCGCGGGTGCAGGAACGCCCAGTTCGCGTTCTGCCGCAACGCCTTGAGGTCGTCGGTGAGCTGTTCGTCGTCGCGGGCGCGGTCGCCGAGCACGATCCGGCGCACGATCCGCCACCACGCCTGGTTGAACGAGTCCCAGCTCAGCTCGCCGGTGCTCATCACGTGCCTGGTGAGCAGATCGGCCTCGTCGCGCACCACCGCGCCGATCCGCTCGTGGTCGGGACGCAGCGCGCGTTCGTTGAGCTCGCGGCGCCGTTCCCGCGCCTCGCCTTCCGAGATGAGCACGCCGTGCGGCTGGAAGTGCTTGAGCGCGGCCTTCTTCTCCTTGGTGGCCAGTGCGAACGGTTCCGGCGACTCGGCGAGGAGTCGGCCGACGTCCGCGGGGTCGACCAGGACCGCGACGCTGCGGCCGGTGATGCGCAACCGGACCGGTTCCGGGCCGTAGCGGTCGCGCAGATGCCGCATCGCGTCGATGGCGGTCGCGTCGGACTGCAGCTTCTCGGAGAACGCCATCACGCCCGGCCGGCGCACGATGACACCCTTGGCCAGCGTGGGCAGCAGCACCTTCGCCAGCACCCGTGTCGTGTCGAGTCGTGAAGAGATCGCCATGCCCTCCGGCTACCCGCGGTAACCCAGGTGTGAACCGTCCTGACCGGGGGTATTCGCGGGTCGGCTCGAACCAGGAGGTCGTGATGCCAGCGGGATCGAACGCGAAACGTGAACGCCAGTACGAACACATCAAGGACTCCGCCCGCAGCCGTGGTGCCTCGCCCAAGCGGGCGAAGGAGATCGCCGCGCGCACGGTGAACAAGAACCGCGCGCAGTCCGGCGAGTCCAAGACCGCGAGCAAGTCGTCCACGAAGGACACGTCGCCGCAGAAGCGCGGCGGGCAGCGGTCGGGCACCAACCGGCCCAAGGGCCTGACGAAGGAACAGCTCTACAACGAGGCCAGGAAGAAGAACATCAGGGGCCGCTCGACGATGACGAAGAAGGAGCTCGCGGACGCGCTGGGACGCTGACGTGGCCGAAGTGGACAAGACCTCGGCGCTGACGATCCTCACCGCCGAGCACTACACGTTGCAGATGGCGCGCACCGCGACGATCACCGACGCGGCGAGCCGGGCAGGACAGCTGCTCACCACCATCTCCGCGTCGATGATCGCGCTCGGGTTCGTCGCCCAGGTGGTGCCGGCCAAGGTGCTGCTCGCGCTGATGCTGGTGCTCTTCACCGGCCTGTTCGCGATCGGCCTCGCCACCCTGTTCCGCACCGTGGAGCTGACGATCGAGGACGTGCAGGCGGGCCTGGGCATCAACCGGATCCGGCACGTCTACGGCGACCTCGAACCGTCCACGAAGGACGTCTTCGTCCGGCAGGTGCACGACGAGACCTCGGCCGTCGAGGCCGACGCGGGGCAGACCGGGTGGCGCAAGGCCAGGCGACCGCGGTTGATCGGCACCGCACTCGGCGTGGCCGGGTTCGTGAACCTGGTCAACGGACTCGTCGCCGGCGCCATCGCCGGAGCGGCCTGCGGGCTCCTGAACGCCGGCCTGACGTGGTCGATCACCGTCGGTGCGGTCACCGCGGTGGCCGTGATCAGCGGGTTCGGCGTGGTGCTCGGACGGATCGGAAGGCGCGGCGTCGCGCCCATCAGCACCCGCTATCCCAGGAACGAGTAAGAGGAGGACCGCCGTGCAGTACGACGTCGTCGACCTGATCATGCAGGACCACCGCGAGGTGGAGCGCCTGTTCGACGAGCTGAAGAACCACCCCGAGAAACGCCCGCTGCTCACCCCGGTGATCTGCGGCCTGCTCGTCGCCCACAGCCGGGCCGAGGAGTCCGAGGTCTACCCGGTCGCCAAGCAGGAGGCGGGTGAGACCGACGAGGTCGAGCACAGCCAGCACGAGCACGCCGAGGCCGAGCAGCTGCTGGCGAAGCTCCTGGACTGCGACTACGACTCGCCGCAGTACGACCAGATGCTCGCCAAGGTCGTCGAGGCGATCACGCACCACGTCGGCGAGGAGGAGAAGTCCGTCCTGCCGGGCATGAAGACCCGCCTGAGCGACGAACGCCGCCACGAGCTCGGCGAGAAGTTCGCGCGGGTGCGCGCCGAGCACCTCGGCGACATTCCCGGCCAGGCGAGCAGGGAGGAACTGCTCGCGCAGGCCCGCAACTACGGCGTGCAGAACGCGTCGTCGATGAGCAAGTCCGAGCTGCAGAAGGAGATGCAGAAGGCCGCCGCGGAGTAGGCGAGGTCGATGAAGGGAACCTTCATCCACGTGAGGTGGATGAAGGTTCCCTTCATCGAATTCGGCGTCAGACCGCGTCGAGCTTGAACGGGTCGTGCTCGGTGAGCAGCTTGTCCAGCCGGGCTCTGTCCACCCGGCTCGCGATGTAGCTGTCCTCCTGCCGATCCCGGATCACCTTGGCCAGCGTGAACGCCGAGGTGACCGTGTAGAGCATCGCGATGCCCAGAAACGCGCGCACCCACCCGTTCACGGGCAGGAACACGACCCCGATGCCGACGGCGGTCATCGAGAGCCCGAACGACAGGACCGCCTGTAGGTAGAACGCGGACGTCGACGGGGTGTGCGAAGACGCGGAAGAAGTCATGATCCTGAGAGTCCTGGCTCACCGCCGGACTGTCATGAGTACTGCTACTCATGTCCTGGTCACGGCCTGGTCGCCGTCCCGCGACCCGAAGTCGCGGGACGACGGCACCAGCGCCGCCAGCGCAGGCGCGGCGAAGCAGATCACCGTGCACGCCACCAGCACCGCCGTGGCACCGAACGCCGAGATGGCCGGGGCGATGAGCGCCAGGCCGACCGGCGCGAGGCCGTACGACAACAGGAAGTCCAAAGAGGACACACGGGCCAGCTTGGACGGCTCCACCTCGCGCTGGGTCGCGGTGAACCACGGCACGTTGAACAGGTCGATGCCGAGCCCGGCCACCGCGTAGACGGCGATCACGACGAACGGGTGCACCGGCAGCAGCAGGACCAGCGGCGCGAACCCGTACAGCGCAAGCCCGAACAGACCCGTCCACCCGGCGGCACGCGGCCTCCACCTGGCCATCAGCACCGCCCCGGCGAGCGCGCCGAGCGTGTAGGCGGTCAGCGCACCGGCGAGCACGGCTTCCGTGCCGTAACGGTCGCGGCTGACCAGGGGCAGCACCACGCCGGTGGCCGAGTAGCCGGTGGCGATCACCGCCGACAGCGCGCCCAGGCCTGCCAGGAACCACGGATGCCTGCGGGCCTCGCGTACGCCGTCGAGGAACTCGGCCACGAACCCCGCACGGCTCGGGGATGCCGCCTGCGTCGCGTGCCCGACACCACCCGGCGGCACCAGGGCGGCCGCGAGCCACAGCACGCCGATCCCGAGCAGCAGCCCCTGCGTGTTCACCACCAACGCGAGCAACGCGGTCAACCCCGGCGCCACCAGCGTCGTCACCCGGATCGACATGGTCATCGCCGCGTTGGCCTCCTGCCGCTGCCCCGGCGCGACCACCTCAGCGGTCAGCGCCGAGAACGCGGGCCGGCACGCCCCCTGTCCCGCGCCCATCGCCGCCGCCGCGACCGCCGCGAGCACCAGCGAGTTGCCCACGAAGGCAGCGAGCACCGGCGCGGCGACGGCGGAGGTCAGCCCGGACCACAGCACGACCTGGCGGCGCGCGTAACGGTCGGCCAGCACGCCGCTGATCGGCACCGCGGCGAGGAAGCCGGTGGTGCGCGCGGCGAGCAGCACGCCGAGTTCGACGGCGGTCAGCGAGCGGGAGAGCACCGCGAGGCCCAGCACGAACGGCAGCGCCCAGGTCGCGATGCCCGACGCGGTGGTCGCCGTCCAGAGGCGGAGGAACGCCGTGCTGCGCAATACCGATCGTGCCTCGGCTACCGGGCGGGCCGTGTCGTGGACCACGTGCGTCACCTTCCAGGAGGGGCTTGATTTGAAAATGATTATCGTTACAGTAGCGGACGCCCGACTCGTCACGTTCTGGAGGATCCGATGTCACACCCCGCCCGGCTCGGCCTGGCGCTGGTCGCGGTGCTCACCGCGGGCTGCGCCGCACCGGGAGGCGCGCAGGCGCCGACGGCACAGTCGGTGGTGGTGGACAGCTGCGGCAAGCAGCTGACGTTCACCGGCACGCCGCAGCGGGCGGTGGCGCTGGACCAGTCGTCCACGGAGACGTTGCTGGCGCTGGGAATGCAGGACCGCATGGCCGGCACGGCGAACATCAAGACCAAGGTGGCGCCGAAGTACGCCGACGCCTACGCGAAGATCCCGGTGCTGTCGCCCAAGATCCTCACCGCCGAACCGCTCAGGGCGGCCAACCCGGACGTGGTCGTGTCCGGGTTCCGCGAGCTCTTCACCCCCGACCGCGCCGGGACGCGCGACGAGCTGGAAGCCCTTGGCGTGCCGACGTTCGTCAGCGCGGTGAACTGCCCGGACGGCACCACCCCGGCGTTCGAGCGGCTGTTCCGCGACTACGAGAACCTCGGCAGGATCTTCGGTGCGACCGAACGGGCGAACCAGCTTGCGACGGACCAACGCGCGACCGTCGCCGAAGTTCAGGCGGTGAAACGGGAACCGGTGAAGGTCGTGTGGGTCTACTCGGTGTTCAAGGGCGTCCCGTACGTGGCCGGCAGGGATGGCATGCCCAGCCAGATCAGCAGGATCGCCGGTGCCGCCAACGCCTTCGACGACCTGCCGCAGGAGTGGCCGGAGGCGTCCTGGGAGGAGGTCGCGCGCCGCGACCCGGACGTGATCGTGATCGGTGACCTGTCCGAACGCGGCAACCCCGGCGACAAGGCGAGCGAGAAGCTCGCCCTGATGCGCGAGCACCCGGTCGTGTCGCAGCTGAAAGCGCTGAAGGACAACAAGGTCATCGAGGTGAACGGCATCGAGATGGACCCGTCGGTGCGCACGGTCGACGCCCTGCGCGCGTTCGCCGCCGGACTCGACAGGATCGCCGGCCGTGGCTGAGGCCGCTGTCCTCGACGTGGCAGTCGAAGTGACTCCCGTTCGACGCGACAAGAGCGTGCTCCTGACCGTGGTGAGTCTCGCCGTTCTGATCGTCTCGCTCGTGCTCGCCGTCGGCATAGGAGTGGCCGCGAGTTGGCCAGAAATTGGCCGCTCCATCGGTATGCGCCTCGGCCTGCCGGTCGTGCCGTTGCCACGTCTGCTGGACTCGCTGATCTGGGACCTGCGGCTGCCGCGGGTGCTGCTCGCGGCACTCGTCGGTGCCGCGCTGGCGGTGTGCGGTGCGGCGCTGCAGAGCGTCACGCGCAACTCGCTCGCCGACCCCTACCTGCTCGGGGTGTCGTCCGGGGCCTCGACCGGGGCCGTCGTCGTCGTGGTGCTCGGCTTCGCGGGCTCGCAGCTCGGCGTGACCGGTGGGGCGCTGGTCGGCGCGCTGGTGGCGTTCGGGCTGCTGATGCTGCTGTTGAGGCGAACCGGGCTGGACTCCTCGCGGATCGTGCTGACCGGTGTGGTCGTGGGTCAGCTGTTCGCGGCGCTCACGTCGTTGATCCTGCTGTCGTCCGGTGACGCCGACAGCATCCGCGCGGTCACCAGCTGGCTGCTGGGGTCGCTCGCGTCGGCCCGCTGGACGTCCGTCGCGGTGTGCGCGGTGGTGCTGGCGGCCGGGCTGCTCGTGGTGTGGCTGTGCTCGTCGGCGCTCGACGGGTTCGCGTTCGGCGCCGACACCGCGTCCTCGCTGGGCGTCGACGTCCGCACGACGCGGATCGTGCTGCTGGTGGCCACGTCGGTGCTGACCGCGGTGGCGGTGGCGGCGGTCGGCGCGGTCGGGTTCGTCGGGCTGATCGTGCCGCACGGTGTGCGGTTCCTGGTGGGACCGTTGCACCGCAGGCTGTTGCCGCTCTCGGCGGTGGTCGGCGCGGTGTTCCTGGTCTGGACGGACGCGCTCACCCGCGTGCTCTTCGCGCCGCTGGAGGTGCCGGTGGGCGTGTTCACCGCGCTGCTGGGCGTGCCGCTCTTCCTGCTGGTGCTGCGCAGGAGGGGAGAGCTGTGAGGGTCACCGTCGAGCACCTGAGCTGGGGTGTGCCGGGCAGGACGATCGTCAGGGACGTGAGCCTCGCGGTCGGCGACGGCGAGATCGTGGGGCTGATCGGACCGAACGGTTCCGGCAAGTCGTCGTTGCTGCGGTGCATCGCGGGCCTGCGCACACCCACCAGCGGTCTGGTGCGCTACGACGGCGTGGAGATCACGTCGTGGCCCGCTCGCGAACGGGCGCGCAAGCTGGCGTTCGTCGAGCAGACCGCCGACACCGACAGCGATCTGCGCGTGGCCGAGGTGGCGATGCTGGGGCGGACCGCCTACCGCTCGCGGTGGCGCGGACCAGATGCGAACGACCGCGCGATCGTGGCGGCCGCACTCGACCGGCTCGACCTGACCGCGTTGGCGGACCGGCCGTGGAAGCAGCTGTCGGGCGGCGAACGGCAACGCACCCACCTCGCCAGGGCGCTGGCGCAACGGACGTCGGCGCTGCTGCTGGACGAGCCCACCAACCATCTGGACGTGCGGCATCAGCTCGACCTGATGGAACTGGCGAGCCGCACGCCGCAGACGGTGTTGGTGGCGCTGCACGACCTCGCACTGGCCGCCCGCTACTGCGACCGGCTGGTGCTGATGCACGACGGCGCTGTCGTCGCGGACGGCCCGGCGGAAGAGGTGCTCACCGCGCCGTTGCTGCGCGAGGTGTTCGACGTGGACGCCGAGATCGGTCGCGACAGCCTGGGCCACCTGGCTGTCGGCTATCGCTGACAAAGGGGGAGTCATGACCACTGTGGACGATCTGACAACCGAAGTGCTGGCCGGGAAGCACGGCCCTGACCCTGCCGAGGTCCCGGCCACCAGCGTGTTCTGGGTGCACCACGGCACGCGGCTGGCCGGCGGGAACGTCACCTACCGCAACCAGTACGTGCTGGCCCGCGTCGGCACGGCGTTCGGGGCGTGCGCGTTCGCCGACGGTGAGGCCGACCCGGCGGTGTGCGCGAACTACTCCGGCGCGTCCGTCGCGCGGCTGCTCACCGAGGCACCGGCGCCGGTGCGCGTCGCCGCACTCGACGCCTACCTCGGACACGTCCGTCCACATCGGACCGCCGAACGGGTCGTGCTGCCCGCGGGAACCCCGGAAGAGCGCGCGCGGGCCCGTGACGCGGCGGTCGCCGGACTGCTCGACGTCGAACCAGGCGCCAAGGTCGCGCTCATCGGCGTGGTGAACCCATTGGTGGCGGCCATTCGCGAACGCGGCGCCGAGTGCCTGCCGTGCGACCTCCAGCTGCGCACGACCCAGTGGGGCGACCCGGTGACCCCGGACATGCGGGACGTGCTCGGCGTCGCGGACGCCGTCGTCGCCACCGGCATGACGATCGGCAACGGCACGTTCGACGAGATCCTGCGCACCTGCCGGGAAAGGGCGATCCCGCTGGTCGTGTACGCGCAGACCGCGAGTGCGGTCGCCCGTCACTTCCTCGGCGCGGGCGTCACCGCGCTGTCCGCGGAACCGTTCCCGTTCTCGCAGTTCAGCGCCGACGCCACCACCCTGTTCCGCTACCGGACGTGAGAGAAGACGTGGACCACCACATCGCTGACGCGCTCAGCCGCCCTGCCCTGGTGCGCCTCGACTCCCGCACCCTGTGCCTGCGCTTCGAGACGATGAAGGTCGCCTCGGCGCTGGAAGCCGTCCGGTACCTGCTCGAACGCGGCACGATCGCGCACGGGGACACGCTGGTCGACAGCTCCAGCGGCATCTACGCCCACGCCCTGGCGCTCGCGTGCCACCGCTACGGCCTGCACTGCCACATCATCGCCTCCACGACCGTCGACAGGACCCTGCGGACGCAACTGGAGATCCTCGGCGCGACCGTCGAGCCGATGCCGCCGTGCGCGAGCCTCAAGCTCGACCAGAGCCGCCGGGTGGCGCGGGTGCGGGAGATCCTGCGCGACCGCCCGCGGCACCACTGGATGCGCCAGTACCACGACGACGTCCACTACCGCGGCTACCGCCCGATCGCCGACCTGGTCCGCGAGCACGCCGACTGCGCACGGCTCTCCGTCGTGGGCGGTGTCGGCACGGGAGCGTCGACGGGCGCGCTGACCACGTACCTCCGGGAAACCGATCCGGACGTGGAACTCGTCGGCGTGCAACCGTTCGACAGCGTCACGTTCGGCAGCGAGCACGTGCACGACCCGGAGATCATCATCGCCGGGATCGGCAGCTCGATCCCGTTCGGCAACGTCGACCACACCCTCTACGACACCGTGCACTGGTTCGGCTTCGACGCGGCACTGGCGGGCGGTGTGGCGCTGCTGCGCGAGCACGCGATCTTCGCCGGGCTCTCTGCCGGAGCCGCCTACCTCGCGGCCAGGTGGGAGCAGCGGCTCGACCCGGACCGCCACGTCGTCGTGCTGGCACCGGACACCGGTCACCGCTACGTCGACGCGGCCTACTCCCGGCACGCCGAGGCGCCGTCGCCGGATGACCTGCAACCCCGCCAGATCAACGCGTTGGCGGACATGGACCTGCCGTGGTCGCGGATGCGCTGGAACCGGGCCGGGGCACCCCCGAACGCCGCCGTCGCGATGCCGGTGGCGTCCTAGGACTCGCGGTCGGTCGGGGCGAGGGCGTCCTCGGTCGGCTGGTCGGGCGGAGTGTGGCTGCCGCGCCGGGAAAGGGAGAAGTGCGACTCGGCGCGCATCCGCTCGACCATCTGCGGGTAGTGCAGCTCGAACGCGGGCCGCTCGGACCGGATCCGCGGCAGGTCCAGGAAGTTGTGCCGCGGCGGCGGAGAGGTGGTCGCCCACTCCAGTGAGTTGCCGTACCCCCACGGGTCGTCGCGCCCGGCCGGTTCGCCGTACCGGTAGGAGCGGAACACGTTCCACACGAACGGCAGCACGGACGCGCCGAGCACGAACGCGCTGATCGACGAGATCATGTTGAGCGTCGTGAACCCGTCCGTCGGCAGGTAGTCGGCATAGCGGCGCGGCATGCCCATGTTGCCGAGCCAGTGCTGCACGAGGAACGTGCCGTGGAAGCCGAGGAACGTGGTCCAGAAGTGCAGTTTGCCGAGCGGTTCGTTGAGCATCCGCCCGGTCATCTTGGGGAACCAGAAGTAGATCCCGGCGTAGGTGGCGAACACGATCGTGCCGAACAGCACGTAGTGGAAGTGCGCGACGACGAAGTACGTGTCGGTGACGTGGAAGTCGATCGGCGGTGAGGCCAGCAGGATGCCGGTCAGGCCGCCGAGCAGGAACGTCACCAGGAACCCGATCGAGAACAGCATCGGCGTCTCGAACGTCAGCTGGCCCTTCCACATCGTGCCGGCCCAGTTGAAGAACTTGATCCCGGTCGGCACCGCGATGAGGAACGTCGTCAGCGAGAAGAACGGCAGCAGCACCGCACCGGTCGCGAACATGTGGTGGGCCCACACCACGACCGACAGCATCGCGATTGCGAACGTCGCGAACACCAGACCCTTGTAACCGAACAACGGTTTCCGGCTGAACACGGGCAGGATCTCGGTGATGATGCCGAAGAACGGCAGGGCGACGATGTAGACCTCGGGGTGGCCGAAGAACCAGAACAGGTGCTGCCAGAGGATCGCCCCACCGTTGGCCGGGTCGAACACGTGCGCCCCGAGGTGCCGGTCCGCCGCGAGCGCCAGCAGGGCGGCGGTGAGGATCGGGAACGCCAGCAGGATCAGCACCGCCGTGACCAGGATGTTCCAGGTGAAGATCGGCATGCGGAACATCGTCATGCCCGGTGCCCGCAGGCAGACGACCGTGGTGATCATGTTGACCGCGCCGAGGATCGTGCCCAGACCGGACACCACCAGACCCATGATCCACAGGTCCGGCCCGATGCCGGGGGCGTGCACGGCGCTCGACAGCGGTGTGTACGCGGTCCAGCCGAAGTCGGCCGCGCCCGCCGGGGTGACGAAGCTGCTCATCACGATCAGGCCGCCGAACAGGAACAACCAGTACGAGAAGGCGTTCAAGCGCGGGAACGCGACGTCCGGTGAGCCGATCTGCAACGGCAGGATGTAGTTGGCGAACCCGAACAGGATCGGGGTTGCGTACAGCAGCAGCATGATCGTGCCGTGCATGGTGAACAGCTGGTTGTACTGCTCGTTCGAGAGGAACTGCAGACCGGGCCGCGCCAGTTCGGCGCGCATCAGCAGCGCC
>Ga0070710_10000140_pt1 | contig 33397 bp, 34 predicted proteins | sample LARL52metaG_FD_65454 | JGI IMG/M metagenome (GOLD analysis project Ga0070710, IMG submission 65454) | Corn, switchgrass and miscanthus rhizosphere microbial communities from Kellogg Biological Station, Michigan, USA - LAR L5-2 metaG | ecosystem: Host-associated > Plants > Roots > Rhizosphere ...
GGGTTCGCCACGTTCGACACCGAGGAGCAGCTGGCGGCGTGGAACCAGACGTTCGCGGGCTGGCTGGACGAGGGCCGGATCTCGTTCGCCCACACCGTCGTGAAGGGCGGTGTCGCGGCCGCGGCGGAGGCGTTCATCGCGTTGCTGGACAAGAAGTACGCGGGCACGGTCGTGCTCCAGCTCAACGACTGAACGGCACGCACGCCGAAAGCCCCCGGTCCGCGGACCGGGGGCTTTCGGCGTCGGCTCACACTCCGGCGAGCGCCTCCAGCTCCGGCACCAGCGCCGAGGGCGGCGGCGCGGCGTGGATCTCGGCCTGCAGGGCCAGCGAGGCCTCGCGCGCCTCGGGCTTGCCGATCAGCTCCTCCAGTCGGTCCTGGATGAACGACACGTCCTGCTGCTTCTCCACCCCTTCCACGGCCGCACCGGCACCGGTCGCCTCCAGCCGCTGCGCCCACGGGAAGTGGTCGGCGAACTGGGGCAGCACCAGCTGCGGCGTGGCGGCGTTCAGCGCGGTCAGGCCCGTGCCGGAACCGCCGTGGTGCACGATCACCGAGCACGTGCGCATGAACAGGTTCAGCGGAAGGTGCGCGGACGAGATCACCTTGTCGGCGATCACCGAGTGGTCCTCGGCGTCGATCCCGTCCGGAACGGCGAGAACGACCTCGACGTCACCGAGCCGCGCGATCGCCTCGTACACCCAGCCCAGCACCTTGCGCATGCCGAGCTCCTTGGGCATCGAGCCGAACGACACGCAGATCCGCGGCTTCGACGGCTGCTCCAGCGCCCAGTCCGGAACCGCGCCGAACCCGTTGGACGGCAGGTACCGCACGGGACGGCCCTTCTCCAGGCCGGGCAGCTGGAACGACAGCGGGCACGGGTCGATGGTCAGCTCCGGCTCCGGCAGCCCGGTCAGGCCGAGCTGCTGCGCCACCGGGTCGAGGACCATGTGCGCGGTCTCCTCGAACGCCTCGGTCAAGGGGTCGACGCCCCAGCGGTGCCGCACCACCGGCACACCGAGGATGCCGCCGAGCAGCCGCCCGGCGAGGTCCATCGGGTCGGTCAGGATCAGGTCGGGAGCGAACGCCCTGGCCTTCTCCAGCTGCAGCTGCAACGTCTCCGCGGTGCGGCCCGCGGGACCGTAGGCGATGTTGCCCCAGAACTGGCGGTCCGGTCGCGGCAGCGCCTCGGCGGGAGAGGCGTTCTCGCCCGCCTGCTGGATGATGCCCTGCAGCATCATCTTCTGGTCCTGCTCCTCGCCGAGCGCGATCGCGTCGAGGCCCGTCGACTTCACGAACGGCACCAGGTGCCGCGGTGTGGTGACGATGACCTCGTGCCCGGCACCGCGCAGTGCCCAGGTCAGTGGGACTATCGGCTGCAGGTGCCCGCTCGCCGGCCACGTGCTGATGAGTACTCGCATTGCCGTTGCTCCTTCATCCGGCTGACGGTAGGGCTTCGAGTGGAACGCCGGTCGTGGCGCTGAGGTAGCGGTCGACGACGCGCCGGTAGTAGTCGGGACCGAAGCCCAGCTCGCGCACGACGGGCGCGAGGCGGCTGAGCTTGGTCAGGGAGATGTCGTGCCGCGCGTACGCCTCGCGGTAGGTCTTGACCAACGGCACGCGCAGCCGTTCTTCCAGGTGTGCCACCACGTCCTCGACCGGAACGGGCACACCGCTCGCAACGTTGACGACCTCGTCGCACACCCTGCTCGTGAGCAACGCGTCGAGCAGCCGCACCACGTCCAGCACGTCGATGAGGTCGCGGTGCGCTCCCCGCCAGACCTCGACCCGCCCGGACCGCACCTGTGCCACCAGCGTCGGCATCATCTGATGTGGACGCTGGTCCGGGCCGACGAGATGGCCCAGGCGCAGCACCAGGTGGGCCACCCCCGAGGCACGGATCAACGCCTCCATCGCGAGCTTGTGGCGCCCGTAGGCGTTGCCGGGGAACACCGGTCCGTCCTCCGTGCCCGGCGAGTCCGGTGAGCCGTACATGGCGGCGGACGCGGTGGAGAAGTAGACGAACAGCCTGCCTTCCGCGCGGCACCTGCGGATCGCGTCGTGCAGGATGCCGGTCTCGCGGCCGAACTCCTCCGACGACGTGGCGACGGTCGAGGAGGATCCGGCCGCGAACGCGACGACGTCATGATGCTTTCCCGCTATGCGAGCGAGGTTCACGGCCAAGAAGCCACGTCCGATGACGTCCATGGAAGTCCCTTACTGGGAGATGTCCTGTTCGCTGCGGACACCGATGTGTTGCACGAGCAGACCGTCGCGGCCCTCGAAGAAGTGCGCCTGCGCGTAGGTGAAGCGCGTGCCGACGGGAGCCGCCTGGCCCTCCTCGGTCTCGATGCCGGTGAAGCGCACGCGCAGCACGACCGTGGTGCCCTCGGCGACGGCCTGCTGCACCTCCCACTTGGCGTCCTTGAAGCGGCGGTTGAGCCACAGGATGTGCTGCCGCACGCCTTCCGGGCCGTCGGGGAACATCCCGGGCGGGCCGGTGACGTCGAAGAAGTCGTCGTGGATGAGCTCGTCGACCAGGCCGAGGTCCTGCGTGTTCAACGCGACCTGCAGCTTGAGCGCGAGATCTTTGTAGTGCTCGCTGATGGACTTCTTGTACGTCGCGGCCAGCGCGACGTCCAAGGAGGGTTCGGTGACCGCGGTCATGTTGAGTCTCCCTCGAAGATTCCTTGAAAAGAGCCCATGACGGGCGGAAGGCCCGCCGATCGCGGTGATCGGCGAGCCTTCCTGACAAACTCGGGTGTTACTTGTTGGCGTCCGCGTTCCACTGCGCCGCGGCGGCGTTGTCGTCCCCGCCACCCCACTGCGCTGCGGCTTCGGCACTCCACTCGCCGCCGTCGCCGCCTTCCCAGGCGCTCGGGTCCCACGCGGGCTTCGGCATCCTCGGCAGGAAGAAGATCAGCCCGGCCGCCGCGAGCTCCAGCGCCACGACGACCCAGATGCTGGTCTCGATCGCCGGCAGGTAGCCGGATCCGTTCACGACCGCGAAGAACACGGTGCCGAGGACCGCGACGCCCAGCGCGCCGCCGAACTGCTGCACCGAGGTCAGCGTGCCGGACGCCGAACCCGTCTCCTGCGGGTCGACCCCCGCGAGGATCAGCTCGAAGAACGGCGCCATCGCGAGACCCATGCCGATGCCCGCGAAGAACAGCGACGGGGACATCGCCCAGCCGCCCACGTCCGGACCGCCCAGCTTGATCGTGAAGTAGAACGCGACCAGGCCGGCGACCATGCCGGTGAGTCCGATGTGGATCAGGCGACGGCCGAGCTTCGCGGCCAGGCCCGCGCCGGACGCGGCGAAGCCGAACGTGGAACCGATCGCCTGCGGCAGCACCGCGAGCGACGCGCCGAGCGGGGTGAACCCGAGGCCCAGCTGCAGGTAGACGCTCAGCACCAGCGAGAAACCGGTGAGCGCGGAGAACAGCGCGAGACCCGCGACCAGGCCGCCGTTGAACGCCTTCTTCTTGAACAGCGACGGCACGACGAGCGGCTCGCCACCGTTGCGGTCCCGGCGGCCCTCGTACCAGCCGAACAGGAAGAACGTGAGCACACCGGCCACGATGGACACGAAGGTCCACGCCGGCCAGCCCGCTTCACGTCCCTGCACGACCGGGAAGACCAGCAGCGCGGCACCGCCCGAGGCGAGCAACGCCCCGACCAGGTCCAGCTTCTTGGCCGTCTTGGTGGCCTTGGGGAAGCACCTGATGGCACCGAAGATCGCCAGCAGGCCGAGCGGCGCGTTGATCAGGAAGATCATCCGCCAGCCGGTGCCGAACAGGTCGGCGTTGATCAGCCAGCCGCCGAGGATCGGGCCGCCGATGGTCGCGAGCCCGAGGATCGGGCCGTAGGCGCCGAACGCCTTGGCCATCTCCTTGGGCGGGAACACCTCGGTGATGACGCCGAGTCCCTGCGGCAGCATCATCGCGCCGAAGAGCCCCTGCACCACGCGGGCCGTCACCAGCACGCCGGGCGACGTCGAGACGCTGCACAGCACCGAGGCGACCGTGAAGCCGGTGGCGCCGACGACGAACACGGTCTTCTTGCCGAAGATGTCGCCGAGCCGGCCACCGATGATCAGGCCGCACGCCATGGCGAGCGTGTAACCGGCGCCCAGCCACTGGATGAACGTCGCGCCACCACCGATGTCCGCCACGATGGACGGGGCGGCGATGACCGTGATCAGGGAGTCGAGAATGTCCATCGCGGTGGCCAGCAGGATGACGCCGAGTGCCAGCCAGCGCCATTTGAACGGCTCACCTTGGCTCGCGTTGGCTCCCGGCCAACTCTGCGCACCTGGATCCGGCGCCGCGTCGATGTTCTGGGTCATAGCTCCTCACTCAGTTCCTTCCGCTGCGCCGACGGCGCTGTGACGGACGAAGTCCTCGATCACCGGCACGACCGCGCCGGGCGAGGGCATTTCCTCGATCGCTTGCTTCAACTGACTCGCCCGGTCCCGGTAGGACGCGTCCTCCAGCAACGCCCGGCAGGCCTCGAGCACCTCTGCCGGTTCCACCTCCTGCGACTGGAGCTGCCTGGCGGCACCGAACTCGCAGAGGCGTTGCGCGGAATCCCGTTGCTCCGCCATGACTCCCGGAGCGAGCAGCTGCGGAAGTCCGGCGATCAGGGAGGACATGGTCGATCCCCCACCCGCGTGGTGCACCGTCAGATCACAGGCGGGCAGCACGGAGGTGAGCGGCATCCACCCGGCGGCGACAACGGCGTCGGGCAGCGGAGCGAGCTTGGCGACCGCTTCGTCCGGCATCGCGAGCACGAGCTCCACACCCAGCGAGGGCAGGGTGCGGACCAGTTCGTCGAAGATGGCCGGACCCGCGGGGGAGTTCGGCAGGATGGTGCCGAGCGTGATCATGATGCGGGGGCGGTCGCGCTTTTCGAAGACCCACGAGGGCACCGGGGCCGGCGTGTCGTACTGGACGCACCGCATCGGTTGTCCCGCAGTGACATTTTTCGGAACATCCTTCGGCCGGATGAGCGCGGGACAGGTGTCGAGCACCATGTCGGGCTCCGGCAGCGCGTCGAACCCGAGCCTCTCCAGCTCGGGCGCGAGTTCCACGGCCGTCCAGCCGTCGATGTCGGAGCGGTAACCGATGCCGATGCCGTTCTCGAACCACGGAATGCCGTGCAGCTTCGCGGCGACACCGGCGGAGAACGCGTGCGCCTCACCGATGATCGCGTCCGGACGCCACGCCTCGGTGATCGCCAGCATGCCGTCGATCGTGCGGGCGGCGAGCCGGCCGAACCCGCGGCCGACCTGCTCGAGCAGGCCTTCCTCGGTGTCCGCCTGCGCCAGCTGGTTGCCCGCACGGTCGTGCAGCATGACCTCACGCATGTGCATGGGGCCGTACGTGGCCACGTGCGGCAGGCCCGAACCGTTGACCGTGGCGGCCATGCTCTCCGGGCTCGCCACCAGCACCTCGTGACCCGCCGCCCGCAAGGCCCACGCCAGCGGGACGACCGGGAAGTAGAGGCCGAACGACGGACCGCTACTCACTAGGATCTTCATGCTGACCACGCTATTCAAGCCGGGTAGGGCGGCACTTGAGTCGCGGTGGAGCCGCATCACCCGATGGTGTTTTTCTGGGAAACGGCAGGTACTATTTCTGCCCCAATTCGGCTAGCCCAGCGCGTTGAGGGCCGCCACCAACGTCCTGGCCTGCACGTTCACGTAACGGCCGTGCCGCAGCAGATCCGTCAGCTGCCCCACGGTGACCCACGCGTACTGCGGCGGAACATCGGCCGGGAATGATTCGTCCGCCTCCACGACGAGATAGTCGCTCTCGGTGTCGAGGAATCGGCCGCCTTCTTCGGAATGCACCGTCGAGTAGTGGATTCGCGACTTCTCCGCGGCCAGCACGTGGTCGAGGAACGGCGGCCGTTCGGCGTCGTGGTAGTTGCCGGGCACGCACTGCACCGTCGGCCCCAGTTCCACCGTGTCGAGGAACCCGCCTTCCAGGCGCGCGTGCACCAGCACGTGCAGCACGCCGCCGAACTGCTTCACGATGAACGCCGCGACGCCTCTGCCGTGCTGCTCGAACAACGGCTGCGTCCAGCTCGTCACCTCGCGGTTGCCCGCGATCGCCCGCACCGCGACGCACCTGAAGAACTTCCCGTCCTCACGGCAGATCTCGTCTTCCTTCCGGATCCAGCCGGACACGGCGCCGAGCGGGACGCGCGAGACGTCGATGTCGTGGTCGGCGCGCTGCCCGGTGAACCAGCTCAGCACGTCCGGGGTCGCCGACAAAGCACCGGCGTGCGGGTCGCGCGAGGCCAGCAGGGCGGCCTGGAAGTCGTTCGCGGGCTCCGCGAAACCCGGTGCGGGCAGGCAGGAGAGCACCGTGCGCGAGTCCATGTTGACGAGGTTGTCCCTGTGCAGCAACGCGTTCACCTGGCCGAGCGTGAGCCAGACGAAGTCGTCGTCGGCGGGGACGTCCTCGGTCACCTCGACGACGATGTTGCGGTTGCTCTTGCGGTAGAACCACGACCCGTGCTCGGACTGGAGCACGTCGACGATCACCCTGCCGCGCTGGGCGCCCTCGGCGAAGTACTCCAGGTACTTCACCTTGGCGCCCTTGTGCACGCGCGTGTAGTTCGACTTCGTGGCCTGCACGGTCGGGGAGAGCTGCAGCAGGTTCGGGTTGCCGGGTTCCATCTTCGCCTGCATGAGGCAGTGCAGGACCCCGTTGAACTCCTTGACGAGGATGCCGAGCATGCCGACCTCGGGCTGGCGGATGATCGGCTGGCTCCACGAGCGCGCGGCGGTGTCGACCTTCAGGCCCTCGACGGTGAAGAACTTGCCGCTCCGGTGCCGGATGTTGCCGGTGCCCTCCTCCGTGTACCAGAGGTCCAGGTCGGCGAACGGGATGCGCTCGACGCGGAACGCGTTGGCGAGCCAGCGTTCGGTCAGCCACAGGTCGAAGTGTTCGGTCTGCAGGAACGCGCCCTGCACGGCGGCGGCGGACTTCGCGAGCCTCGCCGGGAGGTCGGTGTCCTCCCGCCTGCGCAGCTGCGTGGTGGACGATGTCACGGCAACCTCCCTGGGGAACTCCCTCGACTGGCGAAACGGTGTCGGCGCGCGCTTGAGCGTGAATGGGGAAGTGGCTGAGGAAAACGGTTTCGAGCAGGTCACGAGCCATTCGCGGTGACGGGTTCTCACCATCGGGCGACCCAACAACCGCCTGCGAAAGGTCCCACCGTGTCGAGCCAAGCAGCGAGTTCGTCGAGACTCCCGTCGCTGACGGGTATGCGGTTCGTCGCCGCGGCAATGGTCTTCGTCTTCCACGGCAGCCTGGAGTTCCTCTTCAGGTCTCCCGAGGTCGGCTTCCTGTACATGATCGCGACGAGCACCGCCGGGTTCGTCGGTGTGTCGTTCTTCTTCATCCTCAGCGGGTTCGTGCTCACGTGGTCGACGCGGCCGGGTGACACGAGGGGAAGCTTCTGGCGCCGGCGGTTCGCGAAGATCCTGCCCAACCACGTCGTCACGTTCGCCGCGGCGATCGTGCTGCTGCTGGTGTTCCGCCAGGCGGTCGTCCCGGCCTCCGCGGCCGCGAACCTGTTCCTGGTGCAGTCGTGGATCCCGAACTACGAGGTGCTGTTGTCCGGCAACGGTGTCGCGTGGTCGCTGTCCGTCGAGGCCGTGTTCTACCTGTCGTTCCCGTTCCTGCTGGTGCTGATCAACAGGATCCGGCCGTCGCGGCTGTGGTTCTACGCCGGCCTCGCGGTGCTCGCGGTGCTGCTGGTTCCGGTGCTCGCCAAGGTGTTGCTGCCGTCGACGCCGGTGTGGCCGTGGGGTCCCGCGTCCTACGTCCAGATCTGGTTCGTCTACAACTTCCCGGTGACGCGCCTGTTCGAGTTCGTCCTCGGCATCATCCTGGCGCGGATCGTCATGACCGGGCGGTGGATCGGGCTGAACGTCAAGTGGGGCGTCGCGCTCGCGTTCGCCGGCTACGTCGCCTCGTTGTTCGTGCCGTTCCTGTACTCGTTCACCGGCGCCACGGTCATCCCGCTGGCGTTGCTGATCCCGGCCGCGGCGGTCGCGGACGTCAAGGGGCGCGGGACGTTCTTCGCACGGCCGGGCATGGTGTGGCTGGGTGAGGTGTCGTTCGCGTTCTACCTGGTGCACCGGCTCGTGCTGATGTACGGGCACTGGGCGTTCGGCACGGAGATCAACGTTTTCGGCGCGCTGGGCGGCAAGGCGTGGTCGGCACCGGTCGCGCTGGCGTTCCTGGTGGCGGCGTTCGCGGTGTCCCTGCTGGTGTCCTGGGCGCTGTTCGCGTGGGTGGAGACGCCGTTCATGCGCCGCTTCGGCCGCACCGCGGTGAAGCCGTTGCAGGCCTCGCCGCAGGAGGACGTCGTTGGCGTGGTTCGTTAAGCGCGCGAAGAAAAAGGCCCGCCGGTCGCCGGCGGGCCTTTTTCGTGCCGTCACCAGGTGACGGGCATTTCGTAGACGCCGTACATGACCGCGCCGTCCTTGTACTGCAGCTCGTTCCACGGCTTCGCGAGCTTGATGTCCGGGATGCGCTGGAACAGCTTGGTGAGCACCACGGTCAGCTCGACCCTGGCGATCTCCGCGCCGATGCAGTGGTGCACGCCGTAGCCGAACGCGACGTGGTTGCGCGCGTTCGGGCGGGTGATGTCGAACTTGTCGGGCTCGGGGAAGGCCTCGGGGTCGCGGTTGGCCGCGCCACCGCAGATGATCATGCCCTCGCCCTCCTTGATGGTGACGGGGCCGGCGTCGATGTCGGCCAGCGCCACGCGGGAGGACGCGAGGTCGCCCGGCGTGAGGTAGCGCAGCAGCTCCTCGACGGCGTTGGGCGCGAGGCTCCAGTCGTTCTTCAGCTTCTCCAGCTGGTCGGGGTGCTCCAGCAGGGTCATGGTGCCGATCGCGATCATCGCGGCGCTGGTCTCGTGACCGCCGTTGAGCAGCAGGCGGACCAGGTTGACGAGCTCGCGGCTGTCGTAGAGACCGGCCTCGTGGAAGCGGACGACGATGCGGCTGATCAGGTCCTCGCCCGGCTCCTTCAGCTTGCGTTCGAGCAGCTCGGCGAGGTAGCCGTTCAGCTCCGTGATCGCGGCCATCCGCACCTCGGCGCTGGACCTGCCGCCGAACAGCTTGTCGGTGCGGTCGTGCAGGTAGTCGTGGTCCTGGTGCGGGATGCCGAGGATCTCGCAGACGATCGTCAGCGGCACCGGCAGCGCCAGCGCGGTGACGAGGTCGCACGGCGGGCCCTGGCGCAGCATCTCGTCGATGCGCTCGTCGACGATGGCCTCGATCTTCGGCAGCATCGCGCGGACCCGCTGCTTGGTGAACTCACCGGACACCGCGGCCATGCGGCGGTAGACCGTGTGCTTGGGCGGGTCCCAGCCGATGAAGGAGCCCTCGGTGCGGAACTGCGGCGGGATGTCGATGTAGTACGGGAAGCCCTCGTGGCCGCGGTCGGAGCTCGCGTTCGGCTCGGTGAGGAGTTTGCGCACGTGCTCGTAGCTCGTGACCACGTACGCCTCACGACCGGTGCGGAGCCCGACCTTGGCGATGGGGGTTTCCGGCCGGAGCCGCGCGTATTCCTCCGGGGGCTGGAACGGGCACTTGCGGTGCCAGGGGAAAGGCGTCAGCTCTGGTTCGGCGTTGGTCATGGCGGTTCCCTTCTCGTCAGCCGCGCTCGACCGTGCCAGCCGCGCGTGGAGATGGCCTGGATGTCCGCTCGACCGCCTTCGAGGTGACTTCTAGCCGTGGCCCGTAACGTGCCCGCGCATGAACGTCACCGAGTTCGAGGTCACCGTCCCCGAGTCCTCTGTGGACGATCTGCGCACCCGTCTGTCGCTGACCCGCTGGCCCGACGCGGAGACGGTGGCGGACTGGTCGCAGGGCGCGCCACTTTCCTTCGTCCGTTCGCTCGCCGATCACTGGGAGCACAAGTACGACTGGCGCGCCGTCGAGACGCGGCTCAACTCCCTTCCCCAGTACCGCGCCGAGATCGACGGGCTGGGCATCCACTTCCTCCACGTCCGCTCGCCGCACGCGGGCGCGACGCCGTTGCTGCTCACCCACGGCTGGCCCGGTTCGGTGCTGGAGTTCCTGGAGGTGGTCGAGCCGCTGACCAACCCCGCCGACCCCGCGGACGCGTTCCACGTCGTCGTGCCCTCCCTGCCGGGCTACGGCTTCTCGGACAGGCCCGCGGAGACCGGTTGGGGCGTCGAGAGAATCGCTCGCGCGTGGTCGTCGTTGATGACCGGCCTGGGCTACGAGCGCTACGCCGCGCACGGCGGTGACTGGGGCTCGTTCGTCACGGCCGAACTCGGTCACATCGACGCCGGGCGGCTCATCGGCATCCACCTGACGATGGTGTTCGCCGGGCCTCCTGAGGCGCAGGTCGAGCTGACCCAGCGCGACTACGCGGGGCTGGCGGCGTTGAAGGAGTTCCAGGCTCGCGAGGCCGGCTACTCGGCCATCCAGATGACCAAACCGCAGACCATCGGCTACGGGCTGCAGGACTCCCCCGTCGCACTGCTGGCCTGGATCGCGGAGAAGTACTACTCGTGGACCGACCACGACAGGCCGTTCGAGGACGTGGTCCCGGTCGACAAGCTGCTGGACGCCGTCTCGATCTACTGGTTCACCGGCACGGCGACGTCGGCCGCGCGGCTGTACTGGGAGTCGCACAACCGCGTGCCGATGCACCAGGTGTCCGTGCCGACCGGCGTGACGATCTTCCCGAAGGACGCGCGCATGCCGAAGGCGTGGATCGAGGCCAGGTTCAGCGACCTGCGCTACTGGCACGACGCCCCGGCGGGCGGCCACTTCCCCGGCATCGAACGCCCGGACGTCCTCGTCGCCGAGCTCCGGACCTTCTTCCGCCAGGTCCGCTGACAAGACGGATGAACGGCGCTTTTGTCCACCTGAGGTGGACAAAAGCGCCGTTCATCAAGAACTAGGCCGCGGTGCGCAGGTCGAAGCCGGGGACGGCGACCATCTCGGGCCGGATCGGGCAGTTCGCCGCGAGCAGCCGCCGCGCCAGGACGTGGTCGACGGGCTTGTTGACGGACTCGACGCCGAGCAGCCTGTCACCGGCGAAGCAGAACACGGAGAACGCGCCGGTCGTCGGATCCCCCGTGACCACCACGTTGTCGTGGCCGTCGGTGAGGCCGGCGATCTGCACCTTCATCGCGTACTGGTCGCTCCAGAACCACGGCACCTGGACGTAGGGCTCCGCCGACCCCCCGATCACCGCGGCGACGCGGCTCGCCTGGTCCACGGCGTTCTGCACGGACTCCAGCCGGACCTGCCGCGTGCCGTGCGGGAAGCGGGCGCAGTCGCCGATCGCGAAGATCTCCGGGTCGGACGTGCGCAGCCGCGCGTCGACCACGATGCCGTCGTCGACGGTGAGCCCGGCCTCCTGCGCCAGTTCCACGTTCGGCACCACGCCGATGCCCGCGACGACGAGATCGGCGGGCAGCGTCGTGCCGTCCGCGAGCACGACCTCACCGGGCCGCACCTCGGACACGGTGGCGTTGAAGAGGAACTTCACGCCTCGCCGCCGATGCACCTGGACGACGTGCTCGGCCGTGTGCTCGGAAAGAACCCGTGACAACGCACGGGGTTGCGCCTCGACCACGGTGACGTCACAACCGGCTTCGCTTGCCACGGCAGCGTGTTCGAGCCCGATGAACCCGGCACCGATCGCGACCACACGGCCCTCGGGACGGGCGAGGTCGGCGTCCCCGATCGTGCGGATCGTGTGCGCGCCGGGAACCGGACGCGGTCGCGAACCTGTTGCCAGCACGAGGTTCTCGTAGTCGAGGACACGACCGGAACGCAGCACGACCTGCCGCCCGGCGCGATCGACGGAGACCGCCGGATCGTCGAGCACGAGGTCGATGTCGTGCTCGGCGTAGTAGCTCTCCGGGCGGAACACCAGGTCGCCGACGCCGATGTCCCCCTGCAGGTAGGCCTTCGTGAGCGGCGGGCGCTGGTAGGGCAGCACGCCCTCGTCGCCGATCAGCGCGATGGTGCCGCGGTGTCCCAGTTCTCGCAGGGACACCGCGGCCTGGCAGCCCGCCTGGCCGGCCCCGACGATGACGACGGAAGCGTCGGTCATCAGTAGTTCCCCAGGCCACCGCAGACGTTGAGCGCCTGCGCGGTGATGGAGTTCGCGGTCTCCGTGGTCAGGTAGGTGACCAGGCCGGCGACCTCCTCCGGCGTGGAGTAGCGGCCGAGCGGGATCTTGGCGTTGAACCTCTCCAGGACGTCTTCCTCGGTGATGCCCCAGTGGTTGGCGTACCCCTGGCGCACCTTGCCGGCCATCGGCGTCTCGACGTAGCCGGGGCAGACGGCGTTGACCGTGATGCCGGTCTTGGCCAGCTCAAGGCCGACGGCCTTGGTGAAGCCGACGACGCCGTGCTTCGACGCGCTGTACGGGGAGGCGTAGATGACGCCCTGCTTGCCGCCGGTGGACGCGATGTTGATGACGCGGCCCCAGTCGCCCTGGTTCATCCTGCCGGTGGACAGGACCTCCTTGGTGACGCGGAAGACGCTGTGCAGGTTGGTGTCGATGACGTCGGTCCAGATGTCCTCGTCCAGCGTGGCGATCTCGCCGCCACCGCCGCGGCCGGCGTTGTTGACGAGGATCTCGATGCGGCCGAACGTCTCCACGGCCTTCTCGACGGCCTTGCGGATGTCCTCGGTGGACTTGACGTCGCAGGTGGTGCCGTCGGCCTCGTATCCCTCTTCACGAAGCTGCTTGACCGTCGAAGCGACGTTCTCCGCGTCGCGCGCGACCACGAACACCGCGTGGCCCGCCGCGCCGAGCGACTCCGCGACGGAGAGGCCGATTCCGCTGGTTGCGCCCGTGACGAAGGCGACCCGTCGAGTCATGGTTCAACGCTCCTCAGAGTTGCTTCTCGGGAAGGTGGACGACGAGCCCGTCCATCTCCTCGGTGACCGGGATCTGGCAGCTCAGCCTGCTGTTGTCCTGACGGGGGCTCGCGGTGACGCAGAGCAGCCCGTCCTCCAGGTCGTGCATCGCGGGCAACGGTTTGGTGTTGTCCCTGTCGACGTAGATGTGGCAGGTTCCGCACGTCGCACCGCCGCCGCACTGGGCCAGGATGCCCTCGACGCCGGCGAGCTTGGCTCCGCGCATGATCGAGTTGCCCGGCTCGACGTCGACGACCGACGACGTCCCGTCCGGGTGGACATAGGTGATCTTGGCCATCGCGGTGTCTCCCCACGCACTCGGCTCGCCGGACATGCTCGAAGGTGCCCGTGCGGACTGGGGATCGCCTGGAACTCCCCTGGAACGCGTTCGAGACCTCCTCTAGGGCCTTTTGCGACCCTCACAAGCCGACGCAACCGACGCGGAGGTCTTACCGTGCCCGACGCACTGCAGGAGTTCTACGAACAGCGACCGGACTGGTCCGCGCCGTCGGCGGAAGACGGCCTCGAACGCGCCACCATCTCGGTGCCCCGCGACTACGGCGAGCCCGGCGGCGCTCAGCTCACCATCGCCCTTTCCCGTCTCCGCGCGACGAACCCCGCCAAGCGCCGCGGTGTGCTGCTCTCGGTCAACGGCGGTCCCGGCGGCGACAACGGCGAAGGTCTCAAGCTGCCGCTGGAGTTCCCGGCCGCGGTGCGCGAGGCGTACGACCTGATCGGGTTCGACCCGCGGGGCACCGGCGAGTCCACCAGGCTCTACAGCGAGGTCGCGGTGCCCGTGGCGCCGTTCGACTCGCGGCCGCCGGACTCGCTGTTCGAGCAGATCGCCCTCGACATGCGCGAGCGGGAGCTGGCGTGCGCACGGGCGGGCGGCGACCTGCGCCCGCACATCACCACCCGCAACATCGCGCGGGACATGGACGTCATCCGCGGTGTGCTGGGCGAGGACCGGATCAGCTTCGTCGGCTACGCCTACGGCACGCTCGTCGGCGCGGTCTACGGGTCGATGTTCCCCTCGCGCCTGGACCGCAGCGTGCTCGACTCGTGCGTGAACCCGAACTGGACGTGGCGCGAGCAGTTCGTCACGCAGGCCGAGGCCGTGTACCGCAACGTGCAGAAGTGGGCCCAGTGGACCGCCGAGCGCAACGTCCACTTCGGACTGGGCCGGTCCGCGGCCGCGGTGCTGGAGACCGTCGAGGAGGTCGTCTCATCGCTGGAGGAGATGGGTGCCGTTCACCTGCGCACGTTGTTCGACGGCGCGGTCGGCACGCGCGCCACCGACCGCGGGCAGTGGGACTCGCTGGGCTACCTGGTCGGTGACCTGCGCAAGGCGGAGGACGTCGCCACCGCCCAGAAGCTGATCGCGGGCAACGGCACGTGGCGTCCGCAGGACACGACCGGTGAGCTCCGCATCGGCGTGCTGGAGGCCATCACGATGGAGACGGAGTGGCCGACCGACCTCGACGTCTACTTCGCCGACATGCGCGAGCACCGCGAGCACTACCCGTACGGCTTCGGCGTGCTGCGCGCGCAGCCGTGGGTCGGCGCGTTCCGCACGTTCTCGAACCGCGAGGAGCCCACGTACGTCAAGCGGGTCGGCTACCCGGTGGGGCTGGTCGTGCAGGCGGACGGCGACCAGTTCGACCGCTACGAGGGTGGTGTCGCGATGGCCGAACGTCTCGGCCACCACCTGGTCGTCGTCGAGGACTCCGGCGACCACGAGGTGTACGCCTTCGCCGGCAACACCGTGCTCGACGACATCGTCAACGCCTACCTGGTCGACGGTGTGCTGCCGGACAGGCGCGTCGGCGTGCCGGGTTCGACGCCGCGGCCGGACATCCCGGCGGATGCCTGAAAACGAAGAAGGGGCCCTCGCGGGCCCCTTCTTCGTTCACCTGGCTGCTTCTCTCACCGCGTCCACGAGCTGAGCCAGCTCCACCGACTCGCAGGAGGTGGGGCCGCCGGTCCTGACGGCGGACACGAAGCTGCGGGCCGCGTTGGCGTACTGGTCGTCGGGTTCGAGCGAGAGCCGCTCGGCGCCGAGCCGCACGATCGGCGCGAGGTCGGCGGGCGGAGCGTAGGCGCGGTCGACGGTGATGTGGCTTTCGCTGCCCCACACCGCGTAGCTCGCCCGGTAGGTGTGCTCCATGCCGAACGTGAGCTGGGCCGTGACGCCACCGGGTGCTCTCAGCAGCACCGATCCCGAGACGTCCACACCGTAGGTGCTGTCGATCTTCAGGCTCGCGCCGAGCACCCGCAGGCCCGGGCCGAGCACCAGCATCGCGGCCTTGAGCGGGTACACCCCGACGTCGAGTAGCGCTCCGCCGGCGAGGTCCTTGCGGTACCTGATGTCCCCCGACGGCCGCGGCGGGATCGTGAACGCGGCCTCGAACGCCCGCACCTCGCCGACAGCGCCCGCACGGACGAGCGCGCGCACCTCGTGGTGCTGGGAGTGGAACGGGAACAGGAAGTTCTCGCGCAGCACGAGCCCGCACTCCCTGGCCTGGGCCACGAGGTCCGCGGTCTCCTCAAGCGACGGCGTGACCGGTTTTTCGGCCAACACGTGCTTTCCGGCGCGCAACGCACGTTCGATCCACACGGCGTGATGCGCCGCCGGCAACGGCACGTACACCGCGTCGAGATCCATGCCGAGCAGCTTCTCGTACCCGGTGACCGCCTCGCAGCCGTAGTCGGCGGCGACCTTGCCCGCCTTCTCGCCGTCCCGGCTCGCGACCGCGACTATGTCCACATCAGACAGTCCGGCGAACGCGGGCAGCATCCTGCGCCTGGCGATGTCGGCGCACCCGACGACGCCGAGCCTCACTCGCCGATCAGCGCCGCTGGCCATGTCCGCGCTACCGCCGTTTCGTACCGCAGCGCGACGTGGCTCGACGCGCTGACGATGTCGCGCCAGAACCGCTGCAACGGCGAGTTCTCGCTGAACCCGCTCGTGCCCGCCGCCCGGACGAGGGTGCCCACCGCGTCGACGAGGCTGTCCGCGGTGAAAGCGGCGTTGCGCTCGCAGCGGGCCATCAGCCTCGGGCTGAAGGTGCGCTCGTCGAGCACCTGCGCGTTCTGCTCCACGAGGAACCGCGCGGAGTCGATCTGCGCGGAGGCCCGGCACAGGTCGACGCCCTGGGTGGTGTTGACCTTCTTGCCCCTCATGGCGTCCGTGGCCGCGTGCAACGCTCCGTACGCGGCGCCGACCGCAGGGGCGACGAACGTGAGGCCACCGACCGCCTGGAACGGCGCGTTGTGCGCCGGCAGGTCGCTCGTGGCGTTGTTGCCGGAGATGAAGTCCGCGCGCAGGAACGACAGGTGCTCCGGCACGAAGACGTCGTCGACGATCACGGTGTGGCTGCTGGTGGCCCGCATGCCCGCGTTGTCCCAGCTCTCGACGACGCTGAAGTCCTTGCGCGGCAGGGCGAAGAACCGCGCCTCGGGTTCGCCGCCGGTCGCGACCATGCCGCAGACCAGCGCCCAGTCGGCGAAGTCGACCCCGCTGACGTACGCCCAGCGGCCGCTCAGCCGGTGACCGCCCTTCGTCGTCGCGGCCTTGCCGAGCGGCGGCTGCGCGGTGACGACGAACGTGTCGGGGCTGTCGCCCCACAGCTCGTCGTGGCCCAGCCGCGGCAGGTGCGTGGCGTACCGGGCGGAAAGCGCGGAGAGCGAGGCGCACCACGCCGTCGAGGCACAGCCCTCACCGACCGCGATGACGGCCCGCGTGAGCTCGCCGAACCCGCCTTCGCTGCCACCGTGGGACTTCGCGACGAAGTGCCGCGCGAACCCGGCCTCCCGCACGGCCGCCACGACCTCCGCCGCGAGCTTGCGCGTCCGGTCGGCTTCCTGGGCGTGCTCGGCGGCGAGCGCGCCCACCTTCTCCGCGACCGGAACGAGACCGGTGTCGCTCATGCGGCTCCTTCCCCTGCCGCCACGGCGGCGATGGCGACGGGCGAGGGCTCGTCGCGGTGGATCGTGCGGGACCTGGCCTGCAGCTCGCCGCCGACGCGCACGAGCACGTCCTCGATGAAGAACGTCGGCTCGAACGTGACGTTGCCCGCCTTGTCGGTCCTGGTGACCAGTGAGCAGTACGAGACGTTGAGCGTGTTGTCGTCGACCTCTTCGATGACGTAGTGGTCGTTCCAGTGCCGCACGGCGGCGCCGGCGTAGCGCGGCAGCGCGGCCTTGGCACCGGCGATGAGCGCGGCCCGGCCCTCGACCTTCTCGCCGCGGTGGGCGTGGTCGGTGACGCCGTCCTCGGTGAAGGTGGCCGCGTACCCCTCGATGTCGAGCGCATCGAGCAGCCGCATCTGCAGCGCGTAGAACGTCTTCACCTCGATGTAGGTGTGCACGCTGACTGGGGACACTACGACTCCCTCCTCCTGTGAGCTGTGCCGTCGACGATCCACACCGGCGGTGGAAGACCGGTGGAGGACGTCTCGTTCGAGGGCGCTTCTAGTTGCCGTGCAGCGGTTTCGGTGATGCTGAGCCCGATTTGTCCATCACACCTGGAGGGCTCATGTCGGAGGCAACTCCCGATGTCGCCAAGTCCGTCACGGTCGAGTGCTCGATCGAGCAGGCGTTCGCGATCTTCGCGGAGCACCCGCTCGACTGGTGGCCGGAGAAGCACGTCTTCGTGCGGGACCGTCAAGCCATCACCATCGAGCCCGTCGTGGGCGGCCGCTACTACGAAACAGGCGCCGACGGTCAGGAGATCGCCTGGGGCACGATCACCGAGTGGGACCCGCCCAACCGCCTGGTGATGACGTGGCGCGTCGGCCCCGGCTGGCAGCCGATCCACGAGGACTCCAGGGCGTCGTTCATCAAGGTGGACTTCGAGGCCGTCGGTCCTGCCACTACGAAGGTGACGCTGACGCACGCCGACCTGGACCGCCACGGCCAGCCGCTGGCCGCCCAGATCTTCGGCGCGCTGGACGGCCCCAGCCCCGGCGACACGCTCGCCAAGTATGCGACGGCGGTGCTGAAGCACGCACCCGCGAAGGTCTGATCCCGCCGCGACGCGAAGAGGCCCACCACCCAGGAGGATCGGGGTGGTGGGCCTCTTCTTCTCAGGCGCCGATCTGGTTCCGTGCGGGGTCGGCCACCGCCACGACGCTCTGCACGTCGACCAACCGGGAAAGCTGCTTCACCAGCTGATCGGGAGAACGTCCGGCCGGCAGCCCCACCACCACGTCCATCCGGGAGACGTCGCCGCGCTCGGTGGGATCGAGGCTGAGCGACTCCACTTCGACGCCGCGGCTGGAGAACAGCACCACGACCCTGGCCAGCGCACCGGGGGCGTTGCGGAGCACCATCGACAGCACATGTCTGGTCATCACAGGTCCTCGTCGAACAGGGGCTTGATGCCCCGCACGGTCATGATCTCGTCGTTGCCGGTTCCCGCGGCCACCATCGGCCACACCTGGGCGTCCTCGCCGACCACGAAGTCGATCACCACCGGCCGGTCGCGCACCTCCATCGCGCGGATGATCACATCGTCCACTTCGGACTTCTCCGTGCACCGCAACCCGACGCAGCCCAGGGCCTGCGCGAGAGCGACGAAGTCGGGCACCCGTTCGTGGGTGGACAGGCCCGTGTTGGAGTACCGGCCTCGGTAGAAGAGGTTCTGCCACTGGCGGACCATGCCGAGGTTGCCGTTGTTGATGACGGCGACCTTGATCGGGATGCCCTCCAGCGCACAGGTGACGAGCTCCTGGTTGGTCATCTGGAAGCAGCCGTCACCGTCGATCGCCCACACCGCGCGGTCCGGCACGCCGCACTGCGCGCCCATGGCGGCCGGAACCGCGAAGCCCATGGTGCCCAGGCCACCGGAGTTGATGAACGAGCCGGGCCGCTCGTAGCCGACGAACTGCGCCGCCCACATCTGGTGCTGGCCGACGCCCGCCGTGTAGATCGCCTCGGGTCCGACGAGCTGGCCGATGCGGGCGATCACGTGCTGCGGCGCGAGCTTGCCGTCCGCGGGCCAGTCGTAGCCGAGCGGGAACCGTTCGCGCAGACCGTCGAGGTACGCCCACCACGAGGTGAGCTCCGGGCTCTGGCGCACGGCGGCGTTCAGCGAGTCGAGCACGTCGCGGCAGTCACCGACGATCGGCACGTCCGCCTTGCGGTTCTTGGAGATCTCGGCGGGGTCGATGTCGGCGTGGATCACCGCGGCGCCGGGGGCGAACAGCTCCAGCACACCGGTGACGCGGTCGTCGAAGCGGGTGCCCAGCGCGATCAGCAGGTCGGACTGCTGCAGGGCGGCCACGGCGGGCACCGTGCCGTGCATGCCCGGCATGCCGAGGTGCTGGCGGTGCGAGTCGGGGAACGCACCGCGGGCCATCAGCGTGGTGACGACCGGGATGCCGGTGCGTTCGGCCAGCGTCCGCAGCTGCGCGGCGGCACCGGCGCGGACCACTCCACCGCCGACGTAGAACACCGGCCGGCGGGAGGAGGCGATCAGCTGTGCCGCACGGCGGATCTCGCCGGCCGACGGCGTGACTCGCGGGAGCGCGACGGGCTGTGCCGGGGTGTACGTGGTGGTGGCGGCCAGCACGTCCTTGGGGATGTCGACGAGCACCGGGCCGGGCCTGCCGCCGGCGGCGAGCGCGAACGCCTCCGCGATCACCGCTGGGATGTCCGCGGGATCCGTCACCTGGAACGCGTGCTTGGTGATCGGCAGGGAGATGGAACGGATGTCGGCTTCCTGGAAGGCATCCGTGCCGATCATCGACCTGTTGACCTGGCCGGTGATCGCCACGATCGGCACGGAGTCCATGTGGGCGTCGGCGAGCGGCGTGACGAGGTTCGTCGCGCCGGGGCCCGACGTCGCCACGCAGACACCGACCCTGCCCGTCGCCTGCGCGTAGCCCGAGGCGGCGTGCCCGGCGCCCTGCTCGTGCCGCACGAGCACGTGCCGGATCTTCACCGAGTCCAGCAACGGGTCGTACGCGGGCAGGATGGCCCCGCCGGGAATGCCGAAGATCACTTCACAACCGGCGTCCTCGAGCGCGCGGACCAGCGAGCTCGCACCGGTGACGGTATCCACTTCTCTGGTCTCCCCGATCGGCTGCGGATCAACCGGCGAGCTGCCGCTCCAGCTGACGTGCGGACGTGGGACCGTTCAGCGACGGGTCGGAGCTGAGGATCGCGCACTGCAGCTGGCGCAGCCGCTCCGACGGCTCCAGGCCGAGCTCCTCGATCAGGGTGTCGCGCAACGACTGGTACGCCTCCAGCGCACGCCACTGACGTCCGGCGCGGTAAAGCGCGAGCATGTACTGCGCGCAGAGGTTCTCGTGCATGGGGTGCTGGGCGGTCAGCACGGACAGCTCGCTCAGCAGCGACTGGTGCTTGCCCAGCCGCAGGTCCGCCTCGATCCGCGCCTCCAGCACCCCGAGCCGCGACTCCTGCAGCCGCGTGACCTCCATGCCCAGCCGCACACCGATCTGCACGTCCACGAGCACCGGCCCGCGCCACACATCGGTGGCCGCCCGCAACAGCCTGGACGCGGACTCGAGGTCACCGACCTCCAGCGCGCGCTGACCGGCGGTCGCGAGCCGTTCGTAGCTGCGCACGTCGATGGACTCCGGCGCGATGTCGAGCATGTAGCCGCCGTAGCGGGTGACGAGCACGTTCTTCGCGGCGCCCGCGCTGCCCTCGGGAAGCGCCGCCTCGATGCGGCGGCGAACCTGGAGCACGTACGTCTGCAGTGTGGTGAGCGCGCTTCTCGGCGGTGTGACCCCCCACAGCTCCTCGATCAGGGTGGGCACGGTGACGACGTGACCCGCCTGCAACGCGAGCAACGAGAGCACCTGCCGCGGCTTGACCGCGCTCGGTGTGATCGAGATGCCGTTCTCCCTGGCCTCCAGCGGTCCGAGAACTTTGATCTCCATGATGGGAGCCCTCCCCAGTTCCAGTTTCAGCGGCGGCTTGCTGGTTGTTGTGCCATCAAGTTCACCTGAGGCGGGCTATCGAACGCCACGTAGTTCGGCATGACTCCGAGATGGCGAACTACCGCTCGCGGCATGAGAAATTCACGCGGCCGAACGCACCCAAACAAACCCCATGGGTAACGACTCGGGCACCGGATGTGACCAGGACGTCAAATAAAGGTCCTTTTGAGCGAAATCCGCCCGAATCGGGAACCGCGACACAATCTTCTGTACCGATTCAGAAGCCGATCCACGGGAGGATCGACTGTCTAGCATTTGCCGTGGGTTCGCCGAGAAGCCAGAGGTGCGCACTCGGCCCCCGTGGGGGAATCGTGAATGAGTCGCCTGGCCCGCCGAGACCCGGCGGGATCATCCACGCCGTTGTGGCGGGCATCTGTCTGGCCGACGCGGTGCAGCTCCTTCTGCGCGACCGGGAAACGACCCATTCCGCCATATATCTCATCACATTGACCTTCGTTCTCGCACTGCAGGCGCTCCAATCCGGTCAACTGACCACACCCGGACGCCGCATCGCGCTGGCGGCACAGGCCGTGCTCGTCTTCCTGCCGTTCCCGCTGACCGGCCACCTGTGGTCCGCGGTGCCAGGCCTGGTCGCCGGCGCCGCACCAGCGCTCCTCGGACCCGGCGCGGGCTGGACGGTGTTCGGCCTGACCGTCACGGCGACGAGCCTCCTGCAGACGTCCGCACCGACCTCGGCCCTGCAGGCCCTGATCGCCACGACCGCGACGGGCCTGCTCGTCGCCGGCATCGCGTTCCGCCCCGCCGCGCCACCCGAGCCAGGCGGCGCGGCACTGGCGCAGGAACGCCTCCGCGTCGCCCGCGACCTGCACGACCTGCTCGGCTACAGCCTCAGCGCGATCAAGCTGAAGAGCGAGCTCGCCCACCGGCTCGTCGCCGAACATCCGGACAAAGCCCAGGTGCACCTGAGCGACATATTGGACATCGCCGGAAACGCCCTCTCGGACGTGCGCTCCCTGGCCCGCAGCTACCGCCGCCTGTCGCTGCCCGAGACCTCGCACTCGGCGAAGACCATGCTGGCGGCCGCGAACATCGACGTCCGCGTCGAACTCGACCACGACTCCCTGCCGGAAGAGATCGAAACGGTGCTGGCCACGGTTCTGCGCGAGGCCGTGACCAACGTGCTGCGCCACAGCGACGCCGAGAACTGCGCCATCACCGTCCGCCAGACCGGCGACGCGGTGAAGCTCGACGTCGTCAACGACGGCGCCACCGCCCGCCCAAGCTCGTCGGACTGCAACGGCGTCCGCAACCAGGCCGAGCGCGTCCAGGCCGCAGGCGGCGTGTTCATGGCCCGGCACGTCGGCGGCGACCGCTTCCACGTCCACGCCGCCATCCCGCTCGTCGCCTGACCCAGCCCCTCGACCTCACCAATATCCAATATATCGGTCACGCCGCCACAGACCTTCAACCAGCGCAAACACCCCCGGATGCAAAAGACGTTTGCGGACGTCCGCAAACGTCTTTTGCATCCGGGTGGGGCACCACGACGCTGACCTGTACTTTTGCAACAGACGTTGCAGACGGACCGCAAGCGTTGTTGCAACGCTCCGCAGTCGGGAGAGGCCCCAGAACCGGGTCAGAACCAGCCGGCCTTGCGGGCGATCCGGACCGCGTCGACGCGGTTGCGGGCATCGAGCTTCGCCGTCACCGCCGTCAGGTAGTTGCGGATCGTGCCCACGGACAAGAAGAGCCTGCCGGCGATCTCCATGGCGTCCGCGCCGTCGGACGCCAGCCGCAGCACCTCCAGCTCGCGCGGAGTGAGCGGGCATTCGTCGGTGTCCCACGCCGAGAGCGCCAGCTGCGAGTCGATCACCCGGCGGCCTACCGCCACACCGCGGATGGCGTCCGCGAGCTCGTTGATGGGCGCGTCTTTGAGGATGAACCCGTTCACGCGGGCGTTGAGCGCGCGGCGCAGGGTTCCGGGCCGGCCGAGGCTGGTGAGGATCAGGGTGCGGGTCTCGGGAGCCGTGTCGTGGATGACCGTTGCCGCCGAAAGGCCGTCCAAACCCGGCAGGTCGATGTCGAGGACGGCGACGTCCGGTTGACTCTTCGCAACAGCGGGCACGATTTCGTCACCTGTTGCCACCGAGGCGACGACCTCAATGTCTGGTTCGAGATTCAACAACGCAACCAATGCGCCGCGGACCATTTGCACGTCCTCGGCGAGTAAGACCCTGATCATCATCGGCCCCCTTGCTGGGTCCCCCTGCCAACTTTCCCGAGTTTTACACTCGGTCACCGCACGGGACAAGCATTTGAGCCGACGACGTCTTTCACTACTCCGAATGCGCTAAACGCAATTCGAAAAATAAATGGGCTGATGGCACCCTGTCACTGAACGCTAACTCATGGACACCACTCCAGCCGCGCACGAGCGGCAGCCGAGCGGCTCTCCCGTCAACCGCTCAGCGCGTCTCACCCCACCGCTCCAGCAGTTCCAGTCCCCCGTCGACGGTTATCACCTGACCCTGGATCCAGGCCGCCTCTTCCGTGCACAACAACGCGACCGCGTTCGCCACGTCCTCCGGCACCGTGACCCGGCCGGACGGGCTCTTGATCGCGAGCCGGTCCACCAGCTCCGGATCGATGTTCATCGGGCCGTTGTCGATCACGGTCGTCACGACCGCGTTCACCGCCACCCGGTACCAGGCCATCTCCAGTGCCAGCGTGCGGATCACACCGTGCACAGGCGTCACCGTGTAACCGGCGACCACGACCCGGCCACCGTCGACGAGCGCCTTCGCGAGCGGCTCGACGACGTTCAGCAACGGCGTCAGGTCCGGCGAGACCGCGTGGTGCACGAACAGGTCGAGCCGCCCGCGCTCCAGCTTCACCCGCTCCAGCAGGGACCGCACCGCGTGCTCGTCGTGCAGGTTCAGCGGCACGACGGACGCCGAACCCGGCTTGCCGCCGAGCACGAGCATGGCGCGTTCGGCGTCGACGTCGCCGGGGGACGTGGTGAGGATGACGTGGGCGCCGTTGTCGCAGAGCTTGCCGGCGACGGCAAGCCCGAGACCGTGTGTTCCCGACGTGACCAGAGCGATCTTGCCGTCGAGTCCCAGGCGCGTGTTGACCGGTTCGATCATGATGCTGACCACCTCGTTCTCCGCGTGGTGGTCGACGTTGCGCCTGGCCGCTAGGGACCGACTCGACTACTTCTTGCGCAAACCCTCCAGAACTCGCAGGATGGCGCGTTCGACCTCGCGTCCGGTGCGCTTCGGGTCGGACGAGCTCGCGATCGTGCTGGCCCCCGCGGACAGGGCGCCGAACAGCAGCCGCGCCATGATCTCGACGGGCGCTTCCTCGATCTCCCCCGCGTCCACGAGCAGTTGCACGGCCGTGCGGAGCAGGCCGAAGCTGAAGTGCTCTTCCGCCTCGCGCCAGCGTTCCCAGCCCATCACCACCGGCGCCTCGTGCACGATGATCCGCTGGTACTCCGGCTCCAGGCACTTGCGCACGTACGCGCGCAGGCCCGCGACCGCGGTCTCCCAGGCGCCGCCCTCCGCCGTGACCACCGCGGTGAGCGACTCGATCGACTGGGTCTCGACCTGGGCGAACGCCGCCTCGAACAACGCCTGTTTGCCGCTGAAGTGGTGGTAGAGCGCGCCTTTTGTCACACGGGCGCGTTTGACGACCTCGTCGAGCGACGTCCCGGCGTAGCCGCGCTTGGTGAACAGGTCGATCGCACTGTCGACCAGCGCCTGCCTGGTCGACTCGGAGTACTCGGCGCGTCGGGTTCGCACGGTCGAAACGTATCTCACATACCGACGGTACGTACCGGTGGTATGGTCGTGTCATACCGAAGGTATGCGAGAGACCGGGGGTACGAACCATGGGCTGGGCAGACCACTACCGTCGCCGTGACGCGCTCGACGCCGTGCTGCGTGACGCCCGCCGCGACCCGTCCGCACCACTGATCGTGGATCCGGACGTCTTCTCCTCGCTGAACGAGCTGCTGCTGGCGCTCGACCACCGCTGGCGGAACAAGCTGACCGCGCGCATGGAGTCCGCCGCACTGGAAGGCCCGGTCGACGAGCACGTCGTCACCGCCCGGCTGGCCGCCGATGAGCCGGTGTTGCGCGCGGTACTCGACAGTCACCTTTCCCCTGGCGCCTTCCGCTCGACAGTTACCGGGCGGTAGGAATGACCCATGAGCCATTGGACCGAAGCGGACATTCCTGACCAGACCGGCCGCACCGTCCTCGTGACCGGCGCGAACTCCGGCCTCGGCCTGCGCACGGCGCAGGTGCTCGCGGCCAAGGGCGCGCACGTGATCATGGCGTGTCGCTCCGCCGAACGCGGTGAAGCCGCCCGGCTCAAGGTCGGCGGGTCGGCCGAAGTGCTCCAGCTCGACCTAGCCGACCTCAGCTCCGTGCGCACCGCGGCGGAGAAGGTGGGGACGCTGGACCTGCTGATCAACAACGCGGGCATCATGGCCGTCCCGTACGGCAAGACCGTGGACGGCTTCGAGCGCCAGTTCGGCACCAACCACCTGGGCCACGCCGCACTGACGTGGCTGCTGCTGCCCGCGCTGCGGCAACGTCCCGGCGCACGAGTCGTGACCGTCTCGTCGCTCGCACACCAGTACGGCCACATCGACTTCGACGACCCGAACTGGGAGCACCGCTCGTACAGCTACCGCGGCTCCTACGGGCAGTCGAAGCTCGCGAACATCCTGTTCGCCCGCGAGCTGGAACGCCGCTGCCCGGAGGTCACGTCCATCGCGGCGCACCCCGGCGTGACGGCCACCGAGCTGACCAACAACATGGCCGATGCGCACAACTCGTTGTTCCTGCGCATCGGCGGCCGCATCAGCCACCTGTTCTCGCAGTCCGTCGAGATGGGCGCGCTGCCGCAGCTGTACGCCGCGACGTCGCCGGACGCCCGCGGTGGTCAGTACTACGGCCCGGACCGCTTCAACGGCTACCGCGGCCATCCCGCCGAGGCGCGGATGACGTCGGAGGCCAGGGACGACCTCGCCGCGAACCGCCTGTGGGAGCTCACGATCAAGCTGACCGGCATCACGCCGGATCTGCCGTAGCCGGAGTGCCGGCGCCCTCCCAGGAGGGAGGGGGAAGGGCGCCGGCCGGCCCGGTCGTCACCTCCGGACAGGGAACATCTTCAGCCCAACACCGTTCTTCATGTTCGACGTGACGTGCGTGAACAACAGATCGTGAACAACGAACGCTCCACTGAAGGCCCGGTTCTGGCACTTACCCTCGGTCGGACGTGCGTGACGCCGGACACGCGGGGGCGCAGCGTAGGGTGAGGTGGTGACTGTGGTACCTGAGGGTCGGAAGCTGCTGCGGCTCGAGGTCCGCAACAGCCAGACGCCGATCGAGAAGAAGCCCTCGTGGATCAAGACGCGGGCGAAGATGGGCCCCGAGTACCGGGAGCTCAAGGGTCTGGTCAAGCGCGAAGGCCTGCACACGGTCTGCGAAGAGGCCGGCTGTCCCAACATCTACGAGTGCTGGGAAGACCGCGAGGCCACGTTCCTGATCGGCGGCGAGCAGTGCACCCGGCGCTGCGACTTCTGCCAGATCGACACGGGCAAGCCCGCCGACCTCGACCGCGACGAGCCCCGCCGCGTCGCCGAGTCCGTCCAGGCGATGGGTCTGCGCTACTCCACGGTCACGGGCGTCGCCCGCGACGACCTCGAGGACGGCGGCGCGTGGCTGTACGCCGAGACCGTCCGCCAGATCCACGAGATGAACCCCGGCACCGGCGTCGAGCTGCTGATCCCGGACTTCAACGCGGTCCCCGAGCAGCTCGCCGAGGTGTTCGAGTCCCGTCCCGAGGTGCTCGCGCACAACCTGGAGACCGTCCCGCGGATCTTCAAGCGCATCCGCCCGGCGTTCCGCTACGAGCGCTCGCTCGAAGTGATCACCAAGGCCCGCGAGTTCGGCCTGGTGACCAAGTCGAACCTGATCCTCGGCATGGGCGAGACCCCGGACGAGGTCACCGAGGCGCTCGCCGACCTCTACGACGCGGGCTGCGACATCATCACCATCACCCAGTACCTGCGCCCGTCGCCGCGGCACCACCCGGTCGAGCGCTGGGTGAAGCCCGAGGAGTTCGTCGAGCACAAGGAGACGGCCGAGAAGATCGGCTTCCTCGGGGTCATGGCGGGTCCGCTGGTCCGCTCCTCCTACCGCGCCGGCCGTCTCTACGCCGAGGCGAAGCAGAAGCGCGGCGAGGACCTCCCGGAGAACCTGCAGCACCTGCTGAAGGTCTCGGCGTCGCAGGAGATCACGAGCCTGCTCGCGCCTCGCTGATCACGCGTCGGCGACCCGCACCAGCAGCTCCGCCGCCAGTGCGAGCAACTGGCGTTCGGTGGGTGTCAGCGCGCGTTCGAGTGCACCGGCCAGCCAGCGTTCCCGGCTGCCGGTGTACTCGCGCAGCACGCCGATGCCCGCCGGGGTGATGTCGATCAGGTGGCGCCGCCCGTCCGCCGGGTCCGGGGTGCGCGAGACCAGCCCCCGTTCGGTGAGGGTCGCGAGGATCCTCGTCAACGACTGGGGCTGGATGCGTTCGGCGTCGGCCAGTTCCTTCGGGGTGTGCGTGCCGGCGCGGATCAGCCTGCTCAGCACGGCCAGCACCGCCGGGCCGGGACTGTCGCCGTCGGACTCGGCCCGCATCCGCCAGTTCAACCGCCCGACGCCTTCCCTGACCACCCGCGCGAGGTGCGCCAGTTCGGCGTCGGTCTGGACGGGTGCTGCGTCGGCCATGGCGCCAGATTAGTGGTCGTCTCCCTTCACCAGGCGCGCGTAGCGGCCGTTGAGCGCCAGCAGCTCCTGGTGCGTGCCGCGTTCGGCGAGCCGTCCCTCGTGCAGCACCACGATCTGGTCCGCGCGTTCCACAGTGGACAGCCGGTGCGCGATCGTCAGCGTCGTCCTGCCTTTCGCCAGGCGGTCCAGCTCCGCCTGCACGGCGCGTTCGGTGCGGGTGTCGAGGGCGCTGGTCGCCTCGTCGAGGATGAGCACCGGCGGGTTGCGCAGCAGGACGCGGGCGATGGCGATGCGTTGCTTCTCGCCACCGGAGAAGCGGTGCCCGCGCTGCCCGACGACGGTGTCGTAGCCGTCCGGGAGCCGCGCGATCGTGTCGTGGATGTGCGCCGCCCGTGCCGCGGCCTCCAGTTCGGCGTCGGTGGCATCGGGTTTCGCGAACCTCAGGTTCTCCCGGACCGTGTCGTGGAACAGGTACGTCTCCTGCGACACCATGCCGACGCCCGCCGCCAGCGACGCGAGCGTGACGTCGCGGATGTCCGTGCCGTCGACGAGGATCCGGCCCTCCGTCACCTCGTACAGCCGTGCCACCAGGTAGGCCAGCGTCGTCTTGCCCGACCCGGTCGACCCCACCAGTGCGGTCGTGGTGCCCGCCGGCACGTCGAGGTCGATGTCGCGCAACGTCCACGGCCCGTCGTCGTCGTACCGGAACGACACCTGCCGCAACGACACCGTGCCGCCGCGCACCTCCAGCGCCTTCGCGCCGGGCCGTTCCTCGATCTCCACCGGCAGGTCCAGCACCTCGAAGATCCGCGCGAACAACGCCTTCGACGTGGCCACGTTCTGCCCCACCGACTGCATCGCGGTGGCCGGCGCGACCAGGCGGTTCATCATGCTGGTGAACGCGACCACGGTGCCCAGCGAGATCGGCGCGGCACCACCGGTCAGCAGCAGGCCGGCACCCCAGTACACCAGCGCGGGGATCACGGTGAGGCTCATCGCCCTGGACGCGGTCTGCCACCGCCCGGCCAGCGCGGCGCCCCGTTCCAGCGAGGCGATCTCCCGCGACTCGGCGCCGAACCGCTCCCGCATCGCCTTCTCGTTGCCCATCGTCTTCGCCAGCAGCACGCCGCTGACCGACAGCGACTCCTCGACCAGCGTCGTCAGCCGTGCCATCCGGTGGGTGCGGCCGCGGGCGAGCGACCGGCGCTTGCGGCCCAGCCGCAGCGTGAACAGCAGGAACAGCGGCACCAGCACCAGGCACAGCACCGCCAGCTGCCAGTCGAGGATCAGGATCGCGGTCGCGATGGCGGCCGCGGTGGTCGCGTTCTGCACGATCGACCCGGCCGTCGTGGTGATCACGTTGTCGACGCCGCCGATGTCGTTGAACACCCGCGACAGCACCTCGCCGCTCTTCGTCCGGGTGAAGAACGCGAGCGACATGCGCTGCAACCTGCCGTACACCGACACCCTCAGGTCGTTCATCACCCTCTGACCGATGGTGTTCGACAGGCCGGTCGTGGCGACGCCGAGCGACGCGCTGCCGACCGAGCTCACGATCATCCCGGCGGCCAGCAGGCTGACCAGGACCGGATCCCGCCGGGGCAGCGCGTCGTCGAGGATCGCGCGCAGCAGGAACGGCGCGACGACCCCGAGCCCCGCCTGCACCACCAGCAGTGCGAACAACCCGGCGAGCACGGCCCGGTGCGGCCGGAACAGCCCGGCGATCCGGCGCAACGGCACCGGCGGGTCGGCCTCGGCGTCGGGCTCCGCGAGCACAGGACGGACACGCACCCCAGAAGTCATACACGTATGTGTACTACATCTGGTGCGTGCGATGTAGTTTTCCTGAGTTTCTATAAACCTACGTTAACTAGTTGGTGCGGATCTCACTGACGACGACGCCGTCGAGCTCACGGACGAAGCCGGCCCCGAACGCGCTGGACGGCGTATGCGAGCCGGGCCTGACACCGTTGATCTTGCCGATGGCGCGCAGCACGGAGTCGGCGGTGAGGCTGTAGGCGTTCGGGGTGGTCATCGCGCACTCGACCCTGGTGTCGGCGTCCCACGCCTCGCCGAACACCTCGGCGCGGGTGTTGGCGCGCCTGCGCTCGTCAGGTCCCTTGACCTTGCCGGCGAAGGTCTTCGCAACGCTCTGCACGAGCGGCGCCTGCAGGACGGGCGCGAACACCTGCTGCAACTGCCCGACCACACCGGGCACGATCGTGAACGTCGTGATGTTCGGAATACCGGTCGAACGGTAGGCCGTGGACACGTCGCCCCACGGGATGCTGCCCACCTCACGCGGTCCGGAGCGGAAGCGGGCGGTGCGGCGGCGATGTCCGATGCGGACGCTCTTCAGCTCGCCGTTCTCGCGGATCCGGCCACCCACGGCGGAGGCCTCGACCGACGTCTTCGCCGTGCCGGCGCTCGCCCCTCCCCCGACGGCGAACGCGAGGTCGAGGTGCGTGGCGGTGGGCAGGGCGTTCGACAGGATCGCGGCGAGGCAGTCCGTCGGGACGACGTCGAACCCCGCACCAGGCAACAGCACGATGCCGGCTTTCCGCGCGTCGATGTCCCGTTGGCCGACGGACTCGAAGACGTCGATCTCGCCCGTGATGTCCAGGTAGTGCGTGCGCGTCTTCAAACAGGCGTCGACCATCGCGGCCGAGGTGTGCGCGAACGGGCCCGCGCAGTGCACGACGGCCTCGACGTCCTCCAGCTGAGCACTCGCCTGATTCAGGTCGAACGCACGGTGCTCCAGCCCCAGGGCGGCCGCGACCGGTTCGACCTTCTCGGCGGAACGCCCCGCCAGGATCGGGCGTTCCCCGCGCTTGACCGCGAGCTCCGCGATGAGACGCCCCGTGTAACCGTTGGCACCGTAGACCATCCACGTCATGGCGCGACCTTACCGACGAGTAGGGTTGCGGGAAGCGACCAAAGAGCCGATCAGCAGCAGCACACCCACCCCGATCACGGGCACCGCCCAGAGCAGCCGGCGATGCCTCAAATCAGCGCAGATGTCCACATAGGCCGGGCTGACCGCGGAGGCCGCGGGCTCGTCGAAACCGAGCCCCAGACCGTTGCCGCACGAGACGAGCGCCCCGCTCGGCGCCTCGACGGCCAGCATCACGAACAGGATCGCACCCCCGCCGAGCAAGAACGCGAGACCGACCACCACGGCGAAGGTGCGCACTGACATGAACAAAAGTTACGTCTCAAATGGACTCGGCGATAGCCCTGGTCAGACGCATTGGGGTTGATCCCCTAATCCCCCGCTAAACGCTCTCACGCCCCGTTGCGCGTGGTGGCGCGGAGAACGAGTAGCGCTGCTCCACTCGGCCGTTGCCCGGATCCGGCGCCGGGTCGCCGACCTTGATCCATCCGAGGCGTTCGTAGAGGCGTACGCCGCGCACGTTGTCGACGTAGACCATCAGCTCCGCGTCCGTGTACCCGCTCTCTGCCAACGCATCGGGCAACGCGCGCAGCAATGCCTCACCGACTCGCCTGCCCCACGCGTCGGGATGCACGCCCACGTAATTGACGTACGCGGTCGTCCGCGGACCGGTCCTGTGTGGACCACCGGCCAGAAACCCCACAGCCGTGCGGTTTTCGACTGCCAGCAGCAACAACGACGGCTCGTTCGCGAGCGCGTTCTCGATGCCGGGACGCGCCTTTTTCAGTGACGGCACCTCGTCGTAGCCGTCCCTCATGGCCACACCGTGCGCCCAGATGAGCGCGGCAGCGTCGACGTGTTCCGGTCCTCCTCGGACGATCTCCACGCAGGCCAGCGTAGGTCAGCGCCGCAGCACCACGGGAAGGGATTTCGAGCTCGCCATGATGTCGTTCTCCGTCACGGCGGGTTGTTCGTCGCCCGAGTAGGTGGTGCGCGGGAACCGGCTCGTGAGCTCGCGCAGCACGATCTCCGTCTCCAGCCGCGCGAGCCCGCTCCCGAGGCAGAAGTGCGGTCCGTGCCCGAACGCCACGTGCCCCGTCGTGCCCCGGTCGATCCGGTACCGCGCCGCGTCCTCGTGCACCACCGGGCACCGTCCCGCGGAGCCGAGGTTGATCAGCAGCAGGGTGTTCCCGGGCACCGCGACGCCGTCGATCTCCAACGGCTCGGTCGTGATGCGGTGGGTGGAGTTGCGCACCGGGTTGTTGTGCCGCAACGTCTCCTCGACGAGCACCGGCACCAGCCCGGGATCGGCGGCGACCTTCTCCCACAGCCCGTTGTCCAACGCGTCGTGCACGACGTTCGTGATGAGGCCGGCCGTCGTCTCATGACCCGCCACGACGAGAAGGAACGCCATCGCCATCAGCTCGTCGTGACTCAACCGGTCGCCATCGTCGTCGGCCGCCACCAACCTCCCGAACAGCGAGCCCTCGTCGAGCTCGTCGCCCGTGAGCAGGCCGTGGAAGTACCCGCCCAACGCATCGCTCGCCGGCTGCGACACCTCGGGGTCCATCGACATCATCGTCTCGATCAACGCGCGCACCCCGGCGCGATCGCGCGCCGGGACACCGAGCACCTCGCCGATGACGTGCAGCGGCATCGGCACGGCCAGCGCACGGACGAGGTCGATCTCCTCGTCGGCCGGCAGCCCGTCGATCAGCTCCTCGGTGATCTCCTCGATGCGTGGCGCGAGCTGCTGCACCGCCTCGGCGTTGAACGCCTTGACCGCGAGCGCGCGCAACCGTGCGTGCTTCGGGTTGTCGCTGTTGAGCATGCTCGGCCCGAACAGCCCGGCGAGATCGGTCTGCGTGCTGCCCAGCGCGGCCAGCTGACGTTTGATCTCACGCTGCAACGCGTCGCTGTCCTTGGAAAGCCGCCTGTCCGCGAGCAGCTTGCGGGCCGCCTCCAGCCCAACCGTGACCACCTGAACCCGAACACCGTCAGGCCGCATCGCATCGTGCAACGGCCCTGCTGCTCGCGCGTCGTCCTCGATCCGATGATGGTCACGCGCCCGCAAATCGCCGCCGGTCAGCAGGTTCGACATGGCTCCGCCCCTCAGAAGAGTCCCGCCACCGTTTCTACCCCGACCACCGCCGCAGCGGTCAACCGCCCGCTCACTGCAGCGCGTCAAGCACCTTGATCGTCTCCACCGCGGGCATCCGAGGCGGCGACGCGGCGATGGCCTTGCGCCCGTGCACCCACCCAGGCAAGTGGTGCTGCAACGCCGCCCGACCCTCCGGCGTGATGTCGACAGGAGCCGCCATCCCGTGCTCCATGGCCCGATCCGGCCGCTCCCACGTGATCCAGCCCCGCTGCCGCAGAACCTCCAGGTCCTCGGCGTCCCACTGCTTGGCCGACCGGTGCTCCAGGTACCAGCTCGTGGCACCGCGGTGCACACCACCCTGCTCCGCCAGCGCGAGCAGCTTGACCTGCTCCTGCGTGACGGTGGCCGAGACGGCCCGGGAGGCCTTGCCCTTGCGCTTCACCAGTAAGTCGTCCTTCGGAGGAGGCGGGCCCAAACGTCCCCGACAAACTCGTACAAAATACGGCACGTACGCCACCCGCTCCAGATCGTGACAGGTGTTCTCGCCACCAGACGACGAGGAAATCCCAGGAGGATCGAGCCATGACGTCCGCGTACACCGTGTCGGTACGACAGACCAGTGACCACGACACCACGGCGCTGGCAGCACTGCGGCGGGCATGGTCGGAAGAACAGGCAGGACATCCGCTCGATGACGACGACTTCGAGGAGTGCTTCGCCCAGTGGTACGCGGCAGAAG
>Ga0070710_10000141_pt1 | contig 33386 bp, 29 predicted proteins | sample LARL52metaG_FD_65454 | JGI IMG/M metagenome (GOLD analysis project Ga0070710, IMG submission 65454) | Corn, switchgrass and miscanthus rhizosphere microbial communities from Kellogg Biological Station, Michigan, USA - LAR L5-2 metaG | ecosystem: Host-associated > Plants > Roots > Rhizosphere ...
GCACGTCTCCGGCAACCTGCAGCGCGAGATCACCGCGCCGCAGAAGGAGAGCGAGCTCTCCGTCGCGACCTACAACGTCGAGAACCTCGACCCGTCCGACCCGCAGGAGAAGTTCGACCGGCTCGCCGACGGCGTCACGACCAACCTGCGCAGCCCGGACGTCGTTGTGCTGGAAGAGATCCAGGACAACAACGGCGCGGTCAACGACGGCACCGTCGCGGCCGACCAGACGCTGCAGAAGTTCTCCGACGCGATCGTCGCCAAGGGCGGCCCGCGCTACCAGTGGCGCGAGATCGACCCGGAGAACCTCAAGGACGGCGGCGAGCCCGGCGGCAACATCCGCGTCGGCTTCTTCTTCAACCCGCAGCGGGTGTCCTTCGTGGACCGTCCCGGCGGCGACTTCAAGACCCCGGTCGAGGTCGTGAAGAAGAACGGCCGTGCCGCGCTCTCCATCTCACCGGGCCGGGTCGACCCGCTGAACGACGCGTGGGCGAACAGCCGCAAGCCGCTCGCCGGCGAGTTCAAGTTCCGCGGCCGCACGGTCTTCATCGTCGCGAACCACTTCAACTCCAAGGGCGGCGACGAGGCCATGCACGGCCGCAACCAGCCGCCGACGCGTTCCTCCGAGGTGCAGCGCGCCAAGCAGGCGACGGCGCTGAAGGCGTTCACCGAGCAGATCCGCGCGATCGACAAGGGCGCCAACGTGATCCTCGCGGGCGACCTGAACGACTACCAGTTCTCGCCCGCGGTGAAGACGCTGACCGGCGACGGCAACCTCAAGGCGCTGATCGAGACGCTGCCCGTGAGCGAGCGGTACAGCTACGTCTTCGAGGGCAACTCGCAGACGCTCGACCACCTGCTGATGAGCAAGAACATCACGCGCTTCAGCTACGACGTGGTGCACATCAACGCCGAGTTCGCCGACCAGGCGAGCGACCACGACCCGCAGATCGTGCACGCCCGCCCGTCCACGGGCGACGCGAACGTCGACCGGATCGTGTTCGCTCTCGAGGACATCCTCGACTGCCTGAAGAAGTGACCGCTCGTCGCCGCCGCGTCATCCACCCGATGACGCGGCGGCAGCAGCGGCCGCCGCGGCCGCGACCCCGGCCTGAATCGCCTCGACCGCCCGGCGCACGGCCTCGCCCGCCCAGTTGCCGGCGGCGATCTCCTTGGCCCGCCTGGTCATCTCGCGCCGGTCACCGTCGAACACCTTCGGCACGGCCTTCACCGCGTGCAGCAGCGTGATCAACGACCCGGTGCGCGCATCCGGTGCGCGGTACCCGAGCGCGACCTCGCCGACCGCCCGCCGGACGTCGGCGAACCTGGCCTCGTCGGTGATCACGTAGCTCCTCGCCGGGAAGATCCCGAGCACCTTCCGCGGCTCCACCCGCACGACGCCACGGCCTTCCAGCTGCGCGATGACGTTGTCCCGCAAGCGTTTCCGCAGGCGTTCCACCGCCCGTTGCGGTTTCATCGGCCGGTCGAACCTCATGACCGACTCCTGCAGCAACGGGTCCCGCAACGGCGTCGGATCGACGACCTGGACCTTCTTGCCGTTCGGCTCGAACGCGACACGGCCCGAGTTCACCAGCTCGATGAGCACGGCACCGGCGAGCGCGTTCTCCACCGACGTCGAGTCGGCCAGCAAACGGCCGTTCTCCTTGTTGATGAACAACAACATCAGGTCTTCTGCCAGCATCTCAGCTCGAACCCCCTGCCGTTGTGATCGTGGCGGCGACCGTCGTGGCCACCATCATCGCCATGAGCGCGCCCTGGACCGCCTCCATGGCCTTCTTCACCGCGGCGCCGGCCCAGTTCCCGGCCGAGATCTCCTCCGCCCGCGCGTTCATCTCCCGCCGGTCGCCGTCGAACACCTTGTGCAGCGCCTTCACCGCGTACAGCAGGGAGATCAACGCCCCGGTGCGCTCGTCCGGCGCCCGGTGGCCCAGCGCGACGTCGCCGACCGCGTCCCGCAGGTCGCTGATCGCCTTCCGGTCCTGGATCACGTAGCTCGTGGTGGGGAAGATCCCGAGCATCCTGGTCTTCTCGACCGACAGCACGCCACGGCCTTCGAGCTGCGCCATCACGTTGTCGCGCACGTGGGTCCGCAGCGTCTCGACCGCCCGCTGCGGTTTCATCGGCTTGGCGAGGCGGCTCAGTGACTCCTGCAGGAACTCGCTCGGCAGCGGCGTCGTGTCCACGACCGCGAGCGCCTTGCCGTCCGGCTCCAACGCCACCCGTCCGGAGTTGACGAGCTCCAGCAGCACGGCACCGGCCAGCGCGTTGTGGATCGCCGTCGTGTCCATCAGGACCCGGCCGGTTTCCTCGTCGATGAACAGCAGCATGAGGTCTTCGGGCAGCATGCCCCCATAACGCACGAGGGGCGCCGACCGTTGCAAGTCGGCGCCCTTCAAGCCGGGGTGCGGGGTGTCCCCGCTGGACACAAAAGAAGGCGGTGAGTGCTCTTTGCGAGCACTCACCGCCTTTGCGCGGAGGATACGGGATTTGAACCCGTGAGGGTGTTAACCCAACACGATTTCCAATCGTGCGCCCTAGGCCACTAGGCGAATCCTCCGTGGCAGAGCCTACCGGACGGGTGTTCCGCAACCCAAAACGGGGGTGGACGGGAGTTGTCCACAGGTGGGGACAACCCTGTGGGCAACTCGAACACACGTTCGACTCAACCTGTTCGCTACACTGACTGCGGACCTCGTGCGGCACACATCTCGCGAACCTCCCCAGGGCCGGAAGGCAGCAAGGATAAGCGGGCTCTGGTGGGTGCACGGGGTCCCCTTTTTCTGTCGGTGGTCACCGGTACTGTCTCGGGCGTGGCGCTCGCTCTGTATCGCAAGTACCGTCCGGCCACGTTCTCCGAGGTCGTAGGCCAGGAGCACGTGACCGAACCCCTGCGCACCGCCCTGGCGGCAGGCCGGGTCAACCACGCGTACCTGTTCAGCGGCCCGCGAGGCTGCGGCAAGACGTCCTCGGCGCGCATCCTGGCCCGCTCGCTCAACTGCGTGCAGGGCCCGACGCCCGACCCGTGCGGCGAGTGCAACTCGTGCATCGGCCTGGCCCCCAACGGCACGGGCAGCGTCGACGTCGTCGAGCTCGACGCGGCCTCCCACGGTGGTGTGGAGGACGCCCGAGACCTCCGCGACAAGGCCTTCTACGCCCCGGCCGAGGCCCGCTACCGCGTCTTCATCATCGACGAGGCGCACATGGTCACCACGCAGGGCTTCAACGCCCTGCTGAAGATCGTGGAAGAGCCGCCGGACCACCTGATCTTCATCTTCGCCACCACCGAGCCGGAAAAGGTCCTCCCGACCATCCGCTCCCGCACGCACCACTACCCGTTCCGCCTGATCCCGCCGGGCGTCATGCGCGCCCTGCTGGAACGCAACTGCGCGGCAGAAGGCGTCACCGTCGACCCGGCCGTCTTCCCCCTGGTGATCCGCGCGGGCGGCGGCTCGGCCCGCGACACGCAGTCCGTCATGGACCAGCTCCTCTCCGGCGCGGGCCCCGACGGAGTGAAGTACGAGCGCGCCATCACCCTCCTGGGCGTGACCGACTCCGCCCTGATCAACGACGTGGTCGACGGCCTGGCCGCGGGCGACGGCGCCGCGGTCTTCGGCACCATCGACCGCCTCGTCGAAGCGGGCCACGACCCCCGCCGCTTCGCCAGCGACCTCCTGGACCGCCTGCGCGACCTCGTCCTGCTCTGCGCCGTCCCCGACGCGGCCGACCGCAACCTGGTCAGCGCCCCGGAAGACGAACTGGCCACCATGTCGGCCCAGGCACAACGGATCGGCCCGGCCACCCTCACCCGCTACGCCGAGATCGTGCACACGGGCCTGGTCGAAATGCGCGGCGCCACCGCCCCGCGCCTGCTCCTCGAACTCCTGGTCTCCCGCATGCTCCTGCCGTCGGTGAGCCAGTCGGAAGCCGCACTGCTCCAACGCCTGGAACAACTGGAACGCCGTCCCCCGGCAGCCATCGCCGCAAGCGCGGACGCGCCACCCGCGGGCGCCCCGGTCTTCACGCGCAAGTCCCAGCAACCCCAGGCGGCCGAGCCCGCGCAGCAACCAGAACCACCCCGCCCGGCCGCGGCGATCCCGCCCCAGCCCGTGGCCCCTCCGCAAACGCATGCGGCCCCGCAGGCTCAGGCGGCTCCGGCCCCCGCGCCCCAGCCACCGGCTCAGCCGCAGCCGCAGCCGCCCGCCGAGCTGCCCGCGGAACCCGCCGCGACCGGCACCCTGGACGCGACGGCGGTCCGCCGAGTCTGGTCGGAACTGCTGTCCGCGGTCCGCTCCTCAAGCCGCAGCACCGAGGCGATGCTGACCAACGCCATGGTCAGCGAGGTGGACGGCAACGTGGTCACCATCGCCCACACCTCAGCCCCACTGGCCCGCCGCCTGGCCGAACCCCGCAACACCGAGGCCATCGCCAACGCCCTCGCCGCAGTCCTGGGCGGCACCTGGCAGGTCCGCTGCATCCACGGCACCCCGGGCGCGACCCCTCAAGCCACCACCCCACCGAAGGCCCCGCGCCCGGCCCCGACCCGCCCGAGCCAGGCCCAGAACGCCCGCCAACCAGAACCCCAGCGCCAGGCCGCCCCACGCCCACCGGCAGACGACGTCCCTCCGCCCCCGGAACCCCCGGAGCCCGACGAACCGCTCCCGCCGGAACCGGACGACGAAGAGGCGATGCTGGCCGAAGCGGCCCGCCCGGTGGACCCGGACTCGGTCAGCAAGGGACAGGACCCAGAAGCGGTGATGCTCAAACTCCTGGCCGACGAACTGGGCGCCCGCCCGCTGAAAAAGGCGTAGCCGGCCAAGGCCGTACGCTGGAACACACCCCAAGCGCAGCGAGAGAGGACCAGCGGTGCAACCCGGTCAGTTCGACATGCAGGCCCTGCTCCAGCAGGCCCAGAACATGCAGCAGCAGATGGCGACCGCTCAGGAAGAGCTGGCCAACACCGAGGTCACCGGCAACGCGGCCAACGGCCTGGTGACCGCGACGGTCACCGGCGGTGGCGAACTCGTCAACCTCGCCATCGACCCGAAGATCGTCGACCCGGACGACGTGGAGACCCTTCAGGACCTCGTCATCGCCGCGATCAAGGACGCCAACGCCAAGGCCCAGCAACTGGTGGAGCAGAAGCTCGGCCCGCTGGCGCAGGGCGGCCTCGGCGGCCTGCTCGGCTGACCTGACTCCCGCGCAGCCAAGAAGACCGGCGAAGAGACGGCGAAGAAATGTACGAGGGCCCGGTACAGGACCTGATCGACGAGCTGGGCAGACTTCCCGGTGTGGGCCCGAAGAGCGCCCAGCGGATCGCCTTCCACCTCCTGGCAACCGAACCGGCCGACATCGAGCGGCTGCAGAGCGCACTCCAGAAGGTCAAGGAAGGCGTCGTCTTCTGCGACGTCTGCGGCAACGTGTCCGCCGAGACGACGTGCCGCATCTGCCGCGATCCCAAGCGGGATCTGTCGCTGGTCTGCGTGGTCGAGGAGCCGAAGGACGTCCAGGCGATCGAGCGCACCAGGGAGTTCAAGGGGCGCTACCACGTCCTGGGCGGTGCGCTTGATCCGCTCAGCGGGGTGGGGCCGGATCAGCTCCGCATCCGTCAGCTGCTCAACCGGATCGGCACGGCCACCGACGGTGTGGACATCTCCGAGGTCATCATCGCCACGGATCCCAACACCGAGGGGGAGGCCACGGCCACCTACCTGGTCCGGATGCTGCGGGACTTCCCCGGCCTGACGGTCACCAGGCTGGCCAGCGGTCTGCCGATGGGCGGCGATCTGGAGTTCGCGGACGAGCTCACCCTGGGGCGTGCGCTATCTGGTCGCCGGAGCATGTAGCGGCCGCTCCACCGCGGCTGGGCGACACCCGCCTGGTCGCGGTGGACGGTCCGTCGGGCGCGGGCAAGTCGACGTTCGCGAAGCGCCTCGCCGAGCAGCTGAACGCCCAGCTGATCAAGACCGACCACTTCGCCACGTGGGAGGACCCGACGACGCGGTGGTGGCCCACGCTCGTTCAAGCGCTCGACGCCGTGGCGAACGGTCAGGTGGGCCGCTACCGCAAAGCTGACTGGTCCCAAGGCTTTCCGCGGGTCGGGGAAGGCCCGGAAGTGGTCCTCCATCCACAAAGGACCATCATCCTGGACGGGTTCTCCTCGGCCAGGAAAGCCCTCGAACACCGCCTGAGCCTGAAGATCTTCATCGACCACGGGGACGAGGCGGCAAGGCTGGAACGTGCGTTGAGAAGAGACGGCGAGCAGCACCGGCACCACTTCGTCCGTTGGCAGCAGTACGAAAGAGGCTGGTTCGCGGTCGACGAGACCAGGGCCAGGGCCGACTACGTCGTCACTTCGAGCTGAGCCTGGACCTCCGCGGCTTCCGGTGTCCCGATCTCGCTGAACACCTCCAGCGACGTGGCCCAGTACGCCCGCGCGGCCTCGGGATCACCCAGCGCGGCCGAGGCGTCGCCGGCCAGCTGCAGGGCCCGCGCGTACACCCAGCGGTGCCCGGAGTCGGAGCCGACCGAGAGCGCCCGCAGCGCGCACTCCAGCGCACCGGACGCGTCCGACATGTCGAGGTGCGTCCGCCCGAGCACGAGCAGCACCTCCATCTCCGCCAACCGGAACTGCGACCGCCCGGCCTCGGCCAGCGCCGCGGACGCCGTCGACAGCGCCTCCTCGTAGCGGCCCGCCAGGCGGTACGCGGACGCGAGGCCGCGACGCGCGGAACAGGTGCCCCACGAGTAGCCGGTCTCCAGGGCGATCGCCAGCGCGGACGAGAACTGCTCGATCGCCTCGTCCAGCCGGCCCGCGCCCTCCAGGGCACGTCCGAGCAGGTTCATCGCGTCGCAGACGCTCTTGACGTTCTCCAGGTCCTGCGCGATCCGCATCGCCAGCGACGCCTCGACCGCGGCCTCGTCGAACCGGCCGCGCATGATCAGCGTGATGGCCATGCCCTCGTGCATGGTGTGGCCGAAGTTGCGGGCGGCCGCACGTTCGTACAGTTCGCTCGCGCGCAAGAAGTAGGACGCGCCGGTGTCCGGCTCGCCGCGCCACGCGTGCACCTCGCCCAACGCGCGCATGGAGTTCGCCTGGGTGATCCACGAGTCGATCCGCGTGCCGGCTTCGAGCGCCTCCTCGAACGTCGCGGCGGCGCGGTCGAGCTGGCCCAGCTGCATGTACACGCCGCCGAGGTTGAACAGGGCGTTGGCCTGCACCTGGAAGGCGCCGATCCGGCGGGTGATCACCAGCGCGCGTTCGAGGTGGTCGGCGGCGTGTTCGAGCTCGCCGAGGTCGATGTAGACGCTGCCGGCGTTCGACAGCACCGCGGCCTCGGCCTCGGGCAGGTCGATGTGCTCCTGCAGCGCGATGGCCTGCTGGTAGTAGCCGAGCGCGTTGCGGTGCTGGCCCGTCACCCAGTACAGCGTGCCCAGCGACGACAGCATCGCGAGCTGCCCGAGCTGGTCCCGCGGCGCACGTGCCCCCAGCAGGCCCGCCTTGGCGGTCTCGCGCCACTCCGCGGTCAGGCCCTGCGTGTAGAAGTAGCCGCGCAACGCGTCGGCCAGCTGCCACGGCGAGTTCTCCGGATCGCGCTCGACGGCGTGCGCGACCAGTGCCACGAGGTTGGCGCGCTCGACGTCCAGCCAGGTCAGCGCCTCGGTGGAGGTGGAGAACGTCCGCGGCACCACGCCGTCCAACGGCGCCGGGCGCGGGAAGCGGAACAGCGTCGACTTCATCGCGGCCGTCGCGTTGTCGACCGAGCGCACCGCCCAGTCCAGCAGTCGCCGCAACGCGAGCCGCGAGTCCGCGCGGCCGTCCTCGAACGCGAGGCGCTCGGCCGCGTAGTCGCGCAGCAGGTCGTGGAACTGGTAGCGGGACGGCGCGTGGTTCGAGATCAGGTTCGCGGTGGCGAGCCGGTCCAGCCGGCGACGGGCGTCCTGAGTGGTCAGGCCGGACAGCGCCGCCGCCATCTCGGGCGTGAAGTCCGTGCCGGGAACCAGCGACAGCAACCGGAACATCTGCGCCAGCTCGGGCTTGAGCGCCGTGTAGGAGAGGTCGAACGCCGCGTGCACCGCGACCCGTTCGTCGCCCTCCACCGCCAGCGCCGCGAGCCGGTTGCCCGCCCGCAGCTCCTCCACGTAGTCCGCGATGGACAGTTCCGGACGCGACACGAGGTTCGCCGCGGCGATACGCAAAGCCAATGGCAGGTGCGCGCACAACGCCGACAGCTCCAGGGCGGCGTCCTCCTGGCAGGCCACCTCGTCCGCGCCCAGGATGCCCGCGAGCAGGGCCTTGGTCTCGTCCCAGTCGAGCACGTCCAGCCGCACGTTCGAGGCGGCGTGCGACACGGCCAGTCCGCGCAGCGTGTCGCGTGAGGTCACCAGCACCGCGCACCCCGGCGAACCGGGCAGCAGCGGCCGGATCTGCTCGGCCGACGACGCGTTGTCCAGCAGCAGCAGCACGCGCTGCCCGGTCAGCGTCGACCGGAACATCGCCTCCTGCTCGTCCTGGTCGAGCGGCACCTGATCGGGCTCGGTCCCGAGCGCGCGCAGGAACCTCGGCAGCACGTCCACCGCGCTCAACGGCGGTCCGGGGGCGTATCCGCGCAGGTTGACGTACAGCTGACCGTCCGGGAAGTCCGCCCGCATCCGGTGCGCGGCGTGCACGGCCAGCGCCGTCTTGCCCACACCGGGCGGTCCGGCCAGCGTGACGACCGGGACGCCCTGGGCGGTCCGCAGCAGCGCGACGATCAACGACACGGCCTCGTCGCGGCCCACGAAGTCCGGGATGTCCGCGGGCAGCTGCGACGGCACGACCCGTTCGGGCTTCGAGGCCACGACCGGCGCGCCGGACGACGCCGCGGCCACCGCGTCGATCGACCCGGACAGCACCTGGCCGTGCACGCGCCGCAGCTCGTCGCCGGGGTCGATGCCCAGCTCCTCGCCGAGCAACCGGGAAACCCGCTGGTAGGCGGCGAGCGCCTCGCTCTGTCGGCCGGACCGGTACAGCGCCACCATCAGCTGCGCCCAGAACCGCTCGCGCAACGGGTGTTCGCTGGTCAGCCGGGACAGCTCCGCGACCAGCTCGCCGTGGCGGCCCAGTTCGAGGTCGACCTCGACCCGGCGTTCCAGCACGTGCAGGCGGCGTTCGTTCAGCCGTGGCACCTCGTCGCGGTGCAGGACCTCCGACGGCACGTCGACCAGCGCCGGACCCCGCCAGAGCCCGAGCGCGGCGGTGAACGCGGCCGAGGCGGCCTGCAGGTTCCCGGCGGCGCGCTCCTGCTCGCCCTGGTCGATCAACGGCTCGAAGCGCATCAGGTCGATCGTCTTCTCGTCGACGTCGATCAGGTACCCGTCCGGCACGGTCCTGATCGGCACCGACGGCCCGAGCAGCTGTCTCAGGCGCATCACGTAGGTCTGCAGGGTCGCGCGAGCCCTGGCCGGCGGGTCGTCTCCCCACACGTTGGCGGCGAGCTCGTCCACGGACACCGAAGTGCCCGCACGCAGCAACAACGACACCAGCAGCGCCCGCTGACGACCGGCGCGGACCAGCAGTGGTTCGGAGTCGAGGAGGACCTGGAGGGGGCCGAGCACGCGGAACTCGACCTGCCTGCTCATGCGACCTCCTCCGCGTCGGTGTTGTTTCTACAGCCTAGGAGAGCATTCGACGCATCTGACGTGCTCACGTTGGGTCAGCGAACGTGCGCCGCACGTATCAGAATGCCTGGTCTAGTGGCCGGATCGTGACCTGAGTTGACACGGGAGGGGTATGTACAACGGTTATGGTCGGCGACCACACCGTGAGATGTGCGGATTGTCCAAGGGGTGTTTGATGGTCCACTCAGTAACGGCTCGCCGCCGTTGGGTCGCCGCGATCGGCTTCCTCAGCGTCGGCGCGCTGGCCCTGTCCGGTTGCGCGCAATCGCAGCGCGACACCGGTGGTGGCGGTAAGCAGGGCGGCACGCTGACCGTCGGCGCCGCGGGTGCGCCGAAACTCTTCGACCCGTTCTACGCGACGGACGGCGAGACCTTCCGGGTCTCTCGCCAGATGTACGAGGGCCTGGTCGGCTTCAAGCCCGGCACCGCCGAGGTCGAGCCCGCGCTGGCGACCAAGTACGAGCCGAGCGCCGACGGCAAGACGTGGACGTTCACCCTGCGGGAGGGCGTGAAGTTCCACGACGGGACCGCCTTCAACGCCGAGGCCGTGTGCTTCAACTTCGACCGCTGGTACAACCAGAAGGGCGCCGCGCAGAGCGACGCCGTCTCGCAGTACTGGCTGGACAACTTCGGCGGGTTCAAGGACACGCCGGACAAGCCCTCGCTGTACAAGTCCTGCACGGCCAAGGACGCCAAGACCGCGGTCATCGAGCTGAACGAGGTCACCTCGCAGTTCCCGTCGGTCCTCGGCTTCACGTCGTTCTCCATCTCCAGCCCGGACGCGCTGAAGAAGTACGACGCGGACAACGTCCAGGCCGCCGGTGACGCGTTCACCTACCCGGCGTACGCGAACGAGCACCCGACCGGCACGGGCCCGTTCAAGTTCAGCAAGTACGACAAGGCCAACAACACGGTGGAACTCGTGCGCAACGAGGACTACTGGGGCACCAAGGCCAAGCTGGACAAGATCGTCTTCAAGATCATCCCGGACGAGACCGCCCGCAAGCAGGCGCTCAAGGCCGGTGACATCGACGGTTACGACCTGCCGAACGCGGCCGACTGGGCCGGCCTGAAGTCCGACGGCTTCAACGTCGCGATCCGCCCGGCGTTCAACGTGTTCTACCTGGGCATCAACCAGAAGAACAACCCGAAGCTCGCCGACCTCAAGGTCCGCCAGGCGATCATGTACGCGATCAACCGCGAGCAGCTGGTCAAGTCGCAGCTGCCCGAGGGCGCCAAGGTCGCGACGCAGTTCATGCCCGACACGGTGAACGGCTACAACAAGGACATCAAGGCCGCCGGCTACGACCCCGAGAAGGCGAAGTCGCTGCTGAAGGAAGCCGGCGCCGAGAACCTCAAGCTGAAGTTCTACTGGCCGTCCGAGGTCACCCGCCCGTACATGCCGTCCCCGAAGGACCTGTTCGGCGCGATTTCCGGCGACCTGCAGAAGGTCGGCATCACGTTCGACGTCGTCACCAAGCCGTGGAACGGTGGCTACCTGACCGACGTCGACAACCACGTCCCCGACCTGTTCCTGCTGGGCTGGACCGGTGACAACGGCACCGCCCACAACTGGGTCGGCACGTTCTTCGGCCGCACCGACAACCGGTTCAGCACCGGCGTGTCGGCGTGGGGCAAGACCCTCGCGGACGACCTGGCGAAGGCCAACTCCGAGCCGGACGAGGGCAAGCGCACCAAGCTGTACGAGGACATCAACAAGCGGATCATGGAGGAGTACCTCCCCGCGATCCCGATCTCGCACTCCCCGCCCGCTCTGGTGTTCAAGTCGGACATCAAGGGTGTCGTTCCGAGCCCGTTGACCGACGAGAAGTTCGGCTCGGCCTCCAAGGGCTGAGCGAACCAGCTCCCACCACAAGAGAACAACGGGGTAGCTCAGTGCTCCGCTACACGATTCGACGGCTGGTTCAGCTGGTCGGCGTGGTGCTGGTGCTCTCGATGTTGCTCTTCGCGTGGTTGCGACTTCTCCCAGGAGGGCCGGTTTCGGCCCTCCTGGGAGAACGCGCTACGCCGGAGTCGCGCGAGGCCCTCACCAAGCAGCTCGGCCTTGATCAGCCGATCTTCCTGCAGTACTTCAAGTTCCTCGGTCGCGCGGCGACCGGTGACTTCGGCGTCTCCACCGGCGTTCAGCCCGGTGACTCGGCGCTCGACATCTTCCTGCAGCGGTTCCCCGCGACGATCGAGCTCAGCTTCTTCGCGATCCTGATCGCGATCGCGGTCGGTGTCCCGCTCGGCTACCTCGCCGCGAAGCGCCGCGGCGGCTGGTTCGACAACCTCAGCGTCATCGGCTCGCTGATCGGCGTCGCGGTGCCGGTGTTCTTCCTGGCCTACCTGCTCAAGGACGTGGCGTCGTCGGCGCTCGGCCTGCCGTCGCAGGGCCGCCAGGACGCCATCGACGCCACCCGCGTCACCGGGTTCTTCACCCTCGACGGCATCATCACCGGCGAGTGGGACGCGACGCTCAACGCGTTGGAGCACCTGATCCTGCCGGCGATCGCGCTGGCCACGATCCCGTTCGCGGTGATCTTCCGGATCACCCGCGCGGCCGTGCTGGACGTGCTCGACGAGGACTTCGTGCGCACCGCCGAGGCCAAGGGCCTCACTGCATCGGTGATCCGTCGCCGGCACGTGATGCGCAACGCGATGCTGCCTGTCGTCACGACGATCGGTCTGCAGACGGGTGCACTGCTCTCCGGTGCGGTGCTCACCGAGAAGGTGTTCTCGATCCCCGGCGTCGGCCAGGCGCTCGCCATCGGGTTCGAACGCCGTGACTACCCGGTGCTGCTGTTGTTGATCATCATGGCCACGATCGTGTACGTCGTGGTCAACCTGGTGGTCGACCTTTCGTACGCGCTCATCGACCCGCGCATCAGGACGAGGTGAGCGCAGTGGTTCTCGGACTCTCTTCGAAGAAGGAAAAGATCGACGGCCTCGCCGAGAGCGCGGGCGTCTCGCTCGCCGCGAGCGCGTGGAAGAGGCTGCGCCGCAGTCCGGTGTTCCTCACCGGCGCGGTGATCATCGGCATCTTCGTCGCGTTGTCGCTGCTCTCGCCGTGGCTCGCCCCGCACGACCCGTCCGACAAGATGCTGATCGACCAGGTCGTCAAGGCGCGCAACGAGATCCCGCCCGCCCAGCCCGGCCACCCGCTCGGGGGTGACCTCCAGGGCCGTGACTTCCTGTCGCGCCTGCTGGTGGGCTCGCAGCAGACACTGGTCGTCGGCGTCGGCGCGACGCTGATCGGCCTGGCGGGCGGCCTGACCCTGGGCACGCTCGCGGGTGCGATCGGCGGCTGGGTCGACTCGGCCGTCATGCGGCTCGTCGACGTCATGCTCTCGCTGCCGTCGCTGCTGCTCGCGTTCTCGATCGCGGCGATGTTCGCCAAGCCCAGCCAGTTCACCGTGATCCTCGCGGTCGCGATCGTGCAGATCCCGGTGTTCGCCCGGTTGCTCAGAGGTTCGATGCTCGCGCAACGGCACAGCGACCACGTGCTGGCGGCGACCGCGCTCGGCGTGAAGAAGGGCGCGATCGTGTTCCGGCACATGCTGCCGAACTCGCTCAGCCCGGTGATCGTGCAGTCCACGCTGGTGCTGGCGACCGCGATCATCGAGGCGGCCGCGCTGTCGTTCCTCGGTCTCGGCAACCCGGACGACCGGATCCCGGAGTGGGGGCAGATGCTCGGCGACGTGCAGAACGTCTTCGACACGCATCCGCAGCTCGCCGCGTGGCCCGCGGTCTGCATCATCATCGTCGCGCTCGGCTTCACCCTGATGGGCGAGACGCTGCGCGAGGCCCTCGATCCGAAGAACAGGCGGTGAGTCGTCGTGGCACTGCTCGAAGTTCGTGACCTCACCGTCGTGTTCCAGCGCAGGGGAGAGGAGCCGTTCCGCGCGGTCGACGGCGTCAGCTTCGACGTCGAACCCGGCCAGACCGTCGGCCTCGTCGGCGAGTCGGGCTGCGGCAAGTCGGTGACCTCGTTGGCGATCATGGGGTTGCTGCCCAAGCGCGGCACCAAGATCACCGGCACGGTGTCGTACGACGGTGTCGACCTGATGAAGCTCTCCGACAAGGAGATGCGCGACCGTCGTGGCCGCGACCTCGGCATGGTCTTCCAGGACCCGCTGTCGTCGCTCAACCCCGTCGTCCCGATCGGCCTGCAGGTCACCGAGGTGCTGGAACGGCACCGCGGCATGCCCCGCAAGGAGGCCATGATCGAGGCGAAGGACCTGCTCGACAAGGTCGGCATCCCGGACCCGAACCGGCGGCTCAAGGAGTACCCGCACCAGCTCTCCGGCGGCATGCGGCAGCGCGCGTTGATCGCGATCGCGCTGGCGTGCCGGCCGAAGCTGCTGATCGCGGACGAGCCGACGACGGCGCTGGACGTGACCATCCAGGCCCAGATCCTGTCGCTGATGAAGGAACTGGTGCAGGACCTCGGTACTGCATTGGTCATGATCACCCACGACCTGGGTGTCGTCGCCGGCCTGTGCGACGAGGTGAACGTGCTGTACGGCGGCAAGGTGGTCGAGAAGGCCATGCGGCACAAGCTCTTCGCCGAGCCGCGCCACCCGTACACGCACGGCCTGCTGGCCTCGATCCCACGCCTGGACGCCGCCCGTCACTCGAAGCTGACGCCGATCAAGGGCTCGGTCGCCGACAACATCCCGTGGTCGGAGGGTTGCGCGTTCGCGCCGAGGTGCCCGAACGCGCTCGACATCTGCGTGCAGGTCACGCCGCCCGAGGAAGACCAGCTGGGCCGTCTGCTCCGCTGCCACAACCCGGTGGTTCCGGGAACTCCCGCCGCCGAGGAGGTGCCGGTGTGAGCGAGACCCTGGTGTCCGTCCAGGACATGAAGGTGCACTTCCCGATCAAGCGCGGCGTCTTCTTCGACAAGACCGTCGGGCACGTCTACGCGGTCGACGGCGTCGACCTGGAGATCAAGCGGGGCGAGACCTACGGCCTCGTCGGCGAGTCCGGCTGCGGCAAGTCCACCCTCGGGCGGGCGATGCTGCGGTTGAACGAGCCGACCGCGGGCAAGATGATCTTCGACGGGCAGGACTTCTCGGCCCTCAAGGGCGAGGACCTGCGCAAGATGCGGCGCCGGATCCAGATGGTGTTCCAGGACCCGCTGTCCTCCTTGGACCCGCGGCAGTCCGTGGAGTCGATCCTGGTCGAGGGCCTGCGGGCGCACGACCTGGACAAGGGCAAGGAGTCCACGTCCAAGCGGCTGCGCGAGCTGCTCGCGGCCGTGGGCCTGCCGTCCACCGCGCTGCGCAAGTACCCGCACGAGTTCTCGGGCGGTCAGCGCCAGCGCATCGGCATCGCCCGCGCACTGGCGCTGGAGCCGGACCTCATCGTCGCCGACGAGCCGGTGTCCGCGCTCGACGTGTCGGTGCAGGCGCAGGTCGTGAACCTGCTGGAGGAGCTGCAGGAGCAGTTCGGCCTGACCTACCTGGTGATCGCGCACGACCTCGCGGTCGTGAAGCACATCTCCGACCGGGTCGGCGTGATGTACCTCGGCGGCCTGGTCGAGGAGGCCACCTCCGAGGACCTCTACGCCGAGCCGCTGCACCCGTACACGCGGGCGCTGCTGTCGGCGATCCCGGTGCCCGACCCGGTGGTCGAGGACCGGCGCGAGCGGATCCTGCTGGCGGGCGACCTCCCGTCGCCGGCCAACCCGCCGTCCGGCTGCCGGTTCCACACCCGGTGCCCGTGGCGGCAGGCGTCCCGCTGCGACACCGAACGCCCGGCGCTGCGCGAGCTCAAGCCGGGGCACAAGGTGGCGTGCCACTACGCCGAGCAGATCCTGTCCGGCGAAATCCAGCCGCACGAGGTGAAGCCGATCCTCGTCGAGGAGACCGACGGCCTCTCGCCGGACGTCCCCTTGGTGGGCCCAGCCTCGGTGACCGAAGCCCTCAGCTAGCCGCCCGGACCGCACGCGGGGACCTTTCGTACTGCAGGAGCGTACGAAAGCTCCCCGCGTGGCTCACCCGCGTGGCTACTGGGGCTCTAGTGGGTGATGCTTCGGTGTTCTGGTGGACAGTCGTGCGGCGATTCTGCTGAGAGCTGCGGAGATCGCGTCCGTCGACGGGCTCGAAGGGGTCACGATCGGACGGCTCGCGGTCGAGCTCGGCATGAGCAAGAGCGGCATCTTCTCGCACTTCGGCGCCAAGGAGGAGCTGCAGCTCTGCACCGTGCACGCCGCCGCGGAGATCTTCGCGCGGGAGGTGGTGATCGCCGGCGGTTCCGTGGTGGACCTGTGTGAGCGCTGGCTCGACTACTCGAAGCGGCGCGTGTTCCCCGGCGGCTGCTTCTTCGTCGTGACGCGCTCGGAGTTCGCCGCCCGTCCCGGCCGCGTGCGCGACGCGTTGATGCTCTTCAACCTGCGCTGGATCTCACTGCTGGAGCGGCTGTGCGGGGACGCGCAGATGGCGTTCGAGGTGGACGCTCTGCTGGCCGCTGCCGATCGTTTCGCAGTGCTCTACGACGACGCTTCGACGTACGAGAGAGTGCGGTTGGCGTTGCGCGCACGGATCGCCATGCCGACGGGGATGGAGATGAGCGTGGCCACCCCGAACGACAGCAGCATCGCGAGCCAGGCCTCGTCGACGAGCTGGCCGCCGACGTACCCGACGGTGGCGGGGTAGAGGCTCCACAGCGCCGACCCGATCGCCGCGACCGGCACGAACCGCCGCAGCGGCCACTTGAGCGCCCCGGCGAGCAACGCGCCCACGATGCCGCCCGCCGGCAGGAACCGCGCCGCGATGAGGATGCTCTCGCCCTTGGACCCGAGCTGGTCCGCGGTCCACACGACCATGGCCCGCGCCCTGGCGTTCTTGTTGACCTTGTCGAGGGCCTTCATCCCCATCCGGCGGCCCGCACTGAAGTTGATCATATCGCTGGCCAGGCAGCCGGCGGCGGCGACGAGAACCACCAGGTACAGCGGAACCTCACCGGACGCGGACAGGACACCGGCGCCGATGAGCACGGCCTCCGTCGGTGCCAGCGGCACGACGGCGACCAGGAACAGCACGACGAGACTGGCGGCTGTGGTGCTCATGATCGGTGAACGTACGTGACCCAGATGAACAATCCCGACCTGGATGGTTCTTCAGCGCACCCACAGGCTGGAAGTCGATCTACGCTGGGTCGTGCCGTTCACCCTCGCGCATCCCGCCGCGGTGCTGCCGCTGCGCCGGCGCCTCTGGCTGCCCGGACTGGTCGCGGGAGCGGTGGCACCGGACCTGGGCTACTACCTGCCGGTCGTGCGGACCCACGACGTGCTCGGCGGATCGCTGGCGGCGGTGGTGTTGCTGCTGGCCGGACGTCTGCTGCTGCCGTCGGTGATGGCGTTGGCGCCGGAGTTCGCGCGGGCACGGGTGTCCCGTCCGGGAGAGTTCCGCCGGCCGGTCACGCGGGCGCTGTCCATTGTGGTGGGAGTCCTCACGCACCTGCTGTGGGACGCCTTCACCCAGACCGACGGCTGGTTAGTGCAGCGGTGGGACTGGTTGACCGTCGCGGTCGTCGGTCCACACCGGCTCTACAACGTGATCGGGTACGTGTCGTCCTTGGGCGGCATGGCGTTGCTGGCCTGGGCGGCCGCGCGCTGTCCGAAAGGGCATGACTGGCCGGCGCGCACCGGGAGTGCCCGGTACAAGTTCTGGATCTTCGTCGCGCTGGCCTCGGCAATCGGTGTGACCTGGTCTTTGTCTGATCCTGTCAGCCAGGTCAGTCTTTATGACTGGGTTCGACGCTTTCTGCTGGGCCTGGTTCAGGGTGTGGGCGTCGCGATCGTGGTCCACGCCGTCCTGTGGCGCTTCAGTCAGTCACGGAATGACATGTGATGACTGCTCGAACCTGGCCTTGACCTGCTCGTTCCGCCGTCATTAGCCTCCGGCTTCAATAGGAAAGCTTCTTTACCAATCCTTCGCCGCCGCCCTTGCCCAGGAGGACGAAGTGATCAGAAAACACACCCGCACGGGTATCGCCCTGGCGCTGTTGGCGCTGGTGATGCCCCAGATCGCCGGGTCGGGTACGGCCAACGCGGCCGACACCCTGCTCTCCGCCAACAAACCCACCACCACGTCGTCGGTCGAAGCGGAGACCTTCGGTGGCGCGAACGCCGTCGACGGAGATCCGACCACTCGCTGGGCGAGCCTCGAAGGCCACGATCCGGAGTGGATCGCCGTCGACCTCGGCGGCAACTCGACCATCTCCCGGGTCAAGCTCACCTGGGAGGTCGCGTACGCCTCCGAGTACAAGATCCAGACGTCCACCGACGGTTCGACGTGGAGCACCAAGAAGTCCCTCACCGGTCAGAACGGTGGCGTCGACGACATCGGCATCGCCACGAGCGGCCGCTACGTGCGGATCTACGGCACCAAGCGCGGCACGCCGTACGGCTACTCGCTGTACGGGCTGGAGGTCTACGGCAGCAACCCCAACGGGGACAACACCCCGCCGACCGCGCCCACCAACCTCGCGAGCACCGGCACCACGTCGAGCTCGGTGAGTCTGCAGTGGACGGCCGCGACCGACAACGTCGGCGTGACCGGCTACGACGTCCTGCGCGACGGCAGCGTCGTCGGCACGCCCACCGGCACGTCGTTCACCGACACGGGCCTCGCGTCCGGCACGCAGTTCACCTACACCGTCCGCGCTCGGGACGCGGCCGGCAACCTCGGGCCCGCGAGCAACGCGGTGCAGGCGACCACCCAGCCCGCCGCACCGGGCGAGAACATCACGGTCGTCGTCGCCGGTGACATCGCCTCGCTGACGAACAACGAGCACTACGAGACCGCGAAGCTGATCGACAAGATCCAGCCGAACCACATCATCACGGTCGGCGACAACCAGTACGACAGCGGCAAGCTCTCGGAGTTCCTGGCCCACTACGACAAGTCGTGGGGCAAGTACAAGAGCATCACCCACCCCGCCACCGGCAACCACGAGTGGGAGGACAACCTCAACGGCTACAAGGCGTACTTCGGCGCTCAGGCCTACCCGAACGGCAAGCCGTACTACAGCTGGGAAGCCGGCCAGTTCCACTTCGTCTCGTTCGACTCGAACACCCTGTACGAGACGGGCAGCGACTCGACGCAGCTGAACTGGCTGAAGGCGGACCTGCAGGCGAACACCAAGCCGTGCGTCGTCGGCTACTGGCACCACCCGCGGTTCAACTCGGGCCAGTACGGCGACCTGTCCCAGGTGGCCCCGATCTGGAACGCGTTCGCCGACGCCAAGGCCGACGTCGTGTTCAACGGCCACGACCACCACTACGAGCGGTTCTCGCCGCTGAGCAAGACCGGTGCGGTCGACACGGTGAACGGCATGCGGGCCGCGATCGTCGGCATCGGCGGTGACTACCTCTACGACCAGCGCACCCCGCGCCCCGGCGTCGAGAACTACTTCGCGGACAGCCACGGCGTCATGAAGCTCACCCTCTCCGGCAGCTCCTACTCGTGGGAGGTCATCGACACCGCCGGCAAGGTGCGCGACAAGGCCGGTCCCTTCAACTGCCGTTGACCTCGGAGGCCGTCGTGTACATCGCAACCGCTCGACAAGCCCCAGCCGCGGGTGGCACCGGCAGGATCGCGGCGAACGTGCTCGCACTGGGCGCGGTCTCCCTGCTCACCGACATCTCGTCGGAGATGGTCACCGCGATCCTGCCGCTCTACCTCGTGCTGGGGCTGGGGTTCTCCCCGCTGCAGTTCGGTGTGCTCGACGGCATCTACACCGGCGTGACGGCACTGGTTCGCGTTGCCGGCGGACATGCGGCAGACCGCTGGCAACGGCGCAAGCTCGTCGCCGGGCTCGGGTACGGGATCTCGGCGCTGGGCAAGCTCGGCCTGCTCGCCGCCGGGACCTCGGCCGGTGCGATGGGGCTCGTGCTGGCCGGGGATCGAACCGGCAAGGGCTTGCGCACCGCGCCGAGGGACGCGCTGATCACGTTGAGCAGCGAGCCTTCGGCGCTCGGACGCGCCTTCGGTGTCCACCGTGCCATGGACACCGTCGGCGCGTTCCTCGGCCCGCTGGCCGCGTTCTGCCTGTTGTGGACGCTGCCGGCTCGTTACGACGCGGTGTTCGTCGTCAGCTTCTGCTTCGCGGCTGTCGGTTTTCTGGTGCTCGTTCTGTTCGTGCGCGATCACCGCGACGTGCTGCCACGCGTCGCGGTGTCGCTCCGGAGTGCCTTCGGGCTGTTGCGGTCCAGGCCGTTCCGGCGGGTCTGCCTGGTCGCGTGCGGGCTCGGGCTGCTGACGCTGGGAGACGGGTTCGTCTACCTGTTGCTGCAGAAGAAGCTGAACGTCGAGGTCGCCTACATCGCGTTGCTGCCCCTCGGCACGGCCGGCGTGTACCTGCTCGCCGCCGTGCCGATCGGCGCGCTGGCCGACCGCGTGGGGCGGTGGCGGATCTTCCTCGCCGGCCACCTCGCGCTGCTCGGCGCGTACCTGCTGTTCGTCGGCGCGTCCGGAATCCCCTTGCTGGCCGGGGTTCTGCTGCTGCACGGGTTGTTCTACGCGTGCACCGACGGCGTGCTGATGGCCGTCGCCGGGCCGTTGGTCCCGGAGGAGCTGCGCACGTCCGGTCTGGCCCTGCTGCAGACCGGCCAGGTGCTGGCCCGTGCGTGCTCGTCCGTCCTGTTCGGCGCCCTTTGGACGTGGTTCGCTTGGTGAGGATGCTGATCGTCGTCGCGGCCGTGATCGTGCTGGGCATCGGTGCGACCGCGTACGCGCTGCGCGCACCGGACGAGGTTTCCGTCGCAACGGAGGCGGGACCGGTCGAACTGACTCCCGGCAGGCTGCTGTTCGTGGACGACGCGAGCGGCAAGGTGGCTTCCGTGCCGTTGTCCTCACCCTCCGGCCCTCGCCGGGTGAGTTCGTTGTCCTGCAAGCGCTTCTACACGGCCGCCGGGCAAGGACTGTGCCTCGCGGACGCGTCCAGGCCGATGCCGGGCGCGACGGCGGTGTTCGTCGACCAGGCGCTGACCGAGCGGCGGCGGGTGGAGGTGGCGGGTGTGCCGAACCGCGCCAAGCTGTCGGCGGACGGACGGATGGCGTCGTGGACGACGTTCGTGACCGGTGACTCGTACACGCAGTCGAACGCGTTCTCCACGCGTACCGGGATCTTCGACACGCAGACCGAGGAGTACGCCGGCAACATCGAGGGGCTGCGCGTCGAGGGCAGGAAGATGACCAACGACATGAACTACTGGGGCGTCACGTTCACCTCGGACGACCGCCTCTTCTACGCCACCCTCGGCGTCGGCGGCAAGACCTACCTGATCCAGGCGGATGTGGTCGACAAGTCCGCGAAAGCGTTGCGGGAGAACGCCGAATGCCCGTCGCTGTCACCGGACGGCAAGCGCGTGGCGTTCAAGAAGCGGGTGCCCGGCGACGGCGCGCGGCCGTGGCGCGAGCACGTGCTGGACCTGAGCACGATGGTGGAGACACCGCTGGCCGAGACCCGTGGGATCGACGACCAGGTCGTGTGGCTCGACAACGACACCATCGCCTACGGCCTGCCGGGTGAGGGCATCTGGGCCGTGCCGGCGAACGGGGAGGGCGCGCCGCGGCAGCTGGTGCCGCACGCGTCCTCCCCGTCGCTCGTGATCTAACGCTGTGCGCGGTTGACCGCGGAGACGATCGCGCGGAACGACGCGGCGACCGTGGAGCTGTCGATGCCGACGCCCCACAGCACCCGGTCGCCCACCGCGCATTCGAGGTAGGCGGCGGCGCGGGCGTCGTCACCGGCGGACAGCGCGTGCTCGGCGTAGTCCAGCACCCGCACGTCGTAGCCCACCGACGCGAGCGCGTCGACGAACGCGGCGATCGGACCGTTGCCGGACCCGGTGATCTCCTGCTGCTCGCCGTCGATCAGCAGCGTCGCGGCGATCTCCTCGCGCCCGCTGCCGTCCGACGACGCCTTGTGCTTGAGCAGGTACAGCGGCACCCTGCCGTGCAGGTACTCCTCCGCGAAGGCGTCCCACATCTCCTTCGGGTTGATCTCGCCGCCCTGCGTGTCGGTGACCTCCTGGATCACCTTCGAGAACTCGATCTGCAGGCGCCGCGGCAGGTCCAGGTGGTGCTCCTGCTTCATGAGGTAGGCGACACCGCCCTTGCCGGACTGCGAGTTGACCCGGATGACGGCCTCGTAGTTGCGGCCGACGTCCTTCGGGTCGATCGGCAGGTACGGGACCTCCCACGGGAAGTCGTCGACGTGCTGCCCGGCGTCCTTGGCGTCGGCCTCCAGCGCCTCGAAGCCCTTCTTGATCGCGTCCTGGTGGGAGCCGGAGAACGCGGTGAACACCAGGTCGCCGCCGTAGGGGTGGCGCTCGGGCACCGGCAGCTGGTTGCAGTACTCGACCGTGCGCCGGACCTCGTCGATGTCGGAGAAGTCGATCTGCGGGTCGATGCCCTGGCTGAACATGTTCATCGCCAGCGTGACCAGGCAGACGTTGCCGGTCCGCTCACCGTTGCCGAACAGGCAGCCCTCGATCCGGTCCGCACCGGCCAGGTAGCCGAGCTCCGCCGCGGCGACACCCGTGCCGCGGTCGTTGTGCGGGTGCAGGCTCAGGATGATCGAGTCGCGCCGGTCGAGGTTGCGCGACATCCACTCGATGCTGTCCGCGTAGACGTTCGGGGTGGCCATCTCCACGGTCGCCGGCAGGTTGATGATCAGCGGCTTCTCCGGCGTGGGCTGGATGACCGCCGTGACGGCGTTGCAGACCTCCAGGGCGTACGTGAGCTCGGTGCCGGTGTAGGACTCCGGGCTGTACTCGTAGCGGAAGTCGGTCTCCGGGTAGTCCTTCTCCTGTTCCTTGGCGAACTTCGCGGCGTCCACGGCGATCTTCTTGATGCCTTCGCGGTCGCTGCGGAACACCACCCGGCGCTGCAGGATCGACGTCGAGTTGTAGAAGTGGACGATCGCCTTGTTCGCGCCGCGCAGCGACTCGAACGTGCGCGCGATCAGCTCCTCGCGGCACTGCGTCAGCACCTGGATGGTGACGTCGTCCGGGACCGCGCCGTCCTCGATGATCTCGCGGACGAAGTCGAAGTCGGTCTGGGACGCGGCCGGGAACCCGACCTCGATCTCCTTGAAACCCATCCTGACCAGCAGGTCGAACATCTTGCGCTTGCGCGCCGGCGACATCGGGTCGATCAGGGCCTGGTTGCCGTCGCGCAGGTCCACCGCGCACCACAGCGGGGCCTTCTCGACCCGCTTCGTCGGCCAGGTGCGGTCCGGTACGTCGATCACCTCGACCACCTCGTGGAACGGGCGGTAGCGGTGGAACGGCATGCTGCTGCCGAGCTGGGGGTTCCACTTCGGCTGGGAGTCCGGGGCCGGGCGCGCGGGCTGGCGGATGCGGCTGTTACCGGTGGTGTAGGCGTCTGGCGAAGTCATTTGGGTGCTCCGTGCTGGTCGTGATGGAAACGACCGGCGGCAACGCTGAATCCCGCGACGGGGGGCCGGTCTGATCAGACCCCGTCACGGCAGCGAAGCAGGAGGGAACGCCACACGCTGCACAGAGTAGCCACAGATCCGGGCGGGATGGAACCGAGCCGCCCGGATCGTGGGACGGGGGCGTCGTGCCGGTGGTGGTCAACCTGCAAGTTTCGCGGTGCGCTGAACTGGGAAAAGTTCAGGCATGTCCAGATTACGTACGACCAGTGGCCGCGGCACGGCTTCACGCGTGATCAGCGGCATCGGTGTGGTCTTCGCCCTGATCGAGATCCTCTACATCCTGATGATCGTGCTCGGTGCGAACCAGGCGAACGCGTTCTTCAAGTTCATCCAGTCGCTCGCCGAGCCGCTCGCCCTGTTCTTCCCCGGCCTCTTCAACACCGGCAACTACAACGTCGACGTGCTCCTGAACTACGGTCTCGCCGCCGTGTTCTGGCTGGTCGTGACCGGCATTCTCGCGCGTGCGGTATCCCGTTACTGAGTAGTACATTCCCGGCCTATGCGTACGCGTGCGGTCGGGATCGCGGCAGGTGTCGTCAGCTGGGTCGGCCTCGCGCTGGCGGTCGTGCTCGTCGTTCACGTCGTGCTGACCGTCGGCGGGGCCAACCCCGGCAACCCCATCACCAGCACGGTGCGGGAGGTGGCCGAGCCGGTGGCGCTCGCGTTCAAGGACCTCTTCTCGCCGTCGGACGCGAAGCTGGGGGTCATCGTCAACTTCGGGCTGGCGGCGTTGTTCTGGCTGGCCGTTCGAGCGATCGTCCTGAAGCTCGTGAGGCGCCTGAACTAGGTTCAGGAGCATGGCGCGCGACGACTTCTGCAACAACTGCGGTGCGGCGTATGAGGACACGCGGAGTTACCCGCGCACGTGTCCGAGCTGCGCGCACCTGGTGTGGGCCAATCCGGTGCCCGTCGTGGTGTTGCTGGTGCCGGTGAAGGACGGGGCGCGCACCGGGTTGCTGACGGTGCGGCGGGCGATTCCCCCGGTGGGGGAGCTGGCGTTCGTCAGCGGGTTCATGGACCGCGGGGAGTCGTGGCAGGAAAGTGCCGCGCGCGAGCTCGAAGAGGAAGCCGGGGTGCGGGTCGATCCCGGTGACCTGCGGCCGCTGTACTTCGTGTCGACGCCGGACGGGGCGACTGTGTTGTTGTTCGCGACGGCGCCTGAGATCAACGCCGAGGACATGCCGCCGTTCGTGCCGAACGAGGAGGCGTCGGAGCGGAAGGTCATCTTCGAGTGCGAGCCGTTGGCGTTCCCGCTGCACAACGAGATCGCCACGAAGTACTTCCTAACCGAACAGTGACTGGCCCCAGGTGCCGGTGAAGACGGTTTCGGCGAGCGGGTGGCGTCGGCGTTCGCGCTGCTCGCGGGCTTGCAGGTCCTCCGGAAGGTCTTCCAGGCGGCCCAGGCGGCCGACGGCCATGGCGACGAGCGGGCGCACGTCGGCGGGCATGGCGAAGGCCTCGTGGGCGGCCGCCTTGTCGAAGCCGCCCATCATGTGTGCGATCAGGCCCAGGTCGACGGCCTGCAGGGCGATGTTCTCCATGGCGAGACCCAGGCCGAACTCGACGTTCGGGAGGTCGCCGCGGTCGTCGGCGGTGATCACGCAGCCGATGAGGAGCACGGAGGCGCGGAAGGCCCAGGTCCTGTTGCCGGGGCGCAGCGTTTCGAGGATCGCGTCGAACGTCGACGTGCCTCGGTGGCCCACCACGAAGCGGGCCGGTTGGCTGTTGCCGTGGGACGGGGCCCAGCGGGCCGCTTCCAGCAGGGTGCGCAGCTCGTCGTCGGAGACACCCGCGTCAGGGGAGAAGGCGCGCGGGCTCCAGCGCTGGGCGATCAGCTCGTTCATCAGATCGCATACTGCCAAACGGCCAGCGAGTAGGCACCGAACCAGGCGCTGAACAGGGTGACCAGGCCGAGCACGGTCAGCACGGTGGACAGGCGGCGGCGGGCCAGGACCAGGGCCAGCGGGATCAGCAGCGTGAAGGCCGGGAGCAGCAGGCGCGCCTTGGAGTTCATCAGGCCGTTCGAGCCGAGGTCCATGACCAGCACGCCGATGCCGTAGACGATCAGCGGCCACTCCAGGCGGCGCTGGAAGGCGTAGCAGACCAGGACGATCGCGACGATCAACAGCCAGACGGTGCCGGTTTCGAGTTCGGTGCGCGGGTTGCCGAGGTGCTCGAAGGCGAACTTGAGGGTGGCGGCGCCGCCGTCGAACTTCGAGTTCCAACCGCGTTGCTGCACGCCGAACCAGCCCGCGAGGTCGCCGGTGCGCACCGCCACCCAGCCCAGGTAGCCGAGCAGGCCCAGCGGGGCGACGAGACCACCGACCCACGCGCGCCAGTCGTGCCGGTCGGCGAGCACCGCCACCAGGGCCGCGAGCACCACCGCCGCGATCAGGGCGGCCGCGGTGGGGCGGACCAGGCCCGCGGCCGCGCAGCAGACGCCCGCGAGGATCCAGCGCTTCCGCACCACGCCGACCAGGGCCCACGCGGCGAACGCGCAGAAGGTGGCCTCCGAGTAGGTCATCGACAGCACGACGGCCATCGGGGAGGCGGCGAACAGGGTGACCAGGACCAGACCCGCCGCCGTGGAGCCGTTGCGCACCGTGCGGCCGAGCACGAACAGGGCGTAGGCGCAGAACAGGCCGCTGATCACGCTCACCGTGAAGCCGGCGCCCTCCACGCTCACACCCGGCAGGCCGTGCACCCACCTGACCAGCGCCGGATAGCCGGGGAAGAACGCGAGCGGGGTCTCGGCGGTGCGCCTGCCGGCCGCGTCGGCCAGGTGGGACGGGACGTCGTTGTAGCCGCCGGCGGCGATGCCGAGGAACCACTCGCCGTCCCACGACCTCAGCTCGCCCATCGCGGTCATCGTCGAGCCGCGGAGCTCGTTCTGGTAGTCGACCACGAGCTGCAACACGTACACGCCGACCTGTCGCACGAACAGGTAGATCAGTGCCGGGACCGACCACAGCGCGGCCGGATGTTCGAGCGCCGCGGCGAGCCGTTTGCGCGCACCGTTCTCATGCACGGCCTCTGGGGCCTCCACGTCAAAGGCGGTCGACGACACCCGGACAGAGTAGTCACGCGCGTCACGGCTCCAGAGTCTCACCAGGTGGTCCGGGTAGGCTGCCTACGACGTGGGGTTTTAGTCGCGCGAAGGAGGTCAGGTCGGTGGCGCTCGTCGTCCAGAAGTACGGCGGTTCATCGGTTGAGAGTGCCGAGCGGATCAAACGCGTGGCCGAGCGCATCGTCGCGACCAAGAAGGCGGGGAACGACGTCGTTGTCGTCGTGTCCGCCATGGGTGACACGACCGACGAACTGCTCGACCTCGCCCGCCAGGTCTCCCCGGTGCCGCCGGCGCGTGAGCTCGACATGCTGCTCACGTCCGGTGAGCGGATCTCGATGTCGCTGCTCGCCATGGCGATCCACTCGCTCGGTGCCGAGGCCCGCTCCTACACGGGTTCGCAGGCAGGCGTGATCACGACGGCGGTGCACGGCAAAGCCCGCATCATCGACGTGACGCCGAGCCGCATCCAGGACGCCACCTCCGAGGGGGCCATCGCGATCGTCGCGGGCTTTCAGGGAGTGTCCCAGGGGTCGAACGAGATCACCACGCTCGGCCGGGGCGGCAGCGACACCACCGCGGTGGCGCTCGCGGCCGCGACCAAGGCCGACGTGTGCGAGATCTACACCGACGTGGACGGCGTCTACACCGCCGACCCGCGCATCGTGCCGAACGCGAAGAAGCTCGACACGATCACGTACGAGGAAATGCTCGAGATGGCCGCGTGTGGCGCGAAGGTGCTCATGCTCCGCTGTGTGGAGTACGCCCGCCGCTACAACGTGCCCGTGCACGTCCGCTCTTCGTTCAGCAACAAGACCGGAACGATCGTGTCCGGTTCAGTGGAGGACCTTCACGTGGAACAGGCGATGATCACCGGCGTCGCGCACGACCGGTCTGAAGCCAAGATCACCGTTACCGCCGTCCCCGACCACCCCGGCATCGCGGCCAGGATCTTCCGGGTCATCGCGCAGGCCGAGCTCGACATCGACATGGTCGTGCAGAACGTCTCGCAGGCCGCGTCGGGCAAGACGGACATCACGTTCACGCTGGCCAAGGTCGACGGCCCGCGCGCGGTGGCGGCGCTGGAGAAGGCCCGCGGCGAGATCGGCTTCGACCAGGTCCTCTACGACGAGCACGTCGGCAAGGTGTCGCTGATCGGCGCGGGCATGCGCTCGCACCCCGGCGTCACGGCGACGTTCTGCGAGGCGCTGGCCACGGCCGGCGTCAACATCGACATCATCTCCACCTCGGAGATCCGCATCTCGGTCATCTGCCGCGACACCCAGCTCGACGACGCCGTCCGTGCCCTGCACGACGCGTTCGAGCTCGGTGGCGACGAAGAGGCCGTCGTCTACGCAGGGACTGGCCGATGACCGCGCCTGTACTCGCGCTCGTTGGCGCGACCGGTGCCGTGGGCACCGTGATGATCGACATCATGAACACCCGCTCCGACTTCCCGTGGGGCGAGGTCCGGCTGATCGCGTCCCCGCGCTCGGCGGGCAAGAAGATCAGCGTGCGCGGCCAGGAGCTGACGGTCGTCGCGCTCTCGCCCGAGGCGTTCGACGGCGTGGACATCGCGATGTTCGACGTGCCGGACGAGGTCTCGGCCGAGTGGGCCCCGGTCGCCGCCGAGCGCGGCGCGATCGCGATCGACAACTCCGGCGCGTTCCGGATGGACCCGGACGTGCCGCTGGTGGTGCCCGAGGTCAACGCGGACCAGATCGACAACCGCCCGCGCGGGATCATCTCGAACCCGAACTGCACGACGCTGTCGATGATGGCGTCGCTCGGTGCCCTGCACCGCGAGTTCGAGCTGAAGGAACTGGTCGTGGCCTCCTACCAGGCCGCGTCCGGTGCGGGTCAGTCCGGCATCGACCGCCTCTACGCCGAGATCGCCGCGCTGGCCGGCAAGGAGGCGGGCGTCGTCGCCGGTGACGTGGCCGAGGCGCTCGCCGCCGCCGGTCTGTCCGCCGCCGACTCGCCGTTCCCGGCTCCGCTGGCGCTGAACGTGGTGCCGTGGGCCGGTTCGCTCAAGGACGACGGCTGGTCGTCGGAGGAGCTGAAGGTCCGCAACGAGGCGCGCAAGATCCTCGGCATCCCGGACCTGAAGGTCTCGGCCACCTGCGTCCGCGTCCCGGTCGTCACCACGCACTCGCTGTCGGTCCACGCGACGTTCGCGCGCGAGGTCACGGTCGAGGCGGCGCACAAGATCTTCGAGGAGCAGCCGACGATCGTGCTCGTCGACGACCCGGCCGCGAAGCGCTTCCCGACGCCCGCCGACGTGGTGGGCGGCGACCCGACGTACGTGGGCCGCGTGCGCCAGGCGCTGGACTTCCCGAACACGCTGGACTTCTTCGTGTGCGGTGACAACCTGCGCAAGGGTGCCGCGCTGAACACCTACGAGGTCGCGGAAGAGCTCGCGAAGCGCCTCCAGTAGCAGACCTCTCGTCGCCGCCCGGCCTGTTATGGTCGGGCGGCGATGGGGGAGATCGAATGGATCAGGCCGCCCCGGCTGAGTCAGGTCGTGGCCGCCTATCAGGGTTTCGCACAGGGTGCGGGTGTCCGAACAGGACTCGTCGACCAGCTGGTCGCGTGTTCGGCCGAGGATCCCGCGGCCGCTTTGACCGAATGGGCCGGTCGGCCGTCCGTGCAGCCGGACCTGGTGTCCCGGCAGGTCACCAACAGCCGCCGGACCACCTCACAGGGGCCGGGCGCGTTGATCTGGGCGCTGCCCGCTGCCGTGCAACGACTGGACGCGGACCGGATCCGTGAGCTGGTCGCGCTCACCCACGGTCCCGGCTCACCGGCCGCGGATGCCGTGATCGTGCTGGCCGAGCACCTCTTCACGCCCGATCATCAGCTCGATCCTCCCGACGCCGACCCGTGCACGGCCGCCGGTGCGCTGGCGCAGGCCGTTCGTGGTGAGGGGCGTGGTGTCGCGCGGGCGATCGCCGGTGCTCTGCGGGGCGGCCCGGAGCACGAGATCGGACGCGTGGCCGAAGAGCTGCACCGGAGGTCGTGGTGAACCGCGAGGAGGCGCTCGCACTCGCCGCGCCGTGGATCGCCGAGCGGGGCGCGGAGTTCCGCGTCGACGAGGACAGCGTGTTCCGCACGCGGGACGGCTGGGAGATCGGCTACGCGGTGCCGAGCGAGGACGGTCGCGTCCGATCCGGCGGCCGCTGGCCCAAGCAGGGCGTCGAGGTGCACGTGCTGGGCACCACGTCGGTCATCGAGGACGGCAACGTCCGGGACCGTCCGTGGGAGGCGCGGTTCGACCCCGAGCTGATCACGTTGCCCGGCATGCGCACCGACCCGAACTTCACCGCCGTCGCCGGGTGGATCGCGAAGGACGGCGGCGAGTTCCACGCCAACCCCGCGCACGTGCCCGGACCTCTCGCGTCCGGTGACCCGGTGCCGCTGACGCCGATGGAGCGGTTCCTCGACTACGTCGGCCGCGGCTGGTACCAGCTGGACCAGTTGGGGCACAACGGGTTGCACGGCGAGGTCCTCATCCCCGGCGAGGTGTCGGCGACCCGGTTCGACTTCCCGGACGTCCAGCCCGTCTTCACCAGGCCGGACCTCGTGCCGGACGGCACGGCGGCCTGGACGCGGGTCGGGCTGAACACGTTCGTCACCAAGGTCTTCAGCAGGGACTTCTCCGGCACGCGTCCGGTGCAGCTGCACATCAACCCCGGCCACCGCCACGACACCGAACTGGACCTCCGGACCTTCCCCGACGAGGCCGCGCAGCACCTGCGGATGTGTGACTGCGGGCGGTACGGCAGGTTCGCCGTCGAGCACTCGCCGTGGCTGAGCAGCGCCGACGTCCAGGCGCTGAAGCGCATCGCGAGCGTGCCGCCCGTCGACGTCGTGCCGGTGCGCACGCTCAAGATCGAGTTCACCCTGGGCATGGACGACCAGGGCCGCCGGTTCCTCGTGCGCGAGCCGGAACCGAAGCAGGACAACGGAAAGCTGCGCGGCTGCCTGATCGGCGGAGCGATCGGCGACGCGTTGGGCGCGAACACCGAGAACCTGCCGATGGAGGTCGTCTACGAACGGCACGGTCCGGACGGCATCACGGACCTGCCCGACGACCCGGCGATCACCGACGACACGCAGATGACGCTGTTCACGTTCGAAGCGGCGATCCGGGCGCACGTGCGCAAGCGGACCACCGGCGGCAGCGCGGACTACCTCGCCGCCGTGCAGCACGCCTACCAGCGCTGGCTGCACACCCAGAAGACGCCGTGGGAGAAGGCGCGCGGCCCGCTGTCCACTCTGGACGAACCGGACGGCTGGCTGATCGGCCACCGCGACCTGTTCCGCATGCGGGCGCCAGGTCTGACCGTCACGTCGGCGTTGCAGCAGTACGCCCGCACCGGTGTGATGGCCACGAGCCGCAACCCCGCCAACAACTCCAAGGGCTGCGGCGGTGCGATGCGCGTCGCTCCGATCGCCTTCTTCGCGGACGACGCACCGCAGGCGTTCCTGCTGGCGAAGTGCACCGCCGAGCTCACCCACGGCCATCCGAGCGGTTGCCTGTCCGCGGGTTTCTTCGCGGTCTTGGTGCACGAAGCGTTGCAGGGCAAGGGATTGCTCGAAGGTGTCGACTCCGCGATGAAGGAGATCGTCTGGCACGAGGACCACGAGGAGGTCGTCGCCGCGGTCGAGCACGCCGTCGAGCTCGCCGCGTTGGGCGACCCGAGCGTGGCGCGCGTCGAGGAGCTCGGACGTGGCGGCGTCGGTGACACGGCACTCGCGATCGCGCTGTACTCGGCGTTGGTGACCGACGACCCGAACGAGGCGTTGCTGATCTCGGTCAACCACGGCGGCGACAACGACTCGACGGCGTCCATGTGCGGCAACCTCGTCGGCGCGCTGCACGGCGTCGACAGGATCCGCCCCGACTGGGTCGAGCGCGTCCAGTTCCGCGAGGTCATCGACCAGATGGTCGAGGACTGGGCCGCCGAGACCGGGCCGAACCCGCCGATGGCACGCGAGTGGTTCACCCGCTACCCGCCCTCCTAGGCTTGGGCCATGGCGGAGAGCGACGAGCAGTACGACGCGCTGGGCGCGGTCTACGAGCGGGCCAAGCACATCCCGACCGGGCTGGCCGAGCGCGCCACGCTGCTGTCCGCGGTCGGTGACCTGCGCGGGAAGTCCGTGCTGGACGTGGCCTGCGGCACCGGCTTCTACGCGCGGCTCTTCCACGACCTGGGCGCGACCCGCGTCGTCGGCGTCGACTCGGCCGGCGAGATGATCGGTTACGCCCGGTACGTCGAGGAACGCGAACCGCGCGGCATCAGCTACGAGCAGCACGACGCGACCGCGCTGCCGGTGCTCGGCGAGTTCGACGTCGTGACCGCCGTCTGGCTGCTCGGCTACGCGGACGACGAGGCCGCGCTCGACGCCATGATCGGCAATCTCACCGCGAACCTCGCGGCAGGCGGGCGGCTCGTCGTGCTGGTGCCGAACCCGGAACCGGACTGGGAGCTGTACGCGGAGTACGGCCGTTACGGCTACCGGATCACGCCGACCGGTCCGCTGAACCTGAAGCAGCCGGTCACGGTGCACGTGCTGGGCGACCCGCCGTTCGACTTCGACTCCTTCTACTGGGAGCGCGGCGCGTTCGACGGCGCGCTGACCCGCGCGGGCCTGACCGACGTGACCCGCCAGCCGACCGTGACCCCGGACGAAGGGGAGTTCTGGGACGCGCTGCGGAAGTGCCCGAGCTTCGGCGTCTTCACGGCAGTGCGGGCCGGCTCGTGATCGTCCTCGCGGTGGACCTCGGCACCACGGCCACCAAGGTCGTGGCGGTCGACGCCCAGGCCCGTGTCGTGGCCTCGACCGAACGCGGCTACCCGATGCGCACGAGCGGCGCCGAAGCCACCCACGACCCGTTCCAGGTGCTCAACGCCGCCCTCGACGCGTTGGCCGAACTGGCTTCCGACGACGTCCGCGCCATCGCCCTGACCGGCGCCATGCACTCGATCATGGGGCTCGACGCCGACCTGCGCCCGGTCACGGAGTCGTTGAGCTGGGCCGACAACCGCGCCGTCGAGCAGACGGAACGGTTGCGGGGCACGCGGGAGGGTCGCGAGCTGCACCAGGCGACCGGCACGCCGATCCACTCGTTCACGCCGCTGATGAAGCTCGCCTGGTTCCACGAGAACGGTGTGCGCGCCGCGAAGTGGTGCGAGATCAAGGACTTCGTGCACCTGCACCTGACCGGCGAGCTGCTCAACGAGCACTCGTGCGGTTCCGGCACGGGCCTGATGAACATCCACACGCTGCAGTGGCACGAGCCGTCGCTGGAGTTCGCCGGCGTCACGGCCGACCAGCTGCCGCCGCTCGTCGAACCCACGCACTCCACACCGCTGAAAGCCGAGATCCCCGGTCTGCGCAAGGGCATCCCGGTGATCATCGGCGGCGGCGACGGCCCGCTCGGCAACCTCGGCGTCGGTGCGGCCACGCCCGGCGCCGGCGCGGTCTCGCTCGGCACCTCGGGCGCACTGCGCGTGGCGCAACGAGGTCCGGGCGTCGACGAGGAAGGCCGCACCTTCAGCTACGCCATCGCCGAGGGACTGTGGGTGCGTGGCGGCGCGATCAGCAACGGCGGTGTCGTTGCCCAGTGGGCCGCCGAGACGTTCGGCATCCCGGTCGGCGACCTGCTCGGCCAGGCCGCCGCGGTCGACTCGGACGGTCTCGTCGCCCTGCCGTACCTGCTCGGTGAACGGGCGCCGTGGTGGGATCCGACCGCGCACGCCGCGTTGCTCGGCCTTCGGCGTGAACACACCCCTCAGCAGATCACCAAGGCTCTGGTCGAGGGTGTGTGTCAGCAGCTCGCGCTGGTGTTGGACGCCGTCCCGAACGTCGAGTCGTTGCGGATCACCGGCGGTGCGTTCCGCGCCCCGATCTGGGCGCAGACCCTGGCCAGCACCCTCGGCATGCCGTTGCACCTGACCGAGGACAGCGGCGGCTCCGCGGTCGGCGCTGCCCTGGTGGCCTGGCGCGCTCTCGACGTGATCGAGGACCTGACCGTCGACCTGGTGCGGCCGACTCAGACGATCACGCCGGACGAGGACGCCGTCAGGAGGTATGCGTCGGCACGGCCGTTCGTGGCGAAGGCGTACCGGGCGCTGGAAGAGCTGTACAGCGAGGGCACCGG
>Ga0070710_10000142_pt1 | contig 33366 bp, 34 predicted proteins | sample LARL52metaG_FD_65454 | JGI IMG/M metagenome (GOLD analysis project Ga0070710, IMG submission 65454) | Corn, switchgrass and miscanthus rhizosphere microbial communities from Kellogg Biological Station, Michigan, USA - LAR L5-2 metaG | ecosystem: Host-associated > Plants > Roots > Rhizosphere ...
CCGAGGCGGAACGGAGCTCCGCTCGGTCTGTGACGCAGATCGGCCGGCTGACGGCGCAGGCAACCACTGCAGTGGTGCGGTGCCTGATCGACGGCTTCGATGAAGCGACATGGTTGGTTGCGCAGAGAGCTGCAACCTGTCGGGCACAGCTCTGTCAGCAGCTGTTAACGGACGAGGACATGCCCATGTCGGCTGAAGACCTCGCGTTGGAGCGAGTATTCGGCATCTCGTCCGCCAAGATCGCGGCCAGTGAGCGGCTCACTTGGTTGTCGGCGCTCATGTCGGAATGGTCCGCACGACGTGAGGAGTTGGACGAACATGTCCGCAATCAGCTGCCTCATCTGGTCGAATCACCGAGAGAACTCACGAACAAGGTGCGCCATCACATCGTCCAGCTCTCCGTGAGCAACAGGCCGCTGTATGCACACAGGATGGCTGTGTTTGCTCGAGATCTGGTGAGGCGGGCGCTTGCCGCAGATCCTGCCTCGTGCATTGAGATCGTCACTTCACCGGTTCTGAACGAGCCGAGGCTGGAGTCGACCCATCGGTCCACCGTCACCGCACATCGCGCGTTCGTCGAGGCCGAAGAGCCAGACGATCGGATGAGAGAAGCGTGCCGACTTTACCAAGTTGTCGCCGAAGGTTACGTGCGTGCGGTTGGGCCAACCGCACTGCGGCTTCTTGGGCAACAGCTGCCCGACAAAATCATGCTGACTGACCTCTCCAGGCGGCTCACCGCGCTGAGTAACGAACCGATCTGCGCGCTGCTCGCAAGCTGCATCTTGCCGGCTTGGCGCAATTCCACCGCCCATGAGCTGGTGTCGTGGGACCCGGTCCGGCAATTGGTGGATCTGGACGGTGAGCTCGTGGAGACGGAGGCAATTGTCGGCGAGGCGCAACGCGCTCGCGAGATCTGCCAGGCGTTTGAGACCGGTGTTGCCGTCGCGATGTGGGAGGCGGGAAACCCGAACGCCGGGTTGGACTCAAACAACGAGGTCGGGCTCACCATGTCCACGATGATGGCTCTCGGTGACGCCGGAATTGTGGTGCACAAGTATCGGCGTGCCGGCGACACGGTCAGACTGACGGTACCGACCATGGCAATCTCGAGTCTGCCGTGGTTCCTCGTGGCTCTTGTGCGTGCGTCCGTCCACCTGGAAGGCGTAGAGCGGTGGGAAGTGCTGCAGCAGGATGAAGGAAGGCCTCCATTGGTGATCTCTGCTGCCGCCATCGCGGAGACGATCGGATGTGCGGTCTTCAACGAGAACGGCGACAAGGTGATCGGCAGCGGTGTTTCACCGTTGCCGATGATCGCTGACGCGCTCTTCTCGCATGGTGCCGGTGTCGGCGCAGTCGTGAACACAGTCATCGCGCTGGCGAGCAGCCAGGTGGTCGGAGAGCATCAAAGGCTTCGGGTGGGTTCAGGTGCATCGGGCGCCGGGGAATGGTCAGACACGGTGGCCGAGGCCGAACGAGCGATTGAAGCCACGATTCGGCTGGTCGACGACTCAGGGCGTGACCTGCTGGACTCCTATCTGAGGGTCCTTCGGAGAGCACGTGAGTCCGGCGACGTCGGCGAGTTGATGGTGGCCCTGCGTTCGGCACAGCCGGCACAACTGCCCTGGATCGACGCTAGGGGTTGATCCGCCGAGTGCTCTCGACGTGGAACGGCGTGCCCTGCTGGCAGGTGGTCATCCCGCCCGGCTCGGCCCGCCCGGTCACCTCGATCTGGGCACCGGCCACCGCGATCGCGGGGTCGGCGCCCAGCAGCAGGTACTGGGTGGTGCTGGTGTCGAGGACGACGCAGCCCGACTCGACGCCGCTCGACACCGTGCCCCGCACCGTCATCTCGCCCGTGGACGCCCGTGTCAGAGTGGGCGAGGGCGGCAGCGGAGACGGAAGGCTCGCCGTGGACGAGTGGACCGTCGTCGAACCGGGTGGAGGAGCCTCGGGCGGTGCCTGCCGTCCCGCGCAGGAAGCCAGCATCAGGCACACCAGCACGGCCGAGAACCCGCGCATCGAACGTCACCTCCGGTGGGCCACCGCGACCGGGCACGGCGCGTGGTGGAGCACAGCGTGGCTGACCGAGCCCAGAATTGCACGCTTCACCGTGCCACGGCCGTGACTGCCGACCGCGATCAGCGCCGCGCCGTCCGCCGCCTGGAGCAGTGCGCGGGCGGGTGCGTCGAACGCGACCTCCTGCGCCACGTGGACTTCCGGGTGGCGGACGCGGTGCGGGGCGAGCTGTTCGTCCAGCAGCTTGGCGAGGTCGACGCGGATGTGGTCGAAGTCCTGCTCGGGCAGCTCGGCCCAGCCGACGTCGCTCCACGCGTGCACGGCGAGCAGTTCGCGGCCGTGCCGGGAGGCGAACGCGAAGGCGAACTCGATGGCGTCGGCGGAGGTCTCGGAGCCGTCGACGCCCACGACCACCCGGCCGTCCACCGGACCGGAACGGGTCACGACGACGGGACGGCCGCCGATCGACACCAGTTCGGCGGCGGTGGAACCGAGGAACATCTCGGCGATGCCGGTGCGGCCGGACGAACCGAGCACCAGCAGCTCACCCTCCTCGAACGCGAGCACGTCGACCGGGCGGCCCAGCCCGACGCGGGTGTCGAGCTGGAGCTCCGGCCAGTCCCGCCGCAGCTCCAGGGCCAGCTCGGCGAGGTGGTCCTCGGCGGTGTGGCGCATGGTCTCCTCGGTGACGAACTCCGGCACCGGCGCGGACATCGGGGTGAAGACGGGTTCGGGCAGGGGTGCGTGAACGGCCTGCACGACCCGCAGGGCCGCGCCGCACCGGGAAGCCTCCTCGGCGCCCCACCGGGCGGCTCGCCTGGAGAGGTCGGAACCGTCGAACCCGACCACGACCGTGGACATGAGAAACCACCTCCGGCCAGGGCATACCCGGCAGGAGGTGGTTCCAAAAGCGGTCTAGTCGATGACGAACTGCGAACCGGGCTCGATCAGGATGTCGCCGTCGCGCGAGTTCGTGATCGTCACGTTCGTCAGGTGCGCCGAACCGCGGGCCTGCGCCATCGCGAGGATGCCCGACCCGTTGGTGGACCTGTCGATCCGCACGTTCGTGATCGCGACGCCCGGCATCCCGCTGCCGCCGCCCTTGAACTGGATCCCGTCGTAGGTGGAGTCGTGGATCTCGGTGTCGCGGATGCGCATGCCGCTGAGCTGCAGGCCGTCGCCGGGGTTCCAGCGGTCGGGCAGATTCGTGTAGTCGCGGCCGACCCACACGCCGACGTTGGCGTGCTCGATCCACACGTTGCTGATCTTCGTGTTCCTGCCGAACCGGCTGTTGAGGCCGACGCCGCCCTCGGCGTTGCCGTCACCGCCGCGGATCCGGCCGGAACCGAAGATCGCGATGTCGGAGATCTGGGTGTCGTCGTCGACGTCGAACCCGAAGTTGCCCTCGTGCGGGTGGTTGATCGTGTTCGCGTCCTGCGGCTGGATCAGCGAGAACAGCTGCGAGTGCCACATGCTGGCGCCGCGGATCGTGACGTTGCGGATGCCGACCTGGTTGCAGCCGCCGGAGTTGAACACCGTGAGGATCTTCTTCTCCTGCCGGAACCTGCCCTCCGGGATCCAGACGCACCCGATCTCGCCGTTCTGGTCGGCGGTGACCGCGCGCTGGATGGCGTCGGCGTCGTCGGTCTGGTCGTTCGGCGTGGCACCGTATCGCGTGATCGACACGCACTCGGCCGGCTGCTGCGCGGGCGGCGCGACCTGCTCCAGATCGATCAGGTCGATGACGTAGAACTGCGCGGTGTCACCGGAGTCGCGCTGCAGCCTGAACCTCGTGCCCGCCGGATAGGTGTCGGCCAGCAGCGTCGAGGACTCGTCGAACAGCCTGCGGGCGTCGCCGCCCGGCCGGTTCGTGAGGCATTCCGGGTCGTCGCAGGTCCCGTACAGCCAGCTGTGCCGTGACGACAGGGTGAGCTTCTGCACGAACCGGTCGTCGGCGTACAGGCTGATCGTCGCGTCCTGGCCACCACCGGCGGCCGCGTCCGGGATCGAGTTGCGGACCACGATCGAGTTCGTACCGACCGTCGAGGTGATCTCCACGAACTGCCCCTGCGCGTCGAGCCGCACCGACCTGCGGCCGCTCGACTCGCTCGCTCGTCTGCACGGCGAAGGTCTCGGTGGCGGTCTTTGGCGTCGCGAGGGTGACCTCGTCGATGCGGGTCTGCTTGCCGAGGTCGAGGCTCACGGGCGCGGCTTGCGCGGCAGGGGGCACGACGAGCGTTGCCGCCGTGAGGGCTATCGCGGTCAACGGGGCTAGCAGGGAGCGAACGCGTGTCGTCGGTGACATGGCGTGCTTGGCCCTTCTCGGTGGGGACGCGAGGGGGTGTGGCGCGCCTCACCGTAGAAGTGCCCGGCAGATTACCGCAATATGCCGACGTGATTGCGCAAAGTTGCGACAAAGCCCTCTGAACAGGAAAGACATGGATCGTCGGGTTGATCGTCAGCGGTGGTCCGGTGTTCAGGTATGGCGGTTCGAGTCCGAACGGACGCAGGAAATCGACCCGATTCGGCTGGGCTCGCTTGCGCGGCCTTGCGGCAGGTTTGCGGGCCTTGCCGCAAGGCTTGCGCAAGGTTCGTCAGCGGAGCAGATACGCGTCGATGACGGTCTGCTCGACCGTCTGGCCGGGACCGGCCGCCTTCGCGCGCAACGAGACCGACCTGGCGTTCGCGGGATGGGCGAGGAGCAGGCGGTCGTGCGTGACCGGCGTGTGCCGCCACGTCGTGCCGCCGTCGTAGGAGACCTCGGCGGACGTGATGCGCACCGAGCCCGCCTGGGACTGGACCGAAACCGGCACCGCCAGCATCCGGCCCGCCGCGGCGTAGCCGTCGTCGTCGAGCTGCGGGGTGTAGCGGATCACGCTGAGCGGCAACGCGGTCTGCTTCGCCGTGGTGTCGCTGCGGAACGTCCAGACGCCGGACACCTTGCTGCTCAACGGGGTGTCGCGGCCGGCGGTGGTTTCGACGCGGTAGTCCGCGGCACCCGGTTCGACGGCGAGCAGGGCCCGGCCCGCCTCGGGTGTCTCCGCCACCTTCACGTCGTCGCGGTACACCGTGGTCCGTGCGGAGCTGACCGGGCTGTAGCCCTCGTTGCCCGCGTTGTCGCCGTAGAGCGGAATCGTGACGTGCATCAGGTCGCCGGTGCGGAACGTGTGCGGGGTGTCGCGGGTCTCGGGCAGGGCCGGGCCGAACACCGCGCGATCGAGGTGCTCCACATAGGACCGGCCGGGTTTGTAGTGGCGCAGCGGGGTCGCCAGGGTGCTGGTGTTTCCGTTCGGGCCGAACAGGTTCAGCCTGCGCGACCAGTCGCCGCCCTCGCCGCCGTAGTACTCGGTGCGCGGGCCGGGCGCCAGGGTGTCCAGTGGGCCGTAGCCCCGGTCGGCGCGGCCTTCCGGCGCCGAGGTGTGGCCGACGGTGGCGCTCTGGCCGTCCTTCAACGGTGGCAGGTCGACCTCGACGGTCGCGAGGTTCCGCTTCAGGACGGTCTTCGTGAGGCCGTTCGGCGCGTGTCCTCGCTGGTACCAGGCGAGGCCGTAGAAGTCGGCGCCCGCGGTCCAGAACGTGGCGGTCTTGCCGGTGACCTCGGCCGAGTCCGGGCCGAGGCTCGCGACGCCCAGGTGGTCGATGTCGCCGCCGACGGAGAAGTTGCCGATGGTGTAGGAGGTTCCGTTGACGACGCGTTCGAAACCGGTCTGCAGCAACGACAGTCGTGCGGGCACGGGCAGCGTCACCCGGACCGGCTTGGCCAGCCGGGCGTCGAGGGTGATCGTGGTGGCGCCGGTGATCGTCAGGTCCGGGTAGCTGATGACGTCGTGGGTGCCGGTCGACAGGACGCTGCCGGTCAGGAGGTAGCGGCCCTTGGCCAGGCGCGCGACACCGGTGGCGGGGTCGGGCCAGACGCGGGCGCCGGTGTCGACGTCGATCAGGAACGCGAAGGTGGAGCTCGCCGTGGCGCCGGACCGGTCGATGCCGGTGATCTTGACGTCGTAGCTCTCCCTCTCCAGGTCGACGAGGGCCGTGTGCAGGCCGCTCGCGACGACCGCGCCGCCGTCGGGCTGCTCGGCGATGCCTGCGGTGACCGTGGCGGTCGCGGAACCGTCCGCGAGCGCGTTGATCTGCCGGACGCCGCGGTCCAGGCTCGCCCGCCGTCTCGCGTCGAGCCAGATCTTCCCGGCGCTCGACAGGCCGCCCGCGAGCGGTGTCTTCGCGGCGTCGAACGCCACCCCGTTGATGCCGCGCAGCCGGACGCCGGGCTGCGTGCTGACGGTGCCCTCGGGATAGGTGACGATCACCGGCAGGGCGCCGTCGTACGTGGCGAGCTCGGTGACGTCGAACAGGCGTTCGTCGAGCCGGCCGTTCGCGACCATCGGCAGGGCGTCGTCCGGCACCACGAACTCGTGGCCCTGGGCGGTGTAGGTGGTGAACGAGACGTGCTCGCGGCCCGGCGCCGGCCGGACGGCGCGCTGGCTCGTGAGCACCTGGTCGCCGGTGATGAGGGTGATCGTCGTCGCCGGTGGGGGAGCGGCGTGTGCCTGGGCCGGGGTGAGCAGGGCACCGGCCAGTACGACTCCGAGTAAGCGCACCCGGTCCTCCGCAGGTCTGTGAGAGCGTTCCCACGGACCGTAGTGAGTTGATCATGGCGGAGCAAGGTCTAAACCAATTCTGGGTCCAGGTGCGTCTCGGCACGGACGTCCGGAGGCGGCGCACTACCCTGTGCGCCATGACTGGCCTGCGTGAACGCAAGAAGGCTGCCACCAGGGCGGCGCTCGGCGACGCCGCCTGGAGCCTCTGCGTCGAGCACGGCTACGACGGCGTGACGGTCGAGCAGATCGCGCGCGCGGCCGGCGTGTCGCTGCGGACGTTCTTCAACTACTTCTCCTCGAAAGAGGAAGCCGTCATGGCGGGCGACAAGCAGACCGCCGAGACGTTCGTGCGCGCGTTCGCGGCCCGGCCCCGGGACGAGCCGGTGCTGGTCGCGCTGCGCGGGGCGCTGCAGTCGATCTACCCGCAGCACATCGACCTCGAACGGCTGCGCCAGTCACGCGAACTGCGCCGCCACCCCGCGCTGCTGCCGCACGTGTTCGCCGCCTACTCCGCCCGCGAACAGGAGCTGACCGCGGTGATCGCGGACCGGTGCGGCCTCGACGCGACGGTGGACCCGTATCCGGCGGTGACGGCCTCGACGATCCTGGCGACGCTGCGCGCGGTCGTGCAGTGGTGGCTGGACACGCCGGCCGCGTCGGAGCGGTACACGGCGGCGGAGCTGGTCGCGCGGATGATCGACCAGCTCGGGGCGGGGTTCACCCGGTAGCGGTGGTGCCGAGCCGGCCGCCACGACCGGCTCGGCACCCGGTTCACCAGGTGACCGGCAGCGAGTGCACGCCGTAGATCGACATGTCGGTGCGCAGCGGCACCTCGTCGGCGGGCACGGCCAGTTTCAGTGTGGGCAGCCTGCGCACCAGCTCGGTGAAGCCGACCGTCATCTCCACGCGTGCCAGCTGCTGGCCGAGGCACTGGTGGATGCCGTGCCCGAACGCCACGTGGTGGCCGCGCGGGCGGTCGATGCGCAGCTCGTGCGGGTCTGGGTACTGGCTCTCGTCGCGGTTCACCGCGGGAACCGACACCACGACGGTCTCGCCCTCGCGGATGGTGACGTCGCCGATGGTCACGTCTTCCTTGGCGTGCCTGGCGACGCCCATGCTGATGATCGACAGGTAGCGCAGCAGCTCCTCGACCGCGTTCTCCGCGAGCTCCGGGTGCTCGCGGAGCTTCGCGAACTGGTCGGGGTGCTCCAGCAGGGCGAACGTGCCCAGCGCGAGCATGTTCGCGGTGGTCTCGTGGCCTGCGATGAGCAGCAGGTTCGCGATGCCCGCCAGCTCGGCGGAGTTGAGGTCGGTGTCGCGGACGAGTCCTGACAGCAGGTCGTCGCCGGGGTCGCGCTGCTTGTCGCGGACCAGGCCGAACATGAACTTGCGCAGCTCGGTGCCGACCTCGATCTGCTCCTCGATCGTCGTCTTCAGGCTCAGCAGCTTGGCCGTGCGGTGCTGGAACTCCTCGCGGTCGCCGTAGTCGACGCCCAGCAGCTCGCAGATCACCAGTGACGGCACCGGCAGCGCGAAGTCGTGCACGAGATCGGCCGGTGGTCCCATCTCGATCATCGCGTCGAGCTGGGCGGTGACGATCTCGTGCACGCGCGGCGTCAGGTCCCGCATCCGGCGCACGGTGAACTGGCCGGTCAGCAGCCTGCGGTAGCGGGTGTGCTCGGGTGCGTCCATGAAGATGAACGACCCGGCGCGCCGCTCCGGCGGGAAGAGCTTCGCGTGCAGCTCCGGCGAGATGAGCCTGCGCGCCCGCGGGCTGTTGACGCGGTCGGAGCTCATCCGGGGGTCGGACAGCACCGCCCGTGCGTGTTCGTGTCCGGTGACGAGCCAGACGACCTCGTCGTCCTGCTCGATCCGGTGGATCTGCCCCCGCTCGCTCAGCTCGGTCAGCCCGGTGGCCGGGTCGAACGGGCACTTGCCTCGCTGCGTGAGCTCGGCGGGCAGCTGCGGCCTGATGAGCTCCTGCGCGCTGCGCTGCCTCTCTGCCGTGGTCATGGTGGCCCCCTCCTTGTCTGACCCGGCGTGACCAGGTCATGGCTCGGCGTCACCCACCACGCTACTCAAACTTGCGCGTCGTGCAAGATTTTTGCCGCGACTTTAGGTGGCGAACACCTGCGAGTCGTCGGCGAACGCCTTGAACTCCAACGCGTTGCCGGCCGGGTCCAGCAGGAACATCGTCCACTGCTCGCCACGTTCGCCCTTGAACCGCACGTACGGCTCGATGACGAACTTCGTGCCGGCTTCGGTGAGCTTCGCGGCCAGCTTCTCGAACTCCGGCACGGTCAGCACCAGCCCGAAGTGGGGGACCGGCACGTCGTGGCCGTCGACGGGGTTGTGCACCCGGCCGGCCCCAGGGGCGAGGTGCGTGACGAACTGGTGGCCGTGCAGGTTCCAGTCGATCCAGGTGTCGGAGCTGCGGCCCTGCTCCAGGCCGAGCGTCTCGCCGTAGAAGCGGCGGGCGGCGTCGAGGTCGTCGACCGGCATGGCGAGGTGGAAGCGTGGGATGTTCGGCATGTCGGAATGTTAACATTAGGACAAGATGTTTGCTTGTGCGCTTGTTAACATTGCGACATGACGAAGATGGGCCCAGCTCGCCGCCGCGGCCTGAGCACCGAGGTGGCCGACGAGATCCGTGCCGCGATCTTCGACGGCCGCTACCCACCGGGTGCGGCGTTGCGCGAGGTGGAGCTGTCCGAGGCGCTGGAGGTCAGCCGCGGCCCGGTGCGCGAGGCGCTGCAGAAGCTCGAACGCGAGGGCCTCGTCCGGGCCGAGTGGCACCGGGGCACCACGGTGGCCGCGTTGTCGGTGCAGGACGTGGCCGAGCTGGACAGCCTGCGCGGGGCACTGGAGGTGCTGGCCGTGCGCCGGGTGGCGGACCAGGCCTCCGACGCGGATCTCGCCGCGATCGAGAAGGCCGCCGTCGCGATGGACCGCGCGGAGACGCCGCACGAGATGGTGCGGTGCGACATCGCCTTCCACGACGCCGTCTACGCCGCCGCGCACCACACACGGCTGGCGCAGGCGTGGGAAGCCATCCGGTCGCAGGTGCACCTGTTCCTGATCACGCGGGTCAACCTGAGCAGCGACGGCTACCTGGAGCTGATCCGCCAGGAGCACCGCGACCTGGTGGCGGCGCTGCGGCTGGGCAACGTCGAGGGTGCGCTGAAGCTGTTCGCGGAGCACCGCAAGCACGCGTTCGACGTGCTGACCTCCGGCTCCTGAGCGCCACAAAGACGCCAGGTGCTCGATGAACGGCGCATTCGTCCACCTCAGGTGAACGAATGCGCCGTTCATCGGCGACGAGCGTCCACAACTCACAGCCACCCGTGGTCGTGCGCCAGCTGGAAAGCGGCCGCCCGGTTCGCCACGCCGAGCTTGGTGACCGCGGCGGCCAGGTGGTTGCGCACGGTCCCGGCGGACAACGACGTGCGGGAGGCGATCTCCGCGACCGGCGTGCCGAACTCGGTCAGCCGCAGCACTTCCAGCTCGCGCTGGGTGAGCGGGCACGGGGGAGCGGCGAGCGCGTCGGCGGCCAGTGCCGGGTCGACCCAGCGGGAGCCGCCGTGCACGCGGCGGATCACGTCGGCCAGCGTGCCGCCCGGCGATCCCTTGGGCAGGAAGCCCTTCGCGCCCGCGTGCAGGGCCTGCTGCAGGTGCGGCGGCCTGCCCCGGCCGGTCAGGATCACGACGGCGCACGACGGCAGCACCCGCGCGAGTTCCTCGGTCACCTCCAGGCCGTCCAGGTCCGGCATCTGCAGGTCGACCACGGCCACGTCCGGGCGGTGCGCCCGCGCGGCCTCGACGGCGGCCTTGCCGTCACCGGCGCGGGCCACGACCTCCAGGTCCGGTTCGAGGTCGAGCAGGGCCGCGAGCGCGTCGCGGATCAGTTCCTCGTCGTCGGCCAGCAGCACCCTGATCACGCGGGCACCACGACTGTCACGGTGAACTCGGTGGACGACTGCTCCACCGACACCTTCCCGCCGGCCGCAGCCAGCCGTTCGCTCATGCCCCGGATCCCGTTGCCCTCGCGGAAAGGCTCGACAGCAACGCCGTCGTTCGTGACCGTCATCCGCACCTCCCCGTCGTGCTCGGCGATGTCGATCATGCACCACGTCGCGTGGCTGTGGCGCAGCACGTTCGTGCAGGCCTCCCGCAACGCCAGCGCGAGCTGCGTGGCGCTCTCGCCGTGCACCGCGACGTCCGACACGGTGCAGCGGATGCCGGCCTCGCGCAGCACGTTGCGCACCGCCTCCAGCTGTTCGGGCAGGTTGACCGCGCGGTAGCCGTGCACGGCGTCGCGCACCTCGGCGAGCGCCGAGGAGGCGAGCCGCTGGGCCTCGAACGCCTCGGCGGCAGACCGCTCCGGATCCGCCGACGCGAGTCGCCCGGCCAGTTCGGACTTCAGCGCGATCACGGTCAGCCGGTGCCCGAGCAGGTCGTGGACGTCACGGGCGAACCGCAGCCGCTCCTCGCTCACGGCCAGCTCCGCCTGGGCCTCGCGACCGGCGCGCGCCTGCGCCAGCAACCCGGCGAACCACGTCGGCAGGCCCGCCATCGCTACGATCGTCACGCCGACCGCAGCCGCGATCATCTGGTACGTCGTGTGGTCATGGGTCACGACGCGGCCGACCAGTCCGGACAGCACGACCGCGCAGAGCGCCGCCATCCAGCGCCACACGCCGGACAGCAGCAGCGGGGCGAACCCGGCGGCACCGCCACCGATCCACGCCCACGTCGACAGCTCGTCCGGGCCGACCGGCGCCACCAGCGGGATCGACACCAGCGTGGCGACCACGAGGACTCGCAGCCTGCCCTCCCGCACCGCCACCGCGTACGCCAGGGCCATGCCCAGCACGCCCAGCACGCCGAGCCAGCGGGAGGCGGACGGCTCGCGCAGCACCGAGACCAGCGGTACGGCGAGCGTGGCCGCCCACAGCACGTGCAGGGTCCAGCGCAGCGCGGCGTGCGGAAGATCGTTCATCGCCATCAGCCTAAAACCACTTCAGCAGCATCATGACGGGCGATGACCAGGTCGAACACGCCGCGCCAGCGCGGCACCACGGCGTCGCGCAGGTGGTGCGCGAGATCCCGGACGGCGTGCGCGCCCCAGCCCAGAGCGATCAGCAGCACGCCGACGCGCGGGGCGTGCGGCGTCATGACGGCCACCAGGGCGGTATATGCGCGGAAGATCGCGAGTTGTGCGCGTCGCGCCAGCCAGCCCCATAAGTGATACGCCACTTGGCATAGCAGCAGCGTCCGCACGGGAGGCACGAGCTTCCAGAAGTCGAATGACACCGCCAGTGCGACACCCATCGGCCAACGGTCGACCAATGCGCGCAGCGGCGATGTCGTGTTGTGAGCTGTCTTGGAGATCATGCGTCAAGAGTCGAAGCGACCCGCCGCAGAACCCATCCGTGCGGTGTCATGACTTTCCCGTGCGAAGTGCACAGGCGAGCTATGCGTCGATCTCCGCCCACACGGTCTTGCCACCCACCATCTCGCGCGTGCCCCAGCAACGCGAGAGCTGTGACACCAACAACAATCCACGCCCACGCGAGTCCCCGAGCCGTGACTCACCCACGTGCGGAAGCTCAGCCGGCGTGTGGTCGTCGACCTCGACTCGTATGTAGTCAAGGTGTCGTTGCACTCGTACGGCCCGTGGTCCATTCGCGTGTTCGTAGGCATTGCTTGCCAGTTCTGTGCACACGAGCAACACGTCGAGCCGGATGTCCCCGGAGAGGTCTTTCAACAGAGTGCCGATCCACGCGCGCATCGCGACGAGGTCGGGCTGATCCTCCGGCAGGGTGTACAGGGTCCTCGCGGAGGTGCTCAGCACCTCGGGAGTGTCCATCAAGATCCCCACCTCGTTCGCCGCTGAGGCCCTCCTGGCTGCTCAAGATGGCCGTCAGGTCGCGAAATACCACCGTGCGTGCTACCTCAAACGTGTGGACGGGTACGGCTTCAACCTCGCGCTGGTCGTGGTTCTGGTGTTGGTCAACGCGGCGTTCGCGGGCAGCGAGATGGCGTTGGTGTCGTTGCGCGAAGGTCAGCTGCGGTCGCTGGAACGGGAAGGGCGGCACACGCTCGTCCGGCTGGCACGTGATCCGAACAGGTACTTCGCGACCATCCAGATCGGCATCACGCTGTCCGGGTTCCTGGCCTCCGCCACCGCGGCCGTGTCGCTCGCGAAACCGCTCGTGCCGTTGCTGGGGTTCCTCGACGGCGCCGCGGACGGGGTGGCGATCGCGCTCGTGACGATCGTCCTCACGTTTTTCACGCTCGTGTTCGGGGAACTGGCGCCCAAGCGCCTGGCGATGCAGTACGCCCTGCGCTGGGCGAAGATCATCGCGCGGCCGCTGGACCTGTTGTCGACGGTGTCCAGGCCGGTGGTGTGGTTGCTCAGCAGGGCGACCGACCTGGTGGTGCGGATCTTCGGCGGCGACCCGGACCTCGACGAGGAGCAGATGTCGCCGGAAGAGCTGCGTGATCTCGTTGAGGTGCAACAACATCTGAACCCCGAGCAGCGCACGATCATGACCGGCGCGCTGGAGATCCAGGAACGGCGGCTGCGCGAGGTGCTGGTGCCGCGGCGGCTCGTCACCGCGCTGGAAGCAGGTTTGACGACCCCCGAAGCGAGGGAAGTCCTGGCGGGGTCCGGACATTCGCGGGCGCCGGTGACCAAGGACGGTCACCTGGACGACGTGATCGGCGTGGTGCACCTGCGTGATCTGCTCGACGACACCGTGCCGCTGACCGAGGTGGTGCGGGTGCCGATGCACCTGCCGGACTCGGTGCGCGTGACGGACGCGCTGCGCCGCATGAGGGCCGAGCACGAGCAGATGGCGCTGGTGATGGACGAACACGGCGCCGTCGACGGCATCGTGACGTTGGAGGACCTGCTCGAGGAGGTCGTCGGTGAGATCTACGACGAGACCGACTCGGACGTGGTGGCCGTGCGGCCGGACGCGGACGGGTCGATGCAACTGCCCGGCACGTTTCCGGTGCACGACCTGGCGGACGTCGGCGTCGAGCTGACCGGCCCGCCCGGTTCGTACGCCACGCTCGCCGGTCTGGTGCTGGTGCTCCTCGGGCGCATCCCGGAGGAACCGGGTGACGTCGTCGAGGTGACCGGCTGGCAGATCGAGGTGCTGGCCGTCGAGCACCACGCGATCACGCGGGTGAGGCTGAGGTCACAGGCCGAACCGCGGAATGAAGTGGACCTCTGAACCGTTACACATCGGTGCAGCCACCTTCGGCTGCCACTCCTGCCAACGGAAACGGGGGGATTTGTCATGCCTGCAGATCTGAAGAACCGCGCGTCCGGGCAGCAGGACGGGGACTCGGTCGGCCAGTACCTGCGCGAGGTCGGCCGCACGCCGCTGCTGACCGCGTCCGAAGAGGTCGACCTGGCCAAGCGCATCGAGGCCGGCGTCTACGCCGCGCATCTGCTGGAGAGCGGTGAGACGAAGCACGACGCCCGCCTGCTGCGCCGGATCGTCGCGCAGGGCGAGCGGGCCAAGGACCACATGATCCGCGCGAACCTGCGCCTGGTCGTGTCGGTCGCGAAGAAGCACTCGTTCCGCGGGCTGCCGTTCGGGGACGTGGTGCAGGAGGGCAACCTCGGCCTGATCCGCGCGGTCGAGAAGTTCGACTACGCCAAGGGTTACAAGTTCTCCACCTACGCGATGTGGTGGATCCGTCAGGCCATCGAACGCGGTCTGGCGGACCAGACGCGCACGGTCCGTCTGCCGGTGCACGTCGTCGAGGAGGTCAACAAGCTCAAGCGCGTCGGGCAGAAGCTGTCCGCGGCGCTGGGTCGGGACGCGACGGTCGAGGAGATCGCCGCCGAGGCCAAGACCTCGGCCACGCGCGTGCAGGACCTGCTCGACGCGTCCCGCACCTGCGTGTCGCTGGAGACGCCGATCGGTGACGACGGCGGTTCCGTGCTGGGCGACCTGATCCAGGACACCGACGGCGTGTCCGCGCCGGAACTGGTGGAGCGCCAGCAGTTCGAGGAGGGCGTCCGGTCGCTGCTGGACGTGCTGCCCGAGCGGCAGGTCCGGATCATGCGCCTGCGCTACGGGCTGGAGGACGGGCGTGAGCGCACCCTCCAGGAGGTCGCCGAGGAGCTCGGGCTGACCCGTGAGCGGATCCGCCAGCTGGAGAAGCAGTCGCTCGCGCAGCTCAAGCAGTCCGGCCGGCAGGAAGACCTGTTCGCGCTCGCCGGCTGACGATCACCGCACCAGTGGCACGATGGTCGGTGTGAACGTCCCCGCCGTCCTGCGCACCTTGGCCCGGCTCAGTGCCGCCGAGCAGCCGCAGAAGGTCCAGCTCGACCTGTCCAAGGCGGCGGGCCTGCTGTGGTTCGGCGACCACGAGCCGGCGTGGCGGGCGATCACGGCGACGCAGCACGACCAGGAGTGGACGCCGATCACCTGGACCGCCCCGAGGCACGCCCGCGAGCAGGTCCAGCACCTCGCCGCGTACGACGCGCTGCACCAGGAGGACCGGCTGCTGCGGGTCGGCTGGGCCTACCTGACCGGCCCGGCCGAGATCGGCGGCCAGCGGCGGCGGGTGTGCCTGCCGCTGATCTCCCGGCCGGTGCGGCTGCACCGCGGGCTCGGGTTCACCTACGCCTTCCACGTCGCCGGTGACGTCGGCCTGTTCCCGCTGATCGACGACTGGGCGGTGGTCGCGGAACGCGAGGCGGCGCTCGCGCGGACCGAGGCCTGGATCGCCGAGACGGTGCGGCAGGCGGGGTTCGGGCACGTGCCGATCGTGCGCGCCGACCCCGGCTCGCTGATCCACGGCAGCGAACTGGTCGTGGCGATGGGGTGCGGCCTCAACGCCGGTGAGCCCGTCGTGACCACTGAGCAGGGTTCGGCGCTGTACCGGTGGGCGGCCGCGGCCGGCGTCGGCGACACCGCGCTGGCCGCCCTCTACGGTGCCGGTGAACCCGCGGCCGACCGGGACGAGCCGATCACCTCGGCGTTGCCGTTGAGCCACAGCCAGCAACGCGCCGTGGAGCACGCGCGCCGGGCCCGGATCACCGTGGTGGGCGGGCCGCCCGGAGCGGGTAAGACGCACACCCTGGCGGCGCTGGCGCTGGACGCGGTGGCAGCCGGGCGGTCGGTGCTGCTGGCGAGCCGCACGCGCAACGCCGCCGACGTGCTCGGTGCCGCGTTGCGCCGCGCGTCCGGGCCGGTTCCGGTGCTGTTCGGCGACTCGGAGCTGCGGCAGGAGATGGCGCGCGAACTGTCGGACGGGCTGTCCGCGCTGGCGAAGCCGGACGAGCTCAAGGAGCTCGACCGGGCCCGGCGGGCCGCGGCCGCCGGGGTCGCGCGGGTGGAACGCGCGGTCGACGCCGCGTTGACCGACGAGCGGCTGGCGGCGTGGGCACGGCGGCATCAGGCCTTGATGGCCGGACATCGGTCGGTTGCGCCCCGCGCGTTCGACGCGGGCGTGGATTTCGTTGCGCTGCACGGACTTCTGCGGCCGCGCACCGGATTCCTCAGTGGACTGCGCACGGCGTGGGCGCAGAAGAAGGCGCGCAGGCTGACCGGCGCCGGTGAGGTGCCGGTCGAGGACCTCACGGCCGCGGTCGCCGCCGCCGAACAGACCGCCGCGTCGGTGCGGCTCGCGGCCGCAGGCGGCACGGCGTTCGACGGGCTGCGGCCGCTGCTGTCCGAACAGGACGGTGCGAGCCGGGCCGCGACCGCCGCGTGGCTCAAGGAGTTCGCGGTCAGCCGGCGCGGTTCGGACGCGCGCCGGGCGGTGGCGGCACTGGCGAAGGCGCTGCGGTCCGGACGGGCGGCCCGCAGGCGCGGCCTGGCCGAGATCGACAGCGCGGACCTGGTGGCGGCACTGCCGTTGTGGGTCGGCACGTTGTCGGACGTGGAGGACATCCTGCCCGCCGTGCCGGGCATGTTCGACCTGGTGATCATCGACGAGGCGAGCCACGTCGACCAGCCGCTCGCCGCACCCGCGTTGCTGCGCGGCCGGTCCGCGGTGATCGGCGGCGACCCACGGCAGCTGCGGCACGTGTCGTTCGTGGGCGACCAGGCCGTGCAGGCGGCCGTGGACGCCGAGGGCACCCAGGACCTGCGCGACCGGCTGGACGTGCCGAAGGTGAGCCTGTTCGACGCGGCCGCGGCGACCGCGGGCGTGCACTGGCTCGACGAGCACCACCGCTGCGCGCCGCACCTGATCGGTTTCGCGGCGACGAAGTTCTACGACGGCAAGATCGCCCTGCTGACCACGCACCCGTCGATCGCCGACGTCGACTGCATCGACACCGAACGCGTCGCCGGCGAGCGGAACTCCAAGGGCGTCAACCAGGCCGAGATCGAAGCGGTGCTCGCCCACGTGCGCAAACGGGTCGCGGCGGGCGTGCGGTCGATCGGTGTCGTGACGCCGTTCCGCGCGCAGGCCGACGCGCTGGAGGAGGCGCTGCTGCGCGACCTGACGCTGGACGAGATCACCACGGGTGGTGTGCGGGTCGGCACCGTGCACGGGGTGCAGGGCAGCGAGTTCGACGAGGTCGTGATCAGCCTCGCGGCCGACTCCAGGCCGGGCGGGTGGCGGTTCGTGAACGACCGCAACCTGCTCGCGGTGCTGACCACGCGGGCGCGCCGGCAGGTGCACGTGGTCACGTCGGCGGCCGAGCCCCCGGGACTGATCGGCGAGTACCTGCGGCACGCGGACGTGCCGCCCACCGAGACCGCCGGGATCGCGCCGCAGGACGAGTGGACCGCGCGGCTGGCCGAGGAGCTCGTCGCCGCCGGGGTGACCGTGCGGACCGGCTATCCGGTGGGGCGGTGGCGGGTCGACCTCGTGGTGGGGGAGAGGGGCGGTGCGGTGGCGGTGGAGACGCGTCCGCACCCGGACGGGCCACGGGCGCATCTGGCCCGCTGGCGTGCGCTGGGCCACGCGGGGTGGCGGGTGCACGACGCGTTCGGCAGCCGGTTCGACCACGATCCCGCACGCGCGGCCGTCGAGCTCGCCCAGGAACTGAGCTCACGCCGTTAGCGGTCAGTCCGGACGGCGGTGCTTCTGCCGAACTCCCAGTCGGTCGGCGATCTGGTCGTGGATGGGGGTGCTCATCACGATCGGGTTCGGTGGCGGTGCCGGCGGTGCCGCTCCGGGATTGTCCTGGTCTTCAGGCATGTCAGGAGCGTAGGCATGATCGTTGAGCGGACAAGCACGCTGATCAAGAAATCACACTCGTCATACCCCAAGAGGTGAATCCGGACCGGCCGATTTATACCGAGGGTGGGACCTCGTGCGTACTCGGTGACCACCTGTGGGTGCGCCGATGGAGGTACGCGGATTTGCTCAGCAACGTGGAATCTCATCCGACGGGCTCAGCGTTTGCGTGATCTCGCCGTGATGCTGAACGATCGGGTTCAACACCGGACGAACCTGGAGCGCGACGTGGTCAGTGGCAAGCCGGGCATCGCCAAGCGCCAGCTCATCCTGCTCACCGGCAGGGCGCACCCGGAGCTCGCGGAGTCGGTGGCGAAGCACCTCGGTGCCGCGATCACCCCGCAGGCCGCCTACGACTTCGCGAACGGCGAGATCTTCGTGCGGTTCGAGGAGTCCGTACGCGGTGCCGACGCGTTCGTCATGCAGAGCCACAGTGCGCCCATCAACGACTGGCTGATCGAGCAGCTGCTCGTGGTCGACGCCCTCAAGCGCGCCTCGGCCAAGCGCATCACCGCGGTCGTGCCGTCGTTTCCGTACGCGCGGCAAGATCGCAAGTACGCCGGACGTGAACCGATCTCGGCACGGCTCGTCGCGAACATGTTCAAAACGGCCGGCGCGGACCGGATCGTCACCGTCGACCTGCACACCGCGCAGGCCCAGGGCTTCTTCGACGGCCCGGTCGACCACCTGCACGCGATGTGGCTGCTCACCGACCACGTCCGGGCGCGGTACGCGGGCGAGGACCTGACGATCGTCTCCCCGGACGCCGGGCGCACCCGGCTCGCCGAGAAGTGGGCGGACCTGCTCGGCGGATGCCCGATCGCGTTCATCCACAAGACGCGCGATCCGTTGCGCCCCAACGAGGTCATGGCCAACCGCGTGGTCGGCGACGTCGAGGGCCGCACGTGCGTCGTGGTCGACGACATGATCGACACGGCGATGACGAGCACGGGCGCGGCGCGGCAGCTGCTGGAGCAGGGCGCGAAGGACGTCGTCCTCGTGGCCACGCACGGGGTGCTGTCCCGTGACGCGTACGACCGGCTCATCGCCAGCAAGGCCCGCGAGGTCGTCCTCACCGACACCCTGCCCATCCCGCACGAGAAGCGGTTCCCCGGCCTGACCGTGCTGAGCATCGCCCCGCTGCTGGCGCGGGCGATCCAGGAGGTCTTCGAGGACGGTTCGGTGACGAGCCTGTTCGACGGAAACGCATAGCCGGGAAGCAGATCCGGCCGGTCCGTGTTGCCATGAGACATGGACAACGAGCAGCGTGGCCGGGTCAGAGTCGAGCACTCGGCGAAGCGGGTCCGCGCGTACTTCGGTGGCGAGCTGGTCGCGGACACGACCGCGCCGCGGCTGGTCTGGGAGATCCCGTACTACCCGGCCTACTACCTGCCGCTTTCCTCCGTCCGCGCCGAGCTGAAGCCGACGGGGGAGACCAGGCACTCGCCGAGCAGGGGTGAGGGCCTCGTGCACGACGTCGTCACGCCCCGGAGCACGGCCGAGGGAGCGGCGCTGGTCTACCGGGACTCGCCGATCGAGGAGCTGCGCGAGCTCGTCCGGTTCGAGTTCGCGGCGATGGACGAGTGGCTCGAAGAGGACGAGCCGATCTACGTGCATCCACGCGACCCGTACAAGCGCGTCGACGTGCTGGCCAGCTCACGGCACGTGCGCGTCGCGCTGGACGGGGTGACGCTGGCGGCGTCGGCGCAGCCGCGGATCCTGTTCGAGACCGGGCTGCCGCCGCGCTACTACCTGCCGTTGAGCGACGTCCGGTTCGACCTGCTCCGGCCCTCGGACACGCAGACGCACTGCCCGTACAAGGGCACCGCCACGTACTGGTCGGTCGAGGTCGGACGGAAGGTCCACGACGACATCGTGTGGATCTACCGCGCGCCGCTGCCGGAGAGCCAGAAGGTCGCCGGGCTCGCGTGCTTCTACAGCGAGCGGGTCGACCTGTTCGTCGACGGCGAGCTCCAGGAGAGGCCGAAGACGCCCTGGTCGTAGCGGTCGTACTTCACACTCTGCAAACTTGCAGAGACTGCAAAACGATCGTACGCTTCCCCCGTGAACCAGCTGGGGGAGAGCCTGCGCGACCGCAAGAAGCGCCGCACGCGTGCCGCGCTCGAACGGGCGACCGTGCGTCTCGCCGCCGAGCGTGGCTACGACCACGTCACCGTGGAGGAGATCGCCGCCGAAGCCGACGTCTCGGTGCGCACCTTCTTCAACTACTTCACGTCCAAGGACGAGGCGCTGATCGGCGCGGACCCCGAGTCGGGGCCGCGCATGGCCGAGCGCGTCCTGGCCGCGGCCGACGAGGTCACGCCGTTCGAGGCGTACCGGTCGTCGGTGCTCGCCGAGATCACCGACGAGCTGGACAACGCCCGCGACCTGTGGCTGCTGCGCAGGGAGGTCCTGATGCAGCGGCCGGACCTGCTGGTCCGCGCGTTCGCCAGCAGCGCGGAGTCCGAGCAGCTGCTCGCGAGCGCGGTGGCGGCACGGGCCGGGCTGCCCGAGTCGCACCTGTACCCGCGCCTGCTGGTCGCCGCGGGCAGTGCCGCGTTCCGCTGCGCGGTGACGCGGTGGGCGCTCGACGACAACGTCGCGCTGGGTGACCTCGTGGGTGACGCGCTCGACCTGTTCGGCGCCGGGCTGGCTCACGTGCCGTCGCACCACCACGAAGGGGGAACGTCTTGAGTACCGGAACCGATGCTCCACCACCGGTCCACAGCAGACGTGAGGTCACGCAGGCGATGTCGGGCCTCATGCTCGGCCTGTTCGTCGCGATCCTCGCGGGGACCGTCGTCTCGAACGCGTTGCCGCGCATCGTCGCCGAGCTGAGGGGCTCGCAGTCGATCTTCGCGTGGATCGTCACCACCGAACTGCTCGCGATGACGGCGACCGTGCCGTTGTGGGGCAAGCTCGCCGACCTCTACAGCCGCAAGCTGCTGATCCAGGCGTCGCTGGGCCTCTTCGTGGCCGGTTCGCTGATCGCGGGCTTCTCGCAGAACGTCGAGATGCTCATCGTCAGCCGCGTGGTGCAGGGCCTGGGCGCCGGTGGTGTCACGGCACTCGCGACGATCGTGATGGCCGCGATGATCCCGCCGCGCGAGCTCGGCCGCTACTCCGGCCTGTTCGGTGCCGTGTTCGGGGTCGGCACCGTGGCCGGCCCGCTGATCGGCGGCGTGCTCGTCGACACCTCGTGGCTGGGCTGGCGGTGGTGCTTCTTCGTCGGGATCCCGTTCTCGCTCGCCGCGATCTGGCTGCTGCAGCGCACCCTGCACCTGCCGGTCGTGCGCAAGGAGGACACGAAGATCGACTTCCTGGGCGCGTTCCTGATCGTGTCCGGGGTGTCGACGCTGCTGATCTGGTCGTCGCTCGCCGGTGACAAGTTCGGCTGGTGGTCGGGCTGGACGGCGGGCCTGGTGGCGCTGGGCGTGCTGCTGCTCGTCGCGGCCGTGCGCGTCGAAGCCACCGCGCACGACCCGATCGTGCCGCTGTCGATCTTCCGCAACCGGACGGTCGCGCTGACGGTCGTCGCCAGCGCCCTGGTGGGTGTCGCCATGTTCGGCAGCACGGTGTTCCTGTCGCAGTACTTCCAGCTCTCGCTCGGCAGGACGCCGACGCAGGCCGGTCTGCTGGGACTGCCGGTGATCCTCGGCATGCTGATCTCGTCGACCGTCGCCGGTCAGCTGATCACGAAGTACGGCAGGTGGAAGGCCTACCTGGTCTCCGGCGGCGTGGTCATGGTCGGCGGCATGCTGCTGCTGTCCACCATCACCGCCGGGTCGACCGTGTTCATGCTGTCCGCGGACATGTTCGTGCTCGGTGTCGGTGTCGGTCTGCTGATGCAGAACCTGGTGCTGGTGGCGCAGAACGACGTACCGGCCCGCGACCTCGGCGCCACCACGTCGGCGCTGACGTTCTTCCGCTCGCTGGGCGGTGCGATCGGGGTGTCGGCGCTGGGCGCGGTGCTGGCGAGCAAGGTCTCGTCGCTCGCCGCGGAGAAGTTCGGGCCGATGGGCGGCTCGGGTGAGGCCAGGGTGCCGGACCTCGCGGTGCTGCCGCCCGAGGTCAGGGCCGTGATCGCCGACATCTACGCGACCGCCACGTCCGAGCTGTTCCTCGTCGGCGCGCCGTTCGCGGCGCTCGCGCTGCTGGCCGTGCTGTTCATCAAGGAGAAGCCGCTCAAGGAGCAGAGCGGGGACGACCGGCTGGCCGCGGAGATGGCCGCGGGGCACTGATCCTCGGAACGGACCCCTGACTTTCGTCGGGGGTCCGCCCCGCCTTCCAGGTCGGGTTTCTCCCGCCGGCGCTGCATACGTTGCGTGGCCGCCAGAGGGTGTCCGGTGTGGACGGCGCAGTGCGGGCGGGACGCGGCCTCGGTTGCCCGGCGGCCGCGCCCCTCCCGCGCGCTCAGAACGGGAAGTGGTTCGGCTGGCCCGCCACCGTCACCCAGCGCGTGGCCGAGAAGGCCTCGATGCCCCACCGGCCGCCGAACCGGCCGTAGCCGCTGGCCTTCACGCCGCCGAACGGGGCCTGCGGCTCGTCGTCCACGGTCTGGTTGCCGACGTGCACGATGCCCGTGCGGATGCGGCGCGCCAGGTTCAGGCCGCGGCGCGGGTCCTCGGTGATCACGCCCGCGGTGAGGCCGTGCTCGGTGTCGTTGGCGATGGCCACGGCCTCGTCGTCGTCCGCGACGGTCGTCACGACCACGGCCGGGCCGAAGATCTCCTCGTGGAAGATCCGCATGGCCGGAGTGACGCCGTCCAGCACGGTCGCGGTCCCGTCACCGCCCGCTCGCACCCGTGCGCCGGACTCGACCGCTTCGGCGACCAGGGTGGCGACGCGGTCGGCCGCCCGCTGGTTGATCACCGGGCCGATCGCCGTGGCGGGGTCGGCCGGGTCGCCGTGCGGCAGGGAGGAGACCTTGGCGGCCAGCTTCGCGGTGAACTCCTCGGCGACCGTCTCGTGCACGAGGATGCGGTCGGCCGACATGCAGATCTGGCCCGCGTTGTAGAAGGCGGCGAAGGTGGCCGCGTCCACCGCGTAGTCGAGGTCGGCGTCGTCGAGCACCAGCAGCGAGTTCTTGCCGCCGAGCTCCAGCACGCAGGGCTTGAGGTGTTGCGCCGCAACAGTTCCGACGATCCGGCCGACCTCGGTCGAGCCGGTGAAGTTGACCGCTCGCACCCGCGGGTCCGTGATCAGGGCCTGGGCGACGGACGCGGCGTCGTCCGGGGCGTTCGTCACGACGTTCAGCACGCCCGCCGGCAGTCCGGCCTCGTGCAGCACCTCGGCGATGAACAGGCCCGCGGCGATCGGCGCTTCCTCGCTCGGCTTGAGCACCACGGTGTTGCCCGCGGCGATCGGCGCGGCGACGGCACGGGTGCTGAGGATGATCGGCGCGTTCCACGGCGCGAACGCCGCCACCACGCCGAGGGGTTCCCTCACCGCGAGCGACAGCTGGCCCGGCGTTTCGGTGGTCAGCACCTCGCCCACGGGCTGGGTGACCGCCGCGGCCGCCTCGCGCAGCATGTTGGCCGCCAGCATGATGTTGAACCCGGCCCAGCCCGCGACGCCGCCGACCTCGCCGGCCATGATCGCGATGGCGTCCGGTGTCCTGGCCTCCAGGCCGTCGGCCGCGCGCAGCAGGATGCCGCGCCGCACCGACGGCGAGGTCGCGGACCAGTCGGCGAACGCCGCCTGCGCCGCGTCGACGGCACGCGCGACGTCCGCCGGCCCTCCGGCGGCGACGACCGCGTGCACCTCCCCCGTGAAGGGGTTGAGGTCGTCAGTGGTGCGGCCGTCCGCCGCCGGAACGCTTTCGCCGCCGATGAAGAGCTCACGTGTTTTGCTTGCCACAGAGCGAATTCAAGCGCTCAGTGACGTCCGTCACCAACCCCGGTTTCCGCTGGGTGGAAACCCTGCTCCAGCGTCCGCCCGATCCCGCGCGCCGCCACCTGCAACGCCGCCACCAGCCGTGCCCGCACGTTGCGCAGATCCGGCACCACGATCCCCAGCGCGGCCACCGCGTGCCCGTCCACCTCGACCGGCACGGCCACACTGCACGCCCCGAGCGTCATCTCCTCGAACGTCTGCGCGTACCCGTCCCGCCTGATCCGGTGCAACTGCGCGCGCATCCGCTGCGGGTCGGTCACCGTGTACGCCGTGAGCCGCGTCAGGCGGTGCAGCAGCACCTCCTCCTGCACCTCGGCTGGCGCGAAAGCCAGCAGCACCTTCCCGACACCGGTCGCGTGCAACGGCAACCTGCTGCCCGTGGAGCTCACGATCGGCACCGACGCGTGGCCCGACACCCGATCGAGGTACAGCGCCTCGACGCCCTCGCGCACGGCCAGGTGCACCACCGCCCTGGTCGCCGCGTGGATGTCGTGCAGGAACGGCTCCGCGACCCGGCTGAGGTCCACCTCGCCCGCCGCGAGCAGGCCGAGCCGCCAGATCCGCCGGCCGATCACGTACTCGCCGGACTCCAGCCTGCGCACCGCGCCCCACTCCACCAGCTCGCCCAGGAGCCGGTGCGTGGTGCTGATCGGCAGGCCGCTGCGGCGGGCGATGCCGCTCAGGGTCTGCCTGCGGTGCCGGGCGTCGAAGGTGCCGAGCAGCGACAGCAGCTTCGCGGACACGGTGGTGGCCATCCGCGAATTCTGCCCGGTTCACCCCGGCCCGGCCGCTGTCGTGGCGTACATTGCTGATCACTCGTGGTTGGTCACTGTGCGCAGCGAGATGGTGACGGTGGTTTCGTGGTGACGAACAGCTTCTCGGGGTCGGGGGACGGCCAGGTGGTCCAGGCCGGGTCGGTCACCGGGAACATCTACCTGTCACAGGCGCCGCGCCCGGTGCCGCGGGAGTGTCCACCGGCGCCCGCGCTGTTCGTCGACCGCACCGCCGAGCTGGCGCGGCTGCGGGAGCTGTGCGCGACGAAGACGCTGCTGGTGCTCGACGGACCGCCCGGCACGGGCAAGAGCGCGCTGGCCTGCAAGCTCGCCGCCGACGCGCGCGAGTCCTTTCCCGACGGGCAGCTCTACGTCGACCTGCGTCAGCACCGGCGTGGCGGCGGGGTCGAGCTTTCCGGGGTGGTGGAGGGGTTCCTGCGGTCGCTGGGCATCCACGGCGACTGGCTGTCGCACGAGTTCGGCCGGCGCACGGCGTTGCTGCGCAGCGTGTTGCACGACAAGCGGGTGCTGATCCTCGTCGACCACGCCACCGCCGCCGAGCAGATCACCGCGTGGCTGCCGAACGGGCCGGGCTGCGCGGTCGCCGTCACGTCCACCTTCGACCTGGACGAGCTGTACCGGCACGGCGCGGTGCGCGTGCCGGTCGCGAGGCTGCCGGTCGACGACGGCGTGCGGCTGCTCGCCGAGTACTGCGGCACCGAGCGCGTCGAAGCCGAGGCCGAGGCGGCCCGCCGGTTGGTCGAGCTGTGCGGCGGGCTGCCGCTGGCGTTGAACGTCGTCGGCGCGCGGTTGCGGCGCAGGCGGTCGTTGCGGCTGGCGGAGGCCGCCGACCAGCTGGCCTCCTCCGGTGAGGAGGCGGTGCGGGCCGCGTTCGACAGCGCCTGCGACGACCTGCCGGAGCGGACGCGGCGGCTGTACGCGTTGCTCGGCGTGCATCCCGGTGCGGACATCCCGGTCCACGCGGTGCAAGCGCTGATGCCCGCACCGGACGAGCACCTGGAGACCTTGCAGCGGGCCAACCTCGTGCAGTGGGACGAGGAGACCGGGCGGGTGCGGCTCGGGGAGCTCGTCGCCCGGCACGCGGCCGAGAAGGCACGGGACCAGCTGACCGGGGAAGGCCGCGAGCTGGCGCTGCGCCGGGTGGTCCGCCACTACCTGGTGTTCGCCTCGGCCGCGGACCTGGCGGCGATGGGCGACCGGCTGCGGTTCGCCGAGCCCGACGACGAGATCCTGGCCGCGGCCGGGCAGTTCGCCGGCGAACGGGCCGCGATGGACGCCCTCGACACCGAACGGCACAACCTGGTCGCCGTCGTCACCGCGGCGGCCGAGCAGGGCTGGTTCGCCGAGGTGTGGCGGCTGGCCGAGGCGTTGTGGCCGTACTTCCTGAGCTTCAAGCACCACCGCGACTGGATCGCCACCAGCCAGTTCGGCGTCGAGGCCGCGCAGGCGCTGAACGACCCGGTGGCCGAGGCGCGGATGCGGTCCCAGCTGGCCAGGGCGCTGACCGAGACCCGCCGCTTCGACCGCGCCGAGGACGAGCTGCGGCAGGCCCTCGCGCTCGCCGAAAGCTCCGGGCACCAGCGGTTGCTCGCGTCGGTGGAGGAGTTCACCGGCAAGCTGCACGTGGCCCGTGGCGCCTACGAACGCGCGGTTCCGCATCTGCGCAGGGCGTTGGAGATCAACCTGGCGGCCGGCCGTACGCGCGGTGCGGCGGTGCAGCACCTCGCCCTGGCCCAGGCGTTGCACCTCAGCGGCGACCACGTGACGGCGCTGGCCGAGGCCGACCAGGCGATGGAGCTGCTGGAGTCGTTGCGCCGGCCGGAGTCGCGCAACCGCGGCAACGTGCTCCTGACCAGGGCGAAGATCCTCGTGGCCCTGCACAGGGAAGACGACGCGCAGGCCGTCCTGCGCGAGGCCGCGCGGCTGCTGCGGGACGCCGGTGCCGCGCAGCTGGAGGCGAAGGCGTGGGAGCTGCTGGCCGAACTGCACGTCGAGCAGGCGCGGGAACACCTGACCGAGGCACTGGCGATCTACCGGCGGCTCGGCGACGTCGAGGCGGTCGCACGCCTGGAGGACCAGCTCAGGCCGTGACGAACCGCAGGTGGATCTTGCGGTCGCCGAGCACGACGGTGAGCGCGTCACCCGCGAAGTCCGGATGACGCGCGACCAGCGCGCACAACGCCGACGCGGCCAGCGCGGCGTCTCCGGTGACCAGCCGCGGACGCGACCAGGAGCGGTGCCACACCTGCCGGTCCGCGGCGGCCACGCGCACGGTGGGGTGCTCGGCGAAGACGTCACCCGCCCACTCGGCGAAGTCGTCCGGCCGGTGCCGGGCGATGAGCACCGCGGCCTGGTGGACCAGCCCGAGGTCGAACGTGTCGTCCTCGACCGCGAAGTGCTGGTCCGCTCCGGCGGCCTGGCCCGGCAGCGACGCCGAAAACCGTTCCAGCGCAACGGTGGTGGCGTCGACCACGCGCGTCACCACGCGGTGCGCCTCGACGTGGCGGCGTTGCGGGACCGGGTCCTCTACGTGCTGGGCCGGTGCGTCGTCCGGCGGGTCGAGCCCGATCAGGTCGTACAGCAGCTCGCGCAGCCCGGGCGCGTCGCTCGCGAACGCACGGTCCGCGATGGCGCGCAACGGTGCCGTGTTCTGCCGCAGCGCCGACTCGACCTGGCCGCGCAACGGTCCGCGGCCGAGCCGAGGCGCCCGCAAGCCGAGCTCGGCCATCGGTGTGCCCTCGACGATCTCGGTGCCGTCGAACGCGGCCAGCAGCACCGGAACACCGATGGCGGCGGCGTAGAGGCTCAGCGATCCGTGGTCGCCCACCAGCAGGTCCGCGGCGGCGAGCACGGCACGCCAGCCGTCCTCCGGCGGGATCACCAGCAGCCCGGCCGCCAGCGCGGAGCTCAGCCACCCCAGCACCTCGTACCGGCTGTGTTCGGCCCACACGTTCGGGTGCAGGATGAACGCGACCTGGTACTCGTCGCGCGGCAGCTCGTGCAGCAACCGCCGGGCGAGGCCGGCGTCCTGACCGAACAGCGACGTGCGGCCCCACGTCGAGCTGACCGCCACGAGCCGCTGACCGGTGTTGCCGAGCGCGCGCAGGTAGCGGGCGCGGTGCGGCAGGCTCGCCAGCAGCCGGTCGAGGCAGACGTCCCGCGCCACCACGGCCCTGGGCACCGCGGCCGGGCACGACCGGGCGAGCTGGTCGACCTGTTCGCGGTGGGACAGCACCAAAGCGCGCGGCACGATCCGTCCGTTGTGGACGAGCCGGCGCGGGTTGTAGCCGGAGACCGTGCGGGTGCCCTTGGCGTACTTGCTGTGGCCCGCGCCGTGGGGGAGGAGCAGCAGCGGCGCCGAGAGCTCGTGCAACGCGCCGTTCTCGCTCGCGGAGATCGCCAGGCTGTACTCGCGATGGACCGCCTCGCGCCACGGCTTCACCTCGGCGCCGATGTCCCGGATGAACCGCGTGACCCCCGGCGTGAACGCGGACGACCGTTCGAAGGTGAACACGATCTGGATGCGAGGATCGGTGCGCAGCAGCAGAAGGACGTCCAGCAACCGGGTGCCCGTGGTGACGGTGCGCACGACCGCGAGGACCACGCGCTGATAGTCCACGGTGCGCCACAGGTCCTCGACCGGGAGGCGGGCCGCGGGACGGCGCGCGAGCCGGGCGAACCTGCGGAGGCGATCCACAACGGCTGATCTTAGGAGTTCCCGCGCGTGACGTACCTGGGTGAGGGCTGGGACAGCCGGGCAGAGCTGGTCGACGGCCGGTGGGTGGACCGGCGCCCGCGCCGTCGCGAGATCGGCCCCCAGCTGCGCCGCGAGACCGTCGTGATGCCGTGGCTCGCGCCGCGGCTGCCGCTGCCCGTTCCGGTGCCGGTCGTCGTCTCCGAGGAACCGCTGGTGGTGCGGCACGACCTGGTTGCCGGCGCCGAACTGGCCTCGCTCAACGCCGTCCAGGGCCGGCAGCTGGGCGAGTTCCTGCTGGCCCTGCACGCGGTCGAGGTCGCGGAGGCCGTCGCGCGCGGCGTCGGCCCGAGGCCGTTGCCCGTCGAGCGCTTCCGCGCCGAGGTGCGGGTGCCCGGCGGCGAGGAGCTGCTGGCCAGGGCGGCCGGCCTGCCCGCGGACACCCTCGTCCACGGCGACCTCGGTCCCGAGCACGTGCTCGGTGCGGACGGCGTGCTGACCGGCGTGATCGACTTCGGCGACCTGCACGTCGGCGACCGGGCGGCCGACCTGGCCTGGGCGCTGCACGCCACGTCACCCGAGTTCGCGGCCGCGTTCGCCGAGACGTACGGCGTGACGGGCGAGCTGCGCGAGCGCGCGTTGCTCTGGCACCAGCTCGGACCGTGGCACGAAGTGCTGTACGGCAACGACATCGGCGATCCGCGGGTGGCGGCGGAGGGGCTGGCGGGCGTGCGTGAGCGGCTGCGGATCGGGGTATCCGAAGCCGACGCCTGAAAGGAGAGTGTCGAGAATGCCCTGGGTTCGACGGCACCGTCGCAGCGCCCCGTACAGCTGGTTCCGCACCACCACGGTCCGCAGCCACTACCGCAGGCCACCCGGTGGTTTCCTGATCCCGCTCCTGGTCGCGATCGGCGTGATCGTGCTGCTCATCGTGCTCTTCTGAGGGTAGGGTCGAGGGTATGGGACAGTTGGGCGAGTTGTTCCCGGGCCGCAAGCTCCGCAGCGAGGCGACGGACTCCGGCACCGGCGAGGACTTCGAGGAGACCGGTCCGCTCGACCTGACCACCGGGGCCGTGCGGCTGCGGCCGCGGCCGAAGCCCGCCCCGGAGCCCGAGAGCGCGGAGTGATCATCGGTACTACCCTGGGCCGGTGCTCGCCGCCCTGCTGTTCGCCATCCCCGCGTCGTTCTTCCTCATCGGGATGGTGCGCGACCGCCGCAGGCTGAGCAACGCGGTCTGGCTCGGCATCACGCTGGTCATGCTGCTGCTCCTGCTGGCGCGGGCCGGCCGGGACAACCCGGTGATCAGCCTGCCGCTGCTGCTCGCGTTCGTGCTGGCGCTGTTCGGCCTGTTGCTGCTGCCATTGGCGTTGCTGGCGAACGGCCTGGTCATGGTCCGCCGCGAGGGTCGGTCGCTGGGCAACCTGCTGTCGTTGCTGGCCGGGCTCGCGCTGATCGGCGAGATGGCCTACTTCGCGTGGGGCATCGGGCAGTCCAACGACTGGGTCCGCGGCAGCGCGATCGGCCTTTTCCTGGTGTCGGCGTACATCGCGTTCCTGTTCGTGAGCCTGCTGCTGTACTCGGTGATCTACGGCCGCACCGGGCGCCGCAGCGGGTTCGACGGCATCGTCGTGCTCGGCGCGGGCCTGGTCGGGTCGCGGGTGCCGCCGCTGCTCGCGTCCCGCCTGGACCGGGCGCTGCGGCTGTACCGGCGCGAGTGCGAGGCCGGGCGGACGCCGGTGATCATCGTGTCCGGCGGGCAGGGCGCGGACGAGCAGGTCTCCGAGGCGTACGCGATGCGCGAGTACCTGCTCGAACGCGGCGTGCCGGACGACCACGTGGTGATGGAGGACCAGGCGACCACGACCGAGGAGAACCTGCGCTACAGCAAGGAGTTGCTGTCCGGACGCGGGCACACCGGCCGGGTCGTCGCCGTCACGAACAACTACCACGTGTTCCGCACCGCCGTGCTGTCGCGCAAGCAGGGGCTGCGGCTGCAGGTCATCGGCGCGCCGACGGCCTGGTACTTCGTGCCCAGCGCGTTCCTGCGCGAGTTCGTGGCGCTGCTGGTCCGCAACCCGGTGGTGCACGGGCTGGCGTGCGTGCTGCTGATGGCGGGCGGTCTCGCGCTGACTCAGGTCGGTTGATACCGGTACCCCCTAGGGGTATGGTCGGCTCGACCTGAGAAGGAGGACGAGATGGACCACGCTCCCGCGAGCCTGACCAGGCAGGCCGTCTCCGCGACGCTGCACTGCCTGACCGGCTGTGCGATCGGCGAGGTGCTCGGCATGGTCATCGGCACGGCGCTGGGCTGGGGCAACCTCGCCACGATCGTGCTGTCGGTGGTGCTCGCGTTCGTGTTCGGCTACTCGCTGACCATGCGCCCGGTGCTGCGGTCGGGCCTCGCGTTCAGGACCGCGTTCGGTGTCGCGCTGGCGGCCGACACGGTGTCGATCGCGGTGATGGAGATCGTCGACAACGCGGTGGTGCTGGCCGTGCCCGGCGCCATGGACGCGGGCCTGGGGACGTTGCTGTTCTGGGGATCGCTGCTGGTCTCGCTGGTCATCGCGTTCGCGGTGACGGTGCCGGTGAACCGCTGGATGATCGGGCGCGGCAAGGGCCACGCCGTCGTGCACCAGCACCACCACTGACCGACGGGAAGGGCCCGGGACGTCGCAACGTCCCGGGCCCTCGGCGCGTACCGCTCACTGGTCCTTGCCGGTCACCCGCGTGCCGTCCGGGCCTGCCGGGATGCCCATCTCCCGGTTGTCGACGCCGAGGTCGCGGTTCTCCACCCCGGTGACGCGCGTGCCGTTCGTGGCGGTCACCCGCGTGCCGTCGGTGCCGTCACCCTCCGCCGCTGCCGCCGTGCCCACACCGAGCACGAGCGCGGCTGCCGCGAGCACCAGTGCGCCCGCAGTCTTCTTGCCCATCACAAGACCTCCCCAGTTCGGTCTGACCGGGGACCAGTGTGCACAGTGGACCTTGCAGGAACATTGAACGGCAGGTCAGGCGGCGTGCGCGCGGGTGAAGCGCATGACCCAGTTGGTCTCCCAGGTGTACCCGCCGTCGTAGGAGAACTGCTGCTGCCACACGGGCTCGTCGCCCGCGGTCCAGTCGAAACGGACCTTCACCTCGTGGCCGCCGACCACGTCGTCGCCGAAGAACACCCCGTGCCCGCCGGTGAACCGGCCTTCCAGCGGCGGGTCGAGCCGTCCGGGAGCGCGGGAGGAGGCCCACCAGATGCGCCAGACGTCGTGCTCGGGGTCGTACTGGCGCAGGGTCAGCCCCTCCCAGTCGGCGGTGCGCAGGGTGTCCACGTTCGCCCCGCCGCCCAGGACCGGCCGGGCCTCGCTCTCCGCCTCGAACTCGACCCACTCGGTGCCGCGGCCGGGGATGTCGGCGATCTTGCGGTTGGCCACGTGCCAGCGGCCGTGGAAGAAGTCGAAGTCGTGTTCGCTCATGGACGGGAAGCTAGAGCGGTACCACTGACAACCGATGTCAGTGAGCGGCCGAGTCAGGAATCTGTCAGGCGCGGGTCTTACGCTGTCCGCTGTGACCTCCGAAGACCCGCGCCTGCAGGAGCTCCGCCTGCTCCGCAAGGTCCGCGACCGGATCGACCGCGAGTACCGCGAGCCGCTCGACGTGGCCGCGCTGGCTCGTGGCGTGCACCTGTCCGCGGGGCACCTCAGCAGGGCGTTCCGGGCCGCGTTCGGCGAGTCGCCCTACAGCTACCTGATGACCCGCCGCATCGAGCGGGCGATGACCCTGCTGCGGCGCGGCGACCTGTCCGTCACCGAGGTCTGCTTCGAGGTGGGCTGCACGTCGCTCGGCACGTTCAGCACCCGTTTCTCCGAGCTGGTCGGCATGTCGCCCAGCCAGTACCGCAAGGTCGCGGCGGCCGACGGTCAGGGCATCCCGAACTGCCTGGCCAAAGCCGTGATGAGGCCGATCAGGAATCGAGAAGCGGCGGCCGGTCCGTCCGATTAGGTTGGTCGCCATGTCAGTCATCATCGCCGCGGCGTTCCTGCCCGCAGACGATCCCGAGAAGTCCCTGGGCTTCTTCCGCGACGGGCTCGGCTTCGAGGTCCGCCAGGACGTCGGCCAGGGCACCCTGCGCTGGATCACCGTCGGACCGCCCGACCAGCCGGAGACCGGCATCGTGCTGCACCCGCCCGCCGCCGACCCCGGCGTGAGCGACGAGGAGCGCCGCACGATCGCCGTCCTCATGGCGAAGGGTGTCTACACGGCCGTCTCGCTCGCCTCCAAGGACCTGCAGGCCGCCTTCGACCGCGCACGGGCGTGGGTCGAGCAGTCGGGTGCGGGCGAGGTGCTGCAGGAGCCGGAGGACCAGCCGTGGGGCGTGCGGGACTGCTCGTTCCGCGACCCGGCCGGCAACCTGGTGCGCATCAACCAGCTGTGATCTCGATCCGGCCGCTCGGGGACCGACATGAGCACCGGTTGTCCGGCGTCGTCGAACCGCACCGGGTCGTACCTGGTGGTCAGGGTCGCGCCGGGCAGCGCCTTCAGCGTGCTCGGGGTCGCCGCGTCCGAGGTGCCCGACGACGTCCGCGAGCGGCCGCGCGGATCTGGCGGACGGCGGGCACCTCGTCGCCGCGGCACAGCGCCGGGCGGACGACCTGATCGTCACACCGTGACAGTGGTGCCCGGCGCCGCACAGGTGACCTGGCCGCAGTACCGGGCCGAGGCGCGGGTGACGGCGTCCTGCGGGGTGAGGAGGCGGCCGACGTGCGTGACGACCAACCGACCCGCCCCGGCCGCGGTCGCCGTCTCGCCCGCGTCCTCCGGCGTGTGGTGGACCATGTCCGCGGTCCTCTCCGCGCTCTCCGCCTCGCACAGCAGCACGTCGGTGTGGCGGGCCAGCTCGATGAGCCTCGCGCAGGGCGCCGTGTCGCCCGAGTACGTGAGAGAACGGCCTGCGTCGACCCTCACCGCGAACGCCGGAAGGCCGTGCGCGACCGCGGCCGTCGTGAGCCGCACCGAACCGACCTCGACCTCCAGCCCGTCGTGGAGCTCAGTGATCTCGAACGCGGCCTCGACGGGGCTGCGTCGCGGACCGTTGGTGAGGAACCCGGCGAGGCGGTCGGCGATGCCGGGCGGGCCATACAACGGGATCGGGGCGCGCGA
>Ga0070710_10000144_pt1 | contig 32895 bp, 21 predicted proteins | sample LARL52metaG_FD_65454 | JGI IMG/M metagenome (GOLD analysis project Ga0070710, IMG submission 65454) | Corn, switchgrass and miscanthus rhizosphere microbial communities from Kellogg Biological Station, Michigan, USA - LAR L5-2 metaG | ecosystem: Host-associated > Plants > Roots > Rhizosphere ...
CTCACCGCTGGAGCTGGAACGTTTCTTGAGCCTTGCGATCGCCATCGCGACGGCTCTCGGCAAGGTCCACCAACGCGGCCTCATCCACAAAGACATCAAGCCTGCGAACATCCTGGTGGGCTCTGCGGATGGATGCGTGCGGCTCACAGGGTTCGGTATCGCGTCGCGTCTGTCTCGCGAGCGGCAAGCGCCCGGGCCACCCGAGTCGATCGCCGGCACGTTCGCCTACATGGCGCCGGAACAGACTGGACGGATGAATCGTTCGATCGATTCCCGTAGCGATCTCTATGCACTCGGCGTCACGCTTTACGAAATGCTGACCGGCAGTCTTCCCTTCTCGGCCTCCGATCCGATGGGATGGGTGCATTGTCATATCGCACGGCAGCCGATGCCGCCAAGCGAACGACTGGAGAATGTCCCATCCCCTGTCTCGGCGATTGTCATGAAGCTGCTCGCCAAGACCGTCGAGGAGCGCTACCAGACAGCCGCGAGCGTCGAGAGCGACCTTCGGGAGTGCCTTGCTGAATGGCAGTCCCGAAGGCGAATCGACACGTTCAGGCTGGGTGAGCACGACATCCCGGACCGCCTCCTGATCTCCGAGAAGTTGTACGGCCGGGCACGCGAGATCGATGCCCTTCTCGCCTCCTTCGAGCGCGTCGTCGCCAGCGGCACGCCGGAGTTGACGCTCGTTTCGGGTTACTCCGGTATCGGCAAGTCCTCCGTCGTCAATGAGCTCCACAAAGTGCTCGTTCCGCCCCGCGGTCTTTTTGCGTCGGGAAAGTTCGACCAGTACAAGCGCGACATCCCGTACGCGACGCTCGCACAGGCGCTGGCCACGCTCGTCCGTCAGATTCTCGCAAAGAGCGAAGCCGAGGTAGACCAATGGCGACGTGTCCTGACGGAGGCAGTCGAGCCGAGCGGGCGGCTGATCGTCAGCCTCGTCCCGGAGGCGGAGTTCATCCTTGGAAAGCAGCCGCCCATTCCGGACCTCCCGCCGCGAGACGCGCAGAAACGGATCCGGCAGGTGTTCCGGCGGCTGCTCGGCGCGTTCGCCAGGCCCGAGCACCCGCTCGCGCTGTTCCTCGACGACCTGCAATGGCTCGATTCGGCAACCCTCGATTTGCTCGAGGATCTGTTGACCGGACCGGAAGTGCAGCACCTGCTGCTGGTCGGCGCCTACCGCGACAACGAGGTCAGTCCAGCTCATCCGCTTCTGCGGACGTTGGAGACGATCCGCAAAGCCGGAGTGCAAGTCCACGAAATTGTACTCACGCCTCTCTCACTGGACGACGTCGGCCACCTCGTTGCGGATGCCATACATTGCGAGCCGGAGCGTGTGCGGCCGTTGGCGCAACTGCTGCATAGGAACACCGGCGGAAATCCGTTCTTCGCGATCCAGTTCTTCACGGCTCTGGCCGAAGAAGGGCAGCTCGCGTTCGAACCGGTCAGGCGGGCCTGGCAATGGGACATGGATCGCATCCGCGCCAAGGGCTATACCGACAATGTCGTGGATCTCATGGTCGGGAAGCTGAATCGCCTGCCCGAGGAGACGCAGGACGCACTCAAGCTGCTTGCGTGTCTGGGGAATACCGCACCGCTCGCGACGCTATCGATGATTCATGACGGGCCTGAGCAGGAAAATCCGGACCGGGCGCCCCATGCGGCCCTGTGGGAGGCTGTTCGCGCCGGGTTCGTCCTTCGCCTTGAGGGCGCATACGCATTCCCGCACGATCGAATCCAGCAGGCGGCGTATTCGCTCATTCCCGACGCGCACCGTGCGGCGGTCCACCTGCGCATCGGTCGCGCGCTGCTTGCGAGCATGACGGCGGCCGAACTGGACGAGCATCTGTTCGAGGTCGCGAACCAAGTCAATCGCGGGGCCGAATTGTTGGTCGAGCCGGACGAAAAAGCGCAGGTGGCGGAGATCGACTTGCGTGCCGGTAGCAAAGCCAAGGCATCTGCCGCATACGTGTCCGCGTGTGGGTACCTGTCAAGCGGCATGGCGCTGCTCGACGAGCGTGAGTGGGAGCGTCGGTACAAGCTGATGTTCAGCCTGTGGCTCGAACGCGCAGAATGCGAATTTCTGAGAGGCAATCTCGACGAAGCGGAGCGTCTCATCGCGATATTGGTGCAGCGCGGGGCGTCAAAGATCGATCTGGCGTCTGTCTATCACTTGAAGATCCTGATCCACATCGTCAAATCCGAGAACTCGCGCGCCGTGGAGAGCGCGCTCACGTGTCTACGTCTGTTCGGTATCGACCTGCCCGCCCATCCGAGCCGAGAACAGGTTCAGGCCGAGTACGAGGCGGTCTGGCGCAACCTGGGAGAGCGCACGATCGAAGATCTCATCGACCTGCCGATGATGACGGATCCTGAGCTTCTGGCAGCGATGCGCATATTATCCGTCCTTTGCGACCCGGCCTACAACACTGACCAGAACCTGCTTTGCCTTGAATTGTGTCGCGCCGTCAGCCTCGGCATATGTCATGGCGTGAGCGGCCCCTTTGCGCACGCCTGCGGCTACCTGGCGTGGCCCCTCACAATACTTTTTCGGCGCTACCCGGACGGATTCCGTCTTGCCAAGCTCGGATATGACTTGGTCGACAAGCACGCCTTCCTCGCCTACCGACCCAAGATCCAGGATGCAACGGGAATTGCAGCGTTCTGGACCCGGTCTATGGCGACCTCGCTCGACTTCGTGCGGGCGTCGTTTCGCACCGCGCTCGAGACCGGAGACCTGACGTACGCGTGCTACGCCATGCATCACACCGTCCTGCTCCTTCTGTTGCAGAATGATCCCCTCGACGCTGTGAGGCGCGAGGCCGAGATCGCACATGACTTCGTTCGGAACGCCAAGTTCCGTGACATGGAGGACATCATTGTTCCGTTGCAGCGTTTCATCGCGATGATGCAGGGCCGCACTGCCAGCATCTACACGTTCAACGATGCTCATTTCGACGAAGACGCGTTCGAGGCTCAGCTGATCGATGGCCGGATGTCCCCGACAATCTGCTGGTACTGGATCATGAAGGCGAAGGCGCAGTTCCTGGCGGGCGCCCATGCCGAGGCTCTCACGGCCGTCGACAAGGCGACCGCGCTGCTTTGGGCCTCGACAGGCCACATCCCTCTCATCGACTATTACTACTACGCCGCGTTGATCCTGGCTGCGCTGCACGATAGTGCGCCCGCCCTCGTACCGCCGCGATGGGGAGAACTGCTGGCCCTGCACGATCAATTGCGCGAGTGGGCGGACGTCAACCGACCGAGCTTCGGCGACAAGCATGCCCTCGTGTCGGCCGAGATAGCTCGCCTCGAAGGCCGGGAGCTGGATGCGATGCGTCTGTACGAAGAGGCCATTGCGTTGGCCCGCGAACATGGCTTCGTGCAGAACGAGGGCCTCGCCCATGAGTTGGCCGCACAGTTCTGCTCGGCGCGCGGGCTTGCGACGATCGCCGACGCCTTTCTTCGGAACGGGAGGGCTTGCTATCTGCGCTGGGGTGCAGACGCCAAGGTCCGGCAGCTCGATGCGATGTATCCGCGCCTGGCGACAGAGGGGGCCGCCCTCGCCGCGACGAGCACGATCGCGGCCTCGGTCGAACATCTCGACCTTGCGACCGTGATCAGGGTCTCACAGGCCGTGTCCGGCGAGATCGTCCTGGAGAAGCTGCTCGAAACGCTCATGCGCACGGCCATTGAACAGGCGGGCGCCGAGCGAGGCCTGTTGATTCTTGCGCACGGGGTTACGCACCGGATCGCTGCGGAAGCTGCGACCGGAGGCGATGGCGTGGTCGTAGGTCTCCGCGACGAGCCGGTCGCCGCGACGGCGCTGCCGGAATCGGTGTTCCAGTACGTCCTCCGCACCCGGGAGAGCGTCATTCTCGACGATGCCACCACCCAGCACGCATTTGCAGCCGATCCATACATTCGCGAGCGGCATTGCCGTTCAGTTCTCTGCCTACCGCTGCTCAACCAGGCCAAGATTATTGGCGTGCTGTTTCTCGAGAACAACCTGGCTCCGCGCGTCTTCGCGCCGGCGCGGATCGCTGTCCTGAAACTGCTCGCCTCGCAGGCCGCTATCTCGCTCGAGAATACCAGATTGTACCGAGACCTCGCGCAACGTGAAGCCCGGATTCGCCGGCTGGTCGATTCGAACATCATCGGGATCGTCATCTGGGATCTGGACGGACGGCTTATCGACGCCAACGACGCGTTTCTCCGTATGGTCCAGTACGAGCGCGGGGACCTGCAGGCAGGGCTTCGATGGTTCGACATGACACCTGCCGAATGGCAGGAAGTGCACCTCCTCGAGGAGGCTGAAGAGCTTAGGGCCACGGGCACCATGAAAGCCCGCGAAAAGGAATTTCTCAAAAAAGACGGCAGCCGAGTGCCTGTCCTGATCGGCGCGGCGGCATTCGACGAACAACCGGACCAGGGTGTCGCCTACATTCTCGATTTGACGGAACGAAAGCGCGCGGAAGCGGCAGTCCGCGAAAGCGAGCAGCGCTATCGCGAGGTGCAAATGGAGCTGGCACACGCGAACCGCGTCGCCACCATGGGCCAGCTGGCGGGGTCGATGGCCCATGAGGTCAGCCAGCCTATCGCAGCGATGGTGGTCGGTGCGAAGGCGGCCCTGGGCTGGCTCGAACGCGAGCCATCCGAGCTGCAACGGGCTCGGCGGTCGCTCGATCGCATCATCAAGGATGGCGCGCGAGCCAGTGAGGTCTTCGGCCGAACCCGCGATTTCATCAAAAAGGCGCCTGCGCAGCAGGATCTGCTGGAGATCAACGGTCCAATCGCCGACGTGATCGAGCTGACCCGCGGCGAGGCGACAAAGAACCACGTTGTCGTCAAAACTGATTTCGCGGAGGGCTTGCCGCGCATTCGAGGAGATCGCGTGCAACTCCAGCAAGTGATGCTAAATTTGATCATCAATTCCATTGAGGCCATGAGCGGCGTCACGGACGGCGAGCGAGAATTGGCGATCAGCACGGGGAGGACCGAGTCGGGCGATGTCCTCATCGTCGTTCGAGATTCCGGCCCCGGACTGGCGCCCGCGGACGGTGAGCGCCTTTTTGACGCCTTCTTCACAACCAAGACGACCGGCTTAGGTATGGGACTCTCGATCTGCCGTTCGATCATCGAAGCGCACGGAGGAAGATTGTGGGCGAGCGCGAACGAACCTCGCGGCGCCGTGTTTCAGTTCATCCTGCGTGCCCACGAAAAGAGCGTTCCCGACAAGCAGGTCGACGACGCATGAGTGAGACGTGACACGCATTTCGGCTGATGCGCCGAACACAAGCCGCGCTTATGTGTCGAACCGATGGGTTGTATCGACTCTGTGCATCCCCTTCGAGCTACGCTCCCACGACAACAAAGGAAAAGGGAATGACGCGTATCCAGCAACTTATCAGTGTTGTCATCACAACGGCCACCCTGGCGATGGGCGCGACCTCCGCCATGGCGAATTCTCAGGGAGCCAAGATCTTTGTCATCGGCGGCAAGCCGGGCGATCCGTTCTGGGCGAAGATCAAGAAGGGAGCCGAGGACGCAGGCCTCGTTGCCAGGGCGACGGGCGGCTCGGTGACCTGGCTCGCCCTGCAGAGTTACGACAACCCCGGCCCGGACATCGCCAAGCTCATCCGGACGGCGCTCAGCCAACATCCGGACGCTATTGTCGGTCCGGACTGGGTGCCCGAGGCCCTGGATGACGCGTTCAAGGAGGTGATCGCGGCCCACATTCCGCTCATCATCTACAACGGCGGCATGGACGCCGCCAAGACGCTCGGTGCCGTCAACTACGTCGGCAGCGACGAATATTTGGCCGGCGTTGGTGGCGGTGAGTATTTCGGCAGCCACGGCGTCAAATACGTTCTCTGCGTCAACACGCTGTCTGGCGCGGCGAACACGGAGGCGCGGTGCAAGGGCATCGCCGACGGGATCGCAAAACACGGCGGCAAGTCCACCGAGCTCCCGCTGCCCTCCTCCATGCTTGGCAACCCAGCAGCGGTTGCTCAGGCTGTCAAAGCCGCCGTTCTGACAGACAAGAGCGTCGATGGCGTTATCACGATCAGCTCCCCCGACGCCAACAGCGCCGCCAGCGCGATCAGCCAGGCGGGGGTCGGCGACAGGGTCAAACTTGCCTCTTTCGATCTGGACGAAACCAGCCTTGATCGCATCAAGGACGGCAAGCAGATGTTCGCGATCGACCAGCAACCCTATCTGCAGGGCTTTCTCGCAGTGTCGCTGCTCAACGCGAGCGTCGAGTATGGTCTCGACTTCCCGACGAAGCCGTTGCTGACAGGGCCCGCTATCGTCGACGCCAGCAACATGGCCGCCACGTTGAAAGGCGCGAAGGCCGGCGTTCGCTGAACGTTGCCTGGGACCTACCCCCGCCCGCACTTTCGGTTTATTCAACCATGACATCCAACACCCAAGACTCATTCTCGAAAAATGCGGCTGAGGCGCTTGTTCCGAACCTGTCGGGGCCCTCGCTCGGCGCCCTCATGCGACGGCCTGAAGCCGGTTCGCTCATTGGCCTCATCGCCGTCCTTGCGTTCTTCTCGGCTTTCGGCGGCGCGAATTTCTTGTCGGTCGAAGGCGCGGCGAGCTGCCTCAACGTCGCCGCCGAGCTCGGCATCATCGCGCTCCCGGTGGGCCTGCTGATGATCGCCGGGCATCTCGATCTCTCTGTCGGCTCCGTGCTCGCCGCAGCCTCAATGACCATCGCTATCGTATCGGGCCACTATCACGCGCCGATGATCGTCGCAATTCTCGCTGCCCTCTGCCTCGGTCTCGTCGTAGGGTTCGTAAACGGGTTCCTCGTGATCCGTACCAACGTGCCATCCTTCATCGTCACCTTGGCGACGCTGTCCGCCGTCGCCGGCCTCACGCTCGGCTTTTCGGTGATCCTGACCGCAAGCACGAGCGTCGCCCTCACAAGTGGACCGGTCGCCAAAGCACTCCTGGGCCACTTTGTCGCCGAAAAGTTCGAGGTGGCTCTCTTCTGGTGGGTCATTCTCATCGCGATCGTCGGATTTATCCTGAACTTCTCACCCTACGGCAACTGGATCCTTGCTCTCGGCGGCGATAGCGTGAGCGCCCGCAACGCCGGTATCCCGACCGACCGGCTCACGATCGCGCTTTTCATGGCCAGCGGGCTGTGTGCCGCGTTCGTCGGGGTGTCGCAGGCGATCCTCTATAACAGTGCCCAGGTCGCTGCCGGACAGTCCTTCATCTTCAACTCGATCATCGCGGTCGTCATCGGCGGCGTGCTGCTCACGGGCGGATATGGATCGGTCGTCGGCATCGTCTTGGGCACCCTGACGTTCTCGGTCATCAACCAGGGCATCTACTACACGGGCTTCAACCCCAACTGGGCGAGCCTCATCGTCGGCGTCCTGCTGTTGCTCGCCGTGCTGATGAACAACACGTTCCGCAGGATGGCACTGGCCTATGCTCCACGCACGAAGGGAATGGCCCGCTCATGACGGCACCCATGCTCAAGCTGACTGGAATCAGCAAGTCATTTGCCCCCATAGACGTACTCCACGATATCTCTCTCGAGGTGTTTCCCGGCGAGGTCCTGTGCCTGCTCGGCGACAACGGCGCTGGCAAGTCAACGCTCATCAAGATTCTCTCCGGAGTTCACAAGCCGACGTTCGGCACGATGGAGATGAATGGAAAGGTTGTCGTCTTCGACAGTCCCCGCGACGCCCGCGAGCGAGGAATCGCGACAGTCCACCAGTTCGGCGGAACGTTTCCGCTCATGAGCATCGGACGTTCATTCTTCGTCGGGGCAGAGCCGACGAAGCGCTGGGGACCGGTGTTCGTCTTCGACCGCAAGCGCGCGAACGAGATCGCCATCACCGAGATGCGGCAGCTCGGCATCACGCGTATCGACGACGGCAATCGTCTCGTCGGAGGTCTGTCCGGCGGCGAGCGCCAGGCGCTTGCGATCGCGCGCGCCGTATACTTCGGGGCAAGCGTGCTGATCCTCGATGAGCCGACTGCGGCGCTTGGCGTCAAGGAGGCCGCTCACGTCATCCGCATTGTCTTGCAGGCTCGCCAGAAAGGTCTCGCCGTGATCTTCATTACGCATAGCGTCGTCCATGCGCTGACGGTCGGCGACCACTTCGCGATCCTCATCAGGGGCTCCAAGGCGGCCGATTTTCGCAAGGGCGAGAAGAGCCGTGAAGAGATCGCCGACCTGATGGCCGGCGGCGAGCACATGGCCGATCTCGAGGCGGAGATAGAAGGCTACAAGGTGACCCACGGTCATCAATCATAAATCGGCTCCGGCGCAAAAATGCTCCATCAGATCATCGATGACCCTGCGTCCAATTCGAGAGGCAATCTGCGGGACGGCCCATTACTCTCCTTTCGTCGATCTTTGTTTGGGCCGCTGCGGCTTCGAAACCGGCGGCCACAAGCATCCTCGCAAGTTGCTTGCGCGCGTAAAACATCCGGGTCTTCGCAGTGGGATAGGGGATACCGACAATCTCGCTCGCTTCAGCGATCGACTTCTCGCGATAATAGACCAGCTCAATGATTTCCCGTTGGGCCGGAGACAGCTTGCCTATGCACGCGCGCAGGATGGCATTCGTTTTCGTGCGATCATGCACCATTTCCGGCGTGTCTGCGTCATCGACGATCCCGAGCATTTCGCCTTTGTCGATATTTTCGTGCGTGCGCTCTCGCAACGCGTTGATAGCCTTGAAGCGGGCAATCGCGATCAGCCAGGTGGAAACTCGCGCGCGATTTTCGAATGTGGCCGCGGAGCGCCACACATCGAGAAACACCTGACTGACGAGATCGTCTGCAATTGTCGGATTGCAGACTATCTTCTGTATAAAGCGAAACACGCGCACGCGGTGACGCGCGAACATGATGTGCATGGCGGCCTTGTCGCCTACCGCAACGCTCTTTAGAAGCAGCTCATCGGAGATATTCTCCTGCGCCACTGTCAGATTGGATACCGCATAAACCAGTTTTCCATCGCTCATCGCGTTGGGCTGCCCAGACAAACTTTTTCGAGTCTCGGCGGTGCGGTCAGACAAGATCTGAGTTGCGAGAGCGGGCGCGAATCCGGATGAAGGAACGTCCTGCTGAGGCCGAGATGGCCGTGCCTGTGCGCCCTCAGTAATGGACATCATCCTCTCCGCTTGGTTCCAACGAGGCAAGGATGCGTCGCCTGGAGCCGTTCGCACCACCGTACGAGTGGCTCGTACGACTAATCTCCTGGTCTAGGTCGAACTATCCGGAGAGCAGGATCGATTGCGAGCTTGGGCAGGATCGGATAAGGCAGGCCGACCTAGGAAAGCTGCGGGACCTGGAGGCACCGAGAGGCGTCCATTGTCGATGCGCCGGATGCGGTCGCCGCCGGGTCCGCGCGAGCCTTGACGAGAGCCGATGTGCTCGGTGGGATCTCTGCCACGGTACGAGACCGCCGCGGGCCGGTTCGGTGATGCGCTCAGTCCGCTACATGTCTGGGCAATGTAGCTGTAGGAAGTAGTTCCTTGAGACCTTCGTGAGACAGCAACGACCTAGACCATCGTGCAGATCCCAAGGCCGTGCGCACGGAAGGCACCGCTGCGTCCAAAGCCGTGGTGACCGGTCATGCGCCCCTCTCGCTGCCAATCGGCAACGCGAGCTGAAAAACGGCGCCGCGCGGCACATTTGCTGTCGCCCACAGCCGCCCGCGGTGGGCGTCCACAATTGAGCGACTGATGGACAGTCCCATGCCCAAGCCGTGAGGCTTGGTCGTGTAGAAGGCGTCGAAGAGATGCTCGAGCCTCTTCGGATCAAAGCCCGGGCCAGAGTCCTGCACTGAGATCACCACGTGCTTCGATTCATCGACTTCGGATCGAACCAACAGCTCTCGTGGGCCTTCGCCATCTCTATTCATGGCTTCGATCGCATTCATCATCAGATTGAGAATCACCTGCTGCAACTGGACGCGGTCTGCCATGATGATCGGTATATGCTCCGAGAGCTGAATTTCTAACGCCACGCCGTTTTGTTGTATCTCGCTGCGCGCCAGCGCAATGACTTCATGTATCACCTCGCCAACGTCGAGCCAGTCCTTATGCGGCGGGGACTTTTTGGCCAGCGCGCGTATTCGGCCGATGATTTCGCTGGCGCGATGACCTTCTGCTATCACTCGCGAGGCAGACCGCCGTGCTTCATCCAGCTTTTGCGCATCGAGCCAGCGCAAACAGGCCGTCGCGCTGTTGACCACAGAAGCAAGCGGCTGATTAACCTCGTGCGCAATGGAGGCCGCCAGCTCCCCCATGGTCATGACCCTGGCGATATGAGCCAATTCCCCCTGCGACTTGCGTAAGGCATCTTCGGCCTGCTTGCGCTCCGTGATGTCCATGATCGCCCCGACGTACTCGATGTCCCCAGATTCATCCCTGACGGCATTTGCCACAACGTGGACGTACTTGACGGATCCATCAGGCAGAAGAAATCGATGTTCAAAATCAAGGTCAGTCCCGTTTACAATTGTGCGATCGAGGGCCTCTTGCACAGGGATAACGTCTTCCGGATGAATTCGCCCAAAAATCAATTCGAGCGTTGGCTTTGTCGCTCGATCAAACCCGATGATTTGATAGGTTTCCTCCGACCAGACTATTTCTCCAGTGGCGACACGCCAGCCAAAACTTCCCGTGTGGCTCAGTGTCTGCGCGGCCTTCAGGTAAGCCTCCATTTGCCGCGTGTCTCTGTACAAACGAGCATTTTCCAGCGAAATCGCCGCTTGCGAGGCGAGTGGTTCGAGCACCGCTATCCGCGCCGGGGTAAATACGTGAGACGTCAGGTTGTTCTCCAGGTAGAGCATGCCGATGAGTTTGGCCCGATTGATCAAAGGCAGGCAGAGAATCGAGCGGGCCCGATGCTGACGGACGTATGCATCGGCAGAAAACGGGTTCTCGCCCGAGCCATCGTTCAGAATGACGCTCTCCAGAGTGCGCCCGACGTAATGGACGATCGACTCCGGCAGCGCCGCCGCCGCCATGTTCGCCTCTCGCGGACTCACGATGATGGCGTCACCGCTGGTGGTCGCTTCCGCCGCGACTTGCAATTCGTCAGCCCGCCGAAGAATCAACAAGCCCCTTTCAGCACCCGCGTGCTCAATCGCCGTGCGCATCAAACGGTCGACCAGCTTTTCCAGAACCATCTCGCCCGAGACTGCGTGCGAGACCTTGAGAACGGTGGCGAGATCCAGCTGCTCGATCGACGTGCTGATCGTCGACGCGACATGCGGCGACGCTGGCTCTCCGCGCAGATCTCCATGGAGCCGATCGAGCTGGCGCACCTTGGCGTCGGCACCCCAACGGAGGTAGCAATGACGCGCGTTGCGCAGGTAAGTATTGGCGATCGTCTCGAAGTCACGCGTCGCGTAAAACCGCGCGGCGAGTTCATTGGCGACGGCCTCGTTCTGGATAAATCCGTGCTCTCGTGCCGATCGAATCGCTTCCTCGTAGAGGCGCATGGCATCAAGATCTCGCCCGTCCAGCCGCGCAATTTCGGCGCTGACCAATCCGGCGCGGTTCGCAAAATTTGCGGGACAGTTCTCCGCCCACACCATGAGCTGCCTATGATGGTTAAGCAGCGCGTCCAAATGCTCGGCCCGGTCCTCACGACTCGCAGAGTCACAGGCCGCTGCCCGCGCCAGCGCGCCATAGAAATGATAATCTGCGGCCTCCAGGAATGACCGCGTCGACCAAAGCAGGACGGCGGCCTTCGCTGCTGAGCCGATGGCTGCTGGGTAGTCCCGCGCCAGCACGCAGGCTTGCAACTTGTGGATCCAATAGGTGCACGTGCAAAGTGCAAGAGGCGGGTCGTCCTCGAGATGCCGCTCGTACGAGCTGTCGCCGTAGCCCGCATTGTCGGGGGAATCCAGATCCAGCGAGAACCCGCGAAGAGCCCGGATCAGCATGAGTTGCGCGGTGAACCAATCGACGGCGAAACCGAACCGCGCCTTGCGAGCAAAGGCGAGCCCCTGCTCCGCCTCCCGTTGCACGTCACCTAGCGGTTCTCCCGAGACCAGAAGGTTCGTAATCAGATTCTTGAAGCCAAAGATCGCATAGGTCAGATCGCCGCCTGCATTCGCCATATCGAAGCCACGCCTTATGAGCGCACGACTGACCGACAGGTCTTTCATCCATGGAATGGCGAATGCCCCAAACGACGCATAGACCCGAGCCTCGAAACGGTCCAAGCCGCGCTTGGCCGCGAGATCGCAGGCAAGCACGCCGAAGCGCAAAGCCGTCTGGTAGTCGCCGAAACGAAACCCCAAGACCCGGTTGATGTGGGAATAGGCATAACACGACGCATCATAATTGCCGTACTCCAGGCTGAGCGTCGTCATGCGAAGGACGACCAGGTCGTACAGATTGCTATCGGTGAGCAGCGTGGGTGCGAACAGGCCCGAGAGAACGTCCATCGTCGCGCGATGGCCGAGATCGCTCATCAACGGGAGATCAATGAGCCGTTCAATCGATCGGCCGTCGAGGAGTTGCTGCATCCGCTGGAGTTCTTGACGGACGTCCTCTTCCGATGGCTGCGGAGACCATTCGATGCCGACGTGGCGAAGATATTCCAAGCCGACCTCTATGGCGCGATCGGGCCGGTCAAGTGTCAGGTAGAGGGCCAGGCGCAACCGCGTGGCAGCGGCTCTGTGGACCGCAGTTGCCGCGCGTCCGACAAGGGCCAGGAGGCGGTCCTCGGCGCGGGCATATTCGCCGGTCAGAAACTCACATTCGGCCAGATGAAGTTCCAGATCGAACGCCAGCGGATACTGCCGCTCCCAACAGTCATTCTCCAGAAGCGCGCGACCGGTGGCAAAATACATCAATGCCGATACATAGGCAGCTGAAGTCCTCGCGCGCTTGCCTGCGCGCAGATTGAGATCCGCGACCTGCTGTCGCTCTTCAGGCGATTGAATCAGGGCTGCACCGCGATCGAGTTGATTGACGATCTCGAAGATCTTCCTGTCGATCTCGGCGGGCGCAGTCCGCGCGGCCAGTATCCTGCCGATCTGCAGGTGCATCGCCACCTGCTCATCTGCAGAGAGAAGCGCATACGAGGCCTCGCGAACCCGATCATGAAGAAAACAATATTCGTCCTCCAAACGAGAGATAAGTCCCGTGCGCACCGCCTCCCAGAGAGTCGCGTGAATCTCATCTTCGGACAAGCCGAAGACCATGCTCAATGTCGCACTCTGTCCGCTGTTTCCAAGGCAGGCGAGCTTCGCAATGACGTCGCGCGTCCCGTCGGGCAGGCGGCTCAGCTTCGCAGCTATGAAATCGACCACATTTTCGGTGAACCCCTTGGCGCGAATGCGTGCCATGTCCCAGGTCCACGCCGTTACGCTATGGTCAAAGGCCAGCAGCGCTTCCTCTGCCAATACCGTCAAGAACTGGATCGTGAAGAACGGATTTCCTCCGGTCTTCTCGTGCACCAGCTGTACCAGCGGCTGAGCGAGCACCGGGTCGCAGCGCAGCGCGTCAACGACCAGATGCTTTACATCATCGGGCATCAGCGGCGCGAGCACGATCTCCTGCACCCTTCCGTTGGCACTGCGGATGGCCCCAAGTGTCCGTATCAGCGGGTGCGATGGACCGACCTCGTTGTCCCGATAGGCGCCAACCAATAACAAGTGACGTATCTCGGGATGGGTGGCGAGATGTTCGATCAAATCGAGAGTCGCCCTGTCCAGCCATTGAAGATCATCGAGGAACAGCGCGAGCGGATGCTCCGCCCGAGCGAACACGCCGACGAATTGTCGGAAGACCTGCAGGAAGCGGTTTTGCGCCTCGTGCGGCGGCAGCTCGGCAACCGCCGGCTGTTCACCGAGGATGAGTGTAAGTTCCGGAATGAGGTTGACCATGAGCGAGCCGTTCGCGCCGAGCGCGTCGAGCAGCGCGGTACGCCAGCGAGCCAGTTCCGCATCGTTCTTGCTCAGTAGCTGACGCACAAGACTTTGGAACGCCTGCGCCAAGGTCGCGTACGGGATGTCCCGCTTGTACTGATCGAACTTGCCAGACGCGAAGAGGCCACGTGGTGGTACCAGTACTTTGTGGAGTTCATTGACGACCGAGGACTTGCCGATTCCGGAATAGCCGGAAACCAGTACCAGCTCCGGCTCGCCGCTCTTGACGATGCGATCGAAGGAAGCGATCAAAATATCGACCTCGCGCGCCCTCCCATACAGCTTCTCGGGGATCAAGAGCCGGTCCGGTGCGTCGTTTTGGCCAAGCGCAAACGGGCCGATCCGCCCATGCAGTTCGCATTCGGCGAGACAGCGCCGAAGATCACTCTCGACGCCGGCTGCAGTCTGGTAACGGTCCTCCGCGATCTTGGCGAGGAGCTTCATCACGATCGCCGCAACCGGAGTTGGAATTCCGTTCACCCGCTCGCCGGCCGGCACGGGCTGCCGAGCGATGTGGCAATGAATCCACTCCATGGGATCCGAGGCTGTGAACGGAAGCGTTCCGGTAAGCATCTCGTACAGTATGATGCCGAGCGAATACAGATCGCTGCGCGCATCAATGGATCGATTCATGCGACCGGTCTGTTCGGGTGCCATATAGGCAAGCGTTCCCGCGATGACCTCCGGCGGCTCGGGCGCTCGTCGTTCGCGCGGCAGGCGAGAGGTGACACCGAAGCCAGCCAGCCACAGGCTAAACGTATCGATCTTGACCAAGATGTTGGATGGCTTGACGTCTTTATGGATGAAGCCGCGGCTATGCAGACGACCGAGTGAAACAGCCAAGCCTATCGCGACGTTCAAGAATTGCTTCAGATCCCAAGGCGTCCCGATCATTCTCGCAAGCACTTCACCGCCCGGATCCTCAATCAGGAGCGCCGACCTTCCATCCCGAGATTCCTGCGATACGGGTCGAGCCGCCCACGAAGAATCCAACTCGTCCCGAAGCGCATAAGCGTGATTGAGCCGCGCGACGGTTTCCGCTGTCGGCTGTGCTGATGCAGGCATGATTGCCAGAAGGGAGGAGCGTCTGTCGTGCCATACACGTCGGGACAGGACAAACTCCTGATCTTCCCAAAGTGTCTCGACGAGATATTTCGCCGGATCTGTCACAATAGAAGCTCCTACAGACGCGACTGATCAACCAAGGTCGCGTTTATGTGCTGGCTGCGCAATCTATTCGAAAGATTGCGCCTGGACCAGTATGGGATGGTGACGCCGGCGCCCGCCAAAAGGAAGCAAGGGAACCAGGCTGCCAACACCTGACCACCTGCCAAACCGCAGTCAGTCCAAAGGACCGACGAAGCCGGTCTCGGCGCCCGAGACGTCGAGCAAGTGAACATCGGGCGAGGACTGGGTTCACCAATCTAGAGCCCCAGCTGATTGTACGAACGTCCTTCGATGCCGCTCCCAGCGCTACTAACCCAAAGTACAGGTCAATCTATCCGTTTGACCCATCGAAACTAGACGCGCCGGACGATACCGCCGCGCGGCAATTGCCCTCACTATTGCGAGCAGAAGAGGCAGCGGCTCCGCGCCTCAACAATCCACGGAAGGACCATAGCGGACGAAGCGCATGGCCTTCCAAACGCAAGCTGTGCCCATGAACAAGCCGAGCTTACGCGCCCCTTCGAACGCGAATTCGCAAACAGAGGCCGAAGCACCTCAGAGCCACTCGCCGACTGCTGACCGGCGCCCAGCCGATATGGAGATGGCGCGCGTGCTCGGGACCACACCATTTCGCATGGCCTTGGATTCCTCGGGTGCCGGGATCGCCCACTGGAAACATGACCCATTGCACGAGGTCGTCGAGCCGATGACCCACCACGTCATCATGGCTTACAACGGCTTGTCGCAGCACATGGAGCGACGGTCAGGAAGATCGGTTGCGAATGGAACGTTTCGTCCCGGGGTCGTGATCATCATTCCGGAAGGATCGAGCTCCCGATGGGATATTCCGAAGCCTGTCGATGTCGTTCAGCTCTATCTTCCGCACGCGACGCTCGAACGCGTTGCCGACGAAGCCGGCACCTCCAGGCCGATCGATCTCCTGGAGCGAACGGCGCATCCCGACCCCGTTACGTCGCGACTACTGCTGAGCGCAGCCGGTGTATTGGAGGGTAATCGGGCCCTGGATACGCTGTTCAGGCGTCAGCTGACGGACCTCTTGGCCACGCGCCTCCTGGCTGCGCACACCAGTTGCCCGACCACGTTCCAGCCAACCATAGGTGGGCTTTCGCCGAAGGTCCTGCTCCGTGTCATCGAGCGCTTGCGTTCGGACAACGATGCGGACGTGTCCATCGATGCCCTGGCTTCCGATGCCGGCCTTTCGCGCTTCCACTTCTGCCGCGCCTTCAAGGAGAGCACTGGCCTTTCACCTCATGCGTGGTTGCGGCAATACCGGCTCGAGCAGGCCATGAATATGCTGCGCAACACCGACGCATCAATCGTGTCGGTGGCGGCGGAGCTCGGCTATGCCTCGCAAACGGCCTTCGCCGCCGCGTTCAGACGATTGACCGGGGAAACGCCGAGCGATTGGCGGCGCCGCGTGCGTTAGGAACAATCTCACTGCAGTTAACGAAGTGCCTTAACGCGAGGACAGCTCCGTGAACAAGCCAATGCTGCACGATCCTTTGGAGGCTCTGCTTGTCGCACCCAAAGCGCGCCAGAGCGACCCGCCGGCCGCCGAGTGGCGCCCTGCCGATATGGAGATGGCGCGCGTCCTCAAGACCGCACCGCTCCAGATGGCCTCAGACCCTTCCAACGGCGGCATCGCGCATTGGAAGCATGGGGCTCTGCACGACGTGGTCGAGCCCATGACCGACCACGTCATCATGACTTACCCCACAGGCGTTCAGCGCCTGGAGCGGCGCACCGGGAAATCGGTTGCGGTTGGAACGGCGCGTTCCGGAGTTGTGACGATCATTCCGGCTGGTTCGAGCGCGCGATGGGATATTCCCGGCATTATCCATGTCATCCAGCTGTATCTTCCGCACACAACGCTCGAACGCGTTGCCCGCGAAGCCGACATGCCCGCCCCTGGCGATCTTCTGGAGCGGACGGGGCGTCCCGACCCCATCACATCCGGATTGCTCATGAGTGCAGCGGATGTGCTGGAGGGCAATGCGGCCCTGGACGCCCTGTTCAGACAGCGACTGACGGACCTCGTTGCCACACGCCTCCTGGCCGAGCACACCGGCGTGCCAATCGCCGTCGAGCCGATCATGGGCGGACTGTCTCCCCGTGCTCTGCGACGCGCGATCGAACGCCTTCGCTCGGACAGCGATAGTGACGTGTCGCTCGCTGCGCTCGCATCGGACGCCGGTCTGTCGCGCTTCCACTTCTGCCGCGCCTTCAAGGAAAGTACCGGGCTTTCGCCTCATGCCTGGCTGCGCCAGCAGCGGCTCGAGCAGGCCATGAACATGCTGCGCAATACCGACGCGCCGATCGCGTCGGTGGCTGCAGACCTTGGCTACGCTTCGCAGACAGCGTTCACCGCGGCGTTCAAGAAACTGACCGGCGAGCTCCCGAGCGACTGGCGGCGGCGCATGCGGTAGCAGCAATCGCTCTGCAGGTGCCGCAATCGCTCTGGCGCAGTTGCAGCTTAGGTCCGTTAGACGATCAGGGTCCCCCACGCTCCCAACAGATGGAGACAAACGATGACCTCGAAGACCTTCGTCAGCCTCCTCGCAATCGCGCCGCGACGGAGGCTTGTCGCAACCACGATCGTATACGGACTTTCTTTGGCAATTCGCTTCACCTCGGCAACCGGCGAAGAGGTGGAAGTTCCGCCGCAGTTCATGCAAAGGACCCATCCGGTGATGTCTATCATGACCGAGAATGGCGGCCAGCTCCCGTACGCAGACTGGGGCGGCCCAAACGCCACTGAGCCGATTTTCCTTCGCCGCCGCTGGCGGAGCTGCCAATCCCCTTAGGATCCTGACGATTTCATCTCACGTCTTCGCGTCGTCGTCGATCACGAGGAGCCGCCACTAGAGGAGCGGCGGCGGCGCGCCTATGCCCGAAGTTCAACCACAGGAGCAAATCACATGCGAATAGTCATCATCGGCGCCGGCTTCGCCGGCATGTACGCAGCACTTTCCGCTGCCCGCCTGCGCGACATCCAGGGCGTTTCGCCCGGAGAACTGCAGATCACGCTGGTCGCACCGCAACCAACGCTGGTCGTCCGGCCGCGGCTCTATGAGCCGAAGCCCGAGACCGTGACGGCACCTCTGCAGGACGTCCTCGAGGCCATCGACGTTGTCTACGTGCAAGGCAGCGCTGAGACGGTCGACATAAAATCCCGCGCGGTCGAAATCGTCACGGCCAAGGGGAGGCACGAAAAACTCTCCTACGATCGGTTGGTCATTGCCACCGGCAGCCGGCTGTTTCGTCCGAGCATCCCCGGCCTTGCCGAACACGGCTTCAGCGTCGACCAGCTCGACGATGCGATTGCCCTCGACCGGCATCTGCATAGTCTGGCGGGTCGGCCGGCAAAGAATGGACGCGACACGGTCGTCGTTGCCGGCGGCGGGTTCACCGGCATCGAGGCAGCGACGGAGCTACCCACACGGCTTCGTGCGATCCTCGGCAAGGATGCCAAGCCGCGCATCGTCATCGTCGAACGGAACGCTGCAGTCGCTCCCGATATGGGCACGAGTCCTCGCCCCGTCATCGAGGAAGCCCTGCGCAAGCTCGGCGTGGAAACCCGAGTCGGTACCGGGGTGGTGTCGCTGGATAAATCCGGCGTCACCTTGTCCAACGGCGAACACATCGAAACCGAGACCGTGATCTGGGCTGCGGGCATGCGCGCCGCTCCGTTGACCGCGCAGATCTCCGCCGAGCGCGACAACCTCGGTCGGCTGCTCGTCGATCGCGATTTGCGCGTGCCGTCCGTGGCTGGCGTCTTTGTCGCCGGCGATGCCGCACGAGCAGCATGTGACGATGTCGGCAACTACGCGCTGATGTCGTGCCAGCATGCGACGCGGATGGGCGCCTTTGCCGGCAACAATGCCGCTGCCGAGCTCCTCGGCATCCCCACGAAGCCGTACCACCAAGAGGCATACGCCACCTGTCTCGACCTCGGCGAGGCCGGCGCGGTTTTCACGCTTGGCTGGGAACGGAATTTGAAGCTCGTCGGCGCGGAGGCAAAAAAGACCAAGCAGCAGATCAACACGGTCTTGATCTATCCGCCGCGCGCCGAGCGCGCCGCCGCGCTGGCATCGGCCGATCCGGAGCACGTCGGCGAAGTCTAAACACCACACCAGCATCGAACGCGCTTCCCACGCAGGTAGCGCATCCCGCCCAAGATCGAGCCCCAGATCAAACGCCAACATCGAGCACTGGAGTTTTCAAGTGAATCAGATGATCCGCAACACTCAACAGGAGACAGGCATGGACCAGGACAACACCTCACACTCCGTCAGATCGAGACCCGACGAGTTGGTTCCGTCGCGCTACCCGGTGCGGGTCGGCGAGATTGACGTGCTGGTGATCAGCGATGGCGTGCTAACGCTGCCAGGCGCGATGGTAGCCTACAACGCTGAGCCGGCCGTCCGCGCGGCCTGGCTGCACGACATGTTCCTGCCGCCGGACGCTTTCGATTGGGCGCTAAACGCGGTCGTGGTGCGTAGCGGCGATCAGACCATACTGGTCGACGCGGGGCTTGGGTTCGACCCTGACATGCCCGTGCCACGGGCGGGGCAGTTGATCAAGCGGCTGGAAGCCGCCGGCATCGATCTTGCGTCCGTGACCGATGTGGTGCTGACCCACATGCACATGGACCACATTGGCGGCCTGCTCGTCGACGGGGTGAAGGACCAGTTGCGTCCGGACCTGCGGATCCATGTGGCGGCCGCCGAGGTCAAGTTCTGGGAGGAGCCCGATTTCTCCCACGTCTCGATGCCAGCGGGATTTCCGGACGCGCTTCGGTCGGCCGCCAAACGATTCGTGAAAGAGTACCGCAGCCATCTGCGGCCGTTCGAGGACGAGTACGAGGTGGCGCCGGGGGTGGTCGTCCATCGCACCGGCGGCCACACCCCCGGGCACAGCGTGGTCCGCCTTGCGTCCGGCGGCGATCGACTGACGTTCGCCGGCGACGCCGTGTTCGAGGGCGGTTTCGACCACCCCGACTGGTACAACGGCTTCGAACACGACCCCGAGGAGGCGGCCCGCGTTCGGGTCCGACTTTTGCGTGAGGTGGCGGCGACGGGCGAGACGCTGGTCGCCACTCACCTGCCGTTCCCGTCCGTCGGCCGGGTGGCGGTCGCCGGCGACGTCTTCCGTTGGGTACCGGCGATCTGGGACTACTGACCATTGCCGGGGGCGGGGCCGCTAGGCGCGGCCCTGCTCACATCACAAGCCATCAGGAGCTACGCCGATGAAACACGAGACCGTGCGCGCGAACGCGTTCGCCATGCCGCTGACGAACCCGGCCTTTCCGTCTGGGCCCTATCGGTTCGTCAACCGCGAATACTTCATCATCCAGTACCGTACCGATCCCGATGCGCTGCGCCGGATCGTACCCGAACCGCTGGAGGTGACCGAGCCTGTGGTGAACTACGAGTTCATCCGGATGCCCGACTCCACCGGCTTCGGCGACTATACCGAAAGCGGCCAGGTCATCCCGGTCTCCTATCGGGGCCAAGCGGGTGGCTTCACCCATCAGATGTTCCTCAATGATCATCCGCCCATCGCAGGCGGGCGTGAGTTGTGGGGCTTTCCCAAGAAGCTGGCAGAGCCGAAGCTCGCGGTCGAGATCGATACGCTGGTCGGCACCTTGAACTATGGCTCGGTCCGCATCGCGACGGGCACCATGGGCTACAAGCACCGCCCCCTCGACACCACGGTTGAAGCCAGACAGCTCGCCGCACCGAATTTTCTGCTCAAGATCATTCCGCATGTCGACGGCACAGCGCGCATCTGCGAGCTGGTCCGCTACCACCTCGAAGACATCACCGTGAAGGGTGCGTGGACCGGGCCGGCGGCCCTCGATCTCTACTCGCATGCCCTGGCTCCGATAGCCGAGCTACCGGTCCTGCAAGTGCTATCGGCCAAGCATCTCGTTGCCGACCTGACCCTTGGGCTTGGCACCGTGGTCCACGATTACCTGTCCTCGCGTGAGGACGTGCGATGGCGCCGTGCCGGCTCGGAGATCTTGATCGAAGCGAATGCCGGCTGATTGGATCAGTCACAAAATCGGGAGTTTGGACAATGCTGAAAGTGATGCGCGAGCAAATCAGTTCTGTGTCACAGCAAAACGCACCGCTGCCATACGATGTCATCGCCCTGGTGCTGCAGGGTGGCGGGGCGCTTGGGGCCTACCAGGCCGGCGTCTATCAGGGGCTGCACGAAGCCGGCATCCGGCCGAACTGGCTCGCCGGCATTTCGATCGGCGCACTCAACGCCGCCATCATCGCCGGCTCGCCCGAGGCCGAGCGGGTCGAGCGGCTGCGCGAGTTCTGGGAAACCATCTGTGCCTGTCCGGTCGGATGGCCCGCCGGCGAAGGACTGGGCGACGCCTTACCATTCGCGTTCGACATGCGCTCGCTGCACAACGCGTTTGCGGCGATGCGGGCCTTGTTGCAGGGGCAGCCGGGTTTCTTCAAGCCGCGCTTTCCGTCGCCGTTCTGGTCGCCCTTTTCGGGCGATGCAGCGACGAGCTTCTACGACACGGCACCGTTGAGCCGGACGCTCGAGCGGCTCGTCGATTTTGATCGCTTGAACTCGGGCGGGGCGCGCGTCAGCGTCGGCGCGGTCAACGTGCGCACCGGCAATCTCACCTATTTCGACACGGCCGAGCGCCGGCTGGAGCCGAAGCACTTCATGGCGTCCGGTGCCTTGCCGCCGGCATTTCCCGCAGTCGACATCGAAGGCGAGCACTACTGGGACGGCGGCGTGGCCTGGAACACGCCGCTTTCCCGCGTGCTCACAAGCGAGCCGTGCGACACGCTGACATTTCAGGTCGATCTCTGGTCCGCAAGGGGTCGTGTTCCGCACGACATGATGGAGGTGTCGAGCCGACAGAAGGACATTCAATATTCGAGCCGCACGCGCGCCATCACTGATCAGGCGCTGCGGATGCAGAAGATGCGTCGCGCGTTGCAACGAACGATCGAAAGATTGCCGGAAAGCGCAAGGCAGGATCCGGAAATCCGGAGCATCGCGGACATGGCCCGCCATTGCTCCCACAACATCATCCACCTGATCTACCAGTCCAAGGTCTACGAGGGCCAGTCAAAGGACTACGAGTTCGGACTGAGCGCGATGCGCGCCCATTGGCAGAGCGGGCTGGACGACATCCGCCGCACGCTGGCCGATCCCCGCCGTTTGGACCCGCCAGCTCCTGAGCTCGGCATCGTCACCCATGATGTCCATCGCCGCGCTTGAGCCGCAACGCATTTCACCTTTTTGACACCCGCTTTTTCCGGGTGCGGACCACGCCTTTTAGCGAGGATGCCATGTCAAGCTCTTCTTACGTCGCTGATACGACCACGAAAATCGGCCTGCGCCCGTCGCGGCAGGCGATCAAGCGGGCGGCGCTCGCGTTGCTGCTGACCTCAGGCATCGCTGGCGTCGCCGTCTTCGGCCACTACTATCTCACGATCGGCCGCTATCTGCAGGCGACCGACGATGCCTACGTCAAGGCCGACTCGACGATCATCGCTCCGAAGGTCTCAGGCTACATCTCGGAGGTACTGGTTGCCGACAACGAGCAGGTCAAGGCCGGACAGCTTCTGGCGCGGATCGATGACCGCGATTTCCGTGCCGCACTGAACCAGGCCCGCGCCGACGTCGCGGCCGCAGAAGCCGCGGTGAAGAACCTCGACGCGCAGATCGAGTTGCAGGATCCGCTGATCCGGCAGCAAGCGGCCGAGGTCGACGCAACCGAAGCCAATCTGAAGTTCGCCCAGCAGGAACGCGGCCGTTACGACGAGCTGATGAAAACCGGCGCCGGCACCATTCAACGTGCCCAGCAGACCGACGCGGCATTACGCTCGCAGACCGCGCAGCTGCAGCAAGGCAAGGCGGGACTGATCGCGGCCAACAAGAAGGTCGAGGTGCTCTCAACCCAGCGCGCGCAGGCTATCGCGCAGCTCGATCGCGCCGGCGCGGTGGAGCAGCAGGCAGCGCTGAATCTCTCATACACGGAGATCATGGCGCCGGTTGGCGGCACGGTCGGGGCGCGGACGCTGCGCGTCGGCCAGTACGTGCAGGCCGGAACGCAACTGATGGCGGTGGTGCCGCTCGACCAGATCTACGTGGTCGCCAACTTCAAGGAGACCCAGCTCACCTATGTGCGCAACGGCCAGCCGGTCCAGCTCACCGTCGATAGCTTCCATTCGACGAGGTTGAAGGGCCATGTCGACAGCGTGTCGCCGGCGAGCGGCCTGGAATTCGCACTGCTGCCGCCCGACAACGCCACCGGCAACTTCACCAAGATCGTGCAGCGCGTGCCGGTGAAGATCGTGCTCGACGACCAGAGTCTCAACGGCCTGCTGCGTCCGGGCATGTCAGCCGAACCGACGGTTGACACGAAGGCCGCGGTCGTCGCCGAGCGCGACGCCGCCAAGCGCGTCGCATCACGCGGCGCCCAGCCTCGTAGCTGAATGCGCTCGCGAGGAGATAACCATGACGACATTGCAAACCACCGTCGAGGCCATTCCTGTCGGCGAAGGCCGGACAGTCCTCGCAGACCCGGCCGCTCCTGCCGTCTCCGCAAAACCCTGGCTGGCGGTGATCGGCGCCACGCTCGGGGCCTTCATGGCAGTGCTCAACATCCAGATCGTCAATGCCTCGCTTGCCGACGTTCAGGGCGGGATCGGCGCGGGCATCGACGATGGCGGCTGGATCTCGACCTCATATCTGATCGCGGAGATCGTGGTGATCCCCCTCTCCGGTTGGCTCGCCCAGGTGTTCTCGATCCGCATCTATCTGCTGGCCAACGCCTTTCTGTTTCTGGTGTTCTCGGCGGCCTGCGCGCTCGCCCAGAACCTGCCGCAGATGATCGTGCTCCGTGCCGTACAGGGTTTTACGGGCGGCGTGCTGATTCCCCTGGCGTTCACGCTGATCATCACCTTGTTGCCGAAGGCGAAGCAGCCGATCGGCATGGCCCTGTTTGCGATCTCCGCGACCTTTGCGCCCGCGATCGGTCCGACCATCGGCGGCTATCTCACCGAGAATTTCGGCTGGGAATACATCTTCTACGTCAATATCGCTCCCGGCATGCTGATGATTGCGATGCTGTACTTTTCGCTGGAGCCGGGACCGACGAGACTGTCCTTGCTGCGCGAAGGCGACTGGGCCGGCATCGTCACCATGGCCATCGGGCTTGCCGCGCTGCAGACCGTGCTGGAAGAGGGCAACAAGGACGACTGGTTCGGCTCGCCCTTCATCGTCCGCCTCGCCCTGATCGCCGCGATTGCGCTACCGTTGTTCGTGGCGATCGAATTGACCGGCAGGAAGCCGTTGTTGGACCTGCGCATCCTGTTCCGCCGCAATTTCGGCTTCGGCGTGCTCGCCAATTTCCTGCTCGGCGTCGCGCTCTACGGTTCGGTCTACATCCTTCCGGTCTACCTCTCTCGCATCCAGGGCTACAATTCCGAGCAGATCGGCATGGTGCTGGCCTGGACCGGCCTGCCGCAGCTCATGCTGATCCCGCTGGTGCCGCGGCTGATGAAGCGCGTCGATCCCCGCATCATGATCGGCGTCGGCTTTGCGCTGTTCGCCGGCTCCAACTTCATGAACATCTATATGACGAACGACTATGCCGCGGATCAGCTGCTTTGGCCGAACGTTGTCCGCGCGGTTGGTCAGGCCATCATGTTCGCGCCTCTCTCGGCAGTCGCCACCGCCGGAATCGAGCCGGAGAATGCCGGGTCTGCATCCGCTCTGTTCAACATGATGCGGAACCTCGGCGGCGCTATCGGCATCGCCGCGCTGCAGACCCTGCTCACCAAGCGCGAGCAATATCACTCCAATGTGCTCTCGCAGTCGGTGTCGGTGTTCGAACAGGCGACCCGCACGCGGCTCGATCAGCTCACGCAGTATTTCATGAACCACGGTGTGATCGACCGTGTCGATGCGGCCCATCGGGCCTATGTCGCGATTGGCCATATCGTCCAGAAGCAGGCTTTCATCCTGGCCTTCAGCGACACCTTCTACACGCTGGGCGCGGCGCTGATCGTCGCGTTGCTAGCCGGCCTCATGCTCAAGAAGCCGGATCGCCTTGAGGCCGGCGGCGCACATTAGAGACCTCACACCAACCTCACGAACATCGAAGGGAAATGTCATGTTGAAGGGCAAGGTAGCTATAGTGACCGGATCAACCAGTGGAATTGGGCTGGGGATCGCCAAGGAGCTGGCTGCGCTCGGCGCCGACCTCGTGCTGAACGGTTTTGGCGACGCCGGCGATATCGAGGCGATCCGCCGCGGGATCGAACGCGAGCACGGCGTGCGCGCCGCCTATGACGGCGCCGACATGTCAAAGGGAGAGTCGGTGCGCGGATTGATCAGCACGACGATCGCGAAATTCGGGCGTCTCGACATCCTGGTGAACAATGCCGGCATCCAGTTCACGGCGCCGGTGAATGAATTTCCCCCCGCCAAGTGGGACGCAATTTTGGCGATCAATCTATCGGCCGCGTTCCACGGCATTGCGACAGCGGTCCCGCAAATGAAGAAGCAGCGCTGGGGACGGATCGTCAACATCGCCTCCACACACGGGCTCGTCGCGTCAACACACAAGGCCGCTTACGTCGCGGCCAAGCATGGGCTGGTCGGCCTGACAAAGGTGGTTGGCCTCGAGACTGCAGGGAGTGGCGTGACCTGCAATGCCGTCTGTCCCGGCTGGGTCCGAACGCCTCTGGTCGAGAAGCAGATCAGTGACATCGCCGCAGAGAAATGCATCAGCCAGCAGGCGGCGACGAAGCAGTTGCTGGAGGAAAAGCAGCCATCGTTGGATTTCGCCACCCCGGCACAGCTGGGCGGCACAGTCGCCTTCCTCTGTTCGCCGGCAGCAGACCAGATCACGGGCACGGCGATTTCCGTCGATGGCGGCTGGACCGCGCAATAGCGGAGATGGCGTGGCCGGCGCTTCAACAGAGGATATGGAGGCCCATTATGAGTGGAGAGCAGAAAGTCGCCATTATCACCGGCGCGTCGCAAGGCATCGGCGCAGGCTTGGTCGCGGCATATCGCGAACGCAATTTCCGCGTGGTCGCGAATTCGCGCGCCATCAGGCAGCCGTCTGATCCGGAAATCCTGGCGGTTGCCGGCGACGTCGCCGATCCCGGAACCGCCGAACGCATCGTGTCGCAGGCGCTCGAGCGCTTCGGCCGTGTTGACACGCTCGTCAACAATGCCGGCATCTTCATCTCAAAGCCATTCACCGATCATACCGATGAAGACTATGCCAGGATGTTGGCGATCAATCTCAGCGGCTTCTTTTATGTCACGCGGCGCGCAGCGGGGCAGATGCTGAAGCAGGGATCCGGGCACATCGTGCAGATCACGACCAGCCTCGACGAGAACGCGAGCAGCAGGGTGCCGTCAGTGCTTGCAGCCCTTACAAAGGGCGGCTTGAACGCGGCAACGAAATCGCTGGCAATCGAATACGCCGGCAAGGGCATCCGCGTCAACGCTGTCGCACCTGGGGCGATCAAGACGCCGATGCATGCGCCGGAAACGCATCAAATCCTGGCCAGGCACCATCCGATCGGACGAATGGGCGATGTGCGCGATATCGTCGATGCGGTGCTGTACCTCGAAGGTGCTGCCTTCGTGACCGGCGAGATCCTGCATGTCGACGGTGGACAGAGCGCCGGCCACTAAGAAAGGGATGATCGTCATGCCGATCATGACCAACAGGCATATTTTTCCGATGCCGATCGCTGCCATCGCATTGAATCGCGCCACGCCCGCGGCGTTGGTAAATGCGATCCCCAACTTCCTTGCCTAATGGAGAATATCATGAAGACGTCTTTGCTCGGGAGGATTACCGCTGGCTGCTTTGTGGCTTTGGCATCTGTCGCACACGCGCGGTCGGCCCATGACGGCTCTTGGGACCTTGCCTTTGTGACTCAAAGAGGCGCTTGCGACCCCAGTTACAACTTCACTGTCAATGTCTCAGACGGAATCGTCTCGCATCCGAATCTTCCTAAATTCAGAGGATACGTGGCTAGGTCCGGCGCGGTTCACGCCTCGGTCACGGTTCATGACAAATACGCCTCGGGGTCCGGCAAGCTCGCCGGAACCACGGGTTATGGCAGGTGGAGCGGCCGCACGGGGAGTTCGCAATGCTCGGGCTATTGGACCGCTCAGCGCAATTGACCGAATCAAACGGCGAAGCACCGGGGCAAGAGCCGCTGGCTTGCGAGGCGACATTGAGGACCGCCGCGTTGGCGGCCGCGCTGCTGTTCACCCACGGGCAAACGACGGAGCGGACGGTGGTCACCGCCCAACGCCTCGGGCGCGCTCTGGGTATGTCGGTGAGGGTGCTGCCAGATTGGGACAAGCTGACGATCGAGATCGAGGGCACATCCCTGTTGCGGATCGTTCCCGCGAAGCCTCTCGGCGTCGACATGAACAGAGTGCTGGCCGTTACGGCAGTCGTGGATCGGCTGTGCGATGGCACACTTCGGGCCGAGGAAGCGCGGCCGGCACTATTGTTGGCCGGGAACTTGCCGCCCGCCTCCACACCAAGGTTCACCGCTTTTGCGGCCATCGGGGCAACCTCGCTCGGGGTCATTTTCGGCGCGTTTGATCCCACCAGCCTGATCCTGATCGCGGCGAGTGCCACCCTTGGTGCGCTCGTCCGTCGCTGGCTGTCAGGCTTCAGCAGCAGTCCTTTCATCCAACCACTTTGCGCGGCGATCATCGCTGGCGCTGTAGCGGCAACGGCCGCCGGTCTGCACGAACCAATCGCAACCGCTCTCGTGGCATTCTGCCCCTGCATGGTGCTGGTACCCGGACCGCATCTTCTCAACGGTGCGATCGATCTCGTGCGCACGCGGATCGCGCTTGGCATCGCTCGCCTGACCTACGCTGGCATGATCGTGCTCATGATCTGCTTCGGCCTGCTGTTGGGTCTTGCCGCCGGCGGCGCGGCGCCACCTACCGCAGGACCGTCCGCGCCGATATCGCTCGTGGCCGATGTGATTGCGGCGGGATTCGCGGTCGCCGCCTTCGGCACTGTCTTCTCGATACCATGGCGCCTGCTCCCGCTCCCGATCGCGGTTGGCATGCTCGGACATGCCGCGCGCTGGGCGCTCATCTCGCTCGCCGGGGCAAACGTCGCGACCGGAACGCTCGTCGCCTGTATTCTGGTGAGCATCATCGTCACGCCCGTCGTGGATCGACTACACCTGCCCTTTGCGGCGCTTGGCTTTTCGGCGGTTGTCTCGATGATGCCGGGCTTCTTTCTATTCCAGGCCGCAAGCGCCCTCGTGGAACTGGTCGCGATGGGATCGCATGCGCCGCCAGCCCTGCTGACGAGCGTCGTGGCGAACGACGCCACGGCATTTCTGATCGTCCTGGCCATGACCTTCGGGCTCATCCTGCCGCGTATGCTGCTTGAGGACCGGTCGTGATGGCACGCATCGTCCAAGAGATTTACAGGTGGCTACCATCGAGTGCACGAAAGCGCAGGAAATCGTAGATTGGCATAGGACATAGGAGGAAAGGGTGGCGGCGAAACGAGTGGAACCACTGACCCGAACATTCGGGTTTTGGCTCTGCGACAAGTGGCGTCCAACTTCCATTACGTCACAATGGCACATCGCTTGTATGCTGCTGCGCAGTTATTGCCGGACGGATCTCAGGATGTGACGGCAGATTGGCCCTTCCGACGGCGGCGCCATGGGTCAAGGCAAACGCGATCTCTTCGGCAACGATCGGCCAGCGCACGACGTCGGAAATGCCGGCGCTGACCAGCCTGTCGGCGCCGATTTCGATCGTGGCTCGGATCGCCAGCACGATGGACAGACGCGGTGCCGCCGCATGCAGGCTGGCCGCCAAATCGAGCGACCTTGCGGCTGATCCGAAATCTCCGACAATTATCGTGTCGAAGCGGCCCGGGCTGGCTCGGCATGCGGCAATAGCGGTATCGGATTTGCTGAAGCCGACCGGCTCGTAGCCGAGCGCCGCGAGCATCTCCTCGTCCCGCAGCAGCCGCTCGCTGTCCTGGGCCACCAGCATGATCGTCTCGCCGGTTCCGGTCGGCATCGTGGTCGCGTTCATCTCGGTCATCTGCTCCGCGGCCGCGGTCCGTGGCAGCCAAACCTCGAAACGGCTGCCCTCGCCCGGCCGACTGTACACATCGATGGCTCCGTGATGGTCGCGGACAATTTCGCGGACGGTGGCGAGTCCGAGGCCATTCCCGGACGAACGCGTCGTGAAGAACGGTTCGAAAATCCGTCCCAGCGTCGTCTCGTCCATGCCCTGCCCCGTATCGGTCACGGCGATGCGGACATAACGACCGGGACCGATCTCGCCATGGCTGAGGGTGCGCGTCTCGGATATCTCGTCGAACCCGGTTGCGACCTCGATGCGGCCACCGTCCGGCATCGCATTGGTCGCATTCCCGCAGAGATTGAGCAGCACCTGCTGCAATTGGGCATGCTCGCCGGAGACCAGTGTCGCCGCCGGCGGCTGGCGAATCACGAGCTCGACCGCGGGAGGCCGCGCGACCTCGAGCAGCGAAGCGGTCTCGGCGATCAACGCGCCGACGCTCAGCGGTTTGCGACACACCGCGCGGCTTCGACCGAGGACCAGGATCTGATCGATGAGATCGCGCGCGCGTTCGGCGCCACGGCGTATCGCACCGAGGTTGCGCAGAAGCTTTGCGTCGGGACCCACGCGCTCTTCCATCACCTCGGAATGACCGAGAATCCCGCCCAATATGTTGTTGAAGTTGTGCGCGATGCCGCTCGTGAACATGCCGATACGTTCCATGCGCCGCGCCTGCTGCAGGCGCGCTTCCAGCCGGGTCCGCTCCTTCTCCATCGTATGCCGCCCGACGGCCTGAACGATCGTGTCCAGCGCCATGCGCATCAGCCCAAGCTCGCTGCGCCGTGCGACCCGGCAAGGCCGCCCGACCACGTCAAAGCCCAGCACCACACGGACGCCGTCGGCGTCCGCATTCGTCGCGCAGGCCCATCCGCCAAGGCCAAGCTCGAGACAGATCGACCTGGCTTCTCCGATCGGCATTCGCCGGACGCAGGGAACATGAATCACGCCGTCGGCCCCGCCCAGCCTGACGGCCAGATCGAGAGCTCGCGCGGGCCAGCCGGGCGGCGGCTCCATGCCTTCCTTGTGCCAGAGGTGGACGCGCTGCACCGGACCAAGCATCACGAAATAAGCGCGGTCCGCACCGCAAAGGCCCGCCATTTCGGCGAGCGCCCGATCGACTTCGGCATCGATCGCCTGCAGCGGCGCATTGATGAAGCGCATCGAGATGCTCGCGATCATATGCTCGATCGCGGCGCGACGGTGCAACGCCCTGGCGCGCGATTTGAGCCGAACTCCAAAAAACACCAAGGAGGAGACCAGCAACAGCGACGTGCCATAGAGCAGTGCGCGATATCTCCGGGCTGACATCCGCGACGCGAGCTGATCTTCGAGAATCAGCGTGCGGAGTGCATCGCGGTCCTGCTTTTGCGGCAACGCGCGCATGGCTTTCAAGGTGCTGTCGACCGACGGAAGCAGCCGTTGCAGGAGCCGGCCATGGGCAAGCAGCCCTTCGACGGCCTGTTCCTGGCCCCGCTGCCTCGCCTGCTGCTCGAGCGCGTCGAGCCGTTCCTGGACATCGCGTGCCGCTCCCGCCGAAGTGTCGAGCGTCAGCCGCAGGATGGCGGCGGCAGCGGCACTGACCGCTGGATCAAGGTTCGGCGCGGCCGAACTGGCCGTGAACCGGCCGAGGAAGGCCAGCGAGTTCTGCAGCAGCGCGTTCTCGCTCTTGAACAGTTCGACCAGTTCCTCCTGGCGATCAATCGAGGCCGCCAGCTGATCGATCACCGCCGTGGTCTCGGCATCGATTGCGGCTGTCTCGCGCAGACGCTGCAGCGAGGCCCGCAGTACCTCGACCTCGCGCACCAGAGGATCGTAGTTCCGCAGCGTACCGACGCGCGCGGCGAAGACATCGCGATGCAAGGCGTTCCCGATCATCGCGAAATGATCGAGGTCGGCGAGCGCGTGGTCGAAGAGTTCGGCTTCCGGATTGACGGCGCGAAAAGAGAACCAGGTCAGGGCGAACACCAGGCACGCGACAAATGCAATCGGCGGTGCGGCTGTCATGGCGCCGCTCCCACGGTCGGCGAGCCGCGATAAGTTCCCGTCAGCGTCCTCAGGAAAAGAACCAGGGACGCGACCTGCTGGTCGCTGAGCGTGCGGTCGAGCTGCGCGGCCGCCATCCGGCGGACCGCATCTTCGAGGGTTGCCGCGCTTCCATCATGGAAATAGGGCGCGGTCGTCGCGACGTTGCGCAGGCTCGGGACCCGGACAATTCTCGGCGACCCGGACACCAGGGGACGGAAAACACCCTGGCGTTCGAACAGATTGCCGCCGATATTGATGCCCTGGTGGCAGGCGCTGCATCCAAGCGATTTGAAGGTGCGGTAGCCTTCGAGTTCGGCGGGCGTCAGCGCCGATGCGTCGCCGTCAAGCCATCGGTCGAACCGCGCGCCCGGCGTGAGCAGCGATCGCTCGAAGGTCGAGAGCGCATCCAGAAAGGCGTCGCGATCGGGCGCGCGTCCATAGGCGGCGCGAAACTGGCTCGTCATGTCAGGATCATTCTGGAGCCTGCGAACGGCGGCTTCCGCGTTCGTGTTCATGTTGGCCGGGTTTTCGAGCGAGGCCTCTACATGCTCGGCGAGGCTGCGAAATTTGCCCTGCCAGCCCAGGCGAAAGCTCAGCGCAGCATTGAAGACGGTCAGTGTGTCGAAGGATGGCTTCGATCCCACAATTGCCGCCTTGCCGCCGGCGCCATTGCGCCCGATGTCGTGGCAGGACGCACAGGCCAGATTGCCATCCGCGGACAGCCTGACGTCGCCAAACAGCCGTTCGCCCAGCGCAAGCTTCAACGGATCGGCAGTCGGCGGTTGCGGAATGGGCGTGATCGGCTCCTCCTCGACAACGGTCAACTGCGAAGGCGCAGGTGCAGGCGCGGATTGCAAGGCCGCCGCTCGTGCGGGCGCGGCGCCGGCGCAGGTCGACGACGCCAGCCACCACAAGCACGAGGCCACCGCGCCTGTCCGCGTCATTCCCGCCAGCTTTCGTGCCTGAGCGCGGCGTCGATGTCCCTGCGGCAGATCCGGATGTCGTGCAGGGTCCGGTCATCGAGCGTCTCGAGCTCCATCACCGCCCGATGCCGCCTGTGAATGGCGCGCGCCTTCGACCAAAGCGCGATCGCCGCCACGCTGAACGAATCGCACCGGCCGGCAAGGCCTGTTCGCGCGGACTCGGGCTGCGGCAACAACTCCGTTCGGCACCTCGAACAAGCGTTGGGCTCGCTGCCTGCCCGTAGCGGCACCACGCCATCTCCGTCGAAGCCGCGCTCCGCCGTCGCGCGAACCAGAGTAAGCACCGTCCGCGTCCGCGGCCTGTTTCCGAGACGGGAAGCCGCAGTCGAAACGTTATCGCCGCGATCGACGTCGTCCTCCGGCGGGACGATCGGATACATTGCCTGCGCATAGGCGGCACAGCCCGCGCAAAACTCCGCGATCAGCCACGACAGGATCGCGATCGGAGCATTTGGGACTGCGCTGCCGGCATGCGCAACGAGTGCAACGGCCTCCGCCTTCAGGCGAGACAGCGCCCCCGGTGACGTCCCCTGCTCGGGAGCCCTGGGCAGCGATGTCTCGAATTTGTCGTCCGATCCGTGTGTTCGTCCCGAGGCAATGTGCTGATCA
>Ga0070710_10000145_pt1 | contig 32792 bp, 32 predicted proteins | sample LARL52metaG_FD_65454 | JGI IMG/M metagenome (GOLD analysis project Ga0070710, IMG submission 65454) | Corn, switchgrass and miscanthus rhizosphere microbial communities from Kellogg Biological Station, Michigan, USA - LAR L5-2 metaG | ecosystem: Host-associated > Plants > Roots > Rhizosphere ...
GCCCGGCCGAAACCTGGCCCGGGGCGGTCTGTTCTCTGTGGCACTGTCCCGCGGGTCACCCCGGGTCGGTGTTACCGACCACCCTGCCCTGTGGAGCCCGGACCTTCCTCACCAGACCATGCGCGCACGGCCCGGCGCGACCGCCCGGCCGGCTCGCCCTTCCCACAAGGATAGGCGCTTGTGCCCCACGGGTACCCGCGCTCACGGCACCCGGGCGGGAACGACCGCGGGTGTCACCAAAGGCCGGCCGTGCCGGGAGGCTGCCGCCCGCCGCTGCTTGCACCGGAGCCACGCGCGGCCCCGTTGCCACCCGTGGCCCTGGCCCGCCCACTGGCCGCGTCCATGGCCTCGTTGGCCAGGCGGTCGGCGTGGGTGTTGCGCTCCCGCGGCACCCATGTGTAGGTCACCTGGCCGAGCGCGCGCGCCACCCGGCTGGCCTCCGCCGCGAGCGGCCGCAGGTCGGGGTGCTTGATCTTCCAGCGGCCGGACATCTGCTCGACGACGAGCTTGGAATCCATCCGGACCTCGGCCGTGGCGCCGGGCGCGAGCTTGACAGCCGCGCGCAGGCCCGCCACCAGCCCGGAGTACTCGGCCACGTTGTTGGTTGCGTAGCCGATCGCCTCGTTCACCTCGGCGAGCACCTCGCCGGTGACGGCGTCCAGCACGACGGCACCGTACCCGGCCGGGCCCGGGTTCCCCCGGGAGCCGCCGTCGGCCTGGATGATGAGCCTGCGGGCGGTCATGCGGCCAGCTCGGCGCGGATCAGGATGCGGCGGCATTCCTCGCACCTGAGCACCTCGTCGGGCGGCGCGGCGCGGATGCGCCCCAGGTCAACGGTGTTGAGAGACAGGTGGCAGCCCTCGCACCGGCCGTTGCGAAGCACGGCGGCGCCGACCGTGTGCTGGGCGCGCAGCCGGTCGTACAGGGCGAGGAGGTCATCGGGCACGTCCGCGGCGATGCCGGCGCGGCGGTCACGGGACTTGCCGGCCTGCTCGTCGATCTCGGCGAACGCGGCGTCACGCCGGGCCGCGATCTCCGCCAGCCGGCCCGCGAGCGCCGTCTGCTCGGCGCTGAGCGTGTCGCGGCGGCGGGTGACGTCCTCCAGCCTCTCCATCACCTCGAGCACGACCTCTTCCAGGTCGCCCTGCCGCCGTTCCAGCGAAACGATCTCCGACTGAAGGTTCTCCAGCTCCTTGGGCGAGGAGACCTGGCCCGCGTCCAACCGGGCTCTGTCTCTCTCGATCCTGGTCCGGACCTGGTCCACGTCACGTTCGGCCTTGGCCTGATCCCTGCTCAGATCGCTGCCGGTCGCCTCCAGCGTGGCGAGCTCGTCCCGCAGCTCGGAGTCCCGCTGCTGTGCCGCCTCGAACTCGGCGTTCTCCGGCAGGGTGCGGCGGCGGTGATCCAGGCGGCTCAGCTCGGTGTCCAGCTCGGCCAGTTCGAGGAGCTTCAGCTGCGCCTGTGGAGATGCTTTCACGAGTCCTCACGTTAGTGCACCGGCCGCGTTCGGCTGTCGTTCACCGGCCGGCCCGCGGCCTCCACGGGCAAAGGACCGTCGCTCGGCCTGCAGGGCTCCGAGGGCAAGGACACGGCGCGGAATGGTACAAGCCCGGCTCAGGCGGAGGGCAGGGCCAGCATCAGCACCGGCGGGGAGGTCGGGTGCCGGGAGCCACCGGCCGGCTCGACGGTGACCCCCATCCGGTCCCCGGGCGCGATTCCGGCGACGATCATCGGGGCGGTCATGCCCTGCTTCGGCGACGGCAGCCGCCCGGCGGAGCGCATCCGGTGCGCGCCCATCACCCATACCTGGTAGCACTCGGTCGAGGGCAGCAGCGGGAGCCGTGCTGTGGTCAGCACCAGGGCGCGGTCGGCGTGCGACATGACCACGGTGGCCTTGCCGTGGGGCCGTGCGTGCACCGTCATGATGTCCGCGTCCGGCGCGTTCAGAACGGCCGCGATCTGGCCGCGCTGCGCCGCGTCCATGTGCAGCTGGTGCTGGTCGTTGATCAGCAGCGTGCCCAGCGCCAGGGCCACCAGGATGCCGACTCCGGCGATCGCGACCGCCATCCGCGGCGCGGCCGGCCAGCCCACGCCGTGCCAGGACCTGCGTACCCGCTCCGCGACCCGGACCGGCGGCGGCTGCTGCCGGGTCCGGGCGGCCTCGGCAAGCACCTGCCCGCGCAGCCGGGGTGGCGGCACCGCGGCGGTGGGCTCGGCCAGGCGGCCCGCCGCATCGCGCAGGCTGGCGGCCTCAGCGTGGCACGCCTCGCAGACGCCGAGGTGGCGCTCGAACTTCTCCCGGTCGACGTCGCCGAGCGCGTCCAGGGCGTAGGCACCCGCCAGCGTGTGCGGGTCGGTCCGGCGCAGCCTCATGACTCCGCCCCCAGGCAGTCCCGCAGCCGGATCAGCCCGTCCCGCATCCGGGTCTTCACCGTCCCGACCGCCACACCGAGCAGGGCCGCCACCTCGCGGTAGGTGTATCCGCCGTAGTAGGCGAGCGTGACCGACTCCCGCTGCAGTTCGGTGAGCGAATCCAGGCAGCGCCGCACCCGCTGTGCGTCCAGGCGGGTCTCCACCTCCTCGACCACGACGTCGTAATCCGTCTCTGTCACGGCCGCCCGGGTCTCTCGCTGCGCTGAAGCTTGTGCCGAGCGCACGCGATCGACGGCGCGGCGGTGGGCGATCGTCATCAGCCAGCTGCGCGCGCTTCCCTCACCCGGGTCGAAGCGGGACGCGGTGCGCCAGACGTCAAGCAGCACCTCCTGCGTGACCTCTTCGGACTGCGCCGGGTCCCGGACGATGCGGCGGACCAGGCCGTAGACGACCGTCCCGAACCGGTCGTACACCCCGGCGAAGGCCGCTTCGTCACCGCGCGCCACCTTGGCGAGCAGCCCGGCCAGCTCACTGGCGGGCGCCGCGCTCGGGCGCTCGCCCGGCAGCTCCACGGTCATCGCCCTGGTCCTCATCCTCACATCAGGTACATCACGTACGTATCCCGCCCAGCTACGGGCGGGGCCGGTCCCATTGCACCTCGCCGTGCGGCGCTCTTCCTTATGATTCGTGGCCGGCGGCCTATCGGATTGGCCTTCTGCGCCCCGGGGCCAATCCTTGCCGGTGACTACAACGAATAGAAGATGTGACAGTGTCCCCTGATCTACAACTTCCCGCGCCAGGCCGGCCCCGAACCCGGCCTGGCGTCGTCACAGGCCTGTTCACCGGCCTGATCACCGCCGCCGTCGCGCTGGGCGTGGGCCAGCTCGTGGCGGGCCTCACCGGTTCGGTGGGTTCTCCCGTGGTCGCCGTCGGCGAGGCCAGCATCGACCTGACCCCGCCGCCGGTGAAGAACTTCGCGATCTCGACGTTCGGCTCCAACGACAAGACCGCGCTGGTTACCGGGATCCTGGTGCTGCTCACCGTGTTCGCCGCGGTGATCGGCGTCGCGGCGGTGCGGCGGTTCAGGTACGGCGTGGCCGGCCTAGCCGTGTTCACCGCGATCGGCCTGGCCGCCGCGCTCTCCCGCCCCACCGCGAGCGCGGGCGACGCGCTGCCCTCCCTGGTGGGCGGCGCGGCCGGGCTGTTCGCCATGTGGCGGCTCGTTCAGGCGGCGCACGAGGACGCCGGCGACCGCGCCGCCCTGGACGAGGCCGGGGAGCCACCGGCCCGGGCCCAGCTGGGCGCGGGTGAGCTGGGCGACCCAGGTGCGTCCTGGGTGCCCCGGCGGCCCGTCATGCCCGGGGCACCGCCTGGTGAGGCGCTCCCGGCACCGCGGGGCGCCGCCGTGCCGGGGTCAGCCCGGCGGCAGTTTCTGGTCACCGGCGGGGTGGCGATGGTCGCGGCCGGGGCGAGCGGCCTGGTCGGCCGCGTCCTGGCGGAGCGCGGCAACGTGTCGCGGGCCCGGGCGGCGATCAAGCTGCCGCCCCCGGTCCAGCGCGCCCCGGCACTGCCCTCGGGAGCGGACCTGCACATCCGGGGCCTCAGCCCGTTCGTGACCCCCAACAACTCGTTCTACCGGGTGGACACCGCGCTGGTGCTGCCGCAGGTCGCGCCGTCGAGCTGGCAGCTGCGGATCCACGGCATGGTCGCCCATGAGATGACGCTCACGTTCGACGACCTGCTCAAGCTCCCGCTGCTCGAGGACTGGATCACACTGTGCTGCGTGTCCAACCCGGTGGGCGGCCCGTACGTCGGCAACGCGCTGTGGCTGGGCACGAGCCTGTCCAAGCTGCTGCGCGCCGCCGGGATCCGCGCCGGGGCCGAGCAGTTGCTGTGCACGTCGGTGGACGGTTTCACCTCGGGGACCCCGGTGCAGACGGTCATGGACGGGCGCGACGCCCTGCTCGCGGTCGCGATGAACGGGACGCCGCTGCCGGTCGCGCACGGATTCCCGGCCCGCCTGGTGGTCCCTGGCCTGTACGGCTACGTGTCCGCCTGCAAGTGGATCACCGACATCAAGGTGACCACGTGGGCTGGCGAGTATGCCTACTGGGCGACGCGCGGCTGGTCGCAGCGGGCGCCGATCAAGACCGAGTCGCGGATCGACGTGCCGAACGGCTCCTCCACCGTGCGCGCGGGCCGCACGGCCGTCGCGGGTGTTGCCTGGGCCCAGCACAAGGGCATCGAGGCGGTCGAGGTGCGGGTGGACGGCGGCAACTGGCATCAGGCCCAGCTAGCCGCGGTGCCGGGCATCGACACCTGGCGGCAGTGGGTCTGGGAGTGGGACGCGACCCGCGGCGACCACGTCATCGAGGCCCGCGCCACGGACAAGACCGGCTACACGCAGACCTCGGCCCTGGCGCCGCCCCCGCCCAACGGGGCCACCGGGTATCCCACCGTCAACGTGATGGTGCACTAGCACCTGCCCGCGCTCCCCGCCGCGGAGCGCGGGCAGGTCATAGCAGCTGATCGTGGATCTGCCCGGACAGGTAGGCACTGAGCCAGCGGCCCAGCTCGTCGAAGACCCGCCGCCGCGCGGTGCCTTCCGGCATGGCCTGGCCGGGCAGCCCGCCGGCCAGCTTCAGCCAGGTCACATGCTCGCCAAGCCGCATCGTCGCGCGCCGCAGGGTCAGCGCCCGCGGCACCAGCAGGCCCCCGGCGCCGCCCGGCGCGTTCCAGCCGGTCGCCGGGCACATCACCAGGACCGGGCAGGCGATGTCCAGGCCGCGCCGGAGCCTGCGGCGGGCACCGACCAGCAACGGTGAGGGTCGCGCCGCCGGTGGCCGCTTGGCCGCGCCGTGCCTGGCCCATTCCGGCCACGACGGCGCGGTGGCCCAGCTCGGGCTGGCCAGTACCAGCGCGTCGGCGGGCTGGCTACCGCGCCGCGCATGGCACCACAGCGCGGCGATGACCGCACCGGCGCCGTGCGCGGACACGATCTTCGCGTCGATCGCGTCGACCTCGCGCATGTGCGCGGCGGCGGCGTCCAGGCAGGCGAAGCAGTCCCCCAGGTCCTGCGCCACCTGGTTGCCGCCCCCGCCCGGGCGCTCGTCGGCGCCGACCTCCCGCAGGTCGGCGGCGTAGAAGTGAAACCCGCGGTCGGTGTACCAGCCGACAAGGTCCTCCGGCGCGAACGAGTCCCCCCGGCAGTGCACGTACATGACCGCGCGCCTGCCGGGCCGGGCGCTGCGCCGCCGCAGCACCGCCGCGCCGCTGCCCGGCAGGCAAGCTTGGTCCGGCAGTGCCAGCGGCACCGCCTCGTAACCCTCGACCGTCTCGGCGTGTTCCATGACCTGACCCATGACCCCTTGTCCCGGCCGGCGCGGGACAGGACCCCGTCTGCCCTGTCCCGCGAGTCCCCCGGTACGGCCGTGCCGGGCGGCAAGGATCAGCCATGCCGGACACGGAGCGTTATTAGGCAGTGTGGCATCGTAATCGGGTCCCGGCCCGGAGAACACGCAGAGCGATTTTGCCGGCCACGCCGTAGGGTCGCAGGTATGAGCGCCCCCGACAGCTCAATCGAGATCGAGCGCAAGTACGCGGTCGAGGCCGGGTTCGTGCTGCCCGACCTGTCCACGGTGCCCGGCGTGGCGGCGGTCACCGGCCCCGACACCTACCACCTGACCGCCGTCTACGTGGACACTCCCGGGCTGGACCTGGCGGCGGCGCGCATCACGCTGCGGCGGCGCACCGGCGGTACCGACGCGGGCTGGCACCTGAAGCTCCCGGCGGGGGCCGGGGCCAGGCGTGAGGTGCACGCCCCGCTCGGCCCGGGCGGCGAGCCGGTGCCCGCGGAGCTGTCCGGCCTGGTCGCCGAGTGGATCCACGGCCGGCCGCTGCGCCCGATCGCCCGGCTGCAGACCACCCGCACGGTGCGCCGGCTCACCGATGCCGCCGGGCAGGTGCTGGCCGAGGTCGCCGACGACGAGGTGACCGGTTCGCTCCCTGATCACGATGCATACGCTACGGACGGCCCACCAGACGCGGGCGCCTGGCGCGTCGCGACGTCGTGGCGGGAGGTGGAGGTCGAACTGGGCAGCGGGGACGCCGGGCTCCTCGACGAGGCCGGGCAGCGCCTGCTCGAGGCCGGTGCCCGGCCCTCCCCCAGCGCCTCCAAGCTCCGCCAGGTGCTCGACTCCGCGCGCCCCCAATCCTGAGCGCGTGTGACTACCGGCCGGGCAGCGATCGCGGCAGCCCGAACCACGGGAGCACGCTGCTTTCGAAACGGGTCATGGCGCTGATCCGGTCGCCGGAGAGGGTGAGGACGATGAGGCCGGTGCCATGGCGGATACCGGTAGCGGCGTGCAGGTAGGCACCGAACGCCGGCTGGCCGTTGGCCCGGGTCGGCACGAGGTCGAACCTGCGGCCCGCGCCGAACAGGCTGGCGCAGAAGCGGCCCACGATCTCCCGGCCCTCGTACTCGAACGGCATCGGCGGCATCGAGACGAAGACGTCGTCGGTCAGCAGGGCCACCAGCGCGTTGAGATCGGCCGACTCGTACGCGCTGACGAACCTCGCCACGAGCGCATCCTCGGCGGCTGAGCCGGAGGCGGGAGGCCGCTCGTGGCCAGCCGCCGGCAGCCGGTGCTGCAGGCTGGCACGCGCCCGTTTGAGGGCGCTGTTGACCGATTCGACGGTCGAGTCCAGCATGCCGGCCACTTCGCTGGCGTGGAATCCGAGTACGTCGCGCAGGATGAGCACGGCGAGCTGGCGAGGCGGCAGCACCTGAAGCGCGGTCACGAATGCCAGGGAGATGGATTCGGCCTGCTCGTAGCGCGCCTCCGGGCCGATCGGCGTGCCGGCCGCGCCCTCGAGCAGGGCATCGGGATACGGCTCGAGCCACACGACCTCGCCGAGCCCGGTCGGCTCGGGCGGTTCAACCTTAGGGATGTTCCACTCCTTCGCGGATCGCCGGCTGGCCGACCGGCGCGCGTTGAGGCACCGCGTGGTCGCGATCCGGTAGAGCCAGGTGCGCAGCGAGGCGCGCCCCTCGAACCCACCGAAACCCTGCCAGGCGGCCAGCAGCGTGTCCTGCAGGGCGTCCTCGGCATCCTGGAAAGAGCCGAGCATCCGGTAGCAGTGCACCTGCAGCTCCCTGTGGTGCGGCTCGGTCAGCGCACGGAACGCGTCGCCATCCCCGGCCCGCGCCCTTGAGATCAGCTCGTCTGCCGCCAGTTCCACCCTTGCCTCGCCTTCGTCGCGCACCTTGCCGCACTTCCATCGTGTACAGACACCGGCCAAGGGGCGAACTGGGCGGTTGGCGGGTGCCCAGTTTGGCGGCGCCGCGGTGTCTGAATCCCCGACGGATCTCCTTTACCCAGCGCAGAAAGGGAACAGCGATGCTGCTACAGGACAAGGTTGCGGTGATCTACGGGGCCGGGGGCGCGATCGGCGGCGCGGTCGCCCGCGCCTTCGCGGGCGAAGGGGCCAGGGTCTTCCTGACCGGGCGCCTCCAGGCGCCCGTAGAAGTTGTCGCCAAGGACATCGTTTCCGCTGGCGGAGCCGCCGAGGCGGCCGAGGTCGACGCGCTTGACGAGCCGGCCGTGGACCGGCATCTGCTCGAGGTGCTCGACAAGGCGGGCCGAATCGACATCTCGTTCAACGCGATCGGCATCCCGGACACAAAGATTCTGGGTGTCCCGCTGGCCGAGCTGGACACCGAGACGTTCTCCCTGCCGATCACGGCCTACACCAGGTCGTACTTCCTGACCGCGCACCTGGCCGCGGCGCACATGATCCCGAAGAAATCGGGAGTGATCATGACCGTCACCGCGCTCCCCGCGCGGATGGGCACCCGGATGAACGGCGGCTACGGCGCGGCGATGGCCGCCAAGGAAGCGCTCACCCGGGACCTGTCCGCCGAGCTGGCACCGCACGGCATCCGCGTGGTCGGCCTCCGGCCACATGGCATGCCGGAGACACCCACGATGGCCGAACTCGCCGAGATTCGCGCCAAGTCATCGGGCCTGACCTGGGACCAGTTCACCGGGTACTTCGCGAGCACCGCGCACACGCGACGGGTCATGGCGCTCGACGAGGTGGCGAGCATGGCGGTCTTCATGGCCTCGGACAAGGCGAGCGGGATGACGGGAACCACCGTCAACCTGTCCATGGGCGCCCTGGCCGACTAGCGCGGGTTGCGGTCGCGCACTCAGAGGACAGTCAGAGGCAGTCCCGAGGATTCCCCGACTCCGGGCCCGCAGACTGCGGGAAAGAACGACGAAGGGAAGCCCATGAACTCGCAACAGCCGAACCCGGTGGCCGCGGCCGCGGCCCGGAGCCGGGGACGCGCACGGGTGCGCGCGGTCACGGCCGGAATCGGTGCGGCGGGCCTGGCCGTGGCGGGCATCGTCGCCTACGCCCTGCCCGGGTCGTCGCACGCGAGCACGACCGGCTCCTCGGGGAGCGCGGCGTCCAGCGGCTCCGGCACCTCGTCCGGCTCGTCCAGTACCTCGGGGTCCGACGACGGCTCGGGCTCCTCGGCCAGTTCCGGGTCGTCGGCCAACTCGGGATTCTCCGGCGGCTCCGGGATCTCCTCCGCGCAGGGTTCCGGCGGCCAGACCACGTCCGGCGGGTCCTGATGCCGGCCGCGGCCGCCGCCGGGCCGAGGGGCCGGGAGGGGGCCGCGGCCTGGCCGGCGATCGGCACCAGCGTGCACCTGCTCGTCACCGACCTGCGCGCGCTGGCACCGGCGCGGCGCATGCTCACCGAGGACCTCGCCGCCCTGGACGCGGCGTGCAGCAGGTTCCGCGCGGACTCCGAGATCGCGGCGCTGGATGACGCGCCCGCAGATGGGCGTGGCCGCATCGGGCCGGTGCCGATCAGCCCGCTGCTGGCCGGGGCGCTGGCCGTCGCGCTGCGGGCCGCCCGGCTCACCGACGGGGATGTGGACCCGACCGTGGGCGGCGCGCTGAACGCGGCCGGCTACGACCGCGACTTCGCGCTGGTGCGCCGGGACGGCCCGCCGGTGCTGCTGACCGTCCGCAGCGTTCCGGGATGGCGTGAGGTCGAACTCGACGAGGCGGGCGGGCTGGTGTCCCTGCCCAGCGGCACGCGTCTGGACCTGGGCGCCACCGCGAAGGCCTGGGCGGCGGACCGGGCCGCGGCGCGGATCGCCGGCAAGCTCGGCTGCGGCGTCCTGGTCAACCTGGGCGGGGACATCGCGGTGGCCGGGGATGCCCCGCCCGGCGGGTGGCGGGTCCGGGTCCAGGACGTCACCGGGCGCCCCGAGGACCCGCCGGCCGGCCCGTCGGCGGTGATCGCGATCGGTTCCGGTGGCCTGGCCACCTCCAGCACGGCCGCGCGACGCTGGCGCCGCGGCGGCGACGTGCTGCACCACATCCTTGACCCCCGCTCCGGGCTGCCCGCCGCGCCGGTGTGGCGGACCGTGTCGGTCGCCGCTGCCACCTGCGCCGACGCGAACGCCGCCAGCACCGCGGCGATCATCCGCGGTGAGGCCGCGCTGGCCTGGCTGGACGGTTTGCGGCTGCCGGCCAGGCTGGTGGCCGAGTCGGGCGCAGTGGTCACCCTCGGCGGCTGGCCGCCGGAAGTCTGCTAGCCCGGGGGGCGACCCCCCTGGAACCCCCCGGTGGCCTGCGGCCCGGTTCCTCCGTCACCGGGCCGGGGCCCTGCCGGCTGGGGCGGCAAGCCGCCCCAGAACCCTAGTGCTCGCCCGGGGACGACTCAGGACCTAAGAACGTCAGTCGGCCGGGCCTGGTTCCGGTCCGGCCTCTCCGGGGCCCGCGGCCCGGCCGGCTGGCTCCCCGGCCGGGGCAGTGCCGGCTGCCCTGGCCGGCCCCTCCCCCGTGCCGTGCGGCGCGATGGTCTCGGCGCGGTAGCGCCAGAACTCCGGGATCGCCCAGCAGGTCACCAGGGCGGATACCACGCTGAGCAGGCCGCCGGACCAGGCGGCGAACTGCGGGCCGCCCAGCGCCGCCGCGGCACCGGCCTCCGCGTCGCCGAGCCGCGGGCCACCCTGAAGACCGACGAAGATCAGGCTGTTGACCCGCCCCTGGAGGGCGTCCGGTGTGACCTGCTGCACGATCATCATCCGGAACACCGAGGAGATCACGTCGGCGGCGCCCGCGAGCACGAGCAGGGCCAGCGCCGCGGGCAGCCACGGCACGAACCCGAACCCCATGATGGCCAGGCCCCAGATCGCGACGCAGATCGCCACCGCCCGCCCGGCCCGCCGCACCCGCGGGATATGGCCGGTCAGCAGCGATCCCGCCAGCGCGCCAAACCCCGCCGCCGCATTCAGGTAGCCGACTGTGGCCGCTCCCCCGCCGTAGACGGTCGTCGCCAGCGCCGGGAACAGCGCCCTGGGCATGCCGAACACCATCGCGCCCAGGTCGATGAGGAACGCACCGGCGAGCGGCGGGCTCGACCTCAGGTAACGGACTCCGCCGATCAGCGAGGCGGCGCTGGCGGGCTGCCCGCCGCCGGCCGGCCGCAGCGCCGGCAGCCGCGCCACGGTGAGGAACGCCAGCGCGAACGCGACCACGTTGAGCCAGTACACAAGGCTGAACCCGGCGTGCGCGATGAGCAGGCCAGCCGCGGCAGGGCCCACCACCAGGGTCATCTGGAACGCCGCGGACTGCACGGACAGCGCGGCGGCCAGGTCGGCCGGTGGCACCAGGCGCTTCAGCGACGCGCGGCGGGCCGCCCAGTCCACCCCCTGGAAGGCCGCCGACTCGGCGGTGCAGGCGAACATCGGCCACAGCAGCGGGTGCGGCAGCATCGAGTTGACCGCCAGCCCGGTCGCGCCGACGGCAAGCAGCAACTGGGTGGCCATCATGACCCTGCGCCGGTCCCACGCGTCCACCAGCGGTCCGCCGAACAGCGAGCCTGCCAGCAACGGGACGAGCTGTCCCAGGCTGACCAAGCCCACCATCACGGTGGATCCGGTGAGCCGGTAGGTCTGGTAGCCCACGGCCACCACGGTGAGCTGGCTGCCCACCGACGCGATGAGCTGGCCGGTCCACAGCCGGCGGAAGCCGGCGTGGCGGCGCAGCGGTGAGACATCCACGAACGCCCTGCCCACAGCGCGCCGGACGCGCCCGGTGTGGGCAGACATGCGAACCTCCGTGCTGATGGCGCCGACGCGCGCATTCTGCCAGGCGCTGCTGGCCCGGGGGGGCGCCCCCCCGGAACCCCCCGCCGGGCCGTGGCCATCGCGTTCAGAGGTAATTCAGAGGCGGCGAAGAGGAGGCGCTGCGCCTGGCTGGCGATGCTGTGGGCATGGACGTCAAGCGACCGGGCCGCCGGCCATGACCGGGATCACCAGCAGCACCGCGCTGTGGTACGCCAGCCGGGCCACCGGGGTGGTGACGCTGCTGCTGCTGACCGCCGTGGTGCTGCTCGGCATCCTGGTCAACCGGCAGGGCCGCCTCCCCGGCCTGCCCGGCTTCGCGGTCACCGGCCTGCACAGGAACGTCTCGCTGCTCGCGGTGGCGTTCCTGGCGATCCACGTGGTGACCGCGATCGCCGACCCCTACGTCACGATCGGCCTGGCCGCGGCCGTGCTCCCGTTCGCCTCCGCCTACAAGCCGATCTGGCTGGGCCTGGGGGCGATCTCCCTGGATCTGGTCGCCGCGCTGATCCTGACCAGCCTGGCCCGCGCCAGGATGAGCCGCCGCGCCTGGCGGGCCATCCACTGGCTCGGCTACGCCGCCTGGCCGCTCGCGGTCGTGCACAGCATCGGCAGCAGCGCCGACGCGCGAAGCGGCCTGGTGCTCGGGGTGCTGGTCGCCTGCGTACTGGCCACCGTGGCCGCGCTGGCCTGGCGGCTGTCGCAGGCCGCACGGGAGATCCCCAGAGCGGGGCGCGCCGCCGCCGCACTCAACCGCATGTCCGCCAGAAAGGCCGGCCTCCGATGACCGACAGCCTCACCCTCCCGCATCCCGCGATGGCGTCCGGCGTCCCGTCGTCCGTCCCGCCAGGCCCGGGCCTGCCGCGGCTGCTGCCCGACGCGGGTACCGTGCCGGTGGACCTGCGCGCGCACCTGGCCACGCACGGTCCGCTTCGCGCGGCAGGCGGCGGGGACGGCCTGCTGCGCGAGGTGGCGGCCGCCGGGCTGACCGGCCGGGGCGGCGCCGCCTTCCCTGTTGCCCGCAAGCTCGCCACGGCCGCCGAGGTCAGACCAGCCCCTGTCGTGGCCGGCAACGGCGCCGAGGGTGAGCCGGCCAGCAGCAAGGACAGGTCACTGCTGTGGCTCTCCCCGCATCTGGTGCTCGACGGGCTGCAACTGGCCGCCGGTGCGGTCGGGTCCCGCAGCGCCGTGCTGTACGTGCCGCGCAACGAACGGCTGCACATAAGGCTGGCCGGTGCCATCGCCGAGCGGGCCGCCGCCGGGATGGACGCCGCCAGCGTGGAACTGGTGACGGCCCCGGACAGGTTCCTCGCCGGGGAGGAGTCCGCGCTGGTGAGCCGGCTCGCCGGCCGGCCTGCCCTGCCCGCCTACCGGCCGGTGCGCGGGCTGCCGCGGCTGGCGCCCGGCCGGGCCGCGCTGGTGCAGAACGTCGAGACCCTGGCGCACCTGGCACTGATCGGCCGCTACGGTGCGGCCTGGTTCCGGGAGGCAGGGACAGAGGCGGAGCCGGGCACCATGCTGGCCACCCTGCATCTGGCCGACGGCCGGACCAGCGTGACCGAGGTACCGCTCGGCACGAGCCTGGCAGGTCTGCTCGGCCTGGATGGCGGGCCCGGCCCGGCCGAGGCTGGTGCGGCCGGGCCGGGTGTGCCGAGCGCCTTCGGCCCGGTCCAGGCCGTCCTCGTCGGCGGCTACCATGGTGCCTGGCTGCCCGCCGCGGCGGCGGCGGCCCTGCCGCTGGCCAACGCGGCGCTGCGCCCGCTGGGCGCGGCGGTAGGGGCCGGGGTGCTCGCCGCCCTGCCCGCGGACCGGTGCGGCCTCGCCGAAACCGCGCGGGTGGCCAGGTATCTGGCCCTGGAGTCGGCGGGCCAGTGCGGCCCGTGCTTCAACGGCCTGCCGCGCATCGCCGCCGCCATGGCGCACCTGGCCGGCCCGCGCCCCGACCCCCGGGCACGGGCCGACCTCGAGCGCTGGGCCGGCCTGGTCACCGGGCGCGGCGCCTGCCATCACCCGGACGGCAGCGTGCGGTTCATCCGCAGCGCGCTGCGCGTCTTCGCGGCCGAGACCGGGCTGCACGAGCAGGGGCGGTGCAGCGGCACGGACCCGCGCCCGTTCCTACCGGTGCCGGCGACCTCGCCCGCGACCGAGGAGGACTGGAGCTGACATGGGAAAGCGGTTGCGAGTGGACCCCGTGGCCTGTGCCGGGCACGGGGCCTGCGCGGAGCTCCTGCCGGAGCTCATCACCCTGGACGAGTGGGGCTACCCGATCGTGACGGACCAGCCGGTACCGCACGGGCTGCAGCGGGAGGCGCGCCGCGCCGTGGCCGGCTGCCCGGCGCTTGCGCTGCACCTCGCCCGGGTAGCGTGAGGTGCAGCAATGGCCGCGGAGCCGTCATGGACTGCTGAGGTGACCGAGATGACCGGGCGACAGCCGGGAGCTGCTGCGGCATCCGGGGCGCGGGCCCCGGTCCTGCAGCGCGCCGACGGCACGCCCGTCCGGGTGCTTGTCGTGGACGACGAGCCCAGCCTGGCGGAGCTGCTCGCCAGCGTGCTCCGCTACGAGGGCTGGGAGATCCAGACCGCCAGCGACGGCAGCAGCGCGGTGCGCACCGCCCGGGAGTTCCGGCCGGACGCCGTGGTGCTGGACATCATGCTGCCCGACTTCGACGGCCTGGAGGTGCTGCGCCGGGTGCGGGCCGAACTGCCGCACGTGTGCGTGCTGTTCCTGACCGCGCGCGACGCGGTCGAGGACCGGGTGGCCGGCATCACTGCGGGCGGGGACGACTACGTCACCAAGCCGTTCAGCCTGGAGGAGGTGCTTGCCCGGTTGCGCGGGCTGCTGCGGCGGGCGGGCATCACCCGGGCGCACAGCGACACCGAGCTTGTCGTCGGCGACCTCACCATGGACGAGGAGGCCAGGGAGGTACACCGCGGCGGCGAGCTGATCGAGCTGACCGCGACCGAGTTCGAGCTGCTCCGGTTCCTCATGCGCAACCCGCGGCGGGTGCTGTCCAAGGCGCAGATCCTGGACCGCGTCTGGAACTACGACTTCGGCGGCCAGGCGCACGTGGTCGAGCTGTACATCAGCTACCTGCGCAAGAAGATCGACTCCGGCCGGGAGCCACTGATCCACACGGTCCGGGGCGTCGGCTACGTCCTCAAGCCGGCGAGCTGACCCATGACGAAGGCGGACGCTGCCGCGGGCAGTGGGCGGACCGGCGGCCGCCGCCACTGGCTCGCCCGCCGGACATTGCGGGGGCGGCTGATCGCGGGGCTGCTGGCGCTGCTGGCGGTGGCCTGTGCGGCGGTCGGCGCGGTCACCTACGTGTCCCTGCACGGCTACCTGCTGGGTCAGCTCGACCAGCAGCTCGTGCAGGCGAGCATGCGGTACCAGGCCTGCCTGGGCAACCATCCACCGGGCGGCGACAGCGACGGCGACAACCATCCAGGGCCTCCGCCACGCTCCCCGTCCGTCTGTGCACAGCAGCAGGAACAGCGGACGTTCAGCGCCCAGATCAGGGACGGCGTGCTCACCGACAACTACATTTCCTACGGCACCTGCACGCTGTCGCATACGGACAAGGTGGTGCTGACCGCGTATACGGCCGACCGGCGGCCGTTCACCAGCGACCTGTCCAGCCTCGGCGACTACCGGCTGCTGGCGGTGCACGACCCGGCAGAGCCCGGCGTCACCTACCTCACCGGTCTGCCGATGACCCAGGTGAACTCCACCCTGGGCCAGGTCGCGACCGTCGAGATCGTGGTGTTCGCCGCTGCCCTGCTGCTCACCGGGATACTGGGCACCGGGTTCGTGCGGCTGTCGCTGCGGCCGCTGCGCCGGGTGGCCGCCACCGCCACACAGGTGGCCGAGCGACCGCTGGCCAGCGGCGAGGTCACCCTGCCGGAACGGGTGCCGGATGCCGACCCCCGCACCGAGGTCGGGCAGGTCGGCTCGGCGTTCAACCGGATGCTCGGCCACGTCGAGGCGGCGCTGGCCCGCCGTGCCGCCAGCGAGTCACGGCTACGCAGGTTCGCGGCCGACGCCAGCCATGAGCTGCGCACCCCGCTGGCCGCCATCCGCGGTTACGCCGAACTCGCCCGCCGGCATCCCGGGCCCGTGCCCGGCGACATCGCGCACGCGCTAGCCCGGGTGGAGTCGGAGTCGGCGCGCATGAGCGTCCTTGTCGACGAGTTGCTGCTGCTGGCCCAGCTCGACGCGGGCCGCCCGCTGGCCAAGGCGCCGGTGGACCTCACCCGGCTGGCCATCGACGCCACCAGCGACGCCCGGGCGGCCAGCCAGGGCCACCGCTGGGTGCTTGAGCTGCCGGACGAACCGGTACTGGTGGAGGGCGACGAGCACCGCCTGCACCAGGTGCTCGCCAACCTGATGAGCAACGCGGCGACGCACACCCCGGAGGGGACCACCGTCACGGTCGCGCTCACCACGAGCGAGGACCCGCCGACGGTGCGGGTAAGCGTGACCGACACCGGCCCCGGTATCCCGGAGGAACTGCAGCCCGCCCTGTTCGAGCGGTTCGTGCGCGGCGACTCCGCCCGCTCCAACGCGGGCACGAGTACCGGGCTTGGCCTGGCCATCGTGCAGGCGGTGACGACCGCGCACGGCGGCAGCGTGGGCGTCACCAGCCGCCCCGGGCACACTAGTTTCGTGATCACCCTGCCCCGGCTGACCTCCGTCGGTGCGAGTGCCTGAGCCACCCCGCCCTGCGTAACGCCGCTGTTCATAGGGCCCGCAGAGGAGTGGTACAGGGCGGGCCAAGCCCAGCCAGGCAACTTGAGAGGCATGAGATCACTTGAGTGCCTGGTGGGTCATGAGTTTCCTTCGCCGGAGCCGGGCCGCCTCCCGCAGGTGGAAATCGTCGTCCCGGTTCTGAACGAGGAACGCGACCTCACGCCGAGCGTCCGCCGCCTGGTGGCCTGCCTGGCCGGGCGGTTCCCGTTCCGGGCCGTGGTCACCATCGCCGACAACGGCAGCACCGACGGGACCTGGGCGGCTGCGCAGGCCCTGGCGGCCGAACTGGACGGCGTCCGCGCCGTGCGGCTGGAGCGGCCGGGGCGCGGTCATGCGCTGCGCAGCGTCTGGTCGGCCAGCCGTGCTGACGTGCTGGCCTACATGGACGTGGACCTGTCCACCGACCTGAACGCCCTGCTGCCCCTGGTGGCGCCGCTGCTGTCGGGGCACAGCGACCTGGCCATCGGCACCCGCCTGGCGCGTGGCGCCCGGGTGGTCCGCGGCCCGCGCCGTGAGGTGATCTCCCGGTGCTACAACGTGCTGCTGCACGCCACGCTGGGCGCGGGCTTCTCCGACGCCCAGTGCGGGTTCAAGGCGATCCGCGCCGAGGCGGCACGGCTGCTGCTGCCGCTGACCCGTGACACCGGCTGGTTCTTCGACTCCGAGTTGCTGGTGCTGGCCGAGCGGGCCGGGCTGCGCATTCACGAGGTCCCGGTGGACTGGACTGACGATCCGGACTCGCGCGTCAAGGTGGCCGCTACCGCCCTGGCCGACCTGCGTGGCATCGCCCGGATGCGCTGGGGCTTCCTGCGCGGCACGCTGCGGGTGCCCCGGCTTTCCGCCGCGGCCCCGCCCAGCCCGGCCAGGCCGCTGCCGCAGCAACTGGCCAGGTTCCTCGCGGTCGGCGCGGCCAGCACCCTCGCCTATGTCCTGCTGTACCTCGGCCTGCGCGCGGCGCTCCCGGCGCAACTCGCCAATGCGATCAGCCTGCTGGCCACCGCGGTGCTCAACACCGCGGTCAACCGCCGGTTCACCTTCGGCATCCGGGGACGGCCGGACCTGGCCCGGCACCAGGCGCAGGGGCTGCTCGCGTTCGGCGCCGGGCTGGCGCTGACCTCCGCCGCCCTGGCCGCGCTGCACGCGGCGGTGCCCCGGCCGGCCAGGGCCGCCGAGGTGACCGTGCTGGTCGGTGCCAACCTGGCGGCCACGGTGATCCGGTTCCTGGTCTACCGGCACTGGGTGTTCCGCGGGCACCGGCCCGCGCCGGGCGCCCAGCCCGCGGCCCGGGCCCCGGCGCTCGCGGGCCAGGCCCTGCCGGCGGCCACCGTCCCCAGCCTCGATATCACGACGAATGGACACCACCAATGACCACGATCACCACAGATCCGCGCGGCACGGGCCCGGGCATCCCGGCACGGCGGCCGCGCCTGGCCGTCCTGGTGCAGGGCCGGCCGGGCGAACCCCGCTGGGTCCGGCCGGCGTTGCTGGCCCTGCTCGCGGCGACCGCCGCGCTGTACACGATCGGCCTGTCCCGCAGCGGCTGGGCCAACGACTTCTACGCCGCGGCGGTCCAGGCGGGCACCAGAAGCTGGAAGGCGTTCTTCTTCGGGTCGCTCGACGCCGGCAACTTCATCACGGTGGACAAGACGCCGGCGTCCCTGTGGGTGATGGAGCTGTCCGCCCGCGCGTTCGGGCTGAACTCCTGGAGCCTGCTGCTCCCGCAGGCGGCCGAGGGCGTGGCCACCGTGGCACTGCTCTACGCCACGGTCCGCCGCTGGCATGGCCCGGCAGCGGGGCTTATCGCCGCCGCGGTGGCGGCGCTCACCCCGGTGGCCGCGCTGATGTTCCGGTTCGACAACCCCGACGCGCTGCTCGTCCTGCTGATGACCGCGGCCGCCTACGCCACGACCCGGGCGATCGAGGCCGGGCGCACCCGGTGGCTGGTGCTGGCCGGTGCCCTGCTCGGGTTCGCGTTCCTGACCAAGATGCTCCAGGGGTTCCTGGTGGTCCCGGCGTTCGCGCTGGCCTACCTGGTGGCCGGACCACCCCGGCTGGGCAGGCGGCTGTGGCAGTTGGCTGCCGCGGCGGCGGCGCTGGTCCTGGCGGCGGGCTGGTGGGTGGCGGTCGTCCAGCTCACCCCCGCGGCCGACCGGCCCTACATCGGCGGCTCCACCGGGAACAGCGTGCTGCAACTCGCCCTGGGCTACAACGGCCTCGGCAGGCTGGACGGGAACGAGACCGGCTCGGTCGGCTTCGGCGGCGGGGCGGGCCCGCGGTTCAGCGGCTCGGCCGGTCTGACCAGGCTGTTCGCCGCCGACATGGGCGGGCAGGTGAGCTGGCTGCTGCCCGCCGCACTGATCGGTCTCGCCGTACTGGCCTGGCTGAGCTGGCGCGCCGTCCGCACGGACCGCCTCCGGGCCAGCACCGTGCTGTGGGGTGGCTGGCTGCTGGTTACCGGCGGGGTGTTCAGCTTCATGGCCGGGATCATCCACCCGTACTACACCGTCGCCCTGGTGCCCGCGATCGGCGCGCTAACCGGCATCGGTGCCGTGGAACTGTGGCGCAGGCGGCAGCACACCGCCGCCCGGCTGGCCCTCGCGGCCGGTATCGCGGCGACGGCGGTCTGGGCGTACCTGCTGCTCGGCCGGACGCCGGACTGGCTGCCGTGGCTGCGCACGGCGGTGCTGCTGTGCGGGCTGCTCGCCGGCGCCGCGGTGCTGGCCATGCCCGCCATGGCCAGGCTGGTGGCCACCGGCCGCGGCAGGACGGCGCTTGCAGCCGTGCCCATCACGCTGGCCCTGACCGCCGCCCTGGCGGGCCCGGCCGCCTACAGCATTGACACGGCCGCGACCGCGCACACCGGCGCACTCCCGACGGCCGGGCCCGCGGTCACCGGCGCGCTCGGCGGCGGCTTTCCTGGCGGCGCCGGGCCCGGGCAGGGTCAGCTACCTGGCGGCGTGCGGGCACCGGGTGGTTCGGGCGGATTCCCCGGCAGCGCTAGCGGTACCGGGCAGGCGCCCGCCCGCAGCGCGGGTGGCGGGGCCGGTTTCCCGCGGGCCGGCGGTACCGGCGGCGCTCCCGGCGCGGCCGGCGGAGCCCGAGGCGGCGGCCCCGGCGGACTGGGCGGCAACACCCAGGTGGCAACCGCCCTGACCAGGCTGCTCGTGCGCGGTGCGGCGGGGTACCGGTGGACCGCGGCGACGGTCGGCGCGGAGAGCGCGGCGCCGTTGCAGCTTGCCAGCGGCGAGCCGGTCATGGCGATCGGCGGCTTCAATGGCACCGACGACGCGCCCACGCTCGCCGAGTTCGAGCACATGGTGGCGGCCGGTGAGATCCACTACTTCGTCGGCGCCAACCAGGCCAGCTTCGGTGGCGGCCGCGGCACGGCGGCGCAGATCACCGAGTGGGTGCGGGCGCATTTCACGGCCAAGACCGTCGGCGGGGTGACCGTCTACGACCTGACCAGGGCCCGCTGAGAGACGGGTACGGCCCGGCCCCGGTACAGGCACCGGGGCCGGGCCGCAGGCGTGATCGGTTAGTTGGCGCGCAGCCAGGTGTCGCTGAAGCTGCCGCCGCCGGACAGCACGGACGTCTGGTCCTTCAGCCGCCCGCTGTTGTCCACCATGTTGATCTGCACCGGGCTGGAGTTGCCGATGGCAGAGCCGTTCGCGGTGGCGTTGCTGAAGTTCACCGTGCCGAAGTTGGCCAGCGGAAGGATCCCGCCGCTGGCGGTGCAGCAGGGCGCCTCGGCGATGACCTCGGCCGAAGAGTTCGCCGCGCCGCTGAGCGACTTGTTGACGGTGTGCTTCCAGCCCTGGGTGATGTCCTGCAGCACCAGCGTGTAGCTGCTGCCGCCGTTGAACGTCACCGACCCGAAGAACTTGTCGCCTGGCCGCACGGTGTTGCTGAAATTCACCGGGAACGCCGGGTACATCTCATACCAGGAGTAGTACACCGGGCTGCCACCCGAGCAGTCCACCTCGCTGCCGGTCTGCTCGACGGTGCTGCTGTTGAAGCCGTCCAGGCCGACCCAGAAGCTGGAATACCTGGTGGCGCTGGTGCAATGCCCGGTCGGCTCCGTCCAGTTGGCCGACACGCTGCTGAAACTCCCCGTGGCCGCGTACCCGGACCAGTTCGTGGACTGGTCCGCGTTGACCGGGCGGCCGTGCCCGGCCAGCGGGCTGCCCGGCCTGATCATCCGGCCGCCCGGTCTGATCTGATGCACCACGGCGGGGGCGTGCGATGCCCTCGCGGCCGCCGCCGCGGGAGCGGTGGCGGCCAGCGAGCCGATGACCAGGGCGACTCCGGCGAGAGGAACGCACCATCTGCGTACCATTCGGGCTCCTTCGTGAGTAGCGGGGACAGTCACGGCGGAACGGCCCGATGCGCGGCCCCGTAACGCCGTGCCTGCATTGGGTCACCGAGACCGTACGATCGCCGTGGTCATCCACTGGCAATGCCTGGGCAAAGCTGTCGTATCTAGTTCCTTCTCCGCAGGTCACGCGGATTCGGTGACGCCGGCCGGACGGCGCCCGTGGCGCACGGCTAGGCCTGGGCGCAGGCCGCGCGGTAGGCGCCCGGTGTGATCCCGTAGCAGCGCCGGAACCAGCGGGTGAGGTGCGCCTGGTCGGCGAACCCGCTGGCCGCGGCGGCATCGGCGAGGGCCGCGCCGCCGGCCAGGGCCCGGCGGGCCGTGCGAAGCCGCAGCAGCCGCTGGTACTCGCTGGGGGGCAGGCCGTAACGGTCGCGGAAGGCACGATAGGCCACGAACCGGCTGCAGCCCGCCGCCGTGGCCACGTCTGCGAGCGTGGCCTCCAGGGCGGCGTCGTCGTGGAGGAACGCGCGGATCCGGTCGGCGGCGGCCGCCTGGTCCCAGGTGGTCAGCCCGGTGGCCGGGGCCGCACGGGGTAGGTCCTGGCGCGGCCCGCTCACGTGGCGGGCGGCGAGGGCGGCCACGGCGGCGAGCCGCTCGGACTGCTCAAGCGGGCTGGCCGGCCCGGTGAGCGAGCGGTGCAGTCGCCGCAGCGCCGCCGCGAGCGCCGGGTCGGCGATCACCGGTTCGGCGAACAGCGGCATGCCCCTCGCGGTCCCGGTGAGGTCGGCGAGCAGGCCGGTCAGCAGGGCCGGTGCCAGGTGGATCATCCGGTAGGTGAAACCGGTTCCGGTGGCGGCGTGACCATCGTGCGGATCGTCGGGGTTGAACGCCATCACCAGGCCCGCCGTACTGACGTGCCCGGCACCGCGGCAGGTGAACGCCTGCGCCCCGGACTCGGTCAGGCCCAGGGAGTAGGTGTCGTGGCTGTGCCGGTGGTAGACGTGACCGCGGAACCGGGCGTGCATCGCCTCGACCTGCCCGTCCGCCGACCGCCAATACCTTGCCCAGTCCTCCGCCTTCTCGCCTCCCACCCAGCCAGTATGCCGCTGCGCCCAGGATTCCGTCGGCTTCCGCTGCCCGGGTGGGAGCGGCGGATCCGTGGGCGGCTGCTATCGGTGGAGCGTCAGGCCGCGGCACACTTTGTCCACGGCGTTGCGCGGCCCATACACAGCGATCCCCACCAGCACCAGATCCTCGGCGGCTACGGCCTGCACCACGGTCCGGTTGGAGTCGTCGTCTCCCGTGGAGAACATTTCCTCGGTGTAGACGGCAGCAGGCATACCGCGGGAAACCGCTCGCTCTCTGACGGCGGCCAGCGCTTCACTATTGCCGGTGTAGACCAGCACAGGCTGCCGGAACATCTCCAGGTAGCGGTTGCCGGAGCCGTCCTCATAGGGCTTGCCCGCGACCTCGTCGATCCCAGATGCGATCCCGCTAGCGAGGAAGGCTGTCACGTTCAATTTCTGCCAGACCGCGAGATCGGAGCGCACCGCTATGGCGATCTTCGTATCGAAGCGCATGTGCCCAGCATCGCCCGCCGACCTCACTCGCGTCTTGAACGCTGGTGCGCGACCCCGGAACCCAGCGCGGGAGTGGACGGGGGTTGCTCTGGCGCGGAGTTATGTCCTCCGCGCCAGAGCCATCCCCCGGCCGCTCCACTCTCAGGAGGCGACACGCGGGTCGGTTGGACAGGCCGAGCAGCCATGCCTAGGATTACTAGGTATGCGATCAGAGAGGCTCAAGGGACACCTGGACCTGCTGCTGCTGTCCGTGCTCAGCCGTGGCCCTGGCCACGGTTACGAGGTCATCACCAGGCTGCGCGACCGCAGCGCCGGCGCGTTCGAGCTGCCCGAGGGCACCGTCTACCCGGCACTGCACCGGCTGGAGGAGGCCGGCCTGCTGGCCAGCGCCTGGGAAATCGTGTCCGGGCGGCGCCGCCGCATCTACCGGCTCACCCTGGCCGGGGAGGCCGCGCTCGCCGAGCAGTCGCAACAGTGGAACGAGTTCAGTGGGTCCGTGGCCCGGGTGCTCGGCACGCGCACGCCCGCCGCGGTTTTGCCGTGGCGGTCGGCCCTGCCGGGGGTGACGGCATGAGCCGACGCACCCCGGACACGCCGGCCGACCCGGTCGAGGACTACCTGGACCGGCTGTTCGTCACGCTGAGCGGCAGCCCGCGCCAGGTGCGGCACACCCTGGCCGAGGTGGAGGCACACCTGCGCGATGCGGTCGCCGAGGGTGTTGCCGCCGGGCTGACCGAGCCAGCGGCGCAGGCCCAGGCGGTCGCGCGGATGGGCCCGGTACACGGCGTCACCGGCCGCGGGCCCGCGCTGACCCGCCCGTCCATGGCGATGGCCCGCCGGCTCGCGCTCACCGCCGCCCTGATCGGCGGTGCGGGCTTCCTGGCGATCGGCGCAGCCGGGGTGTTCGCCAGGCTGCTGCTCACGGTGAGGGGCGACGCATTCCTGACCGCGCCCTGGCCGGCGGGCAGCTATACCAGAGCGGACTGCGCCCGCTGGCTCGCCGGCGACCCGGGCACGCATTCGTGTGTGACCGCCATGCTCGCCGACCACGTCGGCGATTTCCTGCTGCAGGCGACCGCGGCCGGGCTGCTCGGGCTTATCGCCCTGGCCGCCTATCTCGCGCTGCGGCAGCGGTGGCAGGACCGTGCCACGCTTACCGCCCTGCCAGCGGGGACCGCGGAGGCACTGGGCACCGCGCTGGCCGGGCTGGCCGCGGTGGTGTGCCTCGGCCAGGCGGTGAACACCGAGATGGTGCAGCACGGCATCGGCGCGGGCGAGCCGTGGAGCCTCGGTGCCGCCGCCGCGGTGGCGGCCGTCGCGTTCGCGCTGGCGTTCCGCCGTGCCCTCCGCCGGGCCGCCCCGGGCTGAGCACTCCGTGGCTGAGCGCCCGGAGGCCGGGGCGTCTTGGCCGGGGCAACCGCCGGCCCGTAACCCCGCCGCATGCTGGGCCTGGCGCAATGCCTCGTGGATCCGGGCCAGCAGGGTGGCCTCGGTGAACGGCTTCTCGAGGATGTCCATCTCCGGGCCGTCCGCGCCATGGCTGGCCAGAATCGGCTGGGCGTAGCCCGACATGTACAGCACGGGCAGGCCGGGGCGGTGCTGCTGCACGCCCTCGGCAACATCGGTGCCGAGCATCTCCGGCATGACCACGTCGGTCAGCAGCAGGTCGACGCGGTGGCCCGGGTCGGCGGCGTACTGGACCGCAGCGGGGCCGGTGCGGGCCTGGTGGACGCGGTAGCCGTGACCGGTCAGGATCCGGTGCGCGAGCTGGCGGAGGCTTTCCTCGTCCTCGACCAGTCGGCGGCCTCACGGATCTGGCTGATGTCGGAAAGCACCGGCTTCAGCCGTGTGTCCTGCTGTGCCAGCGAGGTGAGCTGGTCTCCGGTCAGGTTGGTGTAGCCGGTGATGATGTTGATCAGGTTGTTGAAGTCGTGCGCTACGCCGCCGACAAGCTGGCCGAGGCTTTCCAGCTTCTGGGCCTGCTGCAGCCGCCGCTGGGCCCGCTGCTGCTCGGCCTCGGCACGCAGCCTTTCCCTCTCGGCCTGGACGGCGAGGCGCTCGCTGATGTTGCGGATGGTGACGATGATCAGCGGCTTGCCATCGGCGGACAGGCCGCTGAGGCTGATCTCCGCCGGGAACTCGGTGCCGTCGGAGCGAACGGCGGGCAGTTCCATGTCGGCGCCCATCGGGCGGGGCTCGGGGTCGGCGAAATAGCCGGCGCGGTGCGCCGCCTCGATGGTGATCGCCGCGGCTGGCACGAGGGCCTCGATCTTCTGGCCCGCCAGCTCGCCGCGCTGGTAGCCGAACAGGGCCTCGGCCTGCGCGTTGGCGATGGCCACGGTCTGGTCCACGGCGATGGCGAGGGTTGCGTCGGGCGCCGCCTCGAACAGCCGGCGGAACCCCTGCTCGGCGCGCTCACGTTCGGCGAGGGCGCTCACCAGGCGGGTGCGCATGTACTCGGTACTACGCGCCAGGTCGACGAACTCAAGCGGTCCCTGCGCGGGAATGGGGTTGTCGTAGTTGCCCGCCGCGACGTCCTCGGCCGCGCGGCGCAGGGCGGTGAACGGCCGCAGCAGCCAGCGGCGGACTACCAGTACGGCGCCCGCGGTGATCGCGGCGACCAGCACGCACATGGCCACAAGCGCGCTGATCAGCTCGGCCTGTGAATCGAGCAGCCGGTTGGTGACCACTGCCTGCTGCGCGGTGATCATCTCCTGCAGGGCGGCCACCCTGTTCCGCACCGCTGCGGGTAGCCGCGGATCAGCCTTGCTAGGTGAGCTTGCTGCGCAGGTATGTCCCGGCCGGCTTGGTGCAGCGCTGTCAGCTGGGATAGCTGGCCGCTGGTCACGTAGTCGCGCAGGGATCCCTGCTGTGCCTGGTACGCCTTGAGCAGCGAGCCCGCCGTGGCGGCGGCGGGTACCAGCCGCTGTGACAGTTCCCGGCCGGCCGCCCTGGCCCCGGCCGCGGCGGCGAGGGCGATGGCCAGTACCGCCGCCGTGACGATCAGTGCGCATGCCGCCGCTGCGGTTACCCGCCGGCTCAGGCCAGCTCGCCATGCCATGGTTCCCCCGATGCGTGACCGTTTTCAGCGGTCCGGATAGCTACCGCTAGTCATCACACGACTACTTATAGTCTAGGAGTTACCCTGTGCCTACGTTTCGACACGCGCGTCCGCGATTACCCTTGGTGACCGGCCAGGTCCATGAGGTCGTCGAGGATGGCGCCGAAGACGTGCGCCAGCGTCAAGTGGCCCTCGCCGGGCAGCAGGTGCGCCCGGGCGCCCGGGATATGCGCGGCCAGCCACCGGCCATGCGAATAGGGCACCATCATGTCCTGGTCGCCCTGCCAGACCGCCACCGGAGTGCCCGCGCCCACGTCGGCCATCGTGAAGCCCCAGTCCGCAATGAAAGCGAAGTCGTCGTCGCGCCAGCCGGCCACCCCACCGGCCACCGCAGCACGGAACGAGGCCGCCAGGTAATCGGCAAACTCCCCGGTGACGGCAGCCTGGTCGGCCGCAGACACCAGGTCGCCCAGCCCAGCGGTCACATCGGCGGCGGTCATCGCGGCCATCTCCCGCGCGGCGGGCTCCAGGAAGCTGGTCAGAGCCTCCGCCCCGGCCTGGGCTGCCGAGAACTCCTCGATGTTCTCCGCGCCCATGCCGGCCAGCCAATCCAGGCCATCGGCGCCGTAGGGCGCCACACCGGCCATGCTGGCCGCGGCCAGGCAACGGCCAGGAAGCAGGGCGGCGCAGGCCAGGGCGTGCGGGCCACCGCCCGACCAGCCGACGGTCACGAACTCCCCGGCGCCCACGGCGTCGAGAACGGCCGCCAGATCGGCAGCCGCACTGGACACCCGGCGGCCCGGGTCCGGCGTCGAGCCCTCGTACCCGGGCCGGGCGTACAGGACCAGGCGCAGATCACGCTCGGCTGCCGCCGCGGCGATGGCCGGGGCGGCCAGCAGCCCGGCGGGAGTCCCGTTGTGCAGCACGACCGTGAGCCCGTCGGCCGGGCCGGCGGTCAAGGCTTCGAGCTGCCGCCCGTCGGCGGCCTGGACGATCACCCTCTGCTCAGTCATACGTGGACTATAGGGGTGGCCCAGGGGCCCACACGGCCACGGCCCTCGTGACGAAGTCGCGGCGGCCGACCGGCCAGCGGGGTTCCAGGGGGCGCCCCATGGGCGAAACCGCCACGGCCCCCGCGACGAAGTCGCGGGGGCCGTTTAGCCAGCCGGGGTCTACCCGGACCAATCAAAGATCAGGTGCTGTGCAGCCACTTCACGCTGAAGTTCTTGCCGCTGGTGAGCGCGGAGACCGAGTCCTTCGCGCGGCCACTGCCGTTCACCATGATGATCTTGGCGCCGCCGGCGCTGCCAATCGCCGTCCCGTCCACCAGCGCGTTGCTGAAGTGAACGGTGCCGAAGTTGGTCAGCGGCAGGATGCCGGTGGACGAGGACGGCGCCTCGGCGATGACCTCCGCGGAGGCGCGCTTCGCGCTCACGAGGGTCTTCTTGATCGTGTGCGACCAGCCCTTGGTGGTGTCCTTCAGCACCAAGGTGAAGTGCCCGCTACCGGTGAAGGTAACGGAACCGGTGAAGTGGTCGCCCGGGCTCACCGGGTTGGAGAAGTTCACCGGGAACGCGGGGAACATCTCATACCAGGAGTAGTACTTGGGCTTGCCGCCTACGCAGTCCACCTCGCTGCCGGTCTGCTCCACGGTCTGGCTGCCGAAGCCGTCGAGGCCGACCCAGAAGCTGGAGAACGTGCGGCTGCTCGTGCAGTGGCCCGTTGGCTCGACCCAGCTGGCCGAGATTTTCTTGTAGGTCTTGCCGTGAGCCGCGTAGCCGGACCAGTTCTGGGACTGCAGGGCGTGGGTTGGCCGCCCACGGACGACCATTGGCGCGGTGCTGTGCATGGCAGGCCGGATCAGGTGGATGGTGTGCCCGGCGGTGTGACTGCTGGCGGCTGCGGGGGCGGACGCGGCGAGCGCGCCGCCGGCCAGGGCCAGCCCGGCCAGGGGGATGCACCATCTGCGTAGCATTCGGGCTCCTTCGTGGGTGCGGGAGGCAGTCACGGCGGAATGAGCCGGCTATCACCCTTCGGCCGTGCCTGCGGGGGTCTGCGCGACCGTACGACGGGGCCGGGTAATGGGTGGGTCAATAAGCAGTAAAGCTCTGGTAAGTCATCTCCCATGGGACGACATACAGGCGCGATGCCGGCCGGGCCGGGGCTGGTGCCTCAGGCACGGGGCTGGTCCCCGGTCTCGGTGAACTTATCCATGATCATGGATTCGCCCCGGAACAGCGGGGTGCGCCGCACCCGCTGCTCGATCGAGGCGGCCGACATGGTGTACCCGAGGAACAGCAGCAGCGAGAACGCCTGGAGCAGGATCCACGGCCAGGGCAAGGAGAAGTTGGACAGGTACCAGTCGTTGAGCGCGTGCAGCACCGCGGCGATCGTCACGCCGAACAGGATCAGCGGCACCCGGCGCCGCGGGTAGTTGACCGCGATGCCGATGAAGAACGCGGCGACCCCCGCCCAGATGGCGTGCTGGAACCCGTCGACGAACACCCGGTAGGCGAAGCTCAGCGCGCCGATGACCGCGGCGTTGGCGGAATGGTGCACGGCCGCTGCGGCGATGTGCTCGATGGCGATGGTGGTGTACTGCGACGCCTCCCTGACGCCGAAGGTAAGCCCGGCAATGGTGCCAAGGAACATCCACATCCGGACGTCCAGCTTCACCGAGCGCAGCTTCAGCAGCCCCAGCGCGGCCACCAGGATCGGCAGTGCCTTGGTGATCTCCTCGTTGAACCCGACACCCAGCGCGCCGATGAGGCTCTTGGGGTTGAGTACCGAGTTGATGTTGATCGTGATGATGCTCATCCAGATCATCACCCAGATGACGATGCCAAGCCCGATCAGCAGTTCCCGCTTGCCGTGCGGCTCCGGTGGCCGGATCAGCAGCCAGAACGCCACTCCCCACAGCGGCGCGATGTACAGGCTGTACGCCCAGCCGGGCGTGGTCAGATTCCCCGACGAGGCGAACAGCGCCAGGAAGACCAGTGGCAGCAGTGCGTACGCGATGACCAGCAGCCGCAGGCCCTGGCGCCACCCGGAGTCGGTCAGCCAGCTACGGACCGGGACCAGGATCTGGACCGCGGAGGCCAGCTCGTCCCTGGCCTCGGCCGCCGCACCAAGGCGCGGCGGGGCCGGGATACGCGGCATCGCCGCGGTACCGGACGGCCCGGCCTCGCCCGGCGGCGGGGCCGGCGATGGCGCAGCCGCACCCCAGTCCGCCGGGGGGGACGGGGCTGGGGGTGCCGGCTCGCTGGCGGGCTGGGACGGTTCGAGCCGGACCACGGGGCCGTGCGGTGAGGCGAGCGTCAGCTCCACCGGCTCGGCCACGAGCAGCCTGGTGACCGCGCCACCGCGCAGGAACGTGCCTGCCCGGCCCAGGCCCTCGAACACCCAGCCGTCCGGGCCCCAGGCCAGCCGGGCATGCTGCCTGGACACGGTCGGGTCGCTGACGACGACGTCGTTGTCCGTGCTCCGCCCGATCCTGACGGTCTGGTCCTGCTCGAAGGTGTACCGCTGGCCGTCCCAGCTCACCTGAAGCTTGTTCACCGTTCATGCCTTCCCGGGCGGCCGCACCGCCGTGTGGCGCCCGCCGATGACTGCCGAATCACCCGCTCGCTGGCGGAACCGGCCCGGCCGGCCCGTCCTGCGCGGCGGTGGGAGTGAGCAGCAGCGCGAGGGTGGTGTCGTCGGCACTGCCGTCCACCGAGGCGCACTGGCCCACCTGCGCCTGCAACTGGCTCGCGATCCAGGACAGCGGCCGGGTCGCGATGGGCCCGGCGAGTTCCGCGCTCACCACGCTCTCCCACACCTGCGCCACCTGGGCGTTGCCATACCCGTCCGTCGCCAGCAGGGCCCCGAGCACGGCCGTGCCCGCCAGGTCGACCGCGGCGAGGCGGAACGAATCTCCGGCCCCGTGCGAGCACAGGCTCGTGGTGTGCCGGCCATCGAGCAGCGGATCGCCGGGCACCGCCAGCAATGCCGTGCCGTCCGGGCGGATGCACACGATGTCACCGTCGCCGATCTGCGCCAGCAGCAGCCGCTCCCCCATCCCAATGGCCACCAGCAGCGTCGTCCCGTAGGGGATGGTGGCGTCGTCGCCGCGCCGGACCACCTCCTCACCGCCGGTGAACGGTTCGGCCGCCACGTCGCGGTGTACCGCGTCACGCCACTGCGTGACGAGGTCCGGCACCAGCAGCCGCCGCAGTTCCTCCGGCGCCGCGGGCAGGCCGCCCGGGCGGGCGGCGAGATCCGCGGCAGCCTGGCAGGCGATCGACACGGCCAGCCGGGCACCGCGGGCGCTGCGGAAGTGCCTGGCGTGCCCATGCCCGTCCGCGACCGCGGCCACCATGCCAGCGCCGAGCGGGCGGACCTCGACCGCGTCCTGGTTGGGGAGGCCCGCCGCGCGATGCGCCGCGCCGCGCTCGGTGGCCGTGACGGCCTGCCACCGGCTGGCGCGGCCATCCGCGGGAAGGTCAGGATCCAGCGCGTCCATCGTGGTCACGCCCGGCGCCCTCCCGCCATGCATCGAGCCGGAGCCGCTCCTGCGCCGGGCCGGTCACCTGCACCCCCTCTGGTAGTGGCGCACACCTTACCGGACCGGCGGCCGCGGCCGGGCCGGGCACGGTGACCGTGAGGCCAGGCGCCGGGGGGCGGTGCTGCCGCCCGCCGCCCGGCACATGCCTGCTACGGCTCCGGGTCTATCCCGTGCCAGGGCGGCACCTTCACCGTGCGGTGGCCGGGCGTACCGCCAAGGATGATCTTGCGGAGCGCGACGTCGTTGCTTGTGGTGGTCTCGTGCAGGACCTTCTCCGGGTTGGCGATGACCTCGATGTAGTAGGTGCCATCGGGCACGCCGGTGATATCGAAGTTCTGGCCCGCGATCGACTGGATGTAGGTGTCACCCCAGCCCACGGGCATCTCCTCGGCCACCCACAGCGCCGTCTGGAGGCCGCAGGCCCCCTCCAGGCCCACCGAGAACGGCTGCCAGACCGCGTGTGGAAGCAGCAGGTCCACCGCGTCCGAGGGCGCGATGCAGAACCCCACCTTGTGGCTGCGCACCGCGACCGACTTGGCCGAGGTGAGCAGCGCGTACTTCGCGAACTGCTCGAAGTGCCAGTGGTTGTGGCCCTTCTTGCTGTCGAAGCCCATCGTCCCGGCCCTGACCCTGCCGATGACCTTGCCGCCGCTCCAGAAGTACTGGTACGCCTTCATGACCGGCGAGGTGTGCGACCGGAACCCTTCGACGTCGAGCGGGCCGTGGCCGCCGACCCACACCGTGGCCCCGAAGTTCAGGAAGTCGTGGGTCTGCTTGCGCGGGTGGCTCACTCTGATCTGCCAGGCCGGCAGCGGCACCAGGTCAGGCAGCGCCGACGGCGGCGGGTTCTGCAGGGTCGGGACGTCGGCCGGCAGCCGCCGTAGCGAATGCCCGCGCGGGCCGTTCGGCCGCCCCGGGAGGCAGCAGCCGGGAATCGGGCAGCACTTCGGGCCCTTCACCACGGTCACCTTGACGGTGGTCGTGGCGTCGCGGGCCGGGATGTGGAACAGCCGGGTGTACTCGGGAGTGATGGTCCCGGTGACGTGGTACACACCAATCGGGAGCTTGGTCTGGTGGCCGAGGAAGTTGCTCTCGGCCGGGTCGGCGGCCCAGCCCTTCTGCACCCCCCACACCATGCTCAGCGGGAACGGGTCGGTGGGGCATTGCTGCGGGTACGGGCTGGTCCGCGGGCTGCCCGGGCCGGTGCGTTGCGGGTCGTAGGTGTCGGGGCAGAACGGGATCGTCTCAGTGGCGGCCACCTTTCCGGCAGAGTTCCGCACGGTCAGTTTGAGGAACTTGATCAGGCCGTAGTTGAAGCCGCTGATCACGCTCGCGGGCAGCGGCCGGCGCACGGTGCCGCCCGAGGGCGGGTAGATGATCTGCGTGATCGTGATCGGCTCGGTGTAGCTGGCCCGGTGCACATCGAACTGCAGCGGCGAGCCGGACGCCGCTACCCACATGCCCGGGTCGAGGTAGACCTGGCCGCCGAAGCTGTCCAGCGTGATGCTGGGCTGGGCGGCGATCAGCCGAAGTTGCGGGGCGGCGGGGGCTGCGGCCCCGGCGGCCCCGGGTGCCGGCAGGCCGGGCACGGCGAGCAGGGCGACGGCGAGGCCCGCCACCGCCAGAAGGCATCTCTGTTGCTTCCATCGCGGGTGTCGCATGTGGCCTCCAGACGCCCGCGCGACCGGTGCGCACGGGCAACACCGAAAGACGCCCCGCAGCGATGCGGCGTTGCCTGCCCGCCCGGATTCCCAGCCTTCCGGGATTTTCCTCCAGCGGGCGCTCAGGTTCTCCGGCGCGTCGCCATGGGTTTCCCGGCGGACTCCACGGCGTGAGCCGCCGTTCACCTCCGCGGCCTTTCCCCCGCCCCCGCGGTCTGGCACGCTGCGGGGGTGGCAACGTCCCGGGCCAGGAGGGCATCGTGAGCGACGAGCAGATCACCCCAGACGAGAGCAGCGCGGGTGCGAACGGTCCGAGCAGGCGAGGGCTGCTCAAGGCCGGGCTCGTGGCCGGTGCGGTCGCCGGGGCGGGCGGCTGGCGCTCGGCACCCGGGAACCGCGGACGCCACCATCACTTGCGCAAGCCGAACTCACGGCCGTACCCGCACCTGCCCGCGGGCACCGACACGATCCCGCAGATCGAGCACATCGTCGTGCTGATGATGGAGAACCACTCCTACGACAACCGGCTCGGCATGCTGAACCGCCACGGCGCCGACGGCTTCCGGCTCCATCACGGCCTGCCCACCGCCACCAACCCCTACGCCAACGGCGACCTCCAGCACGCCTTCCGCATGCCGACCACCTGCCAGCTCGACGGCAAGCCCGCCCAGGACTGGCTGAACAGCCACATCCAGTTCAACCACGGCCGCAACGACGGCTTCGTGGAATCGGGCAGCGGCCCGGTTTCGATGGGCTACTGGCAGCAGGCGGACCAGCCGTTCTACTACTCGCTGGCGCAGGCGTTCCCCATCGCCGACCGCTACTTCTGCTCGGTGCTCGGCCAGACCTACCCGAACCGGCGCTACCTGATGGCCGCGACCTCCATCGGGCAGGTGGACGACACGCTGCCGAAGGAGAGCGACTACCCGGCGAACGGGACCATCTTCGACAAGCTCGATGCCCAGGGCATCACCTGGCGGGACTACTACACCACGCTGCCGACGACGCTGCTGTACCCGCAGCTTTACCTCAAGAACCACGGCACCAAGGTCATCCCGATCGCGCAGTTCTTCACCGACGCCGCAGCGGGCAAGCTGCCCGGGTTCTGCCTGGTCGAGCCGGACTACGGGAATCAGTCGGAGGAGAACCCGCAGAACATCGCGGCCGGGGAGCAGTTCGCCGCGCAGGTCATCAACGCGGTGATCTCCGGGCCCGGCTGGCCGAAGACGCTGCTCATCTGGAACTACGACGAGCACGGCGGCTACTACGACCACGTGCCGCCGCCGCCCGCGATCGCGCCCGACAACATCCCGCCCGCCGTGCCGGCCGGCCAGTCCACCTACAACGGCTTCCAC